>Ga0302320_10000426_pt1 | contig 99892 bp, 84 predicted proteins | sample Bog_T0_3_FD_202130 | JGI IMG/M metagenome (GOLD analysis project Ga0302320, IMG submission 202130) | Peat permafrost microbial communities from Stordalen Mire near Abisko, Sweden - Bog_T0_3 | ecosystem: Environmental > Terrestrial > Soil > Wetlands > Peat | place: Sweden: Abisko, Stordalen Mire... | reverse complement strand
GTTGAAAAACAAAAATGTCACGATTATAGGACTGACCCTTTCATCATTTTGGCACAAACTATTCACCCGGACGCGTTGTTATTAGCGCCAGCGTCGGTCAATATGCAAACACCAATTACTATTTTGATGACACTAGGAACGTTTATCCTCTCGAGACACCCGGCCTGGACGCAAGCAATGGTGTTGTTCAGGCCGGGGTTTCAACAGCATCTGTGACTTATTCAAATTATTACGATAACGGGACTTTGGTTGGTCACATTACAAATGGCGTCAACGTAGCTGGATATTTGAGTTGGGGACGAAATAGTCCTAGCTTGACCGGGGATTATCCAACCAATAAAAACATTTTGCAATGGTCGGGCAACAGCGGGTGGTGGATTATTGCCACTGTTGAATCGTTCAACGGGCAGCGTTTGGCCTATGGGCAGGGGAACTTTATAAAATGGTTTAGCGCCAACTCTTTTGGAGGTACAAGTTACTCATCTACCCCCGTTGGCGGGGTTTCGAATACAGATGAGCCGTACAATACTGAAGCAAATAATACAGCCATTTACTTCGGGTTATGGGCATCAGAAAAAAACTTGGCGATTTGCGCTTGGAATTCTAGAAATGTAGATGTGTTGCAGGTGCTAGGAGATCCGTTTGTAACCAGATAAACATAATATGAAAACTAAGATTGTCACAATTATTGCATTGATAACATGGATTCGGTTTGGATGTGCTCAGGGCTTCGTGAATTTAGACTTCAATTCTGCAAATATTCCTGATGGAACCCCGCAGGGATCCTTTGTACCAATTGCTGACGCAATTCCTGGGTGGACGGCCTATTACGGAAACAGTCAGCAGACGTCTGTGTTATATGACGCTGGGGCCATAGGCTCGGTAAACATAGCGATCATTGATGCCAACAACCCTGCTATCGGTCTCATTCCTGGGGATAATTACACGGTTTTTTTGCAGTCGGGAAATAACGGCGGAGATGGTGGCGCACCAAATGCGACGGCCTCAATTGCCCAAACAGCTATGATTCCATCGACAGCGGAATCAATTGTGTTTACTGCTAGTTTTCCATACGAGGCCGGTTGGCAGATCACTATTGATGGACTGCCTATTTCGGTATCGCAAATCGGCACCGTTGGCGGCTCCTACGGTATTTTTGCTGGAAACGTCTCACCTTATGCTGGACGGGCTGATCAATTGTTGGAATTCACGGCTTTGTACGGCGGATACTCCTCAGGTGTTAATGTTTCCTTGGGCAATATCGCGTTTTCCACATCACCTGTTCCCGAACCGAGCTCGTTCGGCTTGTTTGCTTTGGGCGGTATGTTCGTTGTCTGTCTTCACTGGCGAAAGCCTTCACCCAAAGTTTCACCTGATTCTTCACCTTGCGAGCACTGACGGGGCGTTCACTGGGCAATAACCGGGCATTGAACGGGCGGTCGAAAAAACAGCTTGAACCCTTATAAAATCAGGGAATATTAGGGCTTGAAACAGAGTGTATTAGGTTCGGGACGGTAAAGCCTCCGCGTTCGATTCCGACCCTCGCCTTCGAATACCGATTATGGCCTGATTTGAAAGGCTTCCTGATATTGATAAGTGCATTAAAATACAGAGTACCATCCCATGAGGGGTATTTGGTGAGATCCGAAGCAATGTTAAAAGAATCTGCCTGAGACCGCCAACTGAGACGGGCACTCAAACGGTATGGCTATTGAGTCTACATTGAAGCGAATATGGATCCGGGTTAGGGATTTGTACGACCCTGCCAAAGATTCAAAAAGGCGACAGTACGAATTTTACCCCGATCCGGGAGATACTTCCCCGTTAATCCAGGAAGTCCGGAGCCGATTCGAAGGAAGGGAAGCCATTTACCTTGAGAAGGGTGCCATCAGAGTGCGCGTCAGCAACATTCGCGGCTCAGCTTCGCAAGCAACTATAGCGGCGGACGTTGAGGAAATATCAACGCCAGGGCTGGGTGTCGGCAGTTTTTACAAGCGCCTGCACGGCGACAACAAGCCACTTCGGTGGAATATCGCTGCGGGCATTCGGACGACGTTTTCTGGTCAGGACTGGGCCATGGGTTATGTCGGCTGGTGGCTATATTTTCACCCCAAGGTAATCGAAGGTGTTCTGGACTTGGCAGCACGATTTCCGGCAATCCAGGATTCTCAAGAGCATCATGCGATGATTCAAAAGCACTATGACACGATTTGTCATTTCTTACACTCACGTCCAGATGGAACCTTTTCAGGTGCAAACAGCCGACGGGTTTTTCCCGAAATTATTAATCCGTCGCGTGCATTTATTGGTTCCAGTTGACGAAACTCATTTGGTCAATTAAATCGAGAATCTTTGGCGTAAAACAGCAGATAATTCGGGCTGATTCCGACTTTACTCCAACGTTGTTGTCTAAGGCTGTTATATTAACGGGTCGAAATTCACCGTGGAAATCCCCGCAACCTGTTGCAGCCCCGCTTGGATTTCCGCAATCAAAGCCGGCATGTCCTCTTCCGTGATACCCAGCAATTCCATTGCTGCCGGATGAAGTGATGGCCCAACTTGCGCCCGGGGGCCGCCTGGACCTGCTTGCTCAGCCAAATCACTGGCAATCTGAACGATGGCAGTCAACCGCCCGAATGGTTGGCCGATCTGGGGAGGTTCGTCATGAAGCCCGACCGATTGAGTCAAGCTCTCGGGCAACCCCCAGCGCACGAGCAGTTGCTCCCCAACCAGGGCGTGATCCACACCGAAAGCCGCTCGTTCAGCATCCCGAAGACTGGTGCCGGTTTTCTTTGCCTCGTGCGCCAGGTCCGCATACCGCGCGCCTTCAACCGAGGCAAATACCAGTTTACCGATGTCATGCAGCAAACCCGCAGTGTAGGCGGCTGCCTCGGATTCGTCAGTTCGCTTCGCCAATTTTCCTGCGGCAATCGCCGAGGCCACTGAGTGCCGCCAAAGGTCGTTAATGTTTAACCCGCCTTTGGTCTTCCACATTGCCATGGCGCGCGCACCAAGCAGGGCGGCCACCACCCGGTAAACATCGTAGAAACCAAGGCGCGTGACCGCCTCAAATATATCGTTGGAAGGTTCCGCTCCTCTGAAATGTGCAGTGTTGCACATTTTTATTACATTGGCCGTCAGGGAAGGATCCCGACGTATCAAATCAATGACCCGATCGATGTCGATGTTCGGATCGCTGAAGAGTCCAAGTAGCTCTGTGGCAACGCCCGGCGCGGGTGGTAGTTTAGTGATGCGGTCCAGGTACCGGTCCGCAGCGGTCAGGTCATCTATTCGCATGAGATTTTCGTTAAAACCATTAATCATGCCAAAGCGACTGGCACATTCACGGCGAGAGTTCGTATTTTCGCCTAAAGTTTTCACCGATTATTCTGGCCGATTCAGACCTCCTCCAGCATTCAGATATTGAAAGTCATGGAATTATCAAATTTCGAAGTGAAAGAAGGCGGCCAGATATAAAAAGTCCAGGGAAGTTTTGACATGCAATTTGCATAATTGAGGTGGTTACCGTCAGCACCATTGCGCGAAATTTTAGAGATCTTGAAATACACTCCCATTTTTCCTGCTTTCTTTATTCCCACCGCATTTTAACTTTGCCGTATGGAATGTTTGCATGCACCGTGGCGGATTGAGTACATCCTCTCCCCCAAGCCGGAATTGAAGCAGGGCGTTTTTGCGCGTATCGCGCAATCCAGCGATGATGAGGAGAATTACGTCATCGTGCGGGATCGTTCCTGCTTCGCCCTCCTGAATCGCTATCCGTACAACGGCGGCCATTTGATGGTGGTGCCTTACAAGGAAGTTGCCGATTTGAATGGTTTGACTGGAGAGGAGATCACCGATCTTTGGATTCTGGCGCGGCGCTGCATCAACGCGCTAACGGCCGTGATGAAACCGAACGGCTTCAATGTGGGGATCAACTTGGGCAAAGTGGCTGGAGCCGGCATCCTGGAGCACCTACACATCCATATCGTCCCGCGCTGGTCCGGGGACACGAATTTCATGCCCGTTCTGGCCGGAACCGGTGTCATACCGGAGGCCATGAAGGAAATTGCAGCCAAGCTGCGGGCCGAACTGGCGAAATGATTTTTGAAGGCAGCAAACCCAACCTGATCTGTGGCAACGGAAACCCTCCATTTCGAGAACGCGCGCTTTGCGCAACAACTCTTCAACAACGAACCACGCAATTTGCAGGCGCTGGAAACCGAACTCGGGGTCAAGGCAACCGCGCGGGAAGGCTGGATCAAACTCGACGGTCCGGCGGAGGACATTGAACGGGCGAAACAACTTTTCAGCTCGCTGCAGAATCTGCTGCAGGCCGGTTCCTCCGTCAAAAACCGCGAATTTACCCATGCCCTCAACGTGGTAAAACATGAGGGGGCTTCGACATTGAAGGAAATGGTGAATGACCGCGTCCAGACGCATGAACGCAAAGCGGCAGTCACCGCCAAAACCGTCGGCCAGAAAAAGTATTTGGAGGCGATCCGGAAGCACGACATCACCTTCGGTATCGGACCCGCCGGAACGGGAAAAACCTACCTGGCCGTGGCCATGGCGCTATCGGCCTTGCGCGAGGGAAAAACGTCCCGGATCATCCTGACCCGCCCCGCGGTTGAGGCGGGCGAAGCCCTCGGATTTTTGCCCGGGGATCTATACGAAAAGATCACGCCGTATTTGCGGCCGTTGCACGATGCCCTGCAGGACATGCAGCCGGCGGAAGATCTCCAGAAATTGATGGAGCGCGGCAGCATTGAAATTGCCCCCCTGGCCTACATGCGCGGGCGGACACTGAACAATGCCTTCATCATCCTGGACGAGGCTCAGAACTCAACGGCCGAACAAATGTTGATGTTCCTGACCCGGCTCGGGCACGGGTCCAAGGCGGTCATCACGGGCGACGAAACGCAGGTGGACCTGCCGCCGCACAAATCGTCCGGGCTGGCCGAGGCCCATCGCGCCCTCAAAAACACGGAAGGAATCGCCATCGTTGAATTCTCGCGGCGTGACGTCGTCCGCCATCCGCTGGTGCAGCGCATCATCAGCGCCTACGAAGAACACCGCAGCAAAAAATGACGCTGGTCATTCTCAACCGACAGCGGACCAAAAAGATCGCCACCCGCCAATTGCGCCGGATTGTGCGTGAACTATTGGCAGCGCTGACCATCGACTCGGCGGAATTGGGCATCAACCTCGTGGCCGCGCGGGAGATGACCTTGCTCAATGAAACCTTCCTCCGCCACGGCGGCTCGACGGACGTCATCACGTTCAACCACGGACCGCTCGCGAACAGCCAATCATCAGCGGGAGCCGGATTGCACGGTGAACTGTTTGTTTGCGTCGACGAGGCGATTGTGCAGGCGAAACGCTTTCGGGGCACTTGGGAGGCGGAAGTCGTGCGTTATATCGTCCACGGAGTCTTGCACCTGATCGGCCACGACGATGTCTCAGCCGGGGAGCGCCAGCGCATGAAGCGTGAGGAAAACCGGCTGGTCCGCCGGCTGGGCGGAAAGTTTTCATTCGCGGAATTGTCGCGCACCGCTAAAATCCGCGCGTGAGAAAATCGCTTTTTGCGCGCTGGCGGGCCAGTTTTTTTACCGGGCTGATCATTATTCTGCCCGGGGTGATCACACTTGCGGTGGTTAAATGGTTCTTCGGCACGGTTTCCAGCCTGACCGATCTTCTCCTCTTTTTCCTACCCAAGACCACGACTCACGAAAACGACGGCACAGGACCGATCCACTGGTACTGGAGCCTCCTGGCCCTGCTGGTTTCCGCCTTGCTGGTCACGGTGATCGGTGTTTTGGCACGCCATTATATCGGCAAGCGCCTCATCGACCTGGCTGACAACCTCATGCTAAGGGTGCCGGTGCTTAATAAAATCTATGGCACGATCAAGCAGGTGGATGCCGCCTTCACCGGCAACAAGAATTCATTCAAAACCGTCGTTCTCATCGAGTACCCGCGTCCGGGAATCTACTCCGTGGGCTTCATCACCAGCGAACAGGAGGATCCCATCTCCCTTAAATTGAACCGCAAGACGGTGTGTGTTTTCATTCCCACGACGCCAATTCCCACGTCCGGATTCCTGGTGATTCTTCCACCTGAACAGGTCACAAAACTGGACATGAGCGTGGCAGAAGGATTCAAATACATCATTAGCCTGGGGGCAATTACCCAGGATAGTCCCACGCCCGGCGTGCGAGTCTTGGGCCGATGAATAACCTTACGCCTGCCGCTGAAAATCCCCGGGCGCCGGACTATGATTGAGAACGCCACCGGCATCATTTTGCGCACACGGCCCCTGACGGAGACGAGCTTGATTGTGCACTGGCTGACCGCGGACCTGGGAAGACTCGCCACGGTTGCCAAAGGCGCCCGCCGACCCAAATCAACCTTTGCCGGCCGGCTTGACTTGTTTTACGAGGCGGATTTTTCCTTCAGCCGCAGCCGGACCTCCGGGTTACACCAATTGCGTGAGGTCAAAGTGCGGGCCACCCATGAGGCCATTCGCCGTGATATCTTGAGATTGCAGCAGGCCGCCTACACTACCGCCTGCCTGGAACAAGCCACCGAAAGCGAAACGCCCTTGACGGAGATCTTTGAACTCACCCGTAGCTTTCTTGCCTCTCTTTGCGACTTGCCACCTTTACCCCAGACCGTTTTTGCCTTTGAACTCAAGTTGCTGCGCGAGCTGGGGCTGGCACCGGAGCTGGCGGAAAGCCACCTGACACCTGGAGCCGCGAAAATCGTCGCGAGCCTGCAGCAAGGCGATTGGCCGGCCATCGCGCGCCTGAAATTGTCCGGGAGTCAGAACCAGGAGTTACGCCAATGGCTGCATGGGTTTTTGATTTTTCATCTGGGTAAACTTCCGCGCGGCCGCGCGACGGCGGTGGCCTAGCCTAAGCCTAAACCTCGCATGAACGCCCTCCCGGCTCAAAAAGTGACTGTATTGATCTTGAGCGACATTCACTACGCAGCCGCTGGCGAACGAGCGCGGGGCAGCGACTTCGAACTGGCTCCCATCAAAAAGCCGCTCGTGCGTTTTCTGGCTGGCATTCTAAGGCATTATTTTTGGATGCGCGATCCCCTGGCGCGCAGCCCTCAGCTACAGGTCTTTTTGGACAAAGCCAAACCGGCCGACCTCGTCGTCGTTAACGGGGATTATACCATAGACTCCGGTTTCATTGGTCTGACCGATCCAGCGTGCCTGGAAAGCGCCGTGGAATGTATTGGCCGGTTGCGGGGCCAATTCGGCAATCGTCTGCACCTGGTGATTGGCGACCATGAACTCGGCAAAAAAACCATGTTTTCTGATTTGGGAAACATGCGCCTGGCCAGCTGGCACGCCGTTACCGGAACACTCGGAATCAAACCGCTCTGGCAATTGGCAGTGGGCAATTATGTACTACTTTCCGTCACCTCGTCCTTGATCGCCCTGCCCGCCCACCAGGTGGATGTGCTGCCCGACGAATTGGCAGAATGGCAGCGGCTCCGAGCGGAACATCTGGCGGAAATCAGAACGGTTTTTGAGGCCCTGAAACCGTCGCAGCGGGTGATTCTTTTCTGCCACGATCCCACGGCGCTGCCGTTTTTGGGCCAGGAGGAGTGCATTCAACGACGGCTGCCACAAATCGAACAGACCGTTATTGGTCATCTGCACACCGGGTTAATCCTCTTGAAGTGCCAGGCACTGGCCGGCATGCCGGTGATCAAGGCTTTGGGACCTGCCTTCCACAAAATGAGCGCGGCGTTAAACCAAGCAAAGGCTTGGCGACCTTTCAAGCCCCGGCTTTGTCCGGCACTCGCCGGCATCGAATTGCTTAACGACGGCGGCTATCTGACTGTGGAACTTGATCCGGCGGCCAAACGGCCGGCGGCATTCACTTTCCACCCGCTGCCGCGTTGATATCGACGCCGGACGCCGCGGAGGCGGCAATCATTTCCTTCACTGCCGTCACGGCGCCGGCTGTTTTCTCAAATTGGATCGCACCCCGGCGCGGTTTGATTTCGACCTCACCCTTGGCCAGGGACTTGTCGCCGAGGGCAATGCGAATCGGAAAACCCGCCAGATCGGCGTCCTTGAATTTTACGCCCGGGCGCTCATCCCGATCATCGAGAATAACGTCCACACCGGCGACGGTTAGTTCCGAATAAAACTGCTCCGCGAGTTTCATGGCTTCGCTGGTCGGGGCGACGTTCAACGGCGTGATACAGACTTTGTAAGGAGCCACGCTCAGCGGCCAGATAATACCGTCGGCATCGTTACCCTGCTCAATGACCGCCTGCAAGGTGCGGGTCACGCCGATGCCATAGCAGCCCATGACAGCGGGTTTGCGCGCCCCGGCTTCGTCGAGATAATTGGCGTTTAATTTCTCGCTGTACTTGGTGCCCAGCTTGAACACGTGCCCCACTTCGATCGCACGGCGAATTTTCAACGGCTTGCCGCATTTGACACAGGGTTCCCCGGCCGACACGGTGCGCAGGTCAAACCAGGCGGTCACTTTGATATCGCGCTCAATCGAGACATTTTTAAAATGGTAACCGTCCTCGTTTGCCCCCGTCGTCATGTCATTGGCCCCTTGCAGCCGTTGATCGACATAAACCGGGACGTGCTCGGGCACCTGCCGGACCGCGCCCAGCGAGCCCGGCTTGGCACCCAGCAATGGTTGGATTTCTTCCGCCGTGGCCGGCCGGACCGCAATGGCTCCGGTCCGCGCCATGAATTTTGTTTCGTTGAGCTGGTCATCGCCGCGGATCAAAACGATCATCGGCTTGGAATCAGCCACGTACACGAGCGTTTTAATCTGGCGATTGGCCGGCACGCTGTACGGCGCCTTGGCCAAAGCCTCAATGGTCACCACGCCCGGAGTGGCGAATTTTTCCACCGCCGCCCCAATCTCCCGCGCGGCTGTCTTCGGAATCCCGCTCGTCGCCTTCTCAATGTTCGCGGCGTATCCGCATGCCTCGCAGAACACCACCTCGTTTTCGCCGGTGTCGGCGGGAATCATGAACTCATGGGAATAATTGCCGCCAATCACGCCGGTGTCAGCTTCCACCGGGAATGCCTTGAGACCGCACCGCGCAAAAATGCGACTATAGGCATCATACATTTTCTGGTAGCTCGCCATGGCGCCTTCGTCCGTGGTGTCAAAGGAATAGGCGTCTTTCATGATGAATTCCTTGGCCCGCATCAGGCCGAAGCGCGGACGGATTTCGTCCCGGAACTTGGTGCTGACCTGGTAAAAATTCTTCGGCAGCTGACGGTAGGAATTGATTTCATTGGCGGCCAGCGTGGTGATGACCTCCTCCGCGGTGGGACTGAGGAACCACTCACGACCGGAACCGTCCTTGACCTTGAATAAAACATCCTTCGCCGTCTCCGCGCGGCCGCTCTGCTCCCAGATTTCCTTGGGCTGGAGCGCCGGCATCAGCACCTCAATCGCCCCCGCCCGGTCCATCTCCTCGCGGATGATCTGTTCCACCTTGCGCAGTGCGCGCAGGCCCAGGGGCAGAAAGGTATAAACGCCGCCGGCCAGCTTGCGAATCAGGCCCGCGCGCAGCAAAAGTTTATGGGAAAGAATCTCCGCGTCCGAGGGTGCTTCCCGCAGCGTCGGAATCAAGGTTTTTGTCCACTTCATGTGACGGACAGCTTAACGGGAAAGCCAATCGCGGACGAATATTTTATTTGGCAAAAGGAAGCAATCCCGACGCCGCGGCTGCCCCGTCGGAAACCCGTCCTTTTAACGACATTAAATTCTCACTTCCGGCCGCGCTGCTGGTCTTTGGGAAGGGGCGGACGGCGTTGTTGACGTTGAACCAGATGTCGGATTAGATAGTTCAAACCCGAGCGCAAATCATTTTATGGTCCTTTACGTGTATTGCGGAATTCTTGCTCTTGTTTGGCTGACTGGCATCGCTGCGGCTATGCTGGCCATCCGCTGGAGCTTATGGTCTGTTCGTCGGCGCTTCTGGCCTGCTGTCATCCTATCGTTCATGTCGCTCGCCATTGCCTATGTTGGAATAACGCGGTTTAACTTCAATTCGACGAGGACCGTCAATGGCCACGTTACTTGGCGGTTTGATTCGAGATGGCTGTTTATGGCGTCATTGGTCTTGGGCATCTTCGCGCTCGGATGCACGCTTTGGAAGAAAAGGAAAACCATCATTTAACCGTATTGATCAGCGGGGCTAAGCCTTGAATCCGCACCTCGAGCTGGTCGCCGCTTTTGATGGGGCCAACCCCGGCGGGAGTGCCGGTGAGTATGACGTCTCCGGGCAACAGCGTGAGATGGTTCGAAATAAAACTGACCAAGTCCGCGGGCTTGAAGAGCAGTTGACGCGTATTCGAGTTCTGACGGAGTTGGCCGTTCTGGAATAATTGAATGTTTAATTCCGAGGGATCCAGTTGGGTTTCGATCAGCGGTCCGAGCGGCGTGAATGTGTCAAAGGATTTGCAGCGCGCCCATTGCGATTCGGCTTTTTGGATGGTGCGATCGCTGATGTCCTGCGAGGCCGTGTAGCCAAAAATATGGCGTGCCGCCATACCGGGAGCCACGCTGCGGACCTTGCGTCCGATGACAATCGCGAGTTCCGCCTCAAAATCCGTTCGATGCTCCGGGAAAGGAATTTCAATCTTCCCGCCGTCCGGCAGGAGCGAAGTGTTGGCCTTGAACCAGAACAGTGGTTCGTTCGGCAATTCACGGCCCATTTCCTGAATGTGGTCCGCGTAATTCAAGCCGACGGCGATCACCTTGCCGGGCTGAACCGGCACGAGTGTTTTCAGACCTTTTCGCAAGACCGGTTTTTTGGCGAAGGTATGCAAACCAAAGACGTCGCCCTGCAATCGAAATACTTCGCCATCAACGACCTTGGCGTGGAAGATATCGTCACCCTGGCGAAAACGACCGATGGCAGACATAACGTTGGGCCAAAATTACAAATGGAACCGGCAGGCTGCAAGGTAAATGAACTTTAACCCGGCAAATGGCGGCCCGGGCACCCTTGGGACGAATTTCCGCAGGCTTGCCGTTTGGAGAATTCGCATTAGATTAATGCAGTGAATTATCTGACCAAACAGGAACAACTGGTTTTGTGCATTGTCCTGGGGTTATTGCTCATCGGCTGGACCATCAAGGAGTACCGCACAGCGCACCCGTCGGTGATGGTGGTTCAACCGGCCAAACCTTAAGATGCAAGAAGTCAATTTTGATGAAGTAGTGGAAGGAATCCTGGCCAAGGATTCGCGCTATGCGCGAGATGCCTACTCGTTTCTCCGGGAGGCGCTTGATTTCACCCAAAAAGCCATCGGCAAGGAAAATCATGGCAAAGTCCGCCATGTCACTGGTCAGGAATTGCTCGAAGGCATCCGACAATTCGGATTGGTGCAATACGGACCGATGACCCGGACCGTCTTGGAGGAATGGGGCATCAAGAATTGCAGTGATTTTGGCGAACTGGTGTTCAACATGGTGGAAAGCGGCCTCCTCGCCAAAACGGAACGGGATTCACGCGACGATTTCCAGAAGGGTTATGACTTTACCGAGGCTTTTTGCAAACCGTTCTGGCCGCAGAGCAAGAAGGATTGCCCCACCGAAAATCCCGCCCCCCACTGAAACGAGGGTGGGGACAGACTCCGTCGAGCCCTAACTTCCTTTTATTTAGGTGCCTCAGTCGCTACTGATTTCAGTATGCCTTAGCCCAATGCCCAACCCGGCTCAGCCTCGGAATCGGGGGCGGACGCTCCTTCGCCCTTCAATAATTTCCGTCCCGCAAGAATCCCAATCATCGCCGCGTTATCAGTGCAAAGATTTCTGGCGGCCAGGCGCAGGTGGAACCCGTTCTTTTGGCAGGCCCGCTCCAACCCAATCCGCAATCCCTGATTGCAAGTCACCCCGCCGGAGGCCGTGACGCAACGAACCCCGCTGCGCTTGGCCGCCCGGATCGTCTTGGTCACCAGCACTTCCACAATCGCCGCTTGAACACTGGCGCAAAGATCGCGGACTTTTTGGGCATCTGCCAGGATATCCGGATGGTCGCGCAAATAATATCGGACCGAAGTTTTCAGGCCGCTAAAACTGAAATCGTCGTTGGGGTCATTGATGAGCGGGCGTGGGAAATCATAGGCCGCGGGATCGCCCTGCTGGGCCAACTGATCAATCAAAGGTCCGGCGGGATAGGCCAGCCCCATCAACTTGCCGGTTTTGTCAAAACATTCCCCGGCGGCGTCATCGATGGTTCCACCCAACACCCGGTGCCGCAATTCAGCCTCCACCATTACCAGCAGCGTATGCCCGCCGCTGACGATCAGCGAAACATTGGGTTCAAAGTTTGAAAAATCGGCGGCCGGGGGATTACCGGTGATCCAAGGCGAATACAAGTGCGCCTCGTGATGATTGATCCCAAGGAATGGCTTGCAAAGGGCGAAGGCTACAGCTTGGGCCGCTTTCAAGCCGATGAGCAAAGCAATGGCCAATCCCGGACCCTGGGTGGCCGCCACGGCATCCAGTTGGCTGGGAGAAATCCCGGCCTCGGCCAGCGCAGCCCGGGCGACCGGCAGAAGATTTTTCAAGTGCTCGCGCGCTGCCAGTTCAGGTACCACGCCGCCGTATTCACCATGGAGTTTGATCTGCGACGCCACCTGGTTGGATAGTACCACGCCATCCCGCAGGACCGCCACGCTGGTTTCATCACACGAGGTTTCAAAAGAAAGAAGCGTCATCAGTTTGGACAGATCACTGGAATGGAGCGGAACACCTCACCCGGTCAGGCAAAGTAAACGCAGAATTTAACGGGCGGCAACCTTTTGCGGCCGGCTGCCGCTGTTCCTTGCCTCATAGATCAGAACCGCATTGAGCATATCCTCGGCCCGGGCTAATTGAACGTCTTTCACTGCCAGAACCTTGACTTGTTGATTGGCGGGCAACGAATCAACGCCGCCGAGCGTATGCTGCAGCGCCAGCGCCCAGTCCTCAAAATCGGTCACCGGCACAATGCTATCCGGGGTGATGCCGTGTTCATGAATGACTTTGTGGCTGGGGGTATAATATTTTGCCACAGTCAGCTTGAGCGCGGAGCCATCGTCCAGCGGAAAAATTGTCTGCACGGAACCTTTGCCGAAGGTCTTTTCACCAATGACATAGGCGCGATGCAGGTCCTGGAGGCAACCGGTGACAATCTCCGATGCACTGGCGCTGTCGAGGTTGACCAGAACGGCTATCGGCATGCCTTTCAATTCGTCCCCGCTGCCCCGGGCAAAATATTTCTCGATTGAATCCCTGCCCTCGGTGGAGACGATCAACTGGCCATTGGGCAAAAATTTCTGGCAGACGCCTACCGCCTCATCCAGCAACCCCCCGGGATTACCGCGCAAATCAAGGACCAACGCTTTCATCCCCTGCCCTTGCAGCCGGGCCAGGGCATCCTCCAATTCGTCACTGGTTTGGTCGCCAAATTCGACGATACGCACATACCCGATTTGATTATCTCCGAGGGGAAATTCTTTGTGACCGTTGATGTCCTTGACCATGTCCATTTGAACGATCGCCCGGGTCAACGCGTATTGCTTGATGGTGCCCGTGGAAGGCCGCTGGACCGTAAGGTTCACCGCCGTGCCCGGATCGCCGCGAAGTTCATTCACGACATCCTCCAAAGCAGTGCCTACCACGCTGTTGGTTCCCACTTTAATGATCCGGTCGCCCGACAAAATTCCCGCCCTCGCGCCGGGGGTGTCATCCATCGGCGCAACCACCGTCACAAAACCGTCCTTGGCCACCACCACCAACCCCAAACCACCAAACTGGCCGTCGGTGTCTTCCTGTAGCTGTTGGTAAGCGCCGGGATCCAGAAATTCGCTGTGCGGATCCAGCTTGGCCACCATGCCGTTCAGCGCGGCGTAGGTCAGTTGGCGGTAGGTGAGATTAGTGCCGTCCACGTATTGAGTCCTGATCTTGGCCAGGACATCCGCGAATAGTTGAAGATTCGGCTCCGCCGCGTCAGTGCCATGGGAGACTTTCGGTGAGGATAAATAGATCTGGGCTCCAATCGCCAGATTCATCAATAAAGCGGCGGTGACCAGTCCGAAAATCCAACGGCGATTCATAAACAATGCTAAACTAGCACGAAGTCTGCCAGAAACAAAGTATTTACAAGGACAAAATGGCCCGCAGACCACGAGCAGCCAATCTGGTCAAGACGATGCCATCTACGCATCTATTATAATCTTACGAGGCAGTGGTAACCGGTTTTTCCGCCCAGCGGGCCATCAGCCATAACAAGTCGGCTAGCCGGTTTAAAAAGATCAAAATCTCCGAGTTTTGGAGTTCTCCCGCCGATTTCAGGTCAAATACGCGCCGCTCGGCTCGCCGGCAGATGGTGCGAGCCATGTCCAGCGAGGCGGAAGTCAGGTTGGCGCCCGGGGTTGCCCAACCTTCAAAGCTGATTTTCTGCGCCTCCAATTCGCGAACGTGGCCCTCCAACCTGGCAACCACATCCGGGGTCACCAACGAATAGCCTTGACGGATGTAACGAGGCAAATCTTCGGTCAAAACGCCGACTTCTCCCATCACGTCGACCAGGGTTTTCTGAATCCAGAGTAAATTAACCTTCAAAAAATCGCCGGTGCTGTAGGCGCGCGCGAGGCCAAGGGCGGAATTTAACTCGTCGAGGCTGCCGCAGGCCTCCACCCGCGGATGATTCTTGGGAACGCGACGGCCATAAATCAAGCCCGTGGATCCATCATCCCCGGTTTTCGTGACAATACTCATGGAGTGTTCTTGCCCGCAAAAGTTTGTTCGCCCGGGCTGCCCGCTGTTTGAGGCGGGTTATCCAGTCCTGAAGCGTGGTGAGGATAATGACCAGCCCGCACCACACCGGCTGGGGCGGCGAATTTCAGGTAATTCAAAATGCCCTTGGTTATGGCTTCAGCCATTTGCTGGCGATATGCGGCGTCAAAAATCTTTCGCCCCTCAGCGGGGTTGGTCATATAGCCGCCCTCAATCAAAATGGCCGGCATGCGGGCGTCGCGCAGCACAGCAAAGCGCGCCCGCCGGACACTCCGATCTTCGGCATGCAAATTTTGCACCAGCGCCTTTTCCATTTCGTACGCGAGCAAAAGACTCTTTTGCTCGTTCCGATTGGCCGGGGTTACGCCGGTGTCGGCGACTCCGCCAAATTCGATGAACTCGCCATGATCATTGGATGACTTGGCGCCGACGGGAGTAATACAGTAAGTCTCCGGACCGGACACGCCCCCGGGGTCAGCCTGGGAGGCGTTAAAATGCAGGCTGACAAACAGGTCAGCCCCGCGCTCATTCGCGAAGGCCGGACGGGCCGGCAAGGGAACATAAACATCCTTGTTACGAGTCAGGATGACATTAAAGCCGAGTTTTTCCAGCTGACGACGCAGAACCAAGGCGAGCTGCAGGGTGTAGGTTTTCTCGCTATGCCCAAAAAAGCCGGAACCTACACGATTACCCGAGTCTTTGCCGCCATGCCCCGGGTCCAGGCAAATGGTCGTTACTCTATGGGACGGGGCAGCGACGGGATTTATCAACGGTTCAATGAGGGTATTGATGTCGAGCTCCGAAATATAAGGGAGGTTCTTTTGGCAGGCGACGGGGAAGGAAAGCCGGACATGGATGCCGTTGATTTCCATCTGCGCGGAATCAACGTCGAACACCAGACGGGAATCCTCCCGGGTCAAAATGAATTCGCGCCCTTGATTACGTGTGATTCCCTCAAAACCATTGGCGCTCGCCCACTGAGCCAGCAACAGATAGCTCTGGCCATTGATGAACGCCAGACCGGCGGCCGAAGTCCTGAATACTCCACCAATCAAAACCAGAAAAACCGCGAAAGAGCAAAATGACAAAGGAGGGCGACTCATCTTAATGACCACCCAATTGTAATGCAAAGTCAAAGGGCAAAACATCAAGTTCGCCCGGCAGCATCGGCGCGCGGATTAAAAAACATTTCATCAATAAGAGTTTGCCCTCGGCAGGGATTCAATTCAAGGCAAATGGTGGGAAGCAAACCTATCGGTGGATTTCAGAAAACTCTGGTCGCCAGAACGTCAATGCGACGCGCCAGCAGGGTTGCTGGTTTGCAGTCGGGCATTGATGATGTTGACTTTCCCCTCCAACTTCGCCAGTTCGTCCAGCATGTTTTGACGCCAAACTGCCTCCGCTGGATCGGGGGCGGTGGCAGTTTTGATTTGGGTGACCAAATCGTCTTGGGATTCGTCGATTGCGTGTCGCGTTTCGGCATTTATACTATCCACAATGGCTTTCTGTTGGTCGATCAGGGACTGGGAAAGCTGGGCCGTGCAGATATACAGGGCACCGAGTTCATTGGTATGATAAGTGTAATCCAGCGCACTCTGGGCTTGATGCTCAGAGTCGGCGAGCTGCAACTGGGTTTCAATCTGTTTGCCAATCGTCAACAGCAGGTAAAGGGTGTTGGTGTGAAAGAAAAGGGCTGCATCCTGATTTTTCTCAAAGTAGGTGCTGCTCGCCTTGTTTAACTCCGGGGCCAGCTCATTGAGTTCGGCCTGGAGCACCTGCATTTGCCTGACCTGATTTTGCTCCAATTGCGCGATTCGCTGCGACAGATTATCAATCTTCTGGCTGTTGATTTTCGCCTGTTTGTTGCAGCCGAAAAGGAAACTGGCCGCCACCAGCAGGATTAGGAGTCTTATTTTATGCATGGTTAAATTTAGATCCGCCACGCCTCGCGCGCCCGCCGATGGAACACCCTGCCGTTAAATTCGTCAACGGGATTATGTCGAAACATTCATGGTGCGGGCGGCGCACCACAAGCCCCATACGGTCAACGCGTCGTCCATCATCCAAGGCGCGAATGACCGAGTCCGATGCGAGATTATTGACTGGATGCAGGCGGGAGTATTTTTAATTTACCATTGCGGGATAGGCATTTAGGATAGCGGGAACACATGGCCAAGCGAAGCGCACAGAAGCGCGATTGTAAATCCTCCGCCAACATCGGTTTTGAGGCCAAGGCCCGTCAGCCAGCGCCAAAGGCGCGATTTAATTCCAGCCGGGGGCAACGCCACGGGTCTGCATCCACAACATTTCCCAAAACCCTGAAAGGGCGGCCCAACGATGAATGCCCATCATATCAGGGCTCCAAGTACTTTGCGGGTCACGGCAGGTCGGAGGAATTATCCTTACTTTATGCGCTTAAGAGTTGATTTCCACCGGCAATGGTTTTTAATTCATTCTCAAAATTTGAAATGAACATCCACGAATACCAAGCGAAGCAGTTGCTCTCCCGATACGGCGTGGCCGTCCCGCTCGAAATTCCCGCAAAGTCCCTCGCCGAAGTGCGCCCCGCTGCGGATAAAATCGCGGCGACTGGCAGTGCGAAGGTGGTGGTAAAATCACAAATTCACGCAGGCGGTCGCGGCAAAGGTACTTTCAAAACCGGCTTTCAGGGCGGCGTCAAAGTGGCCGGTTCCGTGGACGAAGCCGTCGGATTTGCGGAGAAAATGCTCGGCAACGTATTGGTCACCAAGCAAACCGGGCCTGACGGGCGCAAAGTACAAACGCTTTTGATTTCCGAAGGCGCCAAAATCAAAAAAGAGTTTTATCTGGCTGTCCTGCTCGACCGTGCCAACTCGCGCCCGCTGATTATGGCCAGCACCGAGGGGGGCATGGATATCGAAGAAGTTGCGGCCCATCACCCGGACAAGATCTTCCGGGAACACATTGATCCGGCGCTGGGCATCATGCCCTATCAGGCCCGGAAAATCGCCGGGGCCCTCGGGCTCAAGGGCGACCTCTTCAATGCAGGCGTCAAATTGGTCACGGGGGTTTACAACACCTGGTGGGAATGCGATGCCGCCATGGTGGAATTGAACCCACTGGCGGTGATTGAACTGCGCGACGGGAAGGAAATAGTGGTGGCGCTGGATGCCAAGATCTCCCTGGACGACAATGCCCTCTACCGCCACAAAGATATCCTTGAGATGCGTGATCTGAATGAGGAAGCGCCCCTGGAAATCGAGGCATCAAAGTTCTCTTTAAACTACATCAAGCTGGACGGAAGCATTGCCTGCCTGGTCAACGGGGCCGGTTTAGCGATGGCTACGATGGACATCATCCAACATTTCGGTGGCAGCCCGGCGAATTTCCTGGATGTGGGCGGCGGGGCGAGCAAAGACCAGGTCACAGCAGCCTTTAAAATCATCCTGATCGACCCGAACGTCAATGGCATCCTGGTCAACATATTTGGGGGCATCATGGATTGTAACGTCATTGCCACCGGCATTGTCGCGGCGGTGCGGGAAACCGGCCTGAAATTGCCACTGGTGGTGCGGCTCGAAGGCAATAATGTGGCGGCGGGCAAGAAGACGTTGGCGGAATCCGGCGTGGCGATTATCACCGGGAATTCGATGGCCGATGCGGCGCAAAAAGTGGTCAAAGCCGTCGGAAAATAACCGGAGATGAGCGGCAGTAGTATGGCGCAAATGGATTCAGGAAGCGAGGCTGGCTTGCCGCCGGCCTGCGAACTTGAAGCTTATCGCCGACTGATTGCCTTGCAGAAAGAAATCATCAAACTGGCAGAACTGAATGAGCGCGCCAAAAGAGACTGCTTGGCCTTGCGCGAGCACGTGACGGCCAAAGGACTCAGTCAGGCGGCTGCACCCCAGACGCTGCGCCAGAAGGTCAACCGGGCTCTCGGTCAATTTTCTTTGTCCCCGGCCAAACCGGTCATGGTCCCGCTCGCAGTCAAAGAAGAGGTCACATGTTGAAGATTACTGAAATTGCCTTCACCGGCACTCCGGTAACGGACATGCCGCGCGCCCGCGCCTTTTATGAAGGCGTGCTGGGATTCAAGCCGACCATGGAGTCTGCCGGGGGGATGTGGGTCGAATATGATTTTGGCAACGGAACCTTCGCGATTGGCTGTTACGGCCAGGCCTGGAAGCCTGCGGCTGATGGCACGTGCATCGCATTTGAAGTGGATAATCTGGATGAGACAGTGGGCGGACTGAAGGCGCGGGGAATCCCGGTGCACATGGACGTAATGGACACGCCGGTCTGTTGCTTTGCCATCATCTGCGATCCAGACGGCAACAAAATCATGCTGCACAAGCGGAAGACAGAGAGCGGAGTTTCGGGGCACTGAACCAAAAATGAACCGCCCAAAAGCAAATTTTGATTTCAAACGATAATTCGCAAATTCGAACGAGAATATTTTACCATGTCTATCCTGATTAAACCCAACACCAAGGTGCTGATCCAAGGCATTACCGGCAGTTTCGGAGCCCGGCACGCGCAACTTTCACTCGATTACGGGACGGCCGTGGTGGCCGGCGTCACCCCGGGCAAAGGCGGCCAATTTTTCGAGCACGGCAGTTATCGGGTGCCAATTTTCGACACGGTTGCCGAGGCAGTAAAGCAAACCGGCGCCACCGCCAGCGCCGTGTTCGTTCCCCCGCCCTTCGCGGCGGATGCGATCCTCGAAGGAGCGGATGCCGGACTCGACCTGGTGGTCGCGATCACCGAGGGCATACCTGTGCGCGACATGATCCGGGTCAAGCGAGCGCTCGCGGGCAATACGGTTACGCGCCTGATCGGTCCGAATTGTCCCGGGGTGGTAACCCCCGGTGAAGGAAAAGATTCTCATGGCGGCTGCCGGATCGGGATAGCTCCCGGATACATTCATAAAAAAGGCCATATCGGGGTGGTATCGCGTAGCGGAACGCTCACCTACGAGGCAGTCTGGCAGTTGACGTCGCGCGGGGCGGGCCAATCAACTTGCGTGGGTATCGGCGGTGACCCGGTGAACGGCACTTCGCATTTGGATGTGATCAAAATGTTCAATGATGACCCGGAAACGACGGGCATCATCATGATCGGTGAAATCGGCGGGAGCGCCGAGGAAGAGGCCGCTGAATGGATCAAGCAACATTGCAAAAAACCGGTGGCAGGCTTTATTGCCGGTGCCACCGCACCGCCGGGCCGTCGGATGGGCCACGCCGGAGCCATCGTCAGCGGGGGTAAGGGAACGGCGGAAGCAAAAATAGCCGCATTCAAGGCCGCCGGCATCGGCATTGCCGTGACACCGAGCGAGATGGCCGATACGTTGTTGAGGATGATGTGAGGCGACTTGGATCGTGAATTATTGCGCTTGGAAGCGGCCGGGAGATTCACGGTGCGGCGAAGCCTTCAGGTTACGCCATGGGCATTGTTGATCTCATTCTAAATATCGCCGGTTTGCTGTTATGGTTGAACTGGCGGTCGATTCGCTTCGATCCGTTGAACAAGCGCCTGCCGTCCACGCTGATGGGAACGTTGCGCCCCGCCTCCCCCAGCAATCTCCGGCGCTGGCATTTCCTGATTTTGATTGTGGGGCTGCTCTTCCTGCGGGCGGTGATTTATCGTTGGCTGGGAGCAGCGACGGGAACCACCACCTGTTATCTGGACTTTGGCGCCACCTCACCGGGATTCCGGCATGACAACTTCATCCAAGCCATGGCTTTTTCCTTCTTCAGTTTTGCCCGGGCGCTGGGAATTTTATACATCGGCCTCCTGTTTTTTTCCATTTTAGCCGGGCCACAACCGATCAGTGGCCTGATCAAAATACCGCTTGGCCGGGTCAGCGACTGGCCCCGTTGGCTGAAAATTCTCCTACCCTTTGTGACCACGGCAATCTTCTGGTGGTCGGCGAGTTGGATCCTGGAAAAACTGCCGCCGCAACTGGCCACCTCGCCGGCCCAAAAATTTCAGGGGGCCATGGTGGTGGGTTTGAGCAGCTATCTCGTCTGGAAAATTCCCGCGTGCGGCACTTTGGCGCTCTACTTGTTGAGTAGCTACATTTACTTCGGAAGGCATCCGATCTGGAATTACATCGACGTCACCGCCCAAACGCTACTCAGGCCGATCAAAAGTATACCTCTGCGAGTGGGCCGGGTGGACTTTGCCCCGGTGCTGGCAATGGCTGTTCTCTTCTTCCTGTTTGAGGCCGCGGAACGCGCGTTGGTTTGGATGTACGCCCACCGTCTTTTTTGAAAGCGGTCAGGCGGCAGCTTGGGCCCTGGGCAAGCGGACTATGACGCTGGAACCTTTGCCGATCTGACTATCGATGCTCAGAGAACCTCCGTGCAACTCAACCAACTTCTTGGCAATCGTCAACCCCAAGCCCAGACCCTCTTGGTCCTGCATCTTGCGCTCAAATTGAACGTAAGCATCAATCCGGCGGATGTGCTCGGTCGAAAATCCACGTCCCTTATCTCGCACCGACAGCTCAATGGCTTCGTCGGTTGAGGTCAGGCGAACGACAACCGGCGTGCCTGTTTCAGAAAATTTCAGCGCGTTTTGCACCAGCTCGGTCACAATTTTCTTAAAATAATCCTCCGCGATCGCCACGGGCACATCCACGGCTTCAATGACCAGACCCGGTAGCCGGCCGCAATGATCGGCATCATTGATCGCGGCAACCCGCGCGATTTCACCGGGTTTCAAGGTCACCGCTTCGCGAAGCGCGGCAATACTCTCGGAATCGTTGGCGACGATTTCCAATTGCGCGTAGATCAGGAAATTCTCAATCAGACGTTCCAGGCGACGGCCCGATTGGGACATATCGCGCCCCATCTCGGCGATTTCAGACGGTTGGAGTGCGTCAGCCGAGAGGGTCAACAACTCTGCGTTGGAGATGATGCCATTGAGAGGCGTGCGCATCTCATGCGGCATCATCAGGGTGATTTGGTTCCGAAGCTGGGAAAATTTTCTCTCGGCGTCCTCGCGAACGGTTTTGGCCTTGCGCAACCGCGCATCCACGGCGGCGTAAAGTTCCTCGATCTTGAAAGGTTTTGGCAGGTAATCGTCCGCCCCCAGCTCCATGCCGTGGCGCATGCCTTTGGCATCAGCCAGACCCGTCATCAAAATGAATGGAATGGCGGCTGTCTGCTTGTCTTCGCGCAATTTCTCCAAGGTCAGATAACCCGCGCCTGCCTTGTCCATGTTGACGTCACAGATGATCAGATCGGGCGAGTCCTGGCTCGCCCGTTCCAAACCCTGTTCACTATTGGCTGCCTCAATGACCTCAAAGCCTTGCTGACCAAGTGCCAGGCTAATCATCTCTCGGAGCCACGCCTCATCGTCAATGACCAAAATTTTACTCATCACAACCCGAGCCGAGACAAGCAATTATTGTTCCCGCTCCTGATAATGCACCGTTTTGATGACCAGAATGTTGTGGAAAAATACGGCCCTCCATTTTCAGGGCCGTTGATCCACCGGAACGTAATGATTCAGCGTGTTCCCGATGTAGATCTGACGGGGACGATAAATACGGCTTTTCGGCTCATCCATGATCTCTTTGTAATTGGCAATCCAACCCGGCATACGGCCGATGGCAAAAATTACCGTGAACATTTCGACCGGGATGCCAATCGCACGCATGATGATTCCGCTGTAAAAATCCACATTGGGGTATAATTTACGCTCAACAAAATAGGAATCTTTGAGGGCCGCCTCCTCCAATTTTTTGGCAATGTCCAATAATGGGTCACTTATGTGCAATTTTGACAAGACCTCATCGCAGGCTTTTTTAATAATCTTCGCCCGGGGATCATGGTTTTTATAAACCCGGTGGCCAAAGCCCATGAGCTTTCGACCGCTATTCTTGTCCTTCGCGGAAGTAATGAATTTGGAACCGTCGTCGCCTTCGCGATGAATCTGCTCCAACATTTCCAAGACCGCTTGATTGGCGCCGCCATGCAGGGGACCCCACAACGCGCAAACGCCTGCCGCGCAACTGGCAAACAAGTTCGCCTGGCTGGAAGCCACCATGCGCACCGTCGAGGTGGAACAATTTTGCTCGTGGTCGGCATGCAGAAGAAAAATCATATCCAGCGCCTTGACCACTTCCGGCTTTAGTTCGAAATCCTCATACGGCATCGAAAACAGCATGTGCAGGAAGTTCGCCGTATACTTGTAAGTCTGCTTGGGATAAATCAGCGGCAAACCATGCGATTTCCGGTAGGAATAGGCAGCAATCGTCCGCACCTGCGAAATCAGCTTGGCAACATAAACATCGAACTGTTTCATTTTGCCCCACTGCCACTTCATCAAATCCTCGTCGAAACAACTTGCTGCATTGATCATCGAGGACAAAATGGCCATGGGATGCGCGCCGGTCGGAAAGCCCTCAAAATGATACCGCATGTCTTCGTGCAGAAACTGGTGGTCAGCGAGGAGGTCGGAAAAATGCTTGAACTGGGGCCGGTTCGGCAGCGAACCGTAGATCAACAGGTAAGCGGTCTCGATAAAATTAGACTTTTCGGCGAGTTCCTCAATCGGGATGCCGCGATAACGTAGAATGCCCTGGTCGCCATCAATGAATGTGACCTTGCTGACGCAGGAGCCGGTGTTGCCGTAGCCATCATCCAGCGTGATGTAGCCGGTGTTGGATCGCAATGTGGAGACATCCACCGCGCGTTCTCCTTCGGTGCCAACCACCGTTGGCAGGGTGTATTGTTTTCCTTGTAATTCTAATTTAGCTTCCGTGCTCATAATCCTTTTTTGCGGCGTTCCATTAAATTACCTGATGAGACTTTGCCGCTGATGACAAACCTTGGCAAGCCGCGAAAATGACTTTTTTAAGGAAATCCGGGGTTCAGTCGTCCGGTCCCAACCAAGTGACGAGGCAAATTCGGGACATTCATCCAAATCCGACATCCAATCTAGGCATTCGAAAATCCCTGCGGATCACGGGGAAGAAGACCAAGGAGCGAGCGAGAAAGAGATCCGCGAAATTAGCTCGCCAATCGGTAAGCGAAATAACCGCTAAAGCCGATGGAAATAAAGTAGATCACCTGGAGCTCACCGAACATTAAAAAAAGCGTCCCGCCAGTGGCCAGGACGGCAATACCGGCCGACAGCCCCCCGAGCGTTGAATCCCGCCCCTTGTAAAGCAGGCGCGCCCCTAATCCGGTTAGCAAGCCGATACAGGTGCCCATTAATGGAAATCGAAAATCAGCCAGTTCGAAAAAACCGTACATTAATCCAGAGCCCAGACCTGCGCCGAGCAAAGCCCCCAAAATGCCCAGCGCCAGATTGAATTCACCCGGAGCCTTTGGTTTGCTTGCGGCCATGGTTACCGGATTGCCGATGGCGCTGGCGGCGCGTGGAGGGGAAACTTCGGTGATCGGCGCCATGCCGGGCAGCGGCATTGGCGCAGAGCTGACGATTCGCAATCCGGCTCCCACCGGGGTGATTGGGGGAGGCGAAGCCGCCGACTGCTGCGCAAGCTGTTCGGCAATGGCCGCATCAGCAGCTTTGGTTGCATCGGCGTTGCAAACCGGACAATTGATTTTGAAGGGCATTTGCCCGTTGACCGGTTCGACATCGAACTTGAATTTTTGACCGCAATCGCAAACGACCTTGAGTTCCATAATGATTTCCTTCTGGTTTCCGCGAAAACTACTTCGAAAACGAAGCCATTCTAATTTCTACAATAAACTGCGTCCACTGTTTTCGGGGGCTTCTGAATTTGCATTTTCTTTTCACGAACTAGGCTTTAAGTTTTGCAGCAGACAAATGGCATTGAAATTACACAACACCCTGAGCCGCTCCGTGCAGGACTTTGTACCACTGGACCCGCAAAAACATCGCGTTGGCATGTATTGCTGCGGACCAACGGTTTATGACTACGCGCACATCGGCAACTGGCGCACCTTTGTGTTTGCCGACCTTGTCCGGCGCACCCTGGAATTCAGCGGCTATGCCGTGCAACACGTCATGAACATCACCGACGTGGATGACAAAATCATTAAACGCGTCCGGGAAAACCAAACCACCTTGCGGGAATTCACCGGAAAATTTGAAGCCGCCTTTCTGGAAGACCTGAAAGCGCTCGGCTGCCGCCCACCGCACCAAATGCCGCGCGCCACGGAACACATTCCCGAAATTATGGCGCTGATCGAAAAACTGCTCGCGCGCGGCGTGGCTTACCAGGCCGCGGATGGCTCGGTCTATTTTAGCATTGAAAAATATTGCGGTTGCGGCGGCCATTACGGGCAGTTGTTGAAGTTGAACCTCGAGGAATTGCGCAAGGGTGACCGGGTTTCGGCCGATGAATATGAAAAGGAATCAGCGACCGATTTCGCGCTCTGGAAAGCGCGCGTGCCTGAAGATGGTGAGGTTTTCTGGCCAGCACCCTTTGGCGAAGGCCGGCCCGGCTGGCATATCGAATGTTCTGCCATGAGCATCAAAGCCCTCGGGGAAACCTTCGACCTGCATCTCGGCGGGGAGGATTTGAAGTTTCCCCATCACGAGGACGAAATCGCCCAGAGTGAGGGGGCTACCGGCAAACCGTTTGTGAAGTATTGGCTGCATGGTGCGCACTTGCTGGTCGAAGGCAAGAAGATGAGCAAATCGCTCGGCAATTACTTTACCCTTCGCGACCTGCTCGCCAAAGGCTACACCGGCCGCGAGGTGCGATACCTTTTGCTGACGGCCCATTATCGCGAGACATTTAATTTTACGCTCGAAGGATTGAATGGCGCAAAGACGGCGTTGGCAAGAATTGACGAATGCGTCGGCAAACTGCGGGGAATTGCGGGTACGACCCGGTCCGCTGCCGAACCAAAACTCGTCGAATCGTTCGGCGCGGCCATGGCTGACGACTTGAATATTTCCGCCGCCTGGGGCGAGGTCTTCAAGTGGGTCACGGCCACTAACAAACTCCTGGCGGAAAATTCCGTCAACGAGGTCCAGGCGGCAGGCACCTTGGCGGCGTGGGAAAAGGTGGATGCCGTTCTTGGTGTGGGAAACAAAGCCGAAACGGAAATCCCGCCGGAAATTCTCGCGCTGGCGGAAGGCCGCGCGGCGGCGAAAAAGAACAAAGATTTCAAGCAGTCCGATGCCATTCGCGACCAATTAAAAGCCAAAGGCTGGGTCATTGAGGACACACCCAAGGGTGTTAAATTGAAAAAATTGTGAAACGTGGCCTATTCATCACCTTTGAAGGAACGGAAGGTTGCGGCAAGTCCACGCAATCAGGCATTCTGGCGGGTCGCCTCCGCTCGCTGGGCTACCAGGTGCGCACCCTGCGTGAGCCGGGCGGAACTCCCATCGGCGAAGAAATCCGCCACACGCTCAAGCACAGCCAGCAAAACCAGTCGATGACCCCGGAGGCGGAACTGCTGTTGATGAATGCCAGCCGGGCACAGCTGGTCCGCGAAGTCATCCGCCCTGCCCTTGCCGCCGGCGAAATCATCGTGTGCGACCGCTTTTATGATTCCTCCATTGCCTACCAGGGATATGGCCGGCAATTGGACCTGGCAAAAGTTAGAGCAATCATTGAATTTGCCGTGGGTGATACAAAACCAGACCTCACGCTTCTTATCACGGTCGAGGAGGTGACCAGCGCCGAACGCATGCGTTCGCGCCAGGCCAATACGCCAGTGATCCGCGATCGCTTTGAAGAAGCGGGCCAGGCATTTTTTGAAAGAGTGGCGGAAGGTTTTGACGCCGTCCAGGCCGGCGAACCCGGACGGGTGAAAAACGTCAACGGTGCGCCGGCGGTCGAAATTGTGAGCACGGCGATTTGGCAGCTGGTCGAACCCATTCTACGAACGTCAGGAAGGTTGTGAATTTGTTTGCGGGTTGGCCACGGGATAGTAAGTTACTTTTAGATCATGATCGAAAAAACCATCAGTGAAATTGAGGCCAGAGTTCGCGGAGTCGGATCCGTCAACGAGACTCAAAAGCAGGAATTGCTGACCCTGCTCGGAAAACTCAAGGCGGAAGTGGGCTTGCTGGAGCAAACCCACAGTCAGGAGGCCAAAAGCATTGCGGATTCGATTAATGTTACCACGCAGGCAGCCACTAGTGGAACCCAGAACCCGGAATCGGTGAAATCTTCTGTCGCTGGACTGCGTTCATCGGTGGAGGGTTTTGAACAGTCTCATCCAAAGCTGGTTCAGGTTGTTAATAGTCTGAGCAACATGCTGTCAAATCTGGGATTTTAGGGAACCTTAGGTCGCACGGTTGGGCAGTTTCAGAGAGTTGCGAACGTCAGGATTTGGTGATTCAACTTTTGCAAGGTTGTGAATCAAAAGTGTGGCACGCCATCGCCCAAGTTATTAATCCGGTCGGTTTCGCAACGAGTCCGCCCCCATTCCCATTGGGATTGACTGGTGAATCCAGTCGGAAGGTTCTTTAAAATCAATCTTCAGAGATTGGCTCTAGCTTCGCAATGGCCGCCATGATTTCATCCGCAATTTCCTGATAAATCTCTTTCAACCGGGGCTTGGAACACGCTTTCGACTCTGACCGCAATTCTTTAAACTCCATTGGTTTGCCATATTTTACAGCGACCTTCCGTGGCACCGGAAATTTGTGATTCCGACTGTAACACTCGAAGGTGCCAAAAGTCCGCACCGGAATCACCACGGCCTCAGATTTGATAACCGTAAGGCCGATGCCGGAGCGCGCTGGCTGTAACTTGCCGTCCTTGGTTCGGGTGCCTTCGGGGAACAGAATAATGGCACCGCCGGCGAGCAACCGGTCTAAGATGGCCTTCAATCCTGCCGCCCCGCCGCCGTCCCGATCCACCGGAATCGCGCTCCACTTCCGCAGCAGCCAGCCGGCCAGCGGATTGGCAAAAAGACTCGCGCGCGCGAGGTAATTGATTTGCCGATGTATTCCCGAGCCGACCAGAGGGGGATCAAGAAAACTCGCATGGTTGGAGGCAAGAATCACCCCCCCCCGCAAGGGGACTCGTTCAGGATTGTATACCCGCCAGCGAAAATAAACCGCGTAGACCACCCGGAAAAACAACCAGCCGATGTGATAAACCGGACTCATGCCAGGATCAGATTACCGCCGCCATTCGCTTGTGAATCTCTGCCAGCAACAAACCACTGGTCTGCTCCGAGGTCAGTTTTGAGTTATCAATGACTTTGGCGCCCAAGGCGATCATGAGCGGCGCCGCCTTGCGCTGGCTGTCGCGCTGGTCGCGCGCGGCGAGATTTTCGTTCACGCCGTCAGCAGCGCGGCGTGCCGACCGCTCCTCAAGTTTCGCATCGAGATAAAACTTGTAATCCGTTTCCGGGAAAACGTTGGTGCCGATGTCGCGGCCTTCCATGACCAGATTGCCAAACTGGATGCAATCGCGCTGGGTCTTTTTCATCCATTCACGCACTTTCGGCACCGCGGCAACCATGGCCACGGCAGCGGCGGTTTCCGGTGTGCGAATCTCTGTTTCTGGAAAATAATCATCCACCAGCAGTCGTACGGCGCGCAGCCCGTTATTTTCAACGCAAATCAACTTGGTTTTCCAATGGCGGCAGGTGGTCGCAACCGCCTTCTCCTCGGTCACGTCCACTCGCTTCTTGAGGCAGTACCACGCCAGCGTCCGGTACATCGCGCCCGTATCCACATAAACATATCCCAAGGCTCGCGCCACGAGTTTTGCATTCGTGCTCTTTCCGCTGGCGCTGGTGCCGTCAATGGCGATGACAATATTTTTCAAAATTTGTTTTTCATTTTGGCGGACTGAGACCGCCATTTTCGGGGCAGGTCTTTCAGTCGGCAAACAAATCATCCCCGTTCAACCTTCGCGTCCGCTCACCGTCTTTTATCTCCCAAATCTCAGCACCCAGGCCATGAGGCGCCGGCGCGGCGATCTTTTGGAAAAAATTCGGGAACGTCTTTTTCACGCAGGCCGGATTTTTAAGTTTTATACCGGGAACTTTCAATCCAAAAACAGCAAAGCACATTGCCATTCGATGATCATTGTAGGTTTCAATCTCCGCGCCATGAAGTTCGCCGCGCTTGGCGGGATAAACCGTCAGCGTATCGCCTTCTTCGATCACGTTCGCGCCGCACTTGGTCAATTCGGTCTTCAGGGCAACCACGCGTTCACACTCTTGGACGCGCAGACGGCCAAGGTCGGTGAAGACAATCTTGCTTTGGGCCCATGGCGCGACGGCAATCAATGTCATTATGCTGTCGCCCAAGTCAGTTTGTCGGGAGACCTTCGTCGGACCATTTTCAGCGGCGTATTCTTCCAAATATTTTTCGTATTCCTCCCTTTGCATCTCTTCCCGATCCAGCCCCCCTTTTGCCGGCAATTCTTGTTTTGCTTCAGACCTGTCTTCAAGCGTTAAGCGCTCGTCCTTTGTTTTTTGCACCAAACCTAAATACATCGGGAATTTGGAGTCAATTTGCCAGCCTGTATGGCGCGGCCAATTCGTTACTTTAACCGAAGGCTTTTTTTTGATCGTCAACGATATCGAGAACCCGTCTGGATTTTCTTCTCGTTTCCTCTCAGGTTCACCTGCCATTTCATACTCACCGGCAGCCCAAAAATAACTCCCGCTGCTCGAATCCGGCTCGATTTCAAACCTCCCGCCTGGCCATGGAAAAGCCTCCATTAATTTTGAAGTCATAACCACATAAGGCGACTCCTCAGGGTTTTCACCGACAATTTCAATTTCCCACCCTCCGGTTTTCGCGGAAAGCAACAAAGCCGAGGCAAACTGCGAGCTTTGAAGAATGCTGACCCGGCATTTCCTTTTTGTAGGAGACGACGTGGGGAGTCTCTGACTTTCGCTCTTTGTTCTAGCATCGCCAGCTCGCCCCCCGCTGCCAAAAATGGTCACTGGTAATTTATCATTTCCGTTCTCCGATTCAACGGGATAGCCCAGTTCACGCAGTGCTGAAAACAAAGCGGCCTGCGGACGTTCATGCATGCGGGGAACGCCGCTCAAACGAAAAACCCCGTGTCCCAGGCACACGAATGCCGATAAAAACCTCGCCGCCGTACCGGCATTTCCAACAAAAAGCTCAAGCGGTTTTTCGGCGGTGCCGCCATTGAGAATTTTGCCGCCCAGGCCTTTCACCGTGATGGTGCGGTTGCAAAATTCGGCCGGATCATCCGCCACCTTGATTTCAAAACCCAGCTTGATCAGCGCTTCGGTCATGACTTGGGTGTCTTCACTCCAGAGCGCCCCCTTCAGCGTCACCTCACCGTCGGCCAAGGCAGCCAGAATGAGCGCGCGGTTGGTGATGCTCTTCGAACCCGGCACGGTGATCTCGGCGCGCGCCGGGCGGGAGAGCGGAACAATTTCAATGAGATCAGGTAAAGCCATTTTTATTGAGCTTAAAATGAAAGACCCGCGCAGCAGCCCTGTCCGATGCCGCCTTCGGTGTCCCTTGCTTGTTTCATCGGTGGCTGGATTTCACTCGGATACATTGGCGTTTCCGTTCGCACACCAATGGTCACGGCGCGACTTGGCGGTGATGAAAAATTCTTCGATGCCGACCGCATCACCCTTCTTGAGCTGGGCTTGAAACTTTTTGAGTTCCTTGGCGTAAACTTCGAGCGAACGCCCCAGGTTCTTGCGGTTGGCAAGGGCGATATCACGCCACATCTCGGGTGAACCGGAAGCAATCCGGGTGGTATCGCGAAAGCCCGTCGCGCAGAGGGCTTTTTGCTCGCCCGGCTGCTTGGGATCCAAAACCAGTGCCGCAAGGGCGGCGGCGACGACATGGGGCAGATGGCTTGAGCGGCTCACCAGCAGGTCATGTTCCTTTGCGTCCATGGACAAGACCTTTGCTCCTAACGATTTCCAGAATCGGATGAGCCCTTGAACCGAGGCTGGCGGAGAAGATTTGGTGGGGGTTACGACACAAACGGCATTTTCAAACAAATTCGCACGTGCGGCGGTGAGGCCGGTTTTTTCACCGCCCGCCATGGGATGGCTGCCGATAAAGCAGGCACCTGCCTGCTTGACGATCGATTCCAGTTCCCGAACCACCCCGGCTTTAACACTGCCCACGTCGGTGACGATGGCGCCGGACTTAAGGGCGGGCAAAAACTGCAACGCCAGCGCACGCATCTGTGCCAACGGAGTACCAAGGATCACTAAATCGGCATTGGAAACCGCCGCCAGCAGGTCGGTGGTGGCATAATCAGTCGCGCCGTATTTTTCGCAATCAGCGACGGATTTTTCCCGGCGGACATAGCCGGCAATCTCAGAGGCCAGTGTGCGCTGCCGGACGCCCAGCGCAACCGATCCGCCGAGCAAACCCACGCCGACGATGGTGATTTTACGGAATTGCACGGGCAAAAAGATAGCGGATGAAATTGAATTCGTGAATTGCTAAATGGCAAAGTGCAGCCGGTAATTTTTCGAGCGGCGCTAATCGTCACTTACAATTTCATGGCCCGGCCTTCGCGTGCGGCCTCAAGGCAGGCGTCCATGACTTTTTGCGTCTTGGCTGCCCACAGCGGCCAGTCCGCATTCAGCTTGCCCGACAAAACCTGGGCCGCAAAGTTGCGCCACATAATCGCATCCTGAGCAGCCGCATGACCTTGAACCTTGGGATCCACGCCCGGCGGACATTTAACGTCGCCGCTGACCTGGACAGGCTTATGGCAGACCTCGAAGCCCGGCTCATAACTGTTGAGGGGATGGACAAAATCCGGAAGCAACAGCCAGCCTTGTTGACCACTGACATGAACCCATTGCTGATGCCCCGCAATGAAGGAACAATAGAACGCGCATGAGACGCCTCCCTCGAAAAACATTTCGGCGGAAAAATCAACCGGGGAGGAAGGCCGGTCGAGACGAATTTCCGATGACCGCAGAATCCTGGCGGTGACGGTTTGGGGCAGCCGCCAGTTGAGGGTCCAAAGCGCAAACCGGATGGAATACCAGCCCAAGTCCCCCAGGCAACCCGCGGGCTCAAGCGCGCCATTGACCCGGATATTATCGCGGAAGAATTGCTCCCCGGAATAAAAACTGAAGGTCGAGGTGATGCGGCGAAGCACCCCGATACTGTGGTCATCGTCCAGGATTTCGCGCACCTTGGCCAGGCGGGGGCTATGCATGAACATGACCCCATCCATGAATTGAACATTGTTCTGCTGGCACGCGGCAATCATTTCGGCCAGTGCGCCACTATCCGTGGCGCAGGGCTTTTCGCAGACGACATGCTTGTGGTTTGCCGCCGCCTGCAGCACGAAGCTTTTGCGCAACGCCGTCGGCAGCGGAATATAAACCGCGTCCACGTCAGGCGAGGCCAGTAATTCCTCGTAGCTGCCGAAGGCGCGAGGCGCCGGGAAGAAAGCGAACTCGCGCTGGCACTCGTCGATAAATTGCCGGCATTTTTTGAGGTCGCGGCTGGCCACCGCCGAAACCACCGCATTGCCGGAATGGAAAATCGCCTTCCAATTCTTTTGCCCAATACCGGCCGTGCTCAAAAAACCTATGCGTAATTTTTTCATGAATGTTTGATCTAAATCACTTCGGCGGCGCCGGATTGAATCGCCGCCTCGCTCGCGCGTTGGAGAATCACATCCGCCATGAGCGGTTCGGTGCCGACGGACGGCGCATACCAGACTAACTTACCATTTTTTTCCGTTGGATTACGCCACGTGGGCTGGCCGGCGGCAAGGCGCTCCTTGACGATTCGCCCGGGTTCACCCAGCAGAACCGGGATGTCCTCCACCGCATGCAATCCATCGCTGATAAAAAATGGTACCACCACCAGGTTCCTCGTCGTGGCCACTGCATAACAATCTGAAATCCGCGGGTCTTCCTCCATAAAAATCGGATGCACGGCAGGATACAGGTTCAGCGCTCGAATCAATGCCACCTGGTTTTCGATGGCTTGGCGCGACATTTTATTCCGTCCCGTGCCATGTCCGGCAATGAAAAGCGTCGTTTCCGCTGCCTTGGCCTTGCGCGGAAAAGGGTGTTTTTCCACGACGCCCTCGGCCCTCGCGAGAATGACTTTGGTCATATCCGGATGGGAACCGATGGGATGACAGTAAAAGAGCCGCGCTGTCGGCGTGGCTAAGGTCAAACGATCCGGAAAATGGAAACCAAGTTCCCTGGGTATGACTTCCGTGCTAAAATAACCCTCGCTGATAAAGAGCGGCACAATAAATACGCGGGGGGCGGAAGTTTGTGCAAGCACTTTTTGGACATGGGGTTCCTGCTTCCAGAAAGCCGGCTGAACCTCGCGAAAAATCCGGCGCCGGCGCAATTCTTCAACGTGCTGGTGCACCGGTGCGGCGGACTGATCATTCAGCGTTGTCCCATGTCCGAGCACAACCAGCGCGGCATCGGAGAAATCAATGTCATTCACCCCTGCAGTTAGCCAAACTTGCGGCCTCCGGCGCAAAATATATTTTGCTTGAAACTTTCCGCCATCTCAGGCGTCTTATTGTCCAGTTAACCAAATAACTGAGACCAAAAACCAAGACTGAGTATTAGAATTGATTTCACAATGAAAATGATGATCAAGCCCATTCTGGCCGTCATGGCCGGCGTTTTGACCCTCTCGCTAACAGCCTCTGCCGAAGACATCGGCCCCTTGCCCCCGGCCTCCACCAAAACCGGTGTGACCTACGCGACGGATATCAAACCCATCTTCGATGCCTCCTGTTTGAAATGCCATGACAGCAGCAAACCCAAACAGGCCGCCCATTTGTCGCTCGATACCCTTGCCGGAATTTTGAAAGGCGATCGCGACGGGGTCGTGATCAAACCCGGCGACAGCGCCCATAGCGACCTTCTGCTTTCCGTGGCCCACGTCGGCGACCCCGATTCGTACATGCCCAAAAAGGCCAAGAAATTGTCGGATGACCAGATCGGCCTGATCCGGGCTTGGATTGATCAAGGGGCGAAATAAGCCAGCCACTTCGATCAGGGATTGTTTATCAAAGGCCTGCCGGCATCGGCGGGCCTTTTCCTTTTCAACGTCGTTTTTTTCCAACTCAACCTAAAAACGGGGCAATAAGAAGGACAATCATAATTCAAAGAGGTGAAAGCGGTGTTCGCCTCTGCTCGCGCAACTTTTGGTGTTCCCGCATGTGGTTGATCTTTTCCTCGTCGGGGATTCCGGGCTGGCTCATTTTCTGGGTGAGGGTGGCAATCTGCCGGTCAAAAAACTGGTTGCGCAACTTGAGAATCAAATCCGTTAGTTGAAGTTCTGGGTTGGGAATTTTGCGCTCTTCGGTGGCCGCTTCTGTAATAAGGCTGCGGATGGCGGATGACTCGTATTCGTCCAAGAATGCAGCGAGTCCCTGCCAGGATGCCGATTGCTGCACAGCCAGCCGTCCAGAGACGATTTGCCTCACGAGCGGATGCTGAATCCAGTCAGGACTCAATAGCGAGCCCGCTTGGGCGGCCAATTCCTCGTGCACCATCAACAATTTAAGCAAATGAAATTCGTGAACCGGCGGCCGGGCAGCCATTTCCTCCTCTTCTGCCGGAACGACCTCATCATCATCCGTCGCCGGAGAGTTGGGCCCGGGATTTCGAAACTTGGCGAATTCGGCGCGGACCGAAGTCGCCGAAACGCCCAGTCTCAAGGCGGTCTTCTGCGCGTAAGTATCCACCAGCACATTGTTGCCGGTTTTGTGGACCGATTCCGCCATCCCGCGCAAGACTGCAAGCCGGCCCTTGTCAGAACTAAGTTCATTGGTGGCGCAGAGGCGTTCCAGATAGTAATCAAAGAAGCCCCGGCCATTTTTGATGAGCTCAAGAAATTGATCCCCGCCGAACTCCTTGATGAAGCTGTCCGGATCGTGCGGGGCTGGAATGACAGCAACCCGCACGGCCAAACCGGCGGTCAGCAAATGGTCCAGGGACCGCACGATGGCGTTCTGCCCGGCGTTGTCGGAGTCAAAACAGAGCACGGCTTCGTTGGCGTAACGTTTGAGAATGCGCGCGTGTTGTTCGGTGAAAGCGGTTCCCTGTGGCGCGAGCACATTTGGCACACCGTTGCTGAAACAGGCAATTAAATCGAGCTGGCCCTCGCACACGATGGCATAACCGGCATCCAAAATGGCGCGCTTCGATTTATCGAGCCCGTAGAAAATTTTGCTTTTGGTAAAGATCGCCGTTTCGGGCGAGTTGACATACTTGGCGATTTTTTCGTCCCCGGACAAAATACGCCCGCTAAAACCAACCACGCGGCCGGATTCATCACAAATCGGGAACATCAGCCGCCCGCGAAAGCGGTCGTAATACTTGCCGGTTTCTTCCTTGCGAATGATCAAGCCCGCTTTCTCAACCAGATCAAGCGGATAAGCTTTGCCGGTGGCCCAGTTGACCGTATCGTCCCACGCATCTGGCGCGGCGCCCAGCCGGAATAATTTAATGGCATCCGGCGATACCCCGCGCTTATTCAGGTAGTCGCGGGCGGTCTGGCCTGCAGCTTCGCCGGCGAGGACGTTTTGCCAGCGTTGGGCGATTTTATCGTGAATTTCCAGCAGTTGATCTTTTAGGTGACGCGAGGCGAGGTCACCGGGACTGTTGTCAAATTCCAGCGTGATTTTGGCGCGGTCCGCCAGCCGGCGGAGCGCGTCCATGAAACCAATGTTCTCGTACTCCTGGACGAACGTAAAAACGTCGCCGCCCTTGTGGCAGCCGAAACAGTGAAAGATCTGCCGCTGCGGATTGACGTTGAAACTCGGGGACTTCTCCTTATGGAACGGGCACAGCGCGGTGAAATTGGCGCCTGCCCGCTTAAGCGGCAAATAGCCGCCGATGACATCAACGATGTCGCTGGCGGCACGGATACGTTCTCGGGTTGCGGAAGAAAGTTGACCAGCCATGCGCTCTTAACGGCGCGCGGGCCGGTCAATTACCAAAGTGAATGACCGGCTTTTTTTGTGCCGTGGCCTGTTGGATACCAGACGCATCGGAGTTGATCAACAGCACGCTGAGATTATTTTTGATCGCCGGTCCCACCATGGAATCCTTGAAGACCGAAGTCTGGATTTCGTCAATACTGGGAATGAAATCACCGCTATACCCTTGCAATCCGCCGCCGAACCAGCGGTTATTGAATTCCTGGCGGTTGTGGATGTCCGCCAGAGAATACACCGGAGCATTCAGCAGTGCCAGAAAGAAAATCATCATGCAGGCGTAGCGTATCGTGCCAGCCATCATGCCGAGGTAATATTCGCTGTTGCCAAAAGTATTGCTGCCTTCGACCCGTTCGCGAAAGGTGTTTTTCAACTGGGCGAAGATCAGGAAAACCACGAAAGCAATAATCAAATAACTCGCGATAAACGCGGCCGTGGATTCTTTAAAGGTGTTTCCAAACACGCTCCGGATCACACCCTGTTGGATCAGTATTGTTCCCAGCCAAGTATAACCCGCCGTGCAAGCCGCCACGATGCTTACCCATTTGAAAAAGGGCAGAAATTCCTTGGTCATGCCGTTCCGGCGGCCGCGCCAGAAACCAAACCCAAGGAGGGCGAGCGCAATCACGTCAAAAGCGGCAAACGCGGGATGGATGTTTGACCACCACGCTGTATTATGGGCCACGGCTGCAATCATATATTTAATTAATTTAAATTCCGCCGCTTCATAGATAGCGTAATTCGTGCCAAGAAAACCCCTGATTTCCCTTTAAAACGCCGATTTTAGAAACGAGCTTGACGTACACCCCAATTTCGGTTGCTCTATCTTTAATATGAAGAGTTTGATTTTGGCAGTTTTCGCCGGAGCAGCGGTCATCGCAGCCACCGGCTGCGTCAGCACCGTGGACAGCACGCATGCCTTTGCCGTCTCGTGGAATACGGATACGGTCAGCGGCCGGTATGCGCGTACATTGGACGAGGTTTATAACGCTTCCATCATCGTCATCCAACATAACGGTGTGCTGCTCAACGAATTCATCCCGCACGACAGCACAAACGCCGTCCGCTCCTTGGAAGGTCGTGTCAATGATAAGAAGGTCTGGGTGCGGGTCGAGGCGGTTGACGCAAGGACTTCCCAGGTGGATGTCCAAGCCCGCTCCAACTGGGGCACTACGGACGTCGACTTGGTTCACGAACTGGAGAAAGAAATCGCGCTCCAATTGGCGGAACACTAAGCCGTATTTCTGTCTCATTTTCTGACTAAAATTTCCGGGCGCGATGCCCGGCAATAATCTTCGCCTTCGCATACCCGCCCGCCTCAGGCAGTCTGGAGTGCCTTGATTCTGTCTCCCGCAATTCCGTAAATGGTGCATCAATGTCCCATTGACGCGATTCCTATCCTTTTTACCCAGCAGAACTAAAAGACGCTGATTGTCGGATTTTGGCCTTGAAAAACGCATTATAATTGATGCCATCCACCCAGAAAAAGCCCCCGGGAACTCTGTTGGCCCGGCCCAAAAAGGCAGCGCTAAGAAAATTAAATGGTTCATTGAAAGACCTCCGCGATGCAGGATCGGCCAAGGCAGGTTTCACGTTAATTGAGCTGCTGGTGGTAATCGCGATCATTGCAATTTTGGCGGCCCTTTTGCTTCCCGCCTTGGCCAGCGCCAAGCGCAAGGCTCAACAAGCGGGGTGCCTGAGCAATCTCAAGCAGATGAGCCTGTCCAATATTCTGTATGCTGGCGATAATAATGGCAGCCTGATGCAACCCTCGGCGGCTTCGGCTTACGGCGCCAAGGCAGAGTGGATCGGCGGTTTGATTGACTACTTTTCCAAGGCCACCAACATGATTCTCTGCCCCTCGGCCAAAAGCACACTGGCCAACCCGGCGGCAAATGGGATTTCCGTTTATAGCACGCCGGGTAATGCGGCCGGAGGGGGACAAGGCGGAACCGCTGATTCCGCTTATGTGGTTTATTTGACGGTCAATTCTCCCATCGGTTGGACTCTGGCTTGTAGTTACACGTACAACGCCTGGTTTTACTCCCCCGCTGCCGCTGGGGTAAACCGGGATGCGCCGTCGATCGAAACCTATTTTAAGGCAACGGATCCAGAGTGGATTTATCTCAAGGAATCGAAAATTCAGCGGCCGGATTTAACACCCGTTTATGCGGACGGCAATTGGCAGGATGCCTGCCCCTCTGAAATCGACGAGCCTTCGCAAGATCTTTGGCGGGGTTCCGATTGGCTAAACCAGCGCATCGGTCATGAAATGGGGCGCATCGCCATCCAGCGACATGGGGGCGTGCTCGGCGTCTCGCGTAATTACTCCGCGAGCTGGAACACCTCGCCGCCCAAAGGCTCCGTCAATGTCGCGGCCTATGACGGCCACGTGGAACTTTCAAAATTGGCCAACCTTTGGTCGTACTACTGGCACGTGGATTGGGGACAATCAGTAGCACCATCAATTGGTACGCCCTCAGCTTATTAGAGCCTTTGGAGCTCCCATGGGTCGGAAAGGCGGAGTGCGGATCAGCTACGGACAACGACTCTCCTAAGACTTGCTGCCCGGCGAACCGTATTTAAGACCGATGTTCTGCTCATAGGCGCCGAGCTTGATTTGCGGCTTGGCTTCTCCCCTGCCCTTTAGCTCGGAGTTGATCCGGGCCAGGCGGCGGCGGGTGACTTCCGCGGTGGGCAGGTCGGGAAATCGATCGACAATCTGCTGGAGGGTTGCGGTAACCGTGACGACATCGGCTCCCAATTCAATTTGAAAATTGGCCAGCAAGTTTAGCCACGCCGCAATTTGCTTGGCGGAATATCTGGGTTCATTGATCAACTGCGCCAGCTCCATGGTCGCCAGATCAAGCCGCTGAAAATCTTTCGCATAAATCGTGGCCAGTTTCTCCCGTACCTCTGAATCATGGGGATGTAGCTCCAGGTGCTTGACGTGCGCCGCGGCCAGTTTGCCCGGATCAATTTCCTTGGCTCGCAAAAACTCTGTGCAATCCAGCAGCCCCGCATCTTTAACCCCCTCCGGGAGGTGGATGGTCGGGCGATCATGCTGGTCCATCAACATTTTTTCCGTTTCCACCAAATGGGCAATGCGTTGTTCCGCGCGCAGAGCCAGTTCCGATTCTGGATATCGCTCCACGATCTTTTGCAGTGATGCACGAGCGGAATCCACATCCATCCCGAACTTTAAATGCCAGTCCGCCAGCGTGGTCCAGGCGGCCGCAATCTGGTTGGGCGGCGATTTCTGGCGCTCACAAAAATGGTTGAGCGTGTTTTCCGCCCCCGGCACATCCTGGAGGTTCTCGGCCTGGATGCTGGCGAGCAACATGACCCCTTCAAAATCTTCGGGGAAAGCAGCGATCTGTTCTCTAACTGCCGCTATCGCCTCGAGATATTGGCCGCGTTTCCGTTTGGAGGTGGCGATGGAATAGTAAGGCTTTTTCTCGGGGGGAACATTGCCGCCGTCGAACATGTTCGTGAGCGGACTGCAAATGACTTCAACAATGTGGGGTGTCCAGAGGTAAGAAAGGGCCACGCCCATGAGGGCGATCAGGAACGGACCGTAAGGACCCATTTTCACTGCGATATAAATGCAGACGCCCACAAAAGGCAAGGTGAACAATATCTTCCCCAGCAAAGGCCCGGGGGAACAGCTGCGTTTGAGCGCATAAAAAAGACCGGCGCCAACCAGCACAATGGCCACCAGCAATCCCACGCTCCCTAGGACGATGTTAAAGGCTCGGCTCACGGCTATAACCCAAAATCATCCCGCCAGCCCATCGACGCAAGCAAAATTCCATTGGAAGCGAATCCCCCATGCCGCAGGTTTCCCAACCTGCCGTGTCGCCGATTTCCAAATCGGTTGGCCATCGTCGGCCCAGCAGCCTTGGTTTTGAGCAAGAGCAATTCTGTTTCAAAGCCCACAGTTAATCAGACCGCAACTCTTTCAATCCTCACCCGTACCGATAAGGTTTGCTCAAAGCAAAAGCATTGGTCAGATGCCTGATTTCACCAACCTTCCCGTCGCTGAGAAGCACTTCCACGATATCAAACCGGAATTTAACCGCTGGATTTTTGAGTAGCTTCAAGTAATCCAGCGCCGTTTGGGAAAGTAGTTTCCTTTTGCGTGCGTCCACCGCATCCGCCGGGCGCGTCCAATCCTCGGACGACCGGGTTTTCACTTCAACAAACACGAGACAATCGTTCTCGCGAAAAATCAAGTCAATCTCACCTCGCGCGGAGCGGAAATTGGCCGTGAGAAATTTCCGGCCGGAACGTTGTAAGAACTTTTTAGCCGCACGTTCGCCGGATTCCCCGCGGCGTAAATGCTCCGGCTGCAGCTTGCCGGTGAGGCAAGATTTAAATTTTGCAATAAGGCTCAACGCCAGCTATTAAACCCCAAATTCATCCGGGCCAAAAGCCGAATTTGAGCCCGGTGCCTGCGAGCCCAACCGCAGCGACCTCGCTGCGAACTAGCCTCTTTAGTCAGCCTTCACGCGTAACACTGTCATAGAGTGAGGCGCGAAGACATAAGTGAAATTCGCGCCGGCATTTTGCAGTGCTGTCTGGACCGGCGCTATTTTTGAGGGCTGCGACATCGAGTTCACATCGTCCAGATTTCCAGCCAGGATAATTTGAGTCCCCAGTGGGGTGACATGATTCACCCCATCCAGAATAATTTGGGCATTTTGAGCACTCTCGCCCGGGTTCACCACTTTGAGAATGATTTCGCCCGCAGCGTCATCGCGTGAAGCCGACGCATAAATACTCTGGAGTCCCGATGGGGGATCGGTTACGCCGGCCAGATCCAACGGTAAAACCACCGTGCCACGGTTGCAGGCGAAGAGTTGTTGGACGTAATAGTTCGGTGTGGCATAAGCTTGCAGACTGTTCACCCAGATTAAATCGGGCTTCCATTGCCAGGCTTCGGTATTGGCGAAGAGCGGCGCGTAAGAGGCCATCCTGACGACATCGGCATTGCGTTCCAAGCCCGTCATATAAGCTGCCTCGGCAAGCGCGCAATCGAGATTGTTCTCATTTTTTGTGCTGACCACGCCGACGCTCTGCGCCGCGTATTCCCCCATAAACACCTTGGGCCCGTTCCGGTCGTAATTGTCATAGCGATGGGTATTGTCAAAAAACCAGTCAGGTGTGGCGTAGCAATGTTCATCGATGATATCGGCGTGCAGCGGGCGCAGTTTGGACCACGCGAATTGAAAACGCTGATCGCCCGGATCCGGTCCGGCGGCTGAAACGAGCTGGATATCAGGATATTTCGCCTTTAGCACCTGCGCAAATTTGGTGTAGCGATCAATGTATTGCTGCCCCCACTGTTCATTGCCAATCCCAAGCAGCTTCATGTTAAACGGTTTGGGATGTCCCAGCGCGGCGCGCTTCGCGCCCCAGGTGGTATTGGTGTCGCCGTTAGCAAATTCAACCAAATCCAAGGCATCCTGGATATAGTGTCCCAGTTCGGGGAGCGGACAGAGTTCTCCGGAATTGAACTGGCAGGCCATGCCGCAATTCAGGATCGGCAGCGGCTCGGCACCGATATCTTCACACAATTGGAAGTATTCAAAAAAGCCCAGCCCGAATGATTGAAAATAATCCGGCGTCGGCCGATGCTCGAATTCATAGTTCCAGCGGTCGATGAGCAAATGCCGGTCTTCGATCGGGCCGATCGTATTCTTCCACTGGTAGCGTCGTTCCAGCACACTGCCCTCCACAATGCAACCGCCGGGAAAACGCAGGAAGCCCGGGTGCAAATCCGCAAGCAACTGCACCATGTCGGCGCGCAGTCCTCCCGGACGGTTTAGCCAGGTGTGCTGTGGAAAGAGTGAGATCATGTCCAAATCAACGCTGCCCTTGTTGTCCAGGACAACCGCCAGGCGCGCCTTGCCATCAGTATCTTTGGGATGCAAGGTCGCGGTATATTTTTGCCAATCGCCAGAGAAACCTGAGATTGCCACCGAATCCAGCAGGGCTCCGTCCCCGCCGAAAAGTTTTACCCTTAAAACCGGGGCTCCAGCCACTCCGCGGATTTGTGCCGAAAAGAGATAGGTTTCACCTTTGCTCACTCCCATGCCGCGAAAACCTTCGTTGGAGATGCCGAACGGCGCGGTTCCTTCCGAGGCCAACCGCACATAATGCGGATTATTGGTGTCGAACGGCTGGTCGTCACGAACTGACAATTCGCCATGGGCCAGACTGGGACTGATTTTCGTCCAGCCCATGAGGGCATCGGGAAATTCGAACGAGCGATTCTTAACCAGTTCCGCGTACAATCCGCCGTCCCCGCCAAAGTTGATATCCTCGAAAAAAATTCCCCACATGGCAGGATTGATTTTGGCACCGGGCTGCCCCGCATGCACCGTGAGGGAAAGGCCGTCTGCTTGGGCTACTGGTGAACCAATCAGGCCCGCCACAATGACGGCGAGGTTTATAATCTTCATAGGAACTTTCATAAAATCATCCAAGGTAAGCAGAGTTAGTCGCCCACGAGCCGATAGAAACTGGCGGCATTCGTCAAAGGGATTGACAGCCGCCATTGGTTGGACTCCAAAACAGGAGATTGCACCACTGTAGTCCAAGGGCCAGTCACCAGGTTGGTCGTGGTTTGCAAACTGAAGCCAAGTGTTACGGATGGCCAGGAGAACACCAAATCGGAACTGGATTGCGTAAAATTAAGCACCGGTGAACTGACCAGCGCCCGTGGACCCGCAAGGTAATCAGCGGCAATCTGATCAGGCGCCAATCGGCCGTCATAAAGGCGTAGTTCGTCAATCGATCCATTCAGCCAGGCGTCGGCACTAAACATCGAGCGGCCAATGAAAGAAAAGGCCGAACTGACAGAACTGAAAGCGGGCCAGGAGCCGGAATAAACCCCTTCCAGAACGGCATTCGTGTAAATGGCGGCATAACTATTGGCGGGATCAATGACGCAAGTAACGAGTAGGCTTTGGTTATCGAGCGTATCCGCAACACTCAGCGCGCTCGTGGAAGTGCTGCTGGTTTCGAGTTCCTGACCAGCAAGTGAAGAATGCGGGCTGTAAAAGAAATCATCCAAACCGGAACTTCCATTAATACTTCCGCAGTCCAGCACACACGCCCCGGTACCGTTAACCCCAAAAGAAGCCCAGCACTCCATGGTGACTGCGGATGATCCAGAAACCAAGCCTCCGGGCAAGTTGACGAAATTACCACCGGCACCGCTAAGTTGGAGGCTGTTATTAGCAACCGCTGCGTTACCCATGAGCAGACCGTGCGCCATGCCCACGGAATCCCAGGCAGCCGCCGGACCGTTTGTCAGAAAACTGTAGCGGTGCGCCAACACCGGGGGAGCGGCGGCAATGGCCGCAATTTCCGCCGGGGATAACGAGCGTGAAAAGATGCGGAAGGAGCTTAGACTCCCGCTAAAGCCCGGATCGGCGGAAAACTGGCTTTTGCCCAGATAATTGGTCTTGGCAAGGGTTTGCCATGGCCGAATGGTAAGATTAAGGTTCGTGGCCACGGCCGTGCCATTCAAATAGAGGACGCCGACTGAGCCATCCACGGTTACGGCAACATGGCACCAGGCGTTGGTCGGCAGGGGTGCGGGCGCCTCGATGGTCTGCTCTGCGCCATTACCGCTGGTGGTGATGGCAAAACGCATGTTTCCATCCGCGGCCGCGGGCGTCAGAAACAAATATTCACCTGTGCCATCGCCAAAATCGAAAATCCGTTGCCAGGTGGCACCACCGTTCCATTTAACCCAGGTGGCGAAGGTATTGGCGTTTGCGACCGGATTGGGCAGCAGCGCGTATTGCGAATTGCCATTAAGCGCAAGTACATTGCCGCGCGCCGGATCGTTGGTGATCATTGCACCGTTCTGGAGCGTGCCATTGTAGATGCCAAGATTCTCATGGGCATCCTTGTTTAGTGGATAGAACGCGCTCCAATCGTTGGTCAGGGATGGCCAGCCATCTGGTGTCCAGTAAAGCCGGTTCATGCCGACTGTGGCGTCGCCATTATTATTGCCGTCGTAATAGTGGTAGGTGAACCAATAGGTGCCATTATCCAACAGGATACCCGCTTGCCCCGGACCAATATATCGGGCGGAGCTTTCCAGCACCACCGTGCCTCCGCCATTGGTCAGGTTGACGCCGCTCCGATCGTAGAATGGTCCAAACACATTGGTGCTTCGACCAACACGGATGTTGTAAGTGCTGTTCACTCCCGCGCAGCAACCGCCCCAATTCGCAAATAAATAATAAAATGGTCCATTACGGTAAAGAAATGACCCCTCCTCGGTATTACTGAAAAAAACCGGACCGTTGTTGGACACACGGTAAATCGGTGAGCTCGACGAGATCCGTTTGCCCGTGGCAGGATTTAATTGCATGATCAGTATGCCGTCCGAATAAGAGCCGAAGGACATCCATACCTCCCCGTTGGTGTCGACCAAAATGCTCGGATCGATACAATTATACGAAGTCAGGTCAGTGTTCGTCGTGGTATGGCTGTTGTCGTTGGATTGGATCACCTTCCCCTGGTCCGTCCAAACCGGCGAACTCAACGAAGACGAAGTGGCCACGCCGATGCCCGAATTGATCGTGCCCCATTCGGAGGCGGCATAATACATGTAATATTGACCGTTGAAATACGCGACATCCGGCGCCCAAAAATAACCGGTAAAATCAGGCACGGCATTGGTCGTCCAAGCCGGCGGGTTGCCAGGGAAAACCGGACTGATCCCGGACCAATTGCGGAGGTCAGAGGAAGTAATACCTGAAATACCCTGCCCATCGCCATAAAGGAAATAGCTGTTGCCTGACTTGATCAATGGGGATGGATCGTGCAAGTAATAATCGCCATAGAACGGCATCAGGACGGTGCAGTTGTTGAATGGGATCGAGGAAAAGGGCGCGACCGTTACCGGCACCGATGCCGCGATGCTTCCCACGGTCGCCGTCAACGTCGCGGTACCGGGGTTGATAGCGGTAATGAGGCCATTGGAGTTGACAGTAAAAATATTGGAATTGCCGGAGGAAAAACCGATCGTTCCCGGCAGCGAAGCCGGGTCCACCCCCGGTTGAGAGGAGTTTAACACGACATTCGAAACATTTGGATAATTGCCCAACAAGGTCACCGACTGGGTGCCCCCAACTTGAAAACTTGTCGCATTAGGCAACTGAATCGTCAAAGCCTGCAAACTTCCTCCCAGACTGACAGCTGCGACAGCCGTGTTGATGCCGTTATCATTAATCACCACTTCGCCGGCATCGCCGGATTTTCCGTACACTAAGAAAATGCCGCGGGCAATCCAATTGGATACTGTATTGCCATAACCAGTTGGCAGAATCAGTGTTCCACCGCCCAGATTAATTTGCCGGGTTGAATCCGATGGGCCGGCTTGGCCCCAATAACCGTTGGTACCACCTTCCAGCACTCCGCTGGAAAAGATGTTCGTGCTTTTATCGTAAAGATTCAAATGCCCGCCCCACGCCAAATATTCGAAGTCCGCCCGGGCATTGCCGTACATGTTCATGACGACATAAGGGCCGGCGTACCACCACGCGTCACCGAGCAAGAGAGTGTTTCCGCTTACCACGGCGTTCATCACGGAACCGTTATACATATTGATCACGCTTTGGTTGCCCGGTGTGGAATCCCATTGCACTGGAAAAATGATGAAGCCCAGATTCAGCGTGCCGTAGATATTCAACTGGGCACCCCATTGAGGACCATAAATCGACTGGTTACCACCCACTGTTCCGCAATTTTCCACATCGCCGCTGGCAATCGTCACCACCGTGCCTTCACTGCCGCCGGAATTGGCGCCGATATAAACCCCGTTGGTGGTGGTCGTGCCCGGCACACCAGTGTCCCAGTTGGCCGGATTCGACCAAAGGGTATTGCCCCCGCTTCCGGTCCAGTTTTGGGCAGAAGCCGGCAGAGCCACACCCACCATCCAGAGAGCCAAAACCGCAAAACAAAATCTGCACCGGTACAACTTCATGCCAACTTCATCCTTTCAAGTTTGAAAGCCATATGGTTACAACCTTTTGAATCCGCCTTTTTGCGCTGGTGGCTCAACCGTGCGATCAACCTCGGCACAACATTAAGAAAAAGCGGGGCTTGGGATTAACCCATGCCCCGCCGATTTGACAATGACGGGCGGCAACTTATTGCTGGAGCCGGAAGAATTGTGCCGATCCAGTCATGGGAACGGTCACTTGATAATTGCCGCTGCCATCGGTGGCCAACGGACTCGCCACTGGAGTCCAGACCGCGCCGGCACCGAGGGTCGGGCTGCTCAACAGCGTGACCAGGGCCGACGTCGTGGGCCATTTAACGATCGTGTTGCTGCCGGAACGGCTGGCGGACAATTTGACATTGGTGCTTGTACCAAAGGTCTGAGTTGGTCCAAGGACATAATCAGCCGCGATTTGTGCGGGAGTGAGTGCGCTCTTATAGATGCGGAACTCAGAGAAATTGGCCAGTAGTCCGGGATCGCCCGTATACAGTGATTGGCCAATGTAATTCAGCGGGTCAGGCCCAAGCCCATAATTAAGCGGATCAGCAGCCAGTTGATAGGCCAAAACACTATGATTGTTAAACGCCGGACAATGAAACGCCACCGGGTCAATCAAATCGTTGAACATTGAAATCTGGGCTGCCAGTACGCCGTTCGTGTAGAACGCCTCATAACCAGCCAAAGGATGGTAAACGGCAACCACTTGCAAATTGGTTTGGTTGTCGAGCGCTCCAGGATTAACCGCATCCCGTTCGCCGCTGTTTCCCGGCAAGCCTTGACCAAAATTTTGCTGGGCACCCGAGGTACCCGTATGCGGCTGAAAACTGATATAATTATATCCATCGCCGATACTGGGATCGAATGCCGTGGTATCCGTTCCGCCGAAGGCAAACAGGTTCGCCCAGGTGTTGATCGTTCCCGGGAGTGTCACCCAGGTTTCGATGGTGACTTCATCAAGGTTGGAAAGAATGCCAGCCGGCAATGAGACAGATGATCCCACGGTACCGTCCAGCGACAGTTGGCCTGAGGAATTAAAACTGGCAGTGCCATTAAGCGTACCATTTTTTCCGCCAACGGAATCCACCGCGACCGTCGCGGAGGGATTGGTGAAGCTATAACGATGAACCAGGATCGGAACCACAGGGGTGACCGTGATGGTGACCGAATTGGTGCTGCTCAGCGCACCGACCGTAGCCGACAAAGTGGCCGTTCCCGCGCCTACTGCAGTAACCAGGCCGTTATTATTAATTGTGGCCACATTGGGATTACTCGAGACATAAACGGGGGCCGAGAATGTCGCCGGGTCCACGCCGGGTTCATCTGAACTCAGCAGCACGCCACTGACCGAAGGATAATCCCCCACCAAGGTCGATTGCTCAAAAGTTCCCACCGTAACGCTGGATTGAACCAGCGGCTGGAAGTAAACGCGTTGGAGCGCCCCGCCAAGCGGAACCGTGGTCACAATTGTATTGGTACCATTGTCACTTATAACCAGGTCATTGGTATCGAAACCTTTGCCATAAGCACGCAGAATGCCCCGGGTGATCCAATTGGTGACCGTGGTGCTAATAAAACCTTCCGGCAGCGCCAGCGTTCCACCGCCAAGAACGAAGTCCGTCGTCCCGTCGTTATTCGCCTGGCCGTTATCCAAATTAACATAACCGTTGGCCAAAAAATAGGATGTATCGTATATGTTGATATGACCGCCAGACCACAAACCTGCGCCTCCCAAGCTACTGTAATTGGCATTGCTGTAGAGATTCATGGTCACATATGCACCTTCGCAAACCGGCCACCAGCCTGAACCGAGATTCAGGGAGGCGCCCGAGGTATATACGTAAGAATTCGCAAACAGATTAATATGACTGCGGCTGCCGGGAGTGGGATCAGGCTGATACGGAGCAATAGTCCAGTCGAATGTCAGCGTACCATAGACATTCAAGGTGCAACCGAACTCGGGACCGAAAATTGTATTATACACCTCAGCCGAATTTCCGACACCTGGGTCGGCAAAATAACCTGCTGGGATGGTAATCAACTTATCACCATCCACCGGCGATGGGTCAAGCCAGACATTGCCCGAATAAGTAGTTGATGGGTTGCCCGGAGGAGGAATGATCCCGGTTGACCAGTTGGTTCCGACGTTCCAATCGGTGTTGTTCGTCGTGCCATTCCAGTGCGAATCCTGGGCGGAAACTGTCTGGATGAGACAGAGTGCCACCCCGAAGGAAGCGACTGAATTCAGTTTGTTCAATTTCATATATGTTTATCAGGTTGTTGTTGGGTATTGCAGATTGCGGAGGGAAATGCTTAAAAAATAAAGACAGGATCATCACCGAAATAATTCTGCGGATTGCCATTGTTATACATCGTCGTGAACGACCGCCATTCGACATGCGCATCCTCAAAAAGCTCATTGCTTCCGGCCGGCAAGGCCCCGTTCAAATGACTCGTGCGCTGTACGATGTTGCTGGGCAATCCGCCGACAGTAATTTTTGAGTAGCTGCCGGTCGTAGTCTGGCGGATAACCGCATCGACTACCACCTCGGAACTGGCCGGAGAACTCACCGGCGTTCCCAGCGCGTTGGTTTTCCAATACGTCGCCTCCGTTTTTCCACCTGCATTCATCCCCGCCCCGGGAACCAGGTAGACATATCCCAGAATCCGGAAATTCAAACCGAAATTCCATGTGTTGCTGCAGTTAAATGAGGAATTGGCCGGACAGTAAAAAATGTTCTGGGTGCCGCCATTCGCGATCAACATGTCCGTGAAATTTGTTGAAATGTCCCAAGGCCAGTTGCCATCTGCCTTGGGTGGGTTTGCTGGCGGTGCATATGGCGGATACCTTAAGTCGGGATATTTGTCACGATTGTCCCCGGTGTACATTTGCAGCGAGATGCCTTGCTGATGCAAATTGCTCTGGCAGGAGGCGCGATTGGCCCGATCTTTCGCTTTGGCCAAGGCCGGCAACAGCATGGCCGCTAAAATCGCAATAATGGCGATGACCACCAGCAATTCAATGAGGGTGAAGGCATTGCCGGCAGTTTTTTGACCGAGGGCAAAAGGAATCGAAGCAGACTTTTTCGACCGGTAAAGGCAGATTTTTTTCATTCGGGTGTACGTCATAACATGCGCTGTTTGGCAGCCAAACCCGACAATAAATATTTTAACCCGCCAGAATTCCGCAAAAGTCAGGTCGAGGGGACGGTTTTCCCACCGCTTTCGATGAGCGTAGATGCCTCTTGGAGAAGAATGTGCGCGAACTGCCAGTCAAACCAAAATCCCTGTGAAGGCGTGCCGCGATCCATTGGAACTTTATATTTGGCCTCAATAATTTGGCGGGCTTGGGCAAGCTCAACCTTCGCCGCGGCAGTTTTACCGAGCTTTTGGTTGTCCATGGCAAGAATCACATGCGCTGTCGCCGTCCGCGGCGCAATATAATCCTGGTAACCCAGGCAGCGCTCGCACCAATCGGCCGATTGCACGTAATTACCTGATCGATATTTCATTAGAGCCATCGAGACCGAACGCCACGCAGCCAAAAAGATATCGTCGCTGGTATCCGCATTGGTCGCAAAGGATTTCACGACCCCGTCGGCCATGGGCTTCAGGTTATTTAAGAGGGTCGGATTGGGTGGCAGCAGCAAACTGATTTTTATAATCCGGTCGGCAAAGGGATATTTGCCACTGGCAAAGCGAGTAACGGCAGCCTGCCGGAACTTTTCGTAGTTTTCGCGATCCGCCGATTCGATCAAAGCCGGGCCACATTCCAGATAATCCAAAGTACCGACATCCCAACCGTCCAACCGGTCAATTTCGAGCAGGGTGGTAAAACGGCTGGCGGCTTCCTTCCATTGGTTCTCAAAGGCATGATATTCGCCCAGCGTACGGAACACCGCCGCACCCTCAACCGTTGGCTGGGTTATCTGGATCGCGCTCATTAACTCGTCCGCATCCTCATATCGCTCATCGTTAAGCAACACCGTCGCCTGGGTGATTTTTTCACGGGTTTCCGCCAGACGGCGCAAATCAGCTTCATTGGCGCGGGCCATTTCTGCCTGCGCCTCTGCCACCACTTCCCGTTCCAAGGCGGCTTTTTCCAGAAAATAAAGTCGGGTGGAAGTACCCAAACCGATGATGAGCGCGGCGGCCACCGCGAATCCGGCGAAAAATAAAACCTTGTTTCGCCGGATAAGTTTTTCAATCAGGTAAAGCCGCGTGGGCGGTCGGGCGATCACCGGTGCATTATCAAGATACCGACCGATATCCATGGCCAAGCCGTTGGCAGTCTCGTAACGGCGGCGCCGGTCCTTTTCCAGCGCCTTCATGACGATCCAGTCCAGGTCGCCGCTCAACATCGAAATCAATTTTGGGGGTTCGGAGTGGCGGTTTTTCGCCGTGGCCACCAATTCCGCGCCCTGCATCGTGGTGACCATGGTCGAGGGCCGTTGCGGCTCCTGCTCACGCAGCCTCCGGCGCATTTCGTCAACCCCGTTCTGGAGGAGTTCCTTCGGATCAAATGGCGTTTTGCTGGTGAGGAGTTCGTATAACAAAACCCCCAGGCTGTAAATATCGCTGCGTGTGTCGATGTCCAAGCCGCTCATTTCGGCCTGCTCGGGGCTCATGTATGCGGGGGTGCCGATGATTTGTTCAAAGGCGGTAAAAAGCGTCTTATCCGTCAACCGCGTCTCGATCGCCTTGGCAATTCCGAAATCGATCACCTTCGGAACCGGCCTGCCATCATGCAAAGTGACGAGGACGTTCGAGGGTTTGATGTCACGGTGAATGATCCCTTTTTGATGGGCGTGTTGAATGGCCTGGCAAATCTGGATAAACAGTTCCAGGCGTTCGCAGGTATCCAGGTTATTCTCGTCGCAATACTGCGTTATTTTGACTCCCCGGACCAATTCCATCACAAAAAATGGCCGCCCCGTTTCAGTGGCGCCGGCGTCCAGCACGCGCGCAATGTTTGGATGATCCATCATGGCCAGCGCTTGTTGCTCGGCTTCAAACCGGGCAATCACATTTTTCGTGTCCATGCCCAGCTTGATGATTTTGAGCGCAATCCGGCGGCGAACCGGCTTTTCCTGCTCCGCCATATAAACCACCCCGCAGCCGCCTTCCCCGATTTTCTGCAGTAGTTTGTAGTTCCCAATCCGATTCCCCAGCCCCTCATCCGGAGAAAGCTCGGTATTGCCGTTTCCAACCGCCGCCGCCGCGGGCAGGGAGCGCGGCAATTCAAACCGCTCGGCTTCCTTGAAAAAAACCTCCCCCTCCTGTGCGGCTACCAATAAGGACTCAATTCTTGCCCGCAAATCAGCATTGCCCGCGCAAGCCTGTTCCAGAAACGCCCGACGTGCGTTTGGTTCCACCAAGTTCAGGGCCGCCTCAAAAAAGGCTTCTTCGCTCGGCTTAACCATATTGCCTTTGGCTGGCGATTCTGATTCGCGGCCGTTCACGGTTGCGTCCTGATTATTTGAAAGAGCCGGGCTTTCGCATAAGCCCATTGCCGCTCCACGGTTCGTTCGGTCACGCCCAGATTTTCACCAACTTCTTGATTGGTCATCCCGCCAAAAAACTTCATCACCACAATGCGCGCTTTCTCCGGGTCATCCTTCTGCAGCTGTTCCAGCGCCTCGTTGATCAATAATATTTTTTCATCCGGAGTCGACGCACTCAGTTCCAGATCGCTTATGTCCAGACGGATTTGACCGCCGCCATGCTTGATTCTGGCTTTATGCCGCGCATTATCCACCAGAATGCGCCGCATGGCCTCGGAAGCGGCCCCAAAGAAATGCGCGCGGTTTTGCCAGCCCTGGTCGTTATCCCCCACCATCCGCAGCCACGCTTCATGCACCAGGGCGGTGGCCTGCAAGGTCTGGCCCGCCGCTTCCTGCGCCATGCGCGCCGCCGCCAGATGTCGCAGCTCCTGGTAAACCAGGGGCAGCAACTCCTCGGAGGCATGCCGCTCGCCACGCCGGACAGCTTGCAACATCAGGGTTATGTCACTCACGGATTTTTTTGACAATAACTCCCGGATTCCGCTTGCGCAATTGATAATATCCGCCGACCGTTAGTTAGAAGCACCAAGGAGGTTATCAAGAGTCCGCGAATACCCGGCGCTAGAATAAAGCATGGCAAACAAACCTATAGCATTTAAACAAATACCGTAGCCACGTGGAGTCGGTGGGGCCAGACTCCGTCGAGCCCTAACTGAAGCGCCTGAATCAAAGTACGTTAGGGCTCGAGAGACTCTCGCCACACCGCCGAAAAGAAGCTTGTGCGGCTAACCTAACCACCTGTAATCACTGCAGTTTTTTATAGGTTTGACGAAATAAACCGGTTGCACTTATTCAGGCGTCGACCCGCTATCCTTCCCCTTCCCAAGTTTGGTAACAAGGCGTTACAGCCAGCCGCCCTAATTTTGCAGCGTAGAGCTCGATACCAATGCCGCGCCACAGAATCACCTCTCAAAACAAATCGGGCTCCTCCGGTTTCAAGGGCGCAAAGGTTTTTCGATGCACCGGACACGGACCATGACGCGCAATCGCCGCCAGATGTTTGGCCGTGCCATACCCTTTGTGGTCGGCAAAGCCGTACTCGGGAAACCGGGCATGCAACTCCAGCATGTGCCAATCGCGCGTGACTTTGGCCAGAACGCTCGCGGCGGCGATGGAATAGCTTCGGGCATCGCCCTTGACGATGGCGGTTTGAGGCACTCGCAATGACTTCACCGGGCATCCATCGACCAAGGCATGAGTTGGCCGCGGACGCAATTTATCCAAGGCTTGGTTCATCCCACGGTGCGTGGCCTGCAGGATGTTGATGGCATCGATCACTCCGGCATCGATGGCTTGAATGCCAAATTCGATCTCGCCGCAGCGGGTGATAAATTTAAAAAACTCCTCCCGCCGCGCGGCCGTCAATTGCTTGGAATCATTCAAACCCGACAGTTCCGCCGGCAAACCCGATTTCGCCCAACTCGCCGGTAGGATCGCCGCCGCCGCCACCACCGGCCCGGCGAGCGGCCCCCGGCCCGCTTCATCCACACCCGCGACGCGGGTCACGCCCTGACGCCATAGCGGTTCTTCAAATTCAAAACTGGCGGCAAATTTGGCAGACATGGGTAAAGGATCAACTTCGGGTTCGCCGGGATTTTTTGTAGCTCACCGGTTTCGCCTTTTTTTCCGGCGAACCACCGTCGAGCATCCGTTTAAGTTCCTTGATTTGGTCGCGCAACAGCGCCGCTTTTTCAAACTGCAAATCCTCCGCCGCCTTGATCATCTCCGCCTCCAATTCCTGGATCGTGGAGGTCAAATCCACGTCTATTTTGGCGTCCTTCAAAAGGCCGGCGGCCTCGTTGCGCGTGGATTGATAGACCGCCAGGCTCTCTTCAACCGCACGGTGGACGCTTCGCGGCGTGATATTGTGTTCCTTGTTATAGGCGACCTGGCGCTGGCGGCGATACTCCGTTACGGCAAGAAAGTTTTTGATGCTATTAGTCATCACGTCGGCGTAGAGAATCACCTCACCATTCAGGTGACGCGCGGCACGCCCGGCCGTCTGGATCAAGCTGGTCTCGCTTCTCAAAAAACCCTCCTTGTCCGCATCCAGGATGGCCACCAATGACACCTCGGGCAAATCCAAACCTTCGCGCAAGAGATTAATGCCCACCAGCACGTCGAATTCACCCTTGCGCAGGGCGCGCAAAATCTCGACACGCTCGATGGCGTCAATTTCACTGTGCAAATAACGAACGTTGATGCCGATATCGCGCAAATAGTCGGTCAACTCCTCCGCCGTGCGCTTGGTTAGCGTGGTCACCAGGGTGCGTTCCCTTTTCTCACCGCGCTTGCGTACTTCTTCCATCAAATCATCAATCTGACCTTTGAGGGGCTTGATGGTGACCTTCGGATCGATCAATCCGGTGGGGCGAACAACCAGCTCCACCACCCTGCCCTGCGACCAGCCGATTTCCCGCGCGGCCGGCGTGGCGCTCACATAAATTGTCTGGTTTTGCATGCCCTGAAATTCCAGAAAATTCACCGGCCGGTTGTCCAAGGCGCTGGGCAACCGGAAACCGTGGTCCACCAGCACGCTTTTGCGTGACCGGTCGCCCTCGTACATGCCGCCAATCTGCGGAATGGTCACATGCGATTCATCGATCACCAGCAGGTAATCATCCGGAAAGAATTCAAAGAGCGTCGTCGGACGCGACCCCGGCGGACGGTTGGCGATGTGGCGCGAGTAATTTTCAATGCCCGAGCAAAAACCCATTTCCTCCATCATCTCCAGGTCGAATTCAGTGCGCATTTTGATGCGCTGCGCTTCCAGCAGTTTGCCATCACGCTCAAATTCAACGATCCGGGTGCGCAACTCCTCGCGGATGGCGAGCGCCGCACGTTTCATCTTGTCGTTTGTGGTGACAAATTGTTTGGCGGGGAAAATCATGTCCGACGCCAGCGAATCAATGCGCTTGCCGGTCAGGGGCTCGAAACGCGTGAGCTTCTCGATTTCCTCTCCAAAGAATTCAATCCGCAATCCATCTTCGCGACCCGCCGGACGAACTTCAACCGTGTCGCCCCGAACCCGAAAGTGCCCGCGCTCGAAAGCCACGTCATTCCGGGTGTATTGCAGGTCCACCAGGCGAGAAAGGAGTTGGTCGCGTGAGAGCCCAAGACCGATGCGCAACGGAATGATCAACGCCTCATAATCCTCCCGGCTGCCAATGCCGTAAATGCATGACACGCTGGCAACGACCACCACATCCCGCCGGGAAAACAGCGAACTCATCGTCGAAAGCCGCAGGCGCTCGATCTCCTCATTGATGCTTGAGTCTTTTTCAATAAAGGTGTCCGTCCGGGGGATGTACGCCTCGGGCTGATAATAATCGAAATAACTCACGAAATATTCCACCGCGTTGCGGGGAAAAAAGCTTTTGAACTCCGCATAGAGCTGGGCGGCGAGCGTTTTGTTGTGCGAGATGACGAGGGTCGGCCGGTCGACATTCCTGATGACGTTGGCAACGGTGAATGTCTTTCCGGAACCGGTCACCCCCAACAAAGTCTGATGCTTAGCCCCGGTCAGAATGCCGGACGTCAATTTTTCAATGGCCGCAGGCTGGTCGCCCGCTGGCGCATAATCGGAGACAAGTTCAAACACAGGTGAAAAATAGACGGGAATCCGGCTGTGTCAAACGGCAGACGCCAGCTAATTCATCCTGTCAGAAAAGCACGCCAAGCTGATTGGTCATACATGCGGCGGGCAGCCGGCTCCGCGATCTCCTCGCTGGGCAGTCCGGTTATCGTCGTGCTGAAGGCACAACCGGATATTAGCCAGCCACGAAGTGGCTGGTAAAACCAGCAAAGAACAAATCCGTCCTGAAGGGACGGTGGAAGTCTGAATCACTCCACAAGCAGGAGACGACGCGAGGAGACTTCAATCGAATCATAAAGCCGAGGTTCGGCCGCTCGTGTCACAAAACAATTTGCGCGTCATTGCGTAGAGGCATCGAGCTGTGATAACCAGACGACGCAGCGCCGCGCATCTTTAAGACACTGAATCGCATACATTAACCCAAAAAAAGCGAGTAATCTGCTGATATGGAATGCGGGGGCAGAGCAAAGCGCGATACCGCCTTCACACAGTGCTATTAGCTTGACTCCGCCTCAAGGTGCTTTGTTTTAGTCAGCGATGCTCAAAGGCGCTTTCGTTCAAACCCAAGCTTATCCAAAAACCGCTGTTCCCCGTGGGGGAGCGGCGCAGTCTGCGCGCGCTCCAGCTGGTTAAGATGTTTCGGTGTTATCAAGCTGCGCGGATAAAGTTTTAATTTGTTCATCAATACCAACACGTGAAATCGCACTCCACAATCTGCCTCTCGACTCCTCCAATCCGAACGATTTATAGAGCGCGCACTCTTCCGCCCGAATATTAGCGGCCAGCTCAAAATCTTTTGGCCTTAACGCCTCTTGCTTTCGCTGGATAAGTTCGCGTAACTGGTCTGCCCGCCGTGCAACCTGGACAGCAGCACATCGCCCCTGAGTTTTCATCCGGTCGAAGGCTGACTCGATCACATTCTTGAACTGTGGAAGTTCCGTGATTAAGCACTCAAACTTTGCGCCACTTGCGAGGAGCGCAAGTAACCTCTCATTAAGGGTCATTGGTCTTTGACGACGAGCGGATGCCTCGTTCCTGGCAGGCGCCTGTCTTTGGAACTGTGCCTCATATTTCGAAATCAACCCGTCGTTTGGAAGGAGGTAGTAATCATTCACAGTCGCCGCCACATCCCGAAACATGCAGTCAACCTCATAAACCCTTAAAAAGTTTTCGCGCGCCTCCTCATGCTTCCCAAGCAGAAAAAGTTTTCTCGCCTGCTCGTATATCCGTTCAAGGTTCGGTATGTCTTTCGGGGTCATGTCGGCCACTCTGCCATTGCGGTTTGTCACGTGGAAGCAAGGGCTCGACGCCAGGCGAGAAATACAACAACTAATGCGACCGATGCGAAACTAAATAATTCGGTGGCAATGCTGTGGACATCCGAAGCGATGCGATCAAATCCTTCGGAAATTGCAGCAATTTGTGGCTCTGGCGCATTCGCTCGGTGAAGCGATTTCACCATTTTATCTCTCCGATAAAAATCTGTTGGAAGCTGAATTCAAGGTAAAAATACAACTCGCGATAATAATGAACGCCTGCACGCCAGGATTCCGAAAGAAATATGCTAGTGGTTTCATTTGAATAATACCCTTAGCTTTGCTCGCCTCGCTATTACTGTTTTCTCATTGGCATTTAAGCAGATGTGAGAAGTTGTATCAAGGCATAATGTCTAACCCGCTCGCTGCGACGACCAACAGCGCTTCCGCAAACTTCAAGCTAATCGAACGACTGCTACCGCCTCCGCCTACGGCGAGACGACACGATAAAACCGGGCAGGATAGCTTGTGGCCGTGCGGTCAGTGAACAGGAGCGACACGTTATTAGCTGTAAAATTGGTAAGGTTGACCCAAGGGACTGGGTTTGCCCCCAGGTTCGTGGTTGCCTGGATGTGGTAGCTAAAATTGGTTGCGAGGCCCAAGTTGAAAGCGAATCCGTTGCTGGTCCAGCGGAACGGCCCGGTGAATTGTGCCGATGCCACGGGCAACACATTTGTCGCCAGCACATCAAGACTGAATTGACTGCTGTCGCCGGTGGCTGCCGTCGCCGTTGCGCTGATGAACTGTCCGGAATAATTGCCGCTCGTATTGGTATAGGCAAACACAGCGTTGCCCGAGCCGTCGGTCGCCACGGCGACGGCACCCAGATAGACTTGGCCTTCGCCATACCCATAGGGACCTTCGACATTATTGTAATAGAAATCGATGTAGTAGGTCTGATTCGTGAGGCTGTTCAGGCTTCCCTGCACAATCGTGCTGTTGCCCTCACCAAAGGCGGTGTTGATGACCGGATAATTTTGCCAGTCATCCGGTCCTGATTCGTAACCGATGTGATTGCCGGGAAACTGGTCCAAATCAATGCCGCCATAGTAGTCATCGTGAATCGAATTACCCCTGATGGCATTGTTCGTCGTATTGGTCTGATACACCGCGATGCCGTATGCATTGAAGGCAATGATGTTTCCCGCCCCAGCCCCCGTTCCACCAACCAGATTGCCGACGGATCCGCTCTCCACCGCCACACCCGCAAATGCGTTGGGCAGCGCGTTGGTTCCCGTGATGTCGGTCCCGATATAGTTCCCCTGCACCACGTTGCTGTTTGCCTCGGCCACCGCAATGCCGTACCCGTAACCGGTCGTGCCGGAAATCACGTTGCGCGCCCCGGCGGTCGTCCCGCCGATGACATTGCTGCTGGCGTAGTTGTAGACAAAAACGCCGAAATCCACATTGGGAATGAGGTTGGTACCCGTTTTATCCGTGCCGATCAGATTGCCTAGAACCACGTTGTTGCTCGTGCCGGGATCCCTGATGTAAACGCCATTTCCGTTGTTCCCGGAGATCACATTACCCTCACCGGTCGCCGTCCCGCCAATGATGGTTCCCTCGGTGCCGTTGAAAACGCCAATGCCCGTGGATTGGTTGCCGATGCCGTTGGTTCCGGCGGCATCTATGCCAATGTAATTACCAAAAATAAAATTATTCACCATATCCATGCCGCCCATTTCGATGCCGTATTCCGGATTTCCCGAAATGACGTTGGCAGGCCCGATGTGATTGCTTTCCAAGCTGCCAAACATGCCGATGCCCGTGAACGTATTTTCCAGGGCGCTTTCGCCGCTGGCATTCACACCAATGTAGTTCCCTGCAATGGTGTTCCCAGAGGCATTGCTCATGTAAATGCCATATCCTATATTGCCGGAAAGAACATTTCCCGCGATCGGGACTGATCCACCAACGGCATTGCCGCTCGCGCCGCCGCCGATGAACATGCCGCTTAATCCGTTGGGGACCGCATTGGACCCAGTTACATCGGTTCCAATATAATTGCCCTGAATTACATTGCTCGTTGTGTTTGTGTCAGTGAGGAAGACCCCGTATTGCATATTGCCTGAGAGGACATTGCGCGCTGCCTCATTCGTACCGCCCAAGAGGTTGCCGCTCGTTGCGCCGCCAATATAAACGCCGCATAATACATTACCCACGGCAATGCTCCCGCCCGGATCAGTCCCAATGTAATTGCCCTCGATGACGTTCCCCACGGTGTTGGTGCCGGTGATGAAAATGCCGTACTGGGAATTTCCCGAAATGACGTTTCGTGCGAGCGCGTTCGTGCCGCCAAATGTATTATAGCTGGAGCCGTTGACATCCAGAATCCCCTGGTACGCATTGGGCGCCGGGTTGGTACCCGTCGAGTCAAGCCCCAGCCAGCATCCCGCCACGGTATTGTTTGTGGCATAAGGATATTCGAACGTCAGCCCATTCCAAACGAAGCCCGAAAACGAAATACTCCTCACCTGGTTGCTTGATGAATAAACCAGCAGCCCTGTGTCCGACGTGAAAGTTTCCGGCAGGATTTGTGAACCGTCGACGAAAATAAGGGGTTTACCCGCAAAACCCGGCTGCGTCGAACCATCAATGATCATCCCGTTTGAAACCAGTGGCGGCAGCATGCCGGTCAGGTGGATGTTATAAACGCCGTTGCTGTAGCCGGGATCGCTTGTGGGTATATCGAACGTCACGATCGTCCCCGGATGGTCCGTCACGAAATAGAGCGCCGCCCGCAGGCTCCCCAGCCCCGCGTCCGCCGTGTTTGTGACCACGTTGCTCAAGGGCACGGTTGGCGGACCGTAAAGGTACGCCAATGCCGCCCGGTCGCCGGGACTTAGACAGTAATTGCCCATGCGATATTGATATTTGGGAAAGTTCGGCGCCCTGGGCTGTTGGGTAGCTAATACGCCCGGGTTCGCCGAATCAAAATCCCAGCCCAGGTGCATGACCGACTCGTAATCGTATTTACCGTTCGTCACGCTCGTCGGATCAATCGTGAACCAATAAATATTGCTCGGTTCATTGGAGATATTGTTGGTCAATACCAGGACATAATTCGTCGCGTCCGGCCGGATATTTTCGTGGGTGAAACCAAACGAATGGCCCATCTCATGGCAGACCTGCGCCCGGCTTAAGCTAGAAATCGTTACCAGTTGCGGGCTGTAACTGCCGCCGGCCACATAATCCTGGTAGTTGGTGTCGTAACTAAAAAGAATCCACCGGGATTGGTTCGTGTAGGGGACAAATTTGACGTTGGCCGCCAGTTCCCATTCCCGCAGGCCGTTAAGATAGGTTTGTTGTTCCGCCACCGTCAGCGTGTTCGAAAACTGATATGGTACAATGCCGCCTGGCCAGGGAACGGTCGCGGGCGTGGTGCCATTATAAAAATTTCCAGCGAAAGATCGGTGGTCGAGGCAAAAAATAAAGACAACCACGAAGAAACTAATCCAATGGCGCAGGGATTTGTTCATAACAACTATATTGTCCTCTTACGCTACGATTCTCACTGATGTTTTTGATTAGATCAAGTTAAAAGCGCGTGTCGAGATCACGACCTGACGAATCCTGAAACTGCCGCACGCGAGCAAACTATTGCTTTGCCCCTTTTTTGTACCGCAGGTTTCCAAACCTGCCGTATCGCGGGTTTCTAAACCCGCATGCTGCTCTCCAAATCAACGCCCAATGAATAATCAAGACCAGCCGATTTTGAAATCGGCGATACAGCAGACTTGGAAGTCTGCGGTACAATTGTTAAAGTCCGCACTATTTCAAACCGCCCACGGCATTGCTCCAACGCCACTCTTCGGAAACCACACAAAGCCCTGCGCTAACCGGATTATTCCGAATATAACGAGAGATGCGCGCCTTTTATGCCTCGTTCCGAATCCAATGGTCGTATACTTCTGTTTGCCAAAAGGGTTCCTTCAGGCCCATTCCAAGAATCATTTTGGCTCGTCGTGAGGTGAATTGCTTCCAGGATTTTAGAATATCGCTCAAGACGTGGTTCGGCATCGGCCAAACGATGGCGCGAACGCGGTTTGGCATTACAACCCACTCTTGCAAAAGATACCGGCTCTCGTGAAAACGCCTCATTGCGTCGCGGACCAGAACTGCAATATCCGGTCGAGCCAAATGACAAGCCCCGTGGCCCTTGTCAAGGTGGCGTTCGATTTTGCGCTGAAGGTCCCGTGCAATCTCTTCCGCCAAATCGATGATTGATTCACCGCGCTGCAAAAAATCTTTTAGACGACGCAGCCGTTCCGCTCGTTCGAGCTCAAACCCAAGTAGAACCTCTTTAGGCAGCGAATCAGCCAATCGAAAAGTAATAAAATAGGAAGCCCCTTCGCATTTCACATGCGGCACGTACCCGCGGGTGTGAATACCTGCGCGCAACGGGTCGGTTTGGTGCCACCTCCATCTTTTGCTCCACTGGCACGCAATTGATGGCTTACTCTCTCCAGTCCAAGATTCGAGTCCTCCGCTTGGTTAGTTATCGGCTGCATGGCAGAAGAAATTTAATAAAGCGAGTGTCCGCCGACAACATTCATAAAGCACGACCGCCTTGTCCCCGTACCGCAGGTTTCCAACCCTGCTGTATCGCGGGTATCCAAACCCGCATGTCTCTCGCCACTCGAATGCGCCCCTGATTTCCGCGCCCACCGATTTGGACATCAGCGATACTGCCGGTTTGAAAACCGAGGCACTTTCGCCTATCCTGTCAGCCTGTCAAAACTTCCAATTGTCCTGCGCCGTGACCGTACACGTACCGACCCGGTCCGCAACTGGATTTTTCAATTGAAGGCGGACGGTCTTTGCGGCAAGGTTGACGCTGAAACCATGAAAACACTTTTCGCCCTGACAGGCTTGTTGATATCACTCACCCTCTGCCACGCCGAAATGCAAAATCCGATAGCTCTCTGGCCCAATGGTGCGCCCGGCGCCCTGGGAACAAATGACTGTGATATCCCCACCGTCACCCCGTATCTGCCTGCTTCAGGATCGGCCACGGGCGCCGCCATGGTCATCTGCCCCGGCGGTGGCTACGCCAAGTTGGCGCCCCACGAGGGCAATGATTATGCCCTCTGGCTCAATCAGCACGGCGTGACGTGCTTTGTCTTAAAATACCGCCTGGGCTCCAACGGTTATCATCACCCAGCCATGCTCCAGGACGCGGCCCGCGCAGTGCGCTGGGTGCGGGCCAACGCAGAGACCTACAAAGTCGACACCCATCGCGTCGGCATCATGGGCTCCTCGGCCGGCGGCCATCTGGCCTCCACGCTGCTGACTCACTTTGACGACGGTGACACGAACGCCGCGGACTCGATCGAGCGCCAAAGCTCACGTCCGAACATTGGAATCCTATGTTACGCGGTCATTTCGCTCGGCGAATATACGCATCAAGGTTCAAAAAATAATTTGCTGGGCGAAAATCCGCCCGACTCCCTGGTTCACCTGCTCTCCAACGAACTGCAGGTCACGCCACAAACGCCGCCCTGCTTTATCTGGACCACGTTCGAGGATGATGTTGTGCCGATGGAAAACAGCCTCCTGTTTGCCGAAGCACTGCGGAAAAATCACGTGCCTTTCGATTTGCACATCTACCAAAAAGGCGGTCACGGCATGGGGTTGAAGGATAAACTACCTTTTGCCAATCCGCATCCCTGGGCCAACGATTGCCTCTTCTGGCTCAAGGAGCAAAACTTTGTGAACTAGGGCACTTTAAGAAAAAGTGTATCCAAAGGAGGCGTTGGGGCGAAATGGGTCTGATGACACCACGACTGCCTTTAAGGCTTCTTTTCGACGGTGGGGCGAGACTCTGTCGAGCCCTAACTTATTTTTATTGAGGTGCTTAAATTGGGGCTCAACAGAGTTTCGCACCACCAGAGCTCCGCCAACGCTTTTTTTGATGCGCCCCCAAAGTCAGCCGCGCCGATTTAGAATCCCCGCAAGTCGGTGCTGCTGCGTTTGGGCAATCCCGGTGCCGGCGTGCGCTTCAGCACGAGGTACTCAATCCCGTTTTGCGCGCAGTATTCCCGCTTGCCGCCCTTATCGCCGTCCTCGTTCACGGCATAAATATCTGGCTTGAGCCTTTTGATCTCGGGGTCGGCATCGAGCCAGCCGTCCCCGCTGGAAATCAAGGCCTGCTTGACATATTTGATCGAGCCGACCACATAGCGGCGTTCTTCCTGCGGCAGCATGGGATGACCAGCGCCCTTTAACAAACGAATGTTCGAATCGTGACCCACGATGACATAAAGGTCGCCATGCCTGGAAACCTCCTCGCAGAACCGCACGTGACCCGAGTGGAACCAATCGTAGCAGCCCGTGACAACCACTTTTTTGCGCCCCGCAACCGACGAAACCGGCGGCGGCTCCGGGAAGCCTTTCAGGTCGGATGGTTGAAAAACGCGATAGTCCATTCCACTGGCACGCGCAAAGGTTTCCCGCGCCGCATTCGCGGAGCCATCAAGGTCCGCCCAAACCTTTGCCTCGCAATCGCGTGGCAATCCGTCAAACGACAGAGATTCGTCGGCGGCAATGACGCGGCTGACATGCCTGACGGCATTGAGGAAATAGAGCCGTTCCGCGAAAGGGAATTTTGGGGAGGCCCCAGTCTGTCTTTTCAGCGCAGCATCCGGCCACAGCAGTACCGTAAGTTCGCCGAGCTTCGCCGCCTCCTCCAAAAAGCGAAGATGCTGCGAGCGAATGTCGTCGAATGCCCCGGAAACAATGATGAAACTCCCCATAAACTAATTGGCTTTCCGACTGGGATCTATCCGCACCCGAACGTTGAAAGCGCCCGGAACTTTTTCCGCCGAAGCAACAATAAGATAGCCTCCACCGCAACCCGAGAACATCGCCCCCGGGTAATGTTTTTGATAAACTTTCAGGATGCGCTTCAGATCCAGTTTGATGAGCGGGTGAGCGACGACCCGCGGCAGGATTTTCTCCCAACAGAGCATCGTTTCATTGATTGAAGCGCCCAGCGCGGCGAGATCCATTCTTTTGATGGCATCAAAACAGGATTTGCCCGATTCACCGAGCCGCCCAACCCACCGGGGCGTCAGCCTTTTGATCCCCAGCGGGCTGTAACCGTTGGGACGCGGCTCCAGCGGGACCAAATGCAAAACCTTCCCCAGCCAAAAGGCATTTTTTGTCGTATTCAAACTTTCAACATGCCTGGGAAATACCCCGCCCTCTTCATGAATGGAATAATCCAGCCGGTTCACCCCGGGATATATCAAGCCGATCATGTCCTGGGAACCACTGGGTTCAGCCCTGCCTTTGTTCTCGGCGATATACAGCTCCTTTACCAGTTGCGCCAAGGGTCGCCTGGGAAATTGATTACCCCAAAGGCGCGAGGCCACCGCTCGCGTTCCGCTGGCAATTCCCGACCGATCCATGGGCCGAAAATCCGGTTCGATCTGAACCACCACCATTGACCCGAATTCATTGGGGTTGTGCTCCGAAACAAACGGCTGATCAATCCAACCGCCTGCCAGTTGCAGGCGGTTGGGAAGACGACCGATGACTTCGGTGATAAAAGGAGCGGGCCGTTTCTTCATCAGCCGATCCCAATGCGCCGGCCGGCTTTGCGGTGATCGTATTGTTCCTTGATCCAGGCATAGGTCGCAGCCATCCCCGTGTCCAGCGTCGTGTTCGGTTCCCATTTAAGCACCTGCTGGATGAAGGTATTGTCCGAATTGCGCCCCGCCACCCCTTGCGGCGCGTTCAAATTATAACTCCGCTTGAGCGTCACTCCTGCGATCTTTTCCACCTTGCTCACCAGCGTGTTGATCGAGACCAGTTCGCTCGAACCCAGGTTGATCGGCGTCGCAATCAATTCATCGCAATGCGTGATTTTATCAATCCCCTGCACGCAATCATCGATGTACATGAAGCTGCGGGTCTGTTCCCCGTTGCCCCAAATGTTGATGCTCAAGTCATGCTTGTCGATCGCCTCAATCACTTTCCTGCACATCGCGGCGGGGGCCTTTTCACGACCGCCATCCCAAGTCCCGTTGGGCCCGTAGACATTGTGGAAACGGGCAATAAACGTCTTCATCCCGCGTTCGTGCCAGTATTCCTCGCAGAACATTTCCGAGACCAGCTTTTCCCAGCCATAACCGCGTTCAGCCATCGCCGGATAAGCATCGGATTCCTTGAGCGCGCGCACCTTCGGATCCTTCTGGAGCAGCGTGTTATACGCGCACGCCGAGCTGGAAAAGAAATAGCGCCGGGCACCGGCGCGGTAGGCTGCCTCCACCATGTGAGTGTTGATCAGGATCGAGCGCAAACATTCCACCCGGAACCGCTCAATGAAACCCATGCCCCCCATGTCGGCAGCCAGATTGTAGACTTCCACCGCGCCTTCGCAAACCCGGCGGCAATTCTCTTCCACACTCACATCCAGGCAGAGATTCTCCGCCCCGGGAACATGCAGATACCACTCATAGACCGGCTTCTTGTCCACCACCCGCAAATTGGTAAAGCCCTTCTTCTTGAAATAAAGTGCCAGATTACCGGCAATAAAACCGCCGCCGCCGGTGATGACGATCAGGTCGTCCTTCTGCAGCGGCGCTTCTTTTTCCACAACTCGTTTCGTTTGTTCCATAATATTTGTTCCCGATCACTGTCGCCGTTCAGCCGGCTGATTTAATGTTCAAATGAATTCTAACTTGTCTTTTCCATTTGGAAATGTCCACTTTTGACCAATGCATATCTAAAATTGACTTTTTATGAAACCAAAAACCGCGACCGCACCCGACTTTTTCTCCCCGCAAATCGCGCGGGCCCGTCGGTTTTATCTCGACTTAACCCCGCCCCGCCGGTCGAAAATGGTTGTTGTTTGCGGTGGCATCGAACATTGCACCCCGGATTACCGGATCGAACGCAAAACATTCCCGTTCCATTCCATTGAGTACGTCACCCAGGGTCAGGGACAGTTAAACCTCGGCGGTCGCAACCATGAATTGCTTGCCGGAACCATCTTTTCCTACGGGCCGGGCATCTCCCAGCGGATCGCGTCCAATCCCCGGAAGCCCTTGGTCAAATATTTCGCAGACTTTGCCGGCACCGAGGCTGCTCGCTGGCTCCGCCATTCACACCTGCCAGCGGGCACCGTTTCCCGGATTTTCCCGCCGGGAGAAATCCAGCCGCTCTTTGAAGAATTCATCCGCACTGGCGAACGCGGCACACCCCAGGCACCGGAGCTCTGCCGGCGGCTGCTGGAATGCATCGGGGTAAAAATAGACGAATCCCGGTCGCCACTGAGCGGGGGCGATTCCCTCGCTTTCGCGACTTATCAAAAATGCCGCCATCATATTCAGGAGAATTTTCGGTCCTTGCACACGCTGGAGCAAATTGCCCGCGAACAGCGCCTCGACCGCACCTACCTCTGCCGCCTGTTCCAGCGCTTTGATCACCAATCGCCCTATCAATATCTGATGAGGCTCAAAATGAATGCTGCTGCGGCTCAATTGGGTCAGCCTGGGGCGCTCGTAAAAAGTGTCGCCGCCGACTTCGGCTTCGCCAACCCGTACCATTTTTCAAGGGTCTTCAAATCGGTTTTTGGCCTGGCCCCGGAATCGTTCCGCCACGTGCGCTGAACTCTCGACAACGGCGCGGGAAATAATTAGCCTTCGCCCTCATGAAAAAACCGACTTTACTCATTCTCGCGGCGGGCATGGGCAGCCGCTATGGTGGACTCAAGCAAATCGATCCCGTTGGCCCGGGCGGCGAGACGATTATTGATTACTCAATCTACGACGCCATGCGCGCCGGTTTCGGCAAGCTGGTGTTCGTAATCCGCAAGGACATTGAACAGGCGTTCAAGGAGACCATCGGCGCCCGCTTTGAAAAGCGCATTGCCGTGGAATACGTTTTCCAGGAACTCGACAAACTGCCGCCCGGCTTTTCGCTTCCCGCCGGCCGCACCAAGCCTTGGGGCACCACGCACGCCATCCTGATGGCCGAGGGCATCATCAACGAGCCCTTTGCCGCCATCAATGCGGACGATTTTTACGGTCGACAGGCCTATAAACTTCTGGCCGATCACCTCACCTCCGGTTCCACCGACTACGCCATGGTGGGATTCATCTTGAAAAACACCCTTTCGGATTTCGGCAGCGTTGCCCGTGGCGTCTCCCGCACGGATGCGAATGGATGCCTCACTTCCGTCGTGGAAATGATGAAGATCGAACGTGACGGCACCGCCGCCAAAAACACCGATGCCGAGGGCAAGATCACCCAACTGAGTGGCGAGGAATCGGTGTCGATGAATTTCTGGGGCTTTACACCAGCGCTCTTCCCGCAGATCAAAACCAAGTTTATCGAGTTTCTGACTCGCAGCGGCGCTGAATTGAAAACCGAGTGCTACATTCCAAGCACCGTGAACGACCTGGTGGTGGCCGGACAGTCCAAGGTCAAGGTGTTGCGCACCAATGACTCGTGGTTCGGCGTGACCTACCGTGAGGATCGTCCCATGGTGGTGGAAAGTATTCGAAAGCTGATCGCCCGTGGTGATTATCCGGAAAAGCTTTGGACCTAGGAATTTGGCGTTGGGACCGGCAGGCATTGCCATAACTTTCAATCCCGCAACTTTTTACCAGTTGCGGGTTTTTAGTTTTATCAGATCGCCATTATCAGTTTGACTGCCACTTTAAATCAAAAAGACCAACATGAACCTATCCAAGCGGGCCTTGGCCCTGACTGTCGCTCTATTTCTGACTGCTTCTCACCTCTCTGCGCAAAGCATCAATCTGCCAGCAACCTATCTGGAAAATTTCGAACTGCAGACCAACACCATTATGGTGAGAGGATTCAGTTTAATCGGCAGTGTCAATTTGGGAAACAGCACCGTGGCCATCCATGCCAACGAAGCAAATGATGTAACTCACAGCCAAAAAGCTTATGGCCTGGTGGTGGATGCGAGCCGGCCTGCGGGAGATTCCGGCGAGCCTTCACGGATTTTTCTGGCGGTGGATTACGATGAATTGGATTCCCTGGCGAACGCCTTGGAATATATCAGCAAGGTGACCTGGGGCGTGACCCAGTTAAACGGCTTTGAAGCCAGTTATAAAACCAAGTCGGGTTTCCAAGTCATAGCTCACAGCGACCGCCGGCAGCAAACGGTCGAAACGTTCATCCAGTTTGCGGATTCCCCGAGAATCCCTGCGAGCTCAGATCAACTCCAGCAGATTCGAAGCCTGGTCACCCAGGCAAAATCCACTTTGGACTCATTGAAGTGAGCCTGAGTCACGGCGTTTTTTTGACGATCGAGTCACGCTGTGCCCAAGCCGGATTGGGCCCGGGGAAATCGAGGTTGTAATTCAATCCGCGGCTTTCCGGTCGTTGCAACGCGCAGGCCACAATCAACTCGGCCACCGTGGCAATGTTGCGCAATTCCAGCAGATCCGCTGACACAATGAAATTCCAATAATAGTCATGGATTTCCTCCTGCAGGTTGGCGATTCGCTTCTGCGCCCGCTGCAGCCTTTTGTTCGTGCGGACAATCCCCACGTAATCCCACATCAAGCGGCGGATCTCATCCCAGTTATGGGAAACCACCACCATTTCGTCCGCGTTGGTGGCATTGCCCGACTGCCAAAGCGGAATTTTACAGTCCGTCGGCTGTGGTGGCGTGGCCAGGATTTTTTCCGCTGCGCGATGGGAGCAAACCAGCGCTTCCAGGAGTGAATTGCTGGCGAGTCGATTCGCCCCATGCAGACCGGTACACGCGACTTCTCCGACCGCATACAACCCGCCAATATCCGTCGCCCCGTCCAGATCGGTCTGAACTCCACCACATTGATAATGCGCGGCGGGCACCACCGGAATCGGTTCCTTGGTGATATCGATGCCGTAGCGCAAACAGGTTTGGTAAATGTTGGGAAAACGCTCGATGATGGCCCTGGCTGGCTTGTGTGTGATATCGAGCAACACATGGTCGGCTCCCGACTTTTTCATCTCGCTGTCAATCGCCCGCGCCACGATATCGCGGGGCGCCAGCGATTTCAACGGATGAACGGCGTCCATGAATTCCGCACCGGCAAGATTTTTGAGAATGCCGCCCTCGCCGCGAACCGCCTCACTGATTAAAAACGATTTGGCCTTGGGATGATAAAGGCACGTGGGATGAAACTGGACAAACTCCATGTTGGCGATGGTTGCCCCGGCGCGATAAGCCATCGCCACCCCGTCACCCGTCGCAATGTCAGGGTTGGTAGTGTAGAGATAAACCTTGCCGCAACCGCCGGTCGCCAGCAGCGTAACCGGCGCGACAAAGGTCTGCACCCGGTTTTGTTGCTTATTGAAGACGTAAGCGCCGAGGCAGCGATTTTCACCGGCCACCCCGAGTTTCTGGCTAGTGATGAGGTCGATGGCCAGATGATTTTCAAAAATGCGTATATTGGGTTCCTTGGAAATCGCATCCAGCAGCGCCCGCTCGATCTCGTGGCCGGTCATGTCGCGGGCGTGCAAAATCCGGCGGCGTGAATGGCCGCCTTCGCGACCGAGGTCGAGTTCCCGCGAGCCATCCCGAGCCCGGTGTTCCGCCTCGGAAAATTTCATACCGAGGTTGATTAAATCCTGGATGCGTGCCGGGCCCTGCTCGACAATTGCCCGCACCACCAGTTCCTTGCAGAGTCCAGCTCCGGCTTCCAAGGTGTCGCGGACATGCAATTCAAACGAATCGTCCTTGCCGGTGACCGAAGCGATCCCGCCCTGGGCATAGTTCGTGTTCGATTCGGCCTGGTTTTTCTTGGTGACGATGGCCACGCGGCCGTGCGGCGCGACTTTCAATGCGAAAGACAGACCCGCGATGCCGCTGCCGAGAATGAGATAATCAAATGATTGCATGGGCTAAGGGTCGCACTGATCTTTAAAGCCTGGCATTGTCAATCAGGCGGGTTTTGCCGAAAAACGCCGCCAGCGCCATCTGGGTTCCGGGCCGGACTTTTACCACTGGCTCCAGGGTTTCAGGACTGAAAAACTCAACGTAATCCAATTTTGCCAGCGGGGCCACCTTGAAGAATTCGCGCAGGTCCGCTTTAAGTCGCGCGGCGGAAACCGTTTTGCGCCGTACCGACGCCGACACCGCCTGCAAGGCATGAAACAGGATTGTCGCCTGGGCCCGCTGCGCAGGGTCGAGATACTTGTTCCTCGAACTCATGGCCAGGCCGTCGTTTTCACGCCGGGTCGGTGCCACGATGATTTCCACCGGAAAATTCAGGTCCCGCACCATCCGCTGAATGATGGCTGCTTGCTGAAAATCTTTTTGCCCGAAGACGGACACGTCCGGTAGGACCAGATTGAATAATTTGGCCACTACAGTGGTCACGCCGCGAAAATGTGTCGGCCGCGAAGACCCTTCCATGGTCGGGGATAAATTTCCCTCCAGCACATAAGTGCTGAACGCGGTGGGCGCGGAAGGACTCCCGCCAAAACCCGGATACATCTCCCCGTCTTCCGGTACAAACACCACGTCAACTCCGTCGGCGCGGCACATGGCCAAATCGCGCTTGAGATCGCGGGGATATTTGGAGAGATCCTCCTTGGGACCAAATTGTGTCGGATTGACGTAGATGCTCAGGACCACCCGACCTGCTTTGCCCACCCGTTGGCGGGCTTTACGAACCAGGGTCATGTGTCCGTCGTGCAGATAGCCCATGGTTGGCACCAAACTGATTTTGGTTCGGGCCAGGCGCCATTTCCTGGCGAGTCGTTGCATGGCAGCAACGGAAGTGACGATTTGCATCATTAAAAGATTCCGCATTTGAAACCCGTATTCAAACCGAATACCGTCCCGGCTGGATTTGCCCTGCTCAAAGCCAGCTGGCCAAACGCCGGCCGCGGAAAATTACTGAATAAAGGAGCCGCGCGGATCACCCCACGCGGCTCGGTGAAAAGTTATGAGACTTAGCGGCGAATTGCAAAGTTCAGCGGCGCGCTTTGCGGCATTTCGTGGGCGCAGGGCTGATTGATTGGGGCGTCAGGAGCAATATCGTTCGGCGTCACGACGTTGTTCGAAATCATCCAGGCTTCGACTTCCTCGCCGCTCACGTCGGCCAGCATCTTGCCGTTGATTTCAACGCACGGACTCATCATCTGACCGCTTTTTTCGATCATTTCCTGGCGTTGCAGGGGATTGTTGATAATGTCGCGGTCCTCGAAGGGCAGATTGTATTTGCGCATGACGGCGCGAACACCCTGGCTCCAGCCGCACGACGGTTTCAAGTAAGCGATGATTTTTGGTTGGCTCATAATAAATTCAATCTGTGGATACAGTGCCATAAATTGCTCCGCAGGGCAAATTTAAACCCGCCCAGCCAGCCGCCACCGCAAAATCCTATTTGGCCGCGTTCCCACCATGCACCACCGTCTGAATTGAATAAAGCGACTTGCTGGCAGTGATAAACAGCGTTTGGTGATTGGTGCCTGCAAAACTCACGTTGCCGCTCCAGCCTTCCGCCACGGGGATATGTTCCAGTTTTTTACCGTTCGGATCATAAATAGTCACTCCATGCCCCGTCAGGAAGAGGTCGCCGCGGTCGTCGATCGTCATACCATCGGAACCCTGTGCACAGATAAAGGTTTTATTGGTCAGGGAACCGTCAGGCTGGATGTCGTACCGCCACGTCTGCCCTGCCCCGATGTCCGACACGTAAAGGTTTTTTCCGTCCGGCGAGCCGGTGATACCGTTGGGCTTATGGAGATCTGCGGTGACTCGCGCTAGGTGCTTGCGGTCTGGTGACAAGTAGAAGACCTCCTCGCTGGGCAGCGCCATCGTATCGTGGTCCCACCAGGTCCGTTTGTAAAACGGGTCGCTCAAATACATGGCCCCGTTCGGCGCGATCCACACATCGTTCGGGCCATTCAGGTATTTGCCCTCGAAATTAGTCACCAGCACGGAAATCTGCTTGCCGGGGGTGATTGACCAGAGCTGGTTGTGTTCGTCTGCGCAGGCGATCAAATTGCCAGCTGCGTCGAACTCCATTCCGTTGGCATAGCCAGATGGCTGCAAAAAGGTGGAAAGCTTTCCATCCACGCTCCATTCCATGATCCGGTCGTTCGGCTGGTCCACAAAGAAGAGGTTACCCTGTCGATCGCAGGTCGGCCCTTCCGTGAAGGCGAAGCCACCTGCGAGCTTTTCTAGTTTAGCCCCCGGGGCAATGACGCTGTCCATCGCCCAGCCAAAAACAGGAAGGAACAGCAGAGCGGTTACAAGGATGGTTTTCATGGTTGGGAAAATCTGTCCTAAATACGCCTGGAAGCGAACAAAAAACCTACCATCCAGTGTAACTTCGGCCCGATTTTGGCTGTCTGCGAAGTTGGTGGCGGAAAATGCTGTCTTGTTTTTCCACACAAACTGGCGCAAGTTTTCATTGCCGCTTATGGCATTTATGCAGCCTGGAACACGAAAAATCCTGCGCTTCCTCGGAAATTGGATCATCAACACCGCTTCGGTGGCGTTGACGGTCATCATTTTGCGAAATCACATCAGTTACGGGGACAAACCCGAAAATCTGCTGATCGCTTCTTTCCTGCTCGGCATACTCAATGCCTTCGTCCGACCGATCCTGATGGTTATCGCGTTGCCCTTGCTGATTTTTACCCTCGGTCTGTTTACTTTGGTAATTAACGCCTTGCTGCTCTGCCTGCTCACCAAACTACTGCCATTTTTCCACGTGGACAGTTTCGGCTACGCCTTCCTCGGCGCCTTGATTATAAGCGTTATTTCTGTGGCACTGAATGGTTTTACCGGCAATTCACGCATCACCATTCAACGTAACCGCCCGCCACCGCCGCCTCCGCCCGGGGGCAAGAACGATGGCAACGGACCGGTGATCGACGTCTGACTTAACGCCTCGCAAAGATCACAGCTCTCACCCTGCGGTAATCCGGATGATCTCGCTTAAGGGCGTTTGCGGTTTGAATCCCACGAAACGATCCAGCTTTTCCACGTGCGGTTGACGCCGGCGCATGTCGTCAAAAACCGGCGCGCTGACCACGCCGTAACCCTGAGCCGAAGGCCCGTACGCCTGGGCGTAGGGGACCAGCTCAATTTTGGATTTTGATCCAAGGTTGGCCACCACCAGCTTGGCCAGCTCCAGTACGGATATTTCCTCCGTGCCGCCAATATTGAAAATCTCACCTCGCGCACTCGGGCAATGCTGCAGACGCACGAGCGCTTCCACGACATCATTGACCAGGCTAAAACACCGCGTTTGTGTCCCATCGCCGAACACTTTCAGGGGATCATTCTCTTTGGCCGCCGCAATGAAGCGCGGCAACACCATGCCGTAACGCCCAGTCTGGCGCGGGCCCACTGTGTTGAAAAGTCGCGCTATGATCACGGGCAATTGTTTTTCTCGGGCATAGGCAAGGGCGAGAAATTCATCGGTCAGTTTGGAGCAGGCGTAGCTCCACCTAGCCTGCCCTGGCGGACCAATCAGCAGGTCGTCGTCTTCCGCAAATGCGGCTTTGGTGCTCTTGCCGTAAACTTCCGAGGTCGAGGTCAGCAACAAAGGCGTCGATTTTTGCGCCGCCGCCCGGAGCAGGATCTGCGTTTCATTGAAGCTGGTTTCCAGGACATGCAGGGCTGATTTTACAACCAATTCCACGCCCACGGTCGCTGCCAGGTGAAAAATGAATTCGGCTTCTGCAGCCAGCTCGGGTAATCGTGCGCATGTAGAAACCCGGTCTTCGATAATTTGCAGGCGCGGGTTTCCCGCCATGGATCGCAGATTCTCCCGGCTGCCTGTCGAAAAATCGTCAATCACCACCACGCGCTTGCCATCCCGCAGCAGACGCTCCACGAGATGTGATCCGATGAAGCCCGCCCCGCCAGTGACGAGCACCAGAGGGTGATCCGAAGGAACCACGTCGCCTTTCATGGAACGGCGGTTTTGCTGTTCGCCCGTGCGGCCTGCGTTAACGGCACTTGAATGACCGTCTGATTATCCCGGGACAACGCCGCCGCGATGGCTTCAGCCAGCTTCTGCCGGAAATCCGGATTTTCAATGTTCGCTGCTTCCACCGGATTAGACAGGTATCCGCCTTCAATCAAAATTGAGGGTCGTCGCTGATTCCGCAAAACTCCGATGAACCGCGCACGCCGCACTCCGCGGTCCTCCTCGCCACTCGCACGCAACAAAGCCGCATGGAGTCGCACGGCCAGCTGCAGATTTTCTGCGTCATAGTAATTGTTCGGCAAATATTCCTGCCAGGGATCGGCAAATCCGCGCGTCAGCGTGGACGGCATTCCCGTGGGCGTCAGACAATATGTCTCCAACCCCGCCTGCTTTTTGTCCGGCGCGGAGGAATTAAAATGCAGGCTGATGAACACATCGGCGTGATGGCTCTCCGCAAACAGCACGCGATTGGAAAGGGCGAGATCGTAATCATTGGTGCGGGTGAGAAAAACCTTCCATCCCTCCTGCTCAAGCAGCGGTTTGACTCGTTTCGCCAGATCCAGTGTGAATTCCTTTTCCGGCCGACGATCCAGCACACTGATCGTCCCGCTGTTCATGCCGCCGTGTCCCGGGTCCAGCACAATCACTGAATCAGTGCCGAACATCAGCGGGCGGTCACACAATAAGGGCTGCAGATTTTTTTGCAGGTCGAGGCCGTGCAGAAAAACCTCGCCATCAACCATCTCCGGATCAAACCCCAGATGAATTTGCCGGCCATTCCACAAGGCATCCCGGCTGCCGATGGCCAAGATCATTTCTCCTCGATCCGATCGAACCGTATAGGTCGCCAGCGGCGAATCGGCGAGGCGGCGCGGGGGGCTCAGATGATTCACCGCGGCCCAACGGCTGAGTGAAGTCCAGGTGGTTATCGGCACCGGCGGAGCGTTGTTCACCACCGGATTGGCGGGCGGAAAAACCGGCGCCGGCCGGGCTACAGGCTGCGGCGGGCGCGGGCTGGGCGTCACGCTTGGCCGATTGGAAACGCCGGTAGTCGCCTGACCCTGGCCGTTAATCGACCATTCTTTTGGCACTGGCTCGCTGGGCGGTGCCGCACAGCCCGCCAAAAACAAAAGTGCAGCGACCATCGTGATGCCGGAATATTTGAACACATACCAATTGTGCGAAAGGCAAATGCGGACTCAAGCTGTTTCGCAGCAAGCCTCCACTTTTAGTCAAATCCTTAGCAAAATCGAGGTCGCGCGAACTGCGTTTACGGGGCAACGCCGACAATTCATTCTGTCTGCGAAGACAAATACGCGCAGAGCGAGCAAATCGCAATAATACCCAGGGCCGCGGTCAATAACTGGACTCCGGTGCCCGCTCCGGACTCGGTTGCAATAAAAACAGGAACCACCACCAACGCGACCAAGAATAATGTGACTGGCAAGGCGGCTGGCCGGGCGGCATTCACCGTCCAACCGGCCCATTTGACATGTTTGGGCACAATGACTCGCGGATCCTGCTTGCAATAGTAAAAAATGCCCCACTTCCGATTGCGCGGATCTTTCCACAACGCTTCGATTTCTTTCGGTGTCATACGAAATCAAAAATAACCGCTCACGATTGTCCACTCCAAATTAAAACACCTCTACTAAAGGGTATCGCGCCAATCAGCCTGCTTGTCAAGGCCAAGCGAGCTTGGTTAATAAGGCGAGCCGCCGACTTAATGAGATGCTTTTGTTTCCGCCGCGCCTTGTTTACCTCATGAAAATGCGGCATGCTTGCCGGCAAAGTGAAAATACTCGTTGCCATCACCGGAGCCACCGGAGCCCTCTACGCCCAACGACTGCTCGACAACCTGGACCCAAGCCAGCATGAAATCCACGTTGTCTTGAGCAATTATGCCCAACAAGTGATTAGCGTGGAGTTGGAAGGCGGCTTACGGCTCCCGGAAGGCGTCAAGCCACATGCCCTTAAAAGCATGAATGCCCCTTTTGCCAGTGGTTCGAATCCTCCCGATGCCATGGTCGTGATTCCCTGCACCATGGGCACCATGGGCCGAATTGCGCACGGTTACAGCGAGGATGTCCTGCTGCGCGCAGCGGACGTCGTTTTGAAGGAAAAGAAAAAACTCATTCTGGTGCCCCGGGAAACGCCATTGAGCCTCATCCACGTCAAAAACATGGAACTGCTCATCCTCGCCGGAGCCACCATCCTCCCGGCCAATCCCAGTTTGTACATGAACCCCAAAACGGTCGTGGAAGTCGTCGATACCGTGGTTGCGCGCGTTCTGGATCATCTGGGAATCCCCAACGGACTGGCCCCGCGGTGGGCCGAGGAAAAGGAGTAAAGCGCAGCAAGCCGGCGATTATTCTTCGCCGCACAATTGCCGGCACTCGGCCAGCAGCAAATCCTCTTTCGTGGCTACCAGATATTTCCGGGCGAGTGCAAAACACTTTTTTGCGGCGGGCGAATCTCCCTGCCGGGCGAGCACGCAACATAAATAGGCGCGTGCCATGCTTAAATGGCCGTCGCGGAACGGTCGGCCTTTGGCCTTAGCCACCAACTCAATGGCGGCTTCAAGGCAGCTCTTCGCGGCAGCATGGTCACCTTCCAAATAGGCGATGATACCCCGACAACGAAGATGAAAGGGCTTGGCAATGTCGGTTAATGGACTTTTTTCCGCCTCAGCCAGGGCGCCCCGCGCTTTGATCGGGTCCCGTTTGTGGCGCGCATAACGGTTGGCAAGATCCAGCCAGGCCGTGGAAGTGGGATTTTCAGCAAGGGATGCCAGGTTATACTCGATGGCTTTGTCGTGCAGTTTGGCCGTATCATGAAGGCCTCCCAAAAACAGTTTGTAAAGCCAGCCCGGGCAATCCGGACGCCCCTCACATTGTTTAAACTCGGCCAAGCCCGCCGGTAAGTCACCCAATCCGATCAGGGCTTTGGCTCGATATCTGGTTAGCTCGGATGACGGTATTTTGACCGCCCTGAAACGCCCGAGGATTTTAAGGAAGGCCACCAAAGACAAGACTCTGCGCCATTCACTCCAGTCGGAAGCTTGAATCAGCTTCCGGTAATAAATCGACTGCAAGCTGAGAAAGACGATAAACACTAGCCAGACCAGGAGGCCGGCCAAATAAAGCAGGCAGTATTTCCATTGCCCGCGCACTCCGGAATACACCGTAAAGAAAACAAGTCCTAAAATCAGGAGATAACTTTGTCCAATCCCTTTTCGCAACGCATCCCAGTAGGTGGCGGTGGGGTTATCACGGTGTTTCAACCTTTCCTCGGCGCTGACTTTTATTTGCGCGCCAAGTTGGTTTTCGCGTTTGGTAAAGCCAGCCAGGGCGACACTGCCAACCTCATCCTGCTTTAACTCGAGGTTTGAATAGCCTTGCGAGAGCAAAACAAACTTTGAGTCCTCCGCGGTGGCAGCCTCGACTTCTTTGATGACTTTAAAGCCTGATTTATCCGTCGCCGACCAGACATAGTTTGTCATTTTTCCTCCAGCAATTGGGTCATGGTTGTGAGTTTAGCCCTGACCATAATTAAGTTATGAATTAAGGCAAGCCTGCAGGCACCGCGCCAAGGACACTTGAGGCCGGAACACATTTTGCAGCAAATCGCAAGTAATTGTTGCAGACCGGTTACGGCAGCATTGCCAACGGAACGGCGACGGAATTTAAGTTGATTGCCGGTTCTGTCTAACGATAATTGTGGAGGATGTCCTTTGAGTCAAAGGGTGAACCGAATTATGCCGTCCTGACGCAAAGGTTCATGTCAGCCGAGCAGTGGGACCGGTCGCTGGCCACGGCGCAGGAATCGCTTTCAAAAGATCCGGAGAATTTGAGGGCACACCGCGCGACGGCTCAATCCCTGATTAATCTGCGACGCCTGGAGGAGGCTGAACCGCATCTGCAAAAAGTCTTGGCGGGTAATCCCAATGACGGTTTCGCGCATCGACTGATGTCCATGGTTTATTCCAAGGCAGGCAAGTTTCGTCTCGCCGATGAATCCATCCGCAAAGCCATTTCGCTTAATCCCAATGACGCCTATCACTGGCATCAACTTGCCCTGATGAGCTATCGACAGGACGACCTTATTACTGCAAACAAATGTGCTGCACGGGCGAGAGAATTAAACCCCCTGGATGCGAACATCCTCAATCTAGCCATCCTTTGCGAACCCAAAGGACCGGAATATGCCCGGGAAAAAATCCTGAAATTTGAGGAAGCCCTGGCATTGGACCCGGAGAACGCCACCATTCACAACAATATCGGCGCGGAATATTTGCACCGACTGAAAGATTACGCCAAGGCGGAAGAAAGCTTCCGCCGCGCGCTCTTTTTTCAACCCACATCAGAAATCTTCCGCAAGAACCTGTTTATCACGGTGAAGCATCGCGATCTGATTTATCGGGTACTTTGCACCCCAAAGGATTGGTTGCTCTGGATCGTCATTTTTTTCGGCCGCCTGCGAAAGCGAAATCTTTTACTCTTTATTTTAATGATTCCGCTCTGGCTGCTGGTGGCGCGCTATGTCTTTGTCGGCCTGATTTTTTGGTTTGCGCTGGTCTGGCCGCTGACCAAGGTCTATGAGTATTTGACGATTGGCGACATTCGGGCGCGAGCAGGCGAATTGGGAGTACGGCGCGGCGGCTTTTTAGGTTATCGCAAATGGCCGGTAAAAGTGCGCCTCTTAATCTTCGCCGGCATTTTGATTTCATTTTGGGGTGGATTGGCGTTGCTCTTTCTGGATCAAAAGTGGCAGGCCTACCAGCCACTGGGGCAGTTAATTCTGGGAATCATCTCAATTGGGTTCATTTACGCAGCCTCCTATTACGTGGGGCGAATAATCAGAAAAGGCCTCCGGACGCGCGAGGTACGCCGGCGCGCCAAACGAATGCAAAACGTATTTAAAGCCGCTCCCGAGCGAGAGGGGTGACTGCCATTTCCAATTACCACCATGAACGAACAAACCTTGAAGCTGCTTGAGAAGGCCCTGCTGGCATCGCCCGGTGACTGGGAAACGCGGACACATCTCATTGACCAATATCTTGCCGCCGGTCAGCCAGAACGAGCGGCCCAATTGTTGCAAGCTGCCCCAGAAATCCCTGACACCGAGGGAGACGCGCTTCGCAAGGCGAGAGTGGAGTCGGAAATCGACTTGCCCGCAGCCCAGCTAACGCTGGAAAACATCCTATCCCGAAACAAAGCGTGCGCCCAAGCCTATCTGTTGCTGGCCAAACTTTTTCAAAAGCGGGGGTTGAGGGAGGAAGCGCGCAAAAAATATGGCGCGGCCACCATCATTGACGAATCGCTGCACGATTCCGGACTCGAAGCCTGGCTGGGAATGGAAAATCTTCGGCCAACGGCAGAAAAAAAGGCCTCTCCGCGGGCAGACGAAGTTGACGTGGATGGATTACCTTTGGCGGTTTTGCCCACCCCAACGTCCGTCGTTACGAACATCAGCGATGAACTGGAGCTGCCCAAGACCACTTTCGATGCTATCGGCGGCATGCAGGATGTCATCCAACGCATACGGATGAACATTATCTATCCGTTCAAGAACCCGGAAGTTTTCAAGAAATTCAAAAAGAAACCAGGCGGTGGCATCCTGATGTATGGTCCACCTGGCTGCGGCAAAACTCACATTGCCCGCGCGACCGCCGGTGAGTGTGGCGCCACTTTCATGACCATTTCCATCACGGACATCCTTTCGAAATGGCTGGGCGAAAGTGAACAACGCCTGCATCAGCTTTTTGAGCTGGCGCGACGGCGTTCACCGGCGGTCATTTTCATTGACGAAATAGATGCCATCGGTGGAAGCCGGTCCAACGCCGCCGCCACCATGGCGCCGATCGTCAACGTGCTGCTCACCGAGATGGACGGGGTGTCCGCAAAAAACGAAAACCTCATGGTGCTGGCCGCCACAAACACGCCCTGGCGCGTGGACGATGCCTTGCGACGCCCGGGACGATTCGACCGGATTTTGTTTGTGCCACCTCCGGATCTTCAGGCCCGGGAGTCGATCTTAAAAATTCATTTGCGCGACTTGCCGGTGGAAAAACTGGAACTGTCCAAACTGGCTCAGTTAACCGACAAGTTTTCCGGGGCGGATTTACGCGCGGCAGTCGAGCGGGCCTCTGAAAAAGCCATATTCCAGGAAATGCAGACGGGACGGGCAACCAAATTGACGCAGCCGATGCTGGTGGAGGTGATCAAAGAAATGCGACCTTCCACGAATGAGTGGCTGGAAACGGCACGCAGTTACGCCTCGTACGCAAATCGATCCGGCCTGTATGACGAACTCGTCGAATACTTTAACAAATAGCATCTCGTTGTGCAGCGGCGACCTTGCCTTGATTTTACATGGGATTTTGCTATTTTGATCACGATCTAGTCCGGTATTTTAAATTTCCAATCCGCTTTAAATAATGATTTCTGTCCTGCAAAAATGGGGTTCGTTCGTTCGTTTTTCACACACGGTCTTTGCCCTGCCCTTTGCGCTGGCGGCGATGCTGGTGGCGGCGCGAGATCACCGGGGTTGGCCCGGCTGGCAGACGTTTGGCCTGATTTTGGCGGCCATGGTCAGCGCGCGCACTTGCGCCATGTCGTTTAACCGGATTGTTGACCGCAAATTCGACGCCTTGAACCCCCGCACCAAAAACCGGCACCTGCCCGCCGGCCAGATTTCCCTCGGCAGCGCCGTTTCGCTCTGCCTTTTGTCCGGAGCAGGCCTAATTGTGGCCAGCTACTTTTTAAATCCGCTCTGTTTTTATCTTTCCCCCTTTGCTCTTGTGTTGGTCTGCTTTTATTCGCTGACGAAACGATTCACGGATTACACCCACGTATATCTTGGCATTGCGCTCGCGCTCGCGCCCGTTGGAGCCTGGCTTGCCGTAAAGGGATCGGCAATTTCACCCTGGGAACTGCTCCAGATGGTTTTGCTGTCAGCGGCGGTGGTATTGTGGCTGGTCGGGTTCGATATCATTTACGCGCTGCAGGATTATGAATTCGACAAATCGCACGGCCTGCATTCCCTGGTTGTCGCGTGGGGCCCGAAGAACGCTCTCGGCGCCGCCTTTCTTGCCCACATGCTCATGTGCGGATTGCTGGTCGCGTTTGGCCTTCTGTGCGGGTTTCGGATCGCCTATTTCGTGGGCTGGATTATCATTCTTGGCTGTCTCGTGCTGGAACATTGGATCGCCCGCCGTCGAAGTTTGAACTGGATCAATCTGGCTTTCTTTCGTCTGAACGCCCTCGTGGGAGCCATTTTCCTAGCAGTAGTAGCCGCAGAAGTGATTTTTCAGGGGCCATTCAAGCCGCGCTAACCTTAGAGTCATCGGCTGCGATCAGGCCTTCGTTCGGATTGCGCAAGCTCGCAACAGGCACCAGCCACGGATTGCTTCAAAGATGGCGAATAAGCCAGCCACCACGAAAACCAGTCCAAGCCAAAGGGATGCGTCGACCAGCACAATGCCGGCAATGAGACATATTGACCCAACCACGCCACGCGCGATGCGACCGGTGCGGCGAAGATTGGGCCGGAAGAAATTGCTCACAACGATAGCTTACCACACATGGGTATAAATTGGCAAGTGGCCCGAAACTAGCTTAGGCTTTTATACAAATGCAGGGTTTCATGAATTTAGACGAACACTTTTTGCTGGCTTCAATCTTTTGGAGCGGCATCGCAGGGGGTTATTGGCTGTATGGTTGGAGGCAACACTCATGGATTCCCCTCGCCGGTGGCGCGCTCATGATGGGAGCCTCCTTTTTCATGCCTGCGCTCAGCATGTCGATCGCCTCCATCCTGATCATGGTCGGCGTGTGGTGGATGATGAAACGGTATTGATTGCGATCGCTCAGATTTTAACTTCCCGGTTTCGCTCCCGGCATTTGGGGCTTTTGATTTTTCTTCAAGTTTAACTTCGCCTCCCTCTTCAGCGCTTTCTTCAACCTCAGTATTAGTATCTGGTTTAACCTCAATCTTGGAATTAGCATTGACCCCTGAGGTTCGTTCGCGTTCTTTTTTTGACTGTTTTTGGATGCGCTCGTAGGTGTTGAGGTTTTTGATCATCTGGTTGACCACCTTTAAAGATTCCGGGCCGGTGTCACCTTGACGCAGCACTTTCATAAGCAGCTGCCGATACTTCACCATGATCTGTTCAGTCGTCACAGGCGCATCTTGCGGAGTGCAACCATCGGAAGTTTCCACCTCCTCATTTTTATGAGTAGCGGTGACAGCATTGCGGGGTGCAGGGCGGTTCTCGTCATCATCCGGTGACAGTGCCACTTCCCTAATATTTCCGTTTGCCGGAGGGCGTTGGCCCCGTTCCTGGATCCATTGTTGTTTTTGTTTTGCCTGCTGCTCTGCAAGATGCTGCCAGTAGGCGTCGAGTTCAGTGGAAGAGGCGTTCACGCCGCGGTTACGAAGCCAATCAATGATTTGGGCATTCTTTTTGCCCCGGGCCCGCATTTTGGCCAACTGTCGCGCTTCGCGGTCCAACAACTCATAGAGGTGTATGTTGCGTTCCACAGCTAAGTCGTCGCCCGATAGTTTTGTTGCAGTTTTGCTCGCATTTTCAATCATTTGCATACGGGCAACGTTAGCGCGGTCTGGGGGGAAGAAAACGGGACGGTCTCGTTTTAGCTCACTTTTTTGAACTTTTTTGCCACAGAGGCACAGAGCGCACAGAGCTCTTCCTGGAGGACCACCTGCCGAACGGGCCAAACTTTCAGGGTTTTTTAACGGGAAGTGGCCGAACCCGGCGATCGCAAGCCGCGCAGGCAATAAGGCAAAAGCGAATGCTGAATTCTGAATTAAGGCCTTCTGTCAGTACTTCGGTAATACTTTGGGTTCAGAACATGGGCATCAGCCGTCGCCCGCTAAGCTGCCGTTTCTCTGGTTGGCCCGGTAGAGGGTCTTGGCAGGATGTTATCTGGCACGAGCAACTGGCAGGAGATTTTCGATTGAATGGATTCGCCCTGATCTGATGGCGTGAATCAAGCAAGCCATGATCGGTTACTGTTTGAGCCGGAAAAATAGACTTCCAGTGGGTGGTGTGACGGTAACGCTGTTCGTCCCGTTGATCATCGAGATGGTGAAGCCGCTCGTCACCCAATTAGCCGGCTGACCCACATTCCCATTCTGCTGCAACGTATAGTTCCCCGTTGTCGGCCATGAAACGGTCACGCTATTGCCACCGTGCGTGATGGTGAGGACGGGCAATCCCGGTGTCTGCACCACCGAAATCAGACTCCAAAAGCCTCCCGTCAGGGAGTAACTGCCGTTGCTCATCGGAGCACTGGCATCCGGCTGTCCGATGGTCCCACTTACGGCATACTCGACGCCAGTGCTGGTCCCACCGCCGCCGGCAACTTTATACCAGTCGATGGAGTAAGATTGCGCGAAGCAGAGTGGCGAAAATAAGCAGCAGAATGATAGAAGCAGGTATTTCATGAGATTATTATGTGTTGGGGGTTAAACGTTTGATTATTGGCCGATGACGACCTGGCCGCCCAACGCGCTTAAAATGAGCGGCTTGGAAATTATCAGTGTAGCCGGTGTCGAACTGGGGCCCTTGATGACCACGGTGCCACCGGTCGGGACATTGTTTATGCCCTGCGCCAAGGTGTTAAACGGATTGCCAAAAGTGCCGACACCCGGTCCGGCCACCGAAAAATCAACCCACACGCCGCCGCCGGGGATCCAGTTTTGAATCGAATAACAGACGGGCCGCCAACTGCCGTCTGAGTTGAGCATCGCGCGCACGTCATTGGTACACCCCGGGTATTCGTAATCCCAAATGCCCACACCCGCATACCCTCCGCTCCAAGCGCTGTTGAGGGCATCCAGTTCGCAATTGTTTTGCACCACATCATCCAGGACATTGTCAGCCGACGATTGGCCGCACTCCCCAACATAAATCGGCTTGTCCAGGCCCAGCGTAAGGGCCGCAGGCAGACTGGGAGCATTTTCATAGTCATGATAATCATAGAAATCCAGCCCGAGTCCTAGAAAATGTCCCAGGTTATACCACTGGTTCCAGCCGGTCGAACAAGTGGCTAAACGCCCTGGATCGGCGTTATGAATGGCGGACACGGTCGCTGAGATGTAGGCTTGCGCTTGCGCCCAGGTGGCACCGCTGCCGTGATTGCCGTCCGGTGCGCCCACCACACCGTCGATCTCGTTCATCACATCGTAGGCGAAAATGTTCGGGTTGCCCTTGTATCGCGCCGCGATGGGGATCACCGCGTAGTTGAGGTAACTCGCCTGCTTCGTGGTGTTGGTGACCCAGTCCGCATCGCCCTGGTTCAAAGTCAAATATAGCAAGATACCGTCCTGCGCAGCGATTTGGATGATGTTGTCGAGATTATTGAGAAAGGTGGGATCCAGCCCGGTGACATTGCCGCTGCCGTCGAGGATCAGCCCTTGTTTATTTTCGTTGAGCCAGAGGCGCACCACGGTAATACCCATGGTGTGCATGTCGGCCAGGTACTGGTTCATGTGTGCAGCGTTATAGGAGCATCCCCACTGCGGGTGGAGGGGATTGATGCCGATGTCATGGTCGTACTGGCCGTCGAGCCACGCCAGATTCGCGCCCTTGACAAAAGTGCTTGCGCCGTTGACGGGAAGCAGTTGGGCGACCGCTCCCGTCCCGCCCGTGGCCAGCATGACCAAGGCAAGGAGAAAACCAGCCGCCGTTTGCAGCGCCGTTTTCCGGGGATGATTTAATTCAGCCATAGGCAAACCGGACTCGCACCGCCGTCACGGATTTTGTGGCAGTCAATTGAATTTGGTTGGGTGAACAGCAGCGCGGGAGCAACGCAGACGAAACTAATAAGCAACAGCTGTTTCATGGCAGGAGATTGGTCCGTGTTACTGGCCAATGATTGCCGTTCCGCCAATGGCCGTGATGGACATTGGTTTTGAAATTATGAGGGTTTCAGGGGTGGAACCCGCAGTTTTGATCATAATGGTGCCCTCGCTAGAAACGGCTCCGACTCCGCCCGCGAGTGTCTTATACGGGTTCGTATACTTTCCATTTTGAGGAGACCCGGTAAAATTGAAATCAACAAATACCGGCCCAGCATACCTTTCGAGAGCATTAATGGTGTTCGCGCCGTTGGGGGAGCCCCAGCCGGTGCAAAGGTCGTAACCGGTAGCGGCAAAGAAAGCGCCCGTGCTGCCAGGCCAAGTGTCGTTCCCAGTGGTAATGTCGTGGAAAGACTGGCTGGAGGTTTCGCCGATGGCATAGAGTGCCGGATTTATATATCCAATCGGAGGTTTGCCATCCGCCGCTGCCTGCTGGTTAACCAGCGCGGCAAAGCCAGCCCACAGAGGTGCGGCACAACTAGTGCCTTCAAAACTTCCGGCCAGTCCATTGAAATAATTGACCCAGATATTTACGGCGGTTAAAGCGACATCCGGAATATTTCGCTTGGTCGATGAGCCTCCGACCGCAGTCATGTTAACCCCCTGTTGCCACGCGGGAATGTTGTAGGTGGAGCTTATGCCACCGCCGCTACCCCAATAGCCTCCCACCTTAACGCCGTTCGTGTAGGCCCCGTTGCCGCTCCAACCGGGCGACTGAAATCCGGAATTCCAAACTGCTTCGGATAGATAATTGCTTGCGGTCGAATCCATGCTCAACGACGTTCCGCCAACACTGGTAACGAAGAGGTCGTCAGAAGGTGCAGGGATAGGTTGGATATAAGCGTCCCCATCGCCGGAGGCTTGAAAGAAGGTCTGCCCCTGGGCCGCCATTTGTTGGAGAAAACCATCCCCGGTTGAGTCAAAGCCATAGCCGCTCCAAGAGCTGCTAAATTGGCTGATCTGGGTGTTGGTTACCATGCTGCTCAGGACCGTATCAAAATTGTTTCCCTCAAAGATGTACAAATTGTTTAAGCCAGGCGCCATTGAAATCACCATTTCCATATCCAACGAAACTTCGGAAATCGCATTTGTATTTTTGTCCGGGTAACCACCGGACCCGGCCAGCGGAATAATGGTCAGTGGTACGCTCGGTAATCCGGCCTGATTCTCGTAGGTGGTAATGTCGCTGGAATAGTAACCATCCATTTCAACGAGACCCACATTTTGGCCGGCTCCATTCAGCGTAACACCTGGCGCGTATGCGACTCTAAAATCCTTGCCTCGGTATGTTCCACCACCGGGCCCGGTACCATTCGCCGGGGCCGAACTTGTCCCAACCTGCCTCCGTAGTCCCGGATCAAAATGGTCGTAATTGTTCAGCCCGCTGACAGTTTGGATTGGCAAGGTCGCATCCACGGTCGGCTCAAGATCCGGCGCGAAGAAACTGCGATTGCTCACGGGATGATGGTAGGTAAGCAAATGGACGTGAAAGGCCTTCTCGATGTTCGACACAGGTGCCGACACCACCAACAGTTCACGATGACTGTAAGTGGTAGACACCGTTAGCCCGTTGGTTGACGCAAACTGAAGGACAGCTTGATAGTCTGCCTCGGTGGGGCCAAACTTTTCGACAAACTGGTCCGGCGTCAGGTAACGATGGAAATTCGTGCTGGTCGGGTCGTATAGTTGTTGGATCAAGTTAGTCAGCGCGTCCCTGTTCCGTAATGGCAGGCCGATGGCGAGGTCGATTTGGTTCGTGGAGCTGAGCCGTCCCACGGGTTGCAGATGTGACACGATTTCCGGAACATGGCCGCTCAATATTTTTCCCGGCGCCGGCAGGAGGGTTATTGCCAGCAGAGGGAACACCAGCAGCGAAGCCCAAAACGGCTTTAAGGCAGTCGATTGCCTGGGCGTCTTGCTTTCAATTTTAAGTTTCATCAGGTCTCGCGAGCAACATTTTGCCTTACTGAAGGGTTACGAGGGTCAGCACCATGCCTCTGCCGCGGGCAAGTGCCGCCATCGCCTTGCCGATTATGGCGCCTTGCGCGCGGGCCGGATCGGTGACCTTCATCGCGTGACCCGGTGTTGCAGAAGTTGTCAACAAATCACCCGGTTCGATCGCACCATTCGCCGCGTCGGCCTGCACATATACGCGTCCGCTCAGGGCGACATTTTGTCCGCCGTCGAGCGCGCCTTCTTGATGCAATGCGATACCAGGATTAATGCCGTTCGCGCCGCTCACAATGCCGGCCACGGTTTTGTCATAAGCGCGCGAACTTAATTTCAATTCGCCGGGATGTTCCTTGTCGATCACCACGACTGAGCCTTTGGGAAGTTCGGCGTCGCCCATTTTGAACGGCTCCGCCAAATCCGAGCCGCCGGTAATGACGATGCTGTGTGTGCGCGTGGTGCCATTCACATCCAGCGTGTAGGCAGGAGTCGTCGTGCCAACACCGACAAAGCCCCCGGGTGAATTCAGACAAAGGGGCATCGTATGCGGGCTTGGGTTGTTGTAATTGAAGGCATAGACGGCACCGAAGCCGCCGCCGTTTTCAATGTAAACGCCCGCGGTATTGGGATAATTTGGGCTGGAAGCGCCGGTCACCGCCAGGCCGCTGCCAGCCCTCGTGATCCCGTTCACATCCAGCGCGAATTGCGGCGAACCCGTGCCGATGCCGAGGCTGCCGGTAAGAGCGGCATTACCGTTGGGCTGAATTGCGAACGCATTTGCAGCGGCTCCCTCCCGATAGAAATACAATTGATCCCCGTTGAAGTTTTGCGAAGTGCCGACATCCCACTGCCCATCCTCGTCCTTTAAGGAGACCCTGGCCCAAGAATTGACGCCCCCGCCCGTCTCGATCAAGTCGGTAACCGAGTTGGCCGGATCGTAGATGTGCAATTTGGCCTGCGGATTAAGCGTGCCAATTCCGACGTTACCGCCGGGTTCATTGAGAAGTAGATTTCGCGGTGTGTATGCGCCGTAGTCGAACGAGAACAAATTCCCACCATAAGTGGGCGAGTATTCCATAAAAATTCCAGCTCCTGCGCCGGTGTAGGGACTCGATTCTCCCGTCACCGCCAAGCCACCGCTAGCGAGTTGAAGCGCCCCCACCGGATTACTGGTGCCAATACCCACGCTGCCCCCGCTATAATAAGCGCTGTTGCCGTTCAAACTCCAGACCGAGCTTGCCGGATCCGCCCAAGAGAGCAAGCCGCCGGTGAAGCTTAGCACTTGTCCGTCCGCCGGAGGGGCCAACGTAAACAATTCTTCTGCCGTGATGGAGTTTGAAGCCACGCTGGCCGCATTGCCTGAATTAGCCGCGTAAATCGCATAAGGTGTCGGCGTTATTTGTTGACGCGGTGCGAGAGTTCCGTAATCACTCCCGCCGTTGGTCCGGGCGCCGATTTCCAGCCAGTAGTTGGTGCCGGTGAAAACACCCGCGCCGAAATCGATGGTGACCGTGAACAATCCGTTGCTCACAGCCGTCGCGGCGTTGGTCAGCGGCCCGGCGATCAGGTTTCCGGCGGTACTTGCATCATACAGCGCGAACGTCAGGTCGTAGCTGCCGGTGACAGGACCGTGCGTATTGTTCAAACGGCCTTGGTAAGTGAACGCTGTGGTTTGCGCCCCGGCGGTTTGTCCGAGAATCAAGCACACGGATAAAATTGCCATGCTCCAAAAGGTGTTTCGTTTCATAATTTAAAGTTTAGGACACTGGTTCAGACGGTCATAAGTTTTTGCCACCCAAGCATCGGGATAAATGCCTACATCAAGGTAAGAGGAAATCGGGAAGAAGGATTACAAAGAATTCTTGCCAGAGCCAACTCCAAGTCAATGGAAGGGCGCTTCGAGAATTGTTAATTGGTTGTCCAACATGGATATAGCCAGCCGACTTCCATCGGGTGAGAAGCGCAACCACATTCCTGCGTTCGCCATTTTCAGGGAATAGACCTGGCGCAAAGTTGGCAGATGCCAAAGCTTTAGTGACTCGCCCTGGCTCAGCGAGGCAAGGGTGCGGCCATCGGGGGAGAAAGCCACATCGGTGGTTTCCTGCATGTGCCCAGGCAAGACAGCGCGGGACGAACCGTCCGCAGTGTTCCACAAACGGATGGTGCCGTCTTCGCTCCCGGTGGCGAGCACTGCGCCATCGGGAGAAAAGGCCATATTACTGACAAAGTCCTTGTGGCCGGCGAGCGGCAATTGAACGCCGGTGGCGCAATCATATAATCGAGCAGTATTCTCGGATTCAATGCTCACCGCGACTTTTTCGGCGCGCGGTCCCAGCACTATACTGCGAACGGGCGGCGGCGGCCCCTTGATTTTGCCCTGGAGTTTTCCGGTGGAAGTGCTCCAGATATAAATGGTTCCGTCAGCAGAGGATACAAAAAAGAAATCCTGCCCCGGTGAAACCCCAACCGTCCCGTAAGGTTGTTGGCAGTTGGCAGCTTCTGCCAAGGGCACTCTTAAAGAAAAGGTCTCCCCACCAACCGGCCAAAATTCCAACGTCATTTCGGCAGCGTTGAAAAGCAGGACGCATTTTCCATCCTGCGAAAATCCTCTAACCTCCGCTCCGTTATCCACAGACGCCGCGAGCGTGGCCAGGGTTTCTGCGTTCCACAATTGAGACGCAGCCTCGGAGTCCGGCTTGGTGGTAACTAGTAGCTTGCCGTCCGTCGAGAACAATGGCCGGAAATAATTGTCGTGGGGCAAGGTTTGTGGCCGGTTCGGTGCAGAGGTCAGCCAGAGCATTACGTTCTGGTCTTTGCCACCGGTTACCAACATTTTTCCGTCGGCGCTGTAGGCGGCGCACCAGACTTCACTGGCGTGTCCGTGCAAAACCGTTTTCGGCTGCAGCGTGAGTGCGTCCCATAGTCGCACACTTTGATCTGAGCTCGTAGTGACGATATTCGATCCATCCGGAGAAAACAGAATAGTCCAGAGATTGAGATTGTTGGTGGAAATGACCCCCGGTGGGCTATTGGCAGCCAAGTCCCAGACAAGTGCTTTTCCGCACCAGCCTGCGGCTGCCAGCCTTTTACCATCGGGAGAGAAATTCAGTGACCACACCAATTTATCGGTCGGCAGGGCTTTTAGCAGCGCGCCGCTCGACAAATTAAAAAGCGATATGCCCGAATCTCTTTCTGCGAGCGCCAACGTGCGACCGTCAGGAGAAAATGCCGAAACTCGACCTTGCGGAGAAATGACCCGCAACTTTTCACCCGTGCGCCAGTTCCAAATCGTCACCGGCCCGGCCTCTTCGGAGGCGAACGGGCTTGATTCGGAAATCGCCACGGTTGTGCCGTCCCGCGCCAGGGATGCAAGCGAGCCGGGAAAGCTCCGGACGCATTTCCAATTTTCAACGTTCCAAAATTGGATTCCTTCCTTGCCCGCAATCATCAGTGTTTTGCCATCCGGTGTATAGGTCAATGACCAGAGCGTTTCCGGGTCTGGCTTAAAATTGTGGAGGCAGGAGCGAGTGCTCACATCCCAAACACGAAGTTCTCCTCCCATGCCGCCCGAAACGACTTGTTTCCCGTCGGGTGAAAAGGCAGCGCAGGTAACAATCCACTGATGGCCGGGCAACGTGGCCAATTGATCGCCTTGGACCAGATTCCACAAATAACGCCATTCAAACCCGCGCAGATCTTTTTCGCCCGCCTTGGGCCGAAGATTGTCGAGCGTACGCCGGGCAAGACCGTAGTCGCCATCCTGAATAGCGCTCGTGGCGTAGCCGATGTCGGCGGCGTAAAGTTCAAGGCGGGTTGTGGCGGCGTTTTCTTCGGCCGCCAGACGCTGAGTCATTTCACCGCGGGCATGAAGATCCGCCCGCTGCCATTGCCAGAGACTTACCGCCAGCCCGGAGAGAATCGCCAGGGCAAGCGCCAGCGACAATCCAGCCAATAGCGGCCTCCTGCGGCACCAAAACCAACTCCTTTCCACCAACGAAATAGGGCGGGCGGAGACTGGTTTTAGTTCAATAAAGCGACCCAGATCCTTGGCCAACTCCAAGGCCGTGGCATATCTACGGGCCGGTTCCTTTTGCAGGCATTTGAGGCAGATGCTCTGCAAGTCGACTGGAATACTGGGATTCAGGCGGCGGGGCGGCACCGGCTCAGCCGTCTGTACCTGAGCCAGGATTTCCCCCAAAGTTCCTCCTTGGAACGGCGCGCGGCTGGTGATCAACTGGTAAAGAATGGAGCCAATTGAATAAATGTCCGACCGTGCAGTGCTTTTGGAAAAGTCTCCCGCCGCTTGTTCCGGCGCCATGTGGTTGGGGGAACCAAGAACTTCTCCGGTGAGGGTGAGCCCGGCATCCCGTTCCAAGATTTTGGCCAGGCCGAAATCCGTCACGCGTGGCTGATCATCAATATCCACCAACACGTTGGAGGGCTTGAGATCGCGATGCAGCACGCCGCGCTGATGGGCATAATTAACTGCTTCGGCAATGGTTTTGACGTATCCGGCGGCGCGCAAGGCGGACAGGGGTTGCTCCCGGATCAACTCGGCCAGGTTCCGGCCTTCCACGAATTCCATGGAAAGAAAATGATGGCCGTTGTATTCGCCGACTTCGAAAACGGAAACGATGTGGGGATGGCGCAGCTTGGCGGTAGCCTCGGCTTCATTGCGAAAACGCCGGACAAATTCCGGGCTCGAGAAAGGGCCGTGCAAAACAACTTTTACCGCCACGATGCGGTTAAGACTCAATTGACGGGCGCGATAGACCACACCCATGCCGCCCCTGGCTACCTCCTCCAGCAGCTCGTAGTCGCCAAGCCGCAGTATCGAGGAATCCCCGGCGTCCGGCGCCAAGCCAAAGCGGCCCAGGCAAGTAATGCAAACACCCTCTTCTGAGTCGTTCACCAACATTTCGCCACACTTCGGGCATTTTGTTTTGCTAAGTGTTGCCATGCTGTTTCAATGCCACTGTTTGTTTAAGAAGTATTTTGCGTGAAGTATTTCAATTAAAATCAATCCAAGGAACAAATTGCTCTGCTTGAAAGCGGTGCTTTTCCTGCCGCTCCCGGCTGTTAATGACCATCCAGCTACTGGTTTAGGACATCAAATAAATACCGCATTTCTTCGTCCAGTTCGGCGAGGCTGGTAACAGTTTGAGCAACTTCTGAGCGCAGCAATTGGCGATAACGCTGTCGAATGCGATATACCATGACTGCCACCGAGGTGTCCGCCACGCCCAGTTTTTTTGCGGCGGCCACATAGTCGCCTGCTTCGGCTTCTTTGGCCAGAAATCCCGCCAACACAGCGAAGTGGGCCATGTTTCCAGCAGCTTTCATTTCGGCCTTCAAGCATTCAAGTGCCTGTTTGACAATTGTTCTCGCCCATTTGACGTCAAAAATCTTCGCCGCGCTGGACTCAGTTGAAGCAATGGAAGCGCCGAGATCTTCATCCGAAAGTTCATCAAATGAGAAAATTATCTTCCCACCGCCACGTTTAAGCGCCTTTCCCCGGTCGTACTGGTCTGACAGAAAATGCGTGAAGGCGGTCAGGAGGAACGTGCGAAACTTTCCTTTCCTGGGATCCAGACCGCTGAAATCATTTCGTTCGAGCAAATTGGAAAAGAATTGCTGGGTCAGATCTTTGGCATCCTCTTCGGAACAACTCTTGCGCCGGGCAAACAAATAAACCGGTTGCCAATACGCGCGACAAAGCGACTCCAGTGCGGCGCTGCTCTCGGATGACTTTCCCCGCCCTGCTCGCAGTACCACGCTCCAATGAGTGGTATTGAACTGACCAGGACGCGCGCTACCATAATCTTCGGAATGCGACTTTTGCATTCAAATCGAGTTTAAAAGTATCATGGCGGACGAACGCTATCCATTGGTATTTTCAGCGAGTTCCAACGCCATGGGCGGTGGTTTTATGCGTGCCATCCTTAGTCACAATCCATTGCATGCCGGGGTAGGCATGCAACGTTAAGTTTCAGCTTCGATTGGAATACCAACCAATTCAGCTACAGGCACAGGCACATCAAATGGCACAGTCCGTTGATTGCGCCAGAAAAAAATAAAACCAAAGGATCTCCATCAAAGGAAAACCCAACCGACTCCCCGCCTCATTTTTTACCTGCCAAGTTTTCCACGAGCTGCTTTAGTTCGGCCAAACTTTGTTTCAAATTGGCATTCTCGGCTTCCAACTGCTGGCTGCGCGCCTCAAGTTTTTGATTCAATCCCTGAATGGCCGCCAATGCCACGCCGCCCTCGTCCACGTCGGCGATGTGTTTGTCATCCTGGCCATTCAAACCGAACGCGGCATGGAAATCCTGTGACACTGGACCCAAGTGACGCAGGCCGGCCGGTTCGTTGGTGTAGTTCCAGGTTTGGATGGGAAGCTCGGTGACTTTTTCCAGCACCGAACGCGCATCCACTGGCGCAAAGTTTTCTTTCCGCGCGCGATCCGAGGCTGACGTCCATGCGCCGCCGTCGCTTAAGTAAGCAGTGGTCCAGGTGCTGATGGTGGCTGATATCGTTCCAAATGTCCCGCCGGTTCCCTTGCCGATATAAACCCACCGATCACCACCGCCGTCCACGCGTTGAACATCATAATCGACGCTGAATCCGTTTTCAGCGAATACATAGAATTCATTGGTGCCGGTCACATAGTTTGGATTTGGGAAACTGTTCCAGACGAAGGATCGATTGCCATAAGCATTGGCGTCGGTTCCCGCAGCGAAACTATTGTCGCCCAAAGCATTGTTAAATTCCCCGCCGCCCACGGTCGCAAAATTCCCGCTGGCGGTGTTGTCGCCACCGCCGGCGATGGTGGAATACTGGGCCAGTGTGCCGATCGTATTTCCCTTGCCGCCGCCAATCGTTGAGAAATAGCCGGATGGGGAAATCGTGTTGAGTTGGCCACCGAGAATGGAAGCGTATTGGGCGTTGTTTTGAATCGAGTTATTCGAGCCGCCACCCACGACTGCAAAGGTGGCGTTGGTTTGATCCACGTTAGCATCGCCACCGCCGATGAAGGACCATTGCGCGCCGACTTCGATCTGGTTGAACTGGCCGCCGCCAATGATTGAGTCGTAGGCGCTGGTTTGGATGGCATTTACGTTGCCTCCGCCAATAACGGAATAATCCGCATTACTTGAAATTAAATTATAGTTACCACTACCTATCAGTGAATACTGTGAGCCTGGCTGAATCTGATCGGCATACCCGCCGCCAATCACGGAGTAATCAGCATTACTGGAGATCGCATTGTCGAAGCCACCGCCGATGGCAGAGTAGTTTGCCGCGATCGTGTTGGCGAAACCACCGTCCAGAACGGAGTAATTCGCGTTGGTTTGAATGACATTGCCCCTTCCGCCACCGATGCTCGAATAGCTGGCTAGCCAATCAATCTGGTTCTGGTAGCCGCCCGCTACGCTCGATAGCTGAACAAATGTCTGCAGGGTGTTTTGCAAACCGCCACCGATGCTGGAGGCAAATACCGTATTGTTGATGCTGTTTTCTTCCCCGCTGGCAATGATTGAATATTGTACGTTTGGGGACATGCTGTTTTGAAGGCCACCCCCGATGGTGGAGTTGAAACTGGCATAATTAATTGTGTTGGAGTTTCCGCCATTAATGACACTGTAATCACTCGACATTTGAATGGAATTATTGTCGCCCCCGCCGATGACTCCTCCCTTCACGGTGGGATCCACCGAGTTTATGCTTGACCCGCCGATGATCGTTGACGCCGCGCCCGTCACCGGCTGCAGGTGGAGAGCCCTCGAGTTGTTTACGCGCACATCGAAGGACTGATTGTCAGTCGTGCCGATGAAGTTTGGACCCGGAGCCGTGCCCGCATTGCCGGTGGTTTTCCACGCGTTGCCCAAAGCCGCCGCCGGCACAGTGCCGCCGCCCAAACCATTGGCATTCAAGTTGGTCAGGGCAGAGCCGTTGCCGGCGAAGCTGTTGGCTGCGTTGTTGAAGGTAACTGCGCCACCATAGACTCCGGCCAAACCAGCGCTGGGAAGCACGCCCGTGACATTACCTGCCGTGATGGCATAAGGCGTCGGCGTAAGTGCTTGCCGCGGAGACAGGATGGCAAACAAGGCTCCACCATTGGTTCGCACGCCAATCTCCAGCCAGCGGTTGGCTCCTGGAAACTGATTGCCGAAATCCAGTGTGGCCGTGAACAATCCGTTACTGACGCTGGTTGCGGAATTCGTCAGCAAATTTCCCTGCTGCGTACCGGCACTGGCGGCGTCATAAATTGCGAATCGCAAATCGTAAATGCCGTTGGCCTGGTTCGCACCATCATTGAGCCTGCCTTGATAGGTGAATGCCGATCCTTGAGCAGGAAGTTTATGAACGCTGGCTAAAAAGGCGAGCAAGATGCAGATTAATGGTGTTTTGGTTTTCATACCTTGTCGGGATTTAGGTTTCCTTACGTTTTGAATGAATTGATCTAAACACTTTTTACGCCCAAGTCACGTGGAATTCAAGGGAATAAGGGCAAAACAGGATTTTAATCAGCTAGACAGCAAGACGTCATATTAATGGCATTGCGATTGGATGTACCATCGAGTTGCCTTTCCAAGCGAATTAGTGGAGTGCTGATTCGTTAGCGTGCGCGATGATTACGGCAGCAGCAACTCTGGTTTCCACTCCGACCTTTTCGAGGACTTTTTCCATGTGCTTTGCGACTGTCCTGGGGCGGCAATCGAGAATGACGGCAATTTCAGTATTGGTTTTCCCGCGAGCCACCCAGTGACCGATTTCCGCCTCTCGGTGGGTCAGTCCATAAGTGGACAGTGGCTTGGCAGTTGTGGCTAATCTAACGGTGGCTTGCCTGGCGTTTCGAAGGGCTCGGTCGAAGTGTCGTTGCAAGAGATTCAAGACCAGACGGTCGCGTTCGGTTATATGGTGCAGTCAAACCTGCCCACGCAGTTTTTCCGCTTGTCGTACCCTTGATCGAGTGGTTAGATCTCCCGCGATCAAGACTCCATTCGGCATTGTATTTGGATGCTCAGTTGTCGTAGTCAGGCCGAAGTATCGGAACCGTTCGCAGGCAGCGAGTGAGTTCATTGCTCAAGCTGCCCACAGGCCTCTTGGCAACTACCGTCCACTTCGGTCCCTGCGGAAGCCTTTCGGACGCACATGCAGCCATTAGAGAATAATGCGCGAGAAATCGTTGCCATGTTCGCGCGTTACCTGGCACTTAAAAAAGTTTCCCCATTAAATCGAGGGCGTTTGAAGGAGTTGTTCCGTCTAAATCTGTTTCTGGTAGACACAATTTAGAATAGAAGCAATTCAGGTTTACGTTCGCTTCTGAGATTTTCTCATGTGCAACTTTTCGTCGAATCGATACAGCTTTTCACATTTATGAGACGTACAAAATATATCGCCGGGGTTCTCGGATTATGGATGGTATTTATTCTCAATGTTTTGGCGCAACAAGTCAATTTCGTTACGGCGACCAATATTGTCATGGTGACTAACTTCGTGAAGACAGCTGCGGTTTTGCAGAAAAGGATGGTCGGGAACACCACCACCAATAAAATCGTCGTGGTGGCCAAATATCCCTGGCAAGGCACCATTACCGCTGGGGCAACGCTCACGTGTGGAAACTGTGACTCACTTTTGTTGAACGTCAAATTCATGAGCAATAAAAACGGTTTAAAACGAATCAGGACTATATTTTCCACCCCTCCATTCCAGGATTTGTTAGGCTGCTGGTCAGACGAGGTGGTTGGCACCGGAAACTTGCCGCGCGTCAGTGAATGATATGCGGTATCAATCCAACGTTTTAATGGCTCCGACTGTAACCTCAGCAGATTGGTCGGGGTCCGTGATAATCTCGGATCTAGACATCAAAAGTTTACTGGATTCCTCGATCTGCAAAACTAATAGGACACTCCCATCTTTCCTGATGGCTGGAGTGACGATGCAAACTCTGCCGCCCCCCAGATCGTGCCGGCTCTGTATACCATCTAATACCTCGACGACACCCAAGTCCTGAATGCTTGCGGCTGCTAGATCCGACGAATGTTTGGAACAGCCGGTGAATAGCGATACAAGCAATGCGGCAGTGATCAGCGGTGTGTGGCATTTCATAAAATGTGTGTGACGCCGGCAACTCAAAACTGAACTACCACCAAAGAAAGTCAAGTCACCTGGACCCATCCATTCGGATTAATCGGTTTTATTGGCGGATTCGCTGCCCGAAAATCATCCCTCGTTTTACAATCCGAACGCCGAGTTTATTTCATAAATTCACCCGATTTCATCTATCCTTCCGTCATCGGTCATTTCAAAACAAATTAAGACTTTTTGCGCCACCGGGAACAGGAGGTGACGCAAAAAGTCGGGTTGAACTAAATCCGGCGGGCGGATCTCAACTGGGCTTTGGAGATTGGTGCTTAGTTTGGGCCACTGGGAGTGACGCAACGTCGACATTGAGATGCACCCGGGAGTAGTTTTGGTCGGGGGAGATGGCAAAGTCAGACCGCAGGAGGCGCCTCCAGATGAATTTGGATCGATTGCAGCCAGCGAGGATTGTCCTCGTTTGGTAAGGGGCCAAAGAGTGGCGCGAAAGCCGACGATGAAATGGCGCGAGAGACATCTATGGTGGAAATTTTCTCTGCGGGCGGAGGACTTGCAGGACGATCAAATGTCCGATGTGGCAATGTGGACAAAGCGGCGGCGGGGCGGCTTTGGCGGCGGAGGCCGAGGGGTTGGTTGTGCCATCGTGGGTTTTGGTCGCCAGATTGGGTTCCATCATGGTTCGCGCCTGCTCCCGAGCTTCGTGGTGGCTTGGGCTGGCCAGTCCGTAGTAGCGCACTTTGGGAAAACCGCGTGGAAGAATGTGCTGCATAAATCGGCCGATGAAGTCCTCGGCGCAGAGAGTTACGCGCTGCAGCCGCTGTGTGCGATTGTCGCGATAGCGAAAGGTGACGCGGCCGTCCACAAAGGACTCCAGACGGCTGTTGGTGATGGCGACTCGAAACGCATAGCGGGCCAAGTATCCCAGAACCTTCTCTCCTGCTCCCGCGTGTTGACAATGCACGACCCAGGGCTGTGTCCACGTTTTGGCGGGTGTTGTGGACAATAAGTGTTCACGCTTCAAGGCCTGCCGTATTGTGGCTCGAAAGATGACGGAGAGGGCGCGCACCGGAACAAGAAACTTGGGGTGTTTTGCAGGCGCCCAGCGTTGCTGGGCGTTCCATCCGCCGGCGCTGACCAGCAGATGAACATGCGGATGGTAAAGCAAAGCGCGAGTCCAGGTATGGAGTACCGCGAGGATGGCGGGCGTGGCGCCCAGATAGCGTGGATCGGCGGCCAGTTTTTGGGTGGTCGCGGCGGCGCAACGAAGCAAGAGGCTATAAACGATCTTGGGATGTTGATAGGCCAGAGGCCGCAAGGCCGCCGGCAAAGTGAAGGTCAGCAAATAATGCGGACAAGGCAGCAGGCGCGACTGTTGTTTCTCCAACCAGGCGGCGGCTTGCTCGCCATGGCATTTGGGGCAATGCCGGTTACGGCAGGAATGATAGGCATAGCGGAACGCTGCGCAGTGATCACACTGCGCCACATGGCCGCCGAAAAACGCGGTGCGACAAAGTTCGATGTCGCGCATCGCCCGGAGCTGATGAGGAAGCAACGAGTGATTGGCGTGGTAGATCGCAGCGTGTCGGCGGAAAATATCCGCCACTTCGATCACGGACAGAGGTCCTGGATCAGTTGTTGGATCGGAGCATCGAGCTGCGCGCAGGCCGGCGCCGTCAAATGAGTGTAGAGGGCCGTGGTTTTGGGAGAGTTATGCCCCAGGATAGCCTGAATCAATCGCAGATTGACGCCTACCTCCAGCAGGTGCGTGGCATAGGAATGACGCAACGTGTGAACCGTGACATGCTTATTTAACCCACAGCGCTGTCGTGCTTCTTCAAAGACGCCCTGAATGCGTTCCCGGCTAATGTGCTGCGTTTGGGCTTTGGCGGACGGCGAAGGAAACAACCATCGGTCGGAGCGGTGCGTTTTCCAGAAACGGCGGAGCATCTGAAGAATGGGCGCCGGCAGTGGCACGTATCGATCCTTGCTGCCCTTGCCGCAGATATGGAGCAACAGACGTTCCGCGTCGACATCGCTGACTTGCAACTGCACGCCTTCGCTCAGGCGCAAGCCACAAGCGTAAACCGTGGTGAAATAGGCGCGATAGAAGTCCGACGGAAAACAATCCAGCAACCGCCGGACCTCTTCCCGGCTCATGACCGCGGGAATTTTATGTTCGCGGCGGGGGCGGCCCAGTCTGAAAACAGGCCAGGGGCGCTGCAAGGTGTGCTCGTAGAGAAATTTAATGGCGCAGAGCGTGATCGTGGCATTGGAGCGCGAGACTTTGCGAACGTGGGTCAGGTGAAGAAAATATTGGCGGATCTGCTCCTCGCTCAGCCGATCCGGCGGCTGATGGTAATGTCGGGCCAATAGTTTTACCGCTGTCACATAAACCTGTTGAGTTGAGGGGGCGAAGCCGTGCAGTTGCAGGTCTTCAATGAAACGTTGACGGAGCGCAGTCATGGATCCTTTCCGGAAAGGCGGGTTTGAACGTCCACGCGGACGAATCCCTCGTGTGAGAGATCTAACCTTTCCTTCCAGAATCAACGCCTTAAAAGCAGTTTGAGCAACCGAGGGGATTTTTACTATCCGGCGGGAGCCGGATTTAGTTCAACCAGCCAGTCGGGGTCGAATCAAAATCGGGCATATTGAGGGTTAATTCGCACTAGGTTTCTTGATCCAAACCAGGATTATTTCAAGGACCATAATGCTCTGGTGTGTACCGAACTGAACTTTGTATCAGTAATGAGGGAGGGACGTTCGGTTTAATGCCGCATCAATCAGCTTAATGGCGTAGACATTATCGTCGCTCGCCGGGGTCGTGAAGGTCATTCCGCGCCGCCACTTCGCTGGAGCCTCCACATGAACGCCGGAAAGGATGCCCCATCCCTTGCCAGACGTTCCTTCGACAATTGCCGGGGTTCCGTCGGGATATTTGGCCACTACCTCGCCCCAGCCGGTAAATTGGGGTCATTCTCCCAGTATTGCTCCAGCGGTGGGCAACCGGGTCCGGTAATTGCTACCGGCGCCTTATGGATGCCCCGATTTACGGCCGCGTAAAAGCCGAACCGTACGCCGGAGGTCAGATTCAGACTGTTGCAGGGCGCTTTTCCGGCCAGAAGTCCTCCCGCGCAGATCCTAAGGGGAGCGCAGACGGAAAAAGCCAGCTTTGGAGTTCTCACTATTGGTAAGCACAAATTTTGCTCCGACGGTGGTGATGCCGCTTAGGACATCGCTCCAACTACCGGAGGGAAGGTTGGTGCTGGTTTGCAAACTATAATTGGTTGCCGATGACGGCCAAGAAACAACCACGTTGTTTGGCGGCCCGGGCTGAATATTCAGGAAAACCGGGGAGTTAGTCTGCGCGGTCGTGCTGGTAACCATCACACTGAACACGGTGGGTCCGTAAGTCCCCTGCCCCAGGTATCCGGGGGGAAGTGTGATGGCGACAAAAGTGCCGCTTTGCGATCCGTAATCAAGCAACGCAAACGAATTGCCAACCGCTGGCGCAAACCCGTTGAGCCACGACACGCTGGCGGTGCCGTTCAAAGCGACATTTCCAGAGATATTAATCAGGCCGAAGCTACTCAAGCTGCTTACCCCAAAGGCCAGGGTGCCGCCACTCGTGGAAAAGTTTCTCGTAAAATCGAGGGCATTAACCAGTGCATTCACCGTGCCGCTATTGGTAAAGTTGATCCCCACCGAAGCCGTGCTCGTGCCCTGGGATCGACGGAACGTGCCCGCGTTGTTAAAATATTCGTACCCGGCGCAGATGCCGCAGGCGATCGTCGCGTTAGTCTGAATGTCCCACAACGCACCCGCCAGGTTATCCACCCCGCCGAAATAGGTCGGCGTGTTGTTATTGTATACCG
>Ga0302320_10000425_pt1 | contig 99942 bp, 81 predicted proteins | sample Bog_T0_3_FD_202130 | JGI IMG/M metagenome (GOLD analysis project Ga0302320, IMG submission 202130) | Peat permafrost microbial communities from Stordalen Mire near Abisko, Sweden - Bog_T0_3 | ecosystem: Environmental > Terrestrial > Soil > Wetlands > Peat | place: Sweden: Abisko, Stordalen Mire... | reverse complement strand
CCCTGCCCGTAGGCGACCAGAACTTCACCAACCTCCAGCTCCTCCTGCCCGGCGCCCAGCTACTCGGCTGGTCCCACGCGGCCGATGAAAACCCGCAGGGTTCCAAGCAGATTCAGGTGGACGGCCAGGCCTTCGGCGGAACCGCCTTCGAGCTGGACGGCACCGATAACCAGGACCCGATTCTGGGCATCATCGTCATCAACCCCGCCATGGACGCGGTCACGGAAACCAAGATCACCACGCAGAACTACGACGCCGAGTTGGGCAAGGCCGTTTCCGCGGTGATGACCGCCCAGACGCGGTCGGGCTCCAACCAGTTCCACGGCAGCGCCTATGACTTCCGCACGGGCAACGCCAACCTGGCGCGCGATCCTTACTCTCAGGAAGCGGGACCCAATGCGATTCCGCCCGGACTGAAGAACCGCTTTGGCGGGTCAGTCGGCGGTCCGATCATCAAGGACAAGTTTTTCTTCTTTGGCAACTACGAGGCCCAGCGCCAAAAGGTCGGCACCACGGCCGGCGGCACGGTGCCCACCACGCTGATGCTCGACACCTGCCTGGGCAAGACAACAGGATCCTCGGGCGTAGCTGGCTGCGACTTCAGCGAATACGCCGCGGCACTCCTTCAAGGCACCGAGCAGACCCAGCTGATTTTTGACAATACCAGCGACCAGTCAACCTCGACGCTCAACGCCTTCAAGGCCAACGTAATCCCGGCTGCGCTGGTTTCTCCGCAGGCCCAGGCCTTGCTCACGATCCTCGAGCCGTACACGCCAAACACCGGCACAACAGGCACCGTCACCGCCCTTGAAGGCAACTACGCCGGCAGCGGCACCGGCCTGTTCAACAGCAATGAGTGGACCGTTCGCGGCGACTACACCCTGAACGAGAAGATGCACGCGTTTGCGCGCTTCTCCCGGTTCTGGGATCTTCTCTCCGGCAAGGTGATCTTCGGAGCGGCCGGTGGCCCCGGATTCGGCATCGGCGGCTACGGAGGCAACTCCAACGGCGCCAATGACAGCCTGGCCTCGGGCATGGATATCGCCGTCAGCCCCAAGCTGCTGACCGATTTCCGCCTCGGCTACTACCGCTACAACGTCATCGATTCCAAGTATGACGCGGGTACGGAGTTTGCCACCCAACTGGGCATTCCTGGAATTAACACAGGAAACTCCTTCACTTCAGGCGCGCCCGGCTTCGTCATGCACTTCCCGTTCTCCGGCAACACTGCCAACATCGGCGGCGGCCTCAACATCAACCGTTGCAATTGCCCCCTGACGGAGCGCGAAGACCAGTTCCAGATCGTCAACAACTGGACCAGGATCATGGGCAACCACTCCATTAAAGTGGGCGTCGATCTGCGCTATGGCCGCAACCTCCGCGTTCCTTCCGATACGGACCGCGCCGGACAGATGGACTTCGGCGATGAGCCAACGTCCCAAAATGGAACCGATGGACTGGGCTGGGCCACATTTGCCCTGGGCGAAGTGGGACACGGAACCAACAACCAGGCCTTCGGCCGCTACGTCTCCACTTCCACCAATGCCAAGGAATTCCAGAAGCGCACCTTCTTCTATGGCCAGGACACGTGGCGCGTCACTCACAACCTGACCCTGAACCTCGGCCTGCGCTGGGAACTCTACTTCCCAGAGAAGGTCAACGCCGCCGGCAATGGTTCTTTGATGAATCTGTCCGATGGCTACATGCACGTCGCCGGCGAGGGTGGCATCCCGTCCGATATGGGCTGGAACATCAGCAAGGGCAAGGGATTCGATCCTCGCATCGGCCTGACCTATCAGCTTGACCCGAAGACCGTCATTCGCGCCGGCTACGGCCGGAGCTTCGATACCGGAGTATTCGGCTCCATCTTTGGCCACGTGGTCACGCAGAACCTGCCGGTGCTGGCCAGCCAGAGCAACTATGCTCCCACCACCACGGGGTATGCGTGGACCTTGGCAGATGGCCCACAGGCATACGTGTTCCCGTCGGTCCCGTCCAACGGCCTTCTCCCGGCGCAGGGATACGCTGTAAGTCCCAAGGCTCGCCCCAACCCGCTTCACTTCCCGACCATCGACGCCTGGAACCTGAGCGTGCAGCGCGCCCTGACTCCCACACTCACTCTCACCATGGCTTACGTTGCCAACAAGGGCACACACACCCTGGGCGACACCGACCAGAACAACACCAACCCCAACGAGGCGGCGCTCACGCTGCCGGCACAATACAGCGTGACCGGACAGACTCTGCACTGGGATCCGAACGGTCCGGGCGGCGTTTTGCCCCAGGGATACACCGGTGGAGTTTCCAACGCGAACTACCTGAAGCGCTACTACGGCGGCTCTCTCGCCGCTTGCAAGGATTCCAACTACATCTCCCTGGCCGACCTCCAGGCGCAGAACGGCGGCGAACTGAACCTCTCGCCGGGCTCGTGCGGCTGGACCAATAGCATCTCTTACTACGGCGACGACGAGAACACCGAGTTTGACGCCTTGCAAATCACCCTCGCGCAGCAATTCTCCAAGGGCCTTGCGGTCACCGGAAATTACCAGTGGGCCAGCGCCTTCGGCGACACAAACGGCTTCTGGACCTGGGACCATCATGTGACCCATCTCCGCGATACCAACGTCCGCAACCAGGCTCTCACCGTCTACGGCAGCTATGACCTGCCTTTCGGAAAGGGCAAGCAGTTTGCCCCGAATGTCAACCGCCTCACCGACCTGATCATCGGCGGTTACCAGTTGAGCGGAACCATGAACTGGTCCGGCGGCTTGCCGTTCACCGTCGCCTATAGCAGCTTCGGAACCGACTCGGCCGGCAATGCCGAGGACTGCAACCACGACACGGGCAGTTCAGCGGCCCCGTGCTTGCCGAACGCCAACGGGCACATGAAGACCAACTTGTCCAGTCCTACGTACAACGCGGATCCGACCAACCCCAAGGTTGGCACCATCACCAGATCGTTCTGGACACCGCAAACATCCAGCAGCGGTACCTTCTCCTTCCCAGGCCTCGACGCTATCGGAAATGCGGGTCAGAACACCTACCGCGGACCCGGGTTCTTCGACTCCGACCTCGGTCTCACCAAGGCGTTTACGATTCATGAGCAAATCGCTGCCAAGTTCCGCATGGATGCTTACAACGCTTTCAACCACATCCAGGCTGCCAACCCATGCAGCACCACCGTTCAAGGGACTGGCCCCATCAGCAGCAGTTGCGGGGCTCAATACCCCGGCATGGCCGCGGGTGGCCAGCCTCGTCAACTCGAATTCTCCTTCCGCGTCCAGTTCTAACTTCGCGAAAGGGAACCAACCAAACCACGAGAGGAGCTTCGGCTCCCCTCTTTCTTTGCCTTGGAAGTCCTGGGAAGAACCGCGCCCCAGGTACTAAACTGCAAGTCAGGTTTCAAGCATGCAACGCACTTTTCTTACCGCATTTCTGATGGCAATGCTGACGCTCGCCGCGCGCGGCCAGGGGCCGCAGAACGTCTCCCCGTCCGGCGACGATTCAAGTGCGCCCGTGACCTTTCAGTCGGCCCAGGATCTGGCCGCCAGGGGCCGCCTGGATTTGGCTCTCGCCGAGCTCGCCCAACTGGCCGCGCAGACCCCGAAACCGGCCGGAGTGGAGCGGTTGCGCGGCATCATCCTCTATCAAAAGGAACAGCTCCCGGAGGCCATCGAGGCCTTCACACGGGCAGCCGCCGAGGACCCCGCCGACCGCGAGTCGATCGAGATGCGCGGCGTCAGCCTCTTCCGCCTGGGCCGCTCGCCCGAGGCTCTTCCTTTTCTTGAACAAGCCCATGCCGCTGTGGAGCAGGCCAATATCGATCCGCAATACGTGCTGGGCCTTTGCTACGCCGATGTCCAGCGTTACGACGATGCCCGCCACGCTTTTGCCGCTCAATACGGCTTTGCGCCCGACTCCGCGGAGGCCTATCTGCTCGCGGGCCGCCTCTTTCTCCGTCGCGAATTCGTGGATGAAGCCGCCGCCCAGGCCCGGCAGGCGGTCAAGCTGAATCCCTCGCTGCCGCTGGCTCACCAGCTTCTGGGCGAAGCGGCGCTGGCCAAGGGCGACATCCCCGCAGCCATCCAGGAACTCGAAGCCGAGCGCAAGCTGAACCCGCTGAGCGGCGTCCTCTATGACCGGCTGGGCGACGCTTACCTGCGCAACGAGCAATATCCCGAGGCGCAGCAGGCTCTGAATCGCGCCCTCCTGCTGGAACCGAGTTCCACCGCCCCCTACATCCTGCTGGGGCAAACATTTCTCAAACTCAAGCAGCCCATTCAGGCGCTCCACTACCTGGACCGGGCCGTGAAGATGGACCCTGCCAACTATATAACTCACAATTTGCTCGGTCAGGCCTACAAGGCGACCGGCCAGGCGGCGGAGGCCAATCGCGAGTTCAAGGCGGGCGTTGACCTGCAGCACAGCCAAAAGCCGCAGACGGCGGGGAAATAGGCCATGCACCCTCACCGGAGCCTTGCTTGCTGTTTCCTGATGGGCGCGCTGGCTGCCCTGCCTTTGCTGCTTTTCGCGCAGACGCCGAAGGAGTCCGCGGCGCTGAAGCGCGCCGACGCCGCCTTCCATGAGGGCTACGCCGCCCAACAGGCCGGGAACCTGGAGTTGGCGCGGACCCGGTTTGCCGAAGCGGCCCGGCTGGCCCCCAGAATTCCCGAGGCCCACGAGGCCCTGGGCACCGTCCTTCTGGAAATGGGCAAACCGGTCGAGGGCGCGGCGGAGCTCGAAACCGCTCTCAAGCTCAAGCCATCCGATCCGGGCTTCGAAACCAATCTCGCCCTGGCCTACGGGAAGGCCAACCAGCCGGACAAGGCGGTTCTACATTTCGCCGCCGCACTCAGCCTCTCGCAGCAACCCGGCGCTCAACCGGTAGACGCCGGGTTTTGCGAGTCCTATGCCTGGGCGCTGGTGGCTACCGGCAGGCAGGGCGAGGCCATCGTCCAATTCCAGGCGGCGGTGGACCGCGGCGGCGTTCGGGCGGACATCTTCGACGCGATCGGTTCGCTCTACGCCCAGATGAGCAATTGGAGCGCGGCCCAGCTTGAGTTTGAGCGCGCCCTAGAGGCAGACAGCGCCAATGTCTCCGCGCGCATCCATCTTGGCGTCCTGCTTCGCCAGCAGGCGAACTTGCCTGCGGCGCTTACCTATCTCGAAGGGGCGGTCAAGCTGGAGCCGGCCAACGCACAGGCCCAGTTCGAGCTCGGCCGCACACTGGAGGCGGCTGGCCAGGACGAGGCCGCGGAGCCGTACCTCGAAGCAGCGGCGCGGCTCAATCCCAAGCTCGCCGGGGTCGATACCGAGCTGGCCATGGTCTTGCAGCGTCTGGGCCGCCAGCAGGAGGCGGTTCCGTGGTTCCAGACAGCTTCTGAGCGCGAGCCGCGCAACGCCAGCGTCCTCACCAACCTGGGGCTCGCGCTCACCCTCACCGGCAAGGCCAAGGAGGCTCTCGACTGCTTCCATCGCGCCCTGGCCGAGGACCCGAAAGACGCTGTGGTCTTCAAGGACCTGGGGGTGGCCCACATCCAGCTCTCGGCTTTCGACGAGGCGATTGCCGACTTCCAGGCCGCGCTGGCGCTCGATCCCAGCGATCCCCAGCTCCACTACGATCTCGGGCTGGCCTACAAGTTCAAGGACCGCGTCGACGGGGCCGTCGCCGAGCTGAGCCGCGCCGGTCAGATGGACCCCACCCTCCAGGACCCGCCCTACACGCTGGGCATCCTCTATATGCAGATCGGCAAGCTGGACGAGGCGGCCATCGAGCTGAAAAAGGCCGTGGCCCTGCGCCCGGAGAACGGCGACGCCTGGGCCATCCTGGGCAGCACCCTCAAACAGGATTCCCGGCTCGACGAAGCCCGAGACGCGCTGGAGCACGCCATTCCTCTGCTTCCTGGCCAGCCCGGCCCACGAGTGACATTGGCGGCCGTGCTGGCCGAACAGGCCGGAGCCGCAGCCACGGAAGCCGATGCGGCCGAGTCCGCTGGCGACCACCAAAAGGCTGACCAGTTGCGGGCCCAGGTGAAGCAGTTGCGCGTACTCGTCGCCGATTATCGCCGCCAGAGCGCGGACCTGGCCCGCAGCGCGGTCAGCCGCCAAAAGGCCAATTTCGCCATGAATGCCGGCAACCAGCTCATGCTCCGCGGCCAGATCGCCGACGCCGTGGCCCGCTATCAGGAAGCCATCGCCGCCGATCCCACCTTCGCCGACCCGCACAGCCAGCTGGCCATCGCCTTCGAGCGCCAAGGGCGTGTGGAAGAAGCCGCTGCCGAGCGGGCCAGGGCCAAGAACCTGGCGCCGCAGCAGTAGAATCGCGACGCTGCGGCGCCCAAGCCGATGCGTCAGGCGTGCATACATACCGCGAGCGATAACTCAAGCCTTTGTTCCACCGCCTACGACGCCTTTGCCGGTGATACCGCCGTGCGTCAACGGAGATGCGCAAGGAGCAAATGTGCATAACCTCCGCTCTAAGTCATTCGCGACTGGATGTTAGGGATGCTTACTCCATTTTGCGGCGCCAGGGCTGACTGAAACCATCGCTTCCCAAAAGCGAATTACTTCCCATTCCCGCACACCAGGCCGCAAAAACTCGCACCCTCCAACGAAGTCGCGCACTCTTCCGCACATCGCCAATGCCAAGATTGCTTCGTAAGTTGCGCGGCGCAGCCGTGCGCGCAGCATTCATGAAACCGCACTTCTCTGAATCCGGCCTCGCAACCGGGCGCCTCGATCTTTGTAACTGGCCTTGCGGCCAGAGAAGGCAATCCACCATATGACTACCGGGAAGAGCATTGCACCCATCGAAGGACATCTTGCAGAGTTAGAGTCCGGCGCACATGCAATGCGTCCCATGGCAATTCTTGGGGCGCTACTCATCCTCCTGACGGCCTGCGGAGGCAATGTCCTGATTTCTCCCCCGCAGATCAAGAAGCTGACCCCGGTGGTTACCTGGACGACCCCCGCGGAGATGACCTACGGCGCGACTCTTGGCCCCGATCAACTGAACGCCACGGCCAGCCTGCCGGGCACATTTACCTACGCGCCGGCCCTGGGCACGGTTCTCAGCGCCGGGGTGCATAGTCTGTCGGTCACTTTCACGCCGGCCGATGCGGCGGACTACGCCACGGCCACGGCCAGCGTCGCATTGACCGTAACCCCGGCAATTCCGACGCTGGCTTGGGCCGCTCCGCCCGCAATCTCTTACGGCGCCGCTCTCGGCATCAATCAACTGAACGCCACGGCCAGCGTGCCGGGCACATTTACCTACACTCCTACAGCCGGCACCCTGCCTGGCGCCGGGGTACATAGCCTGTCGGTCACCTTCACGCCGGCCGATGCGGCGGACTACGCCACGGCCACGGCCAGCGTCGCATTGACCGTAACCCCGGCAATTCCGACGCTGGCTTGGGCCGCTCCGCCCACAATCTCTTACGGCGCCGCTCTCGGCATCAATCAACTGAACGCCACGGCCAGCGTGCCGGGCACATTTACCTACGCGCCGGCCCTGGGCACGGTTCTCAGCGCCGGGGTGCATAGCCTGTCGGTCACCTTCACGCCGGCCGATGCGGCGGACTACGCCACGGCCACGGCAGCCGTCGTGCTGACGGTCAACAGCGCTACGCCGGTCCTGAGCTGGCAGGCTCCAGCCTCAATCACCTACGGAACCGCCCTTGACGCGACTGAACTTGATGCAACCGCCAACGTGGCCGGGACATTTGCCTACACTCCAGCATTGGGAGCGCAACTTGGCGCCGGCCGCCAAACCCTGTCGGTCACCTTTACCCCCAGCGACACGGCCGACTACGCTTCGGCCACCGCAACCGTCCAACTGACCGTGAACAAGGCAGCCCCCGAACTGACCTGGGCGCCTCCCGCGTCCATTCCCTATGGCACCGCGCTTGCCGCCGCCCAACTGAACGCCACCGCCAACGTTCCCGGCGCTTTCGCCTACCTTCCCGCCCAGGGCGCGGTGCTCAATTCCGGCGCGCAGACCCTGTCCGCCACCTTTACGCCCACCGACACCGGCGACTACACTACGGCCACGGTGAGCGTGATGCTCACCGTCGAGAAGGCGACTCCTGTGCTCAACTGGGCGACTCCCGCGGCCATCCTCTACGGTGCGGTTCTGGGCGCGGCGCAACTGAACGCGACCGCGAACCTTCCCGGCGCTTTTGTCTACAACCCGGCCCCGGGCACACTGCTCGATGCGGGCTCGCAGACCCTGTCCGCCACCTTTACGGCCACCGACACAACGGACTACGCCCCGGCCACCGCGAGCGTGACGCTGATGGTCAATCCCGCGACCCCGGTGCTGAGCTGGGCGACCGAGGCGCCCATCGCCGTAGGCTACCCCCTGTCCGCCGCACAACTGGATGCCGTGGCCTCCACGCCGGGCGGCAAGGCGATCGAAGGCACGTATCTCTACACTCCGGAGGCGTCAACCTCCTTCAGCTCGCCTGGGCCGGAGACCCTCCAAGTCGTTTTTCTGCCCGCGGACGCCCTGGATTACACGCAGGCTCAAGCCACCACCACCTTGACTGTCACCGCCACCGGCGTGGTCGCATGGGGCGACTCGCTGACCCAGGGGGAGCAGGGCAATATCGATCAGGGAAACTACCCTGCGGATCTTCAGGCTGCGATTAACCTGCCCGTCGAAAACATGGGAGTAGGTGGCCAGACTACATGCCAAATCGGAGTGCGCCAGGGGGGCGTTCCAACGTATGCCACCGTATCGGGCGGCGTCATTCCCGCCGCTGGCGGGGTCACCGTCACCTTCCCTACCTCGCCTGTCTCGCTTCTGCCGGTGACGACTTGGCAGACGCCCAACAGTATTTCCGGAAGCATTCTGGGCGTGCATGGAACCGTGACGCTTGTCTCCGGAGTCTACACCTTCACGCGCACCGCCCCGGGCGATCCGGTCAGTGCTCCCGGCGCCCCCCAGTTCGTCGTCGATACCCCGTTCGCCGCCTACATTCCGATTTTCTGGGAAGGCCGGAACAACTTTACCGGGGGGGCGACGGTCCTGAACAACATCAAGGCACAGGTTGCCACCGTCTCCGCGGGGCTGGACTACCTGGTCATGTCGATCCTCAACATCAATAATGCGGCGGAGTGGCAAGGCGGCGCTACCTACAATGTGATCGCGGGTCAAAACAGCGCGATTTCGGCGGCGTTCGGATCGCACTATCTCGATATCCGGCATGTGCTGGTCGAGAGCTATGATCCGTCGCTGGTCACCGATGTCTCCGACTACGCTCATGACGAAGTGCCGACATCCCTGCGCGCGATCATCGGAACCGGGACGCTGAATACCGCAATCGGTCCGGCAGATACCACCTTCACTGTGACAACGAATAGCAATGTGGGATTTAACGCGGGCTTCATTCTCACCATCGACACCGGCGCCAACGCAGAGAACGTCCAAATCACATCCGCAAGCGCCGGGACCGTTACCGTGATTCGCGGCTTTGGCGGGAATAATACCTCTCACGCCGCAGGTGCGGCCGTCACCGAGACCGACAACGGCCACCTGAACGCCAGCGGCTACCAGGTGGTTGCCAACGCCGTGGCCGCGTATCTGGCTCCCTACGCCAACCCGGCACAGAAGCCGAGAGCCTGCGCGCCCTGCGGCGACAACCGCAAAGGTCCCGCGGCGGCCCATTGAGCCGGCCTCCAAGCCCCAATAGCGAGCAGTTCCGCGATGGCCCGGCGCCAAATCCATGGCTTCCGAGTGGCTTCTTCCTGGAGAGAAAGCCACCTTCGACGATCTCCAGGGGTCAACGCATGGATCGAAAATGCTCTAAAATTCCAGTATGACCGATCGCATCTCTCTCTCTCTTGCCCAGGCCGACCCCGAAGTGGCAGCAGCCCTCGACCAAGAAACCCTCCGCCAGCACGAGGGGCTGGAGATGATTGCCAGCGAAAACTTTGTTTCTGAAGCGGTGCTCGAGGCTGCCGGTTCCATCTTCACCAACAAGTACGCCGAGGGATATCCTGGGCGGCGCTACTACGGCGGCTGCGAGTATGCCGATGTAGTTGAAAACCTGGCCCGCGACCGCGCCAAACAGATCTTCGGCAGCGAGCACGTAAACGTGCAGCCGCACTCCGGTTCGCAGGCCAACGCCTCGGCCTACGCCGCGGTTCTCGAAGCCGGCGACACCATCCTGGGCCTCGATCTGGCCCACGGCGGACACCTCACCCACGGCCACCGGCTCAGCTTCTCCGGCAAGCTCTACCGGCCCACCTTTTACCAGGTTCGCCGCGACACAGAGCGCATCGATTACGACGAGCTCGAGGCCATCGCCGAGCGCGAAAAGCCCAAGGCCATCATCGGCGGCGGCAGCGCCTATCCCAGACTCTGGGACTTTGCCCGCATGAGGCAAATCGCCGACAAGGTGGGCGCGGTCTACATCTTCGACATGGCGCACATCGCCGGCCTGGTGGCAGGCGGAGTTCACCCCTCCCCCGTGCCTTATGCGCACATCACCACCACCACCACCCACAAGACCCTCCGCGGGCCCCGCTCGGGACTGATTCTCTGCGGCAAGGACCTGGCCGCGGCCGTGGACAAGGCGGTCTTCCCCGGCCAGCAGGGCGGCCCTCTGGTGCACATTGTGGCGGCCAAGGCGGTGGCCTTTGGCGAGGCGCTGCGGCCGGAATTCAAAACCTACGCCGCGCAGATCGTGGCCAATGCCAAGGTGCTGGCCACCTCTCTCGCCGAAGCCGGCTTCCGCATTATCTCCGGCGGCACGGACAACCACTTGATGCTGGTGGACGTCTTCCAGAAGGGCATTCTGGGCTCTGAAGCCGAGCTGGCTCTGGGCAAGGCCGGCATCACGGTCAACAAGAACTCCATCCCCTACGACACCAATCCGCCACTGAAGCCCTCGGGCATTCGCGTCGGCACCCCGGCGCTGACCACCCGCGGCATGAAAGAGCCGGAGATGCTGCTGATTGCCGCCTGGATGACCCGCGCCCTCGACCACCGCAACGACGACGCGGCCCTGGAGCGGATTCGCCGCGAGGTGGCCGAGTTGGCCAACCAGTTCCCGCTCTACGCATGGCTGCGCGCGCCGCATAGTGTGGAAGCGTAGAGGCAGGCGCTTTTTGTTGGGAGCGCAACTTGCCGGAAGCAATGGGGTTGCATCTGATGAGTTCGAGATGACCCGGCAAGGGAAGAAGGGCGGCAGAGACTCGCTGCCCTGCCCGCGGGCATCTGGAGGCATCGATGAAGACCACTCGGCTGATTTTGGCCACTTTGCTCGTTCTTTCCGTTCCAGCGTTCGCTCAGCATCACGAAGGGGCTCCGGGCGGTGCGCCGCATCAGGCGATTCCGGCTCACGGCCCCAAGGCAACCGCGGGACCGGCGCGCCCTGCCGATCCCAAGCGCAATTACAGCGACAAGCAAGGCCACCCCAACGTCCCCCACGTGGACGGCAACAAGTGGGTCGGCCACGACACGGGCCGCGGCGACGTCAACTACCATAACGACCATCCTTTTGCGCATGGCCGCTTCACCGGCGGCTTTGGCCGCGGACACGTATGGCATCTTGGCGGAGGCGGTCCCGGCCGCTTCTGGTTCAACAACTGGTACTGGTCCGTTGCTCCCTTTGACCTTGCCTACTGCGACGGCTGGCTGTGGGACTCCGACGACATCGTAATCTACGAGGACCCGGACCACGACGGCTGGTACCTGGCCTACAACGTACGCCTCGGCGCCTATGTGCATGTGGAGTATCTGGGGGCATAACCGGAGGCCATCCAAACAAGGGACACAACAAAGGGATTGGCCTCGGCGCCAGTCCCTTTGTTGTGTCCTCTCATCGGGAGGGCGGCAATATACACCCGGTCCACTCGACCGATAAAATGGGTGGTTCATACGGAGCTGCCGCAAGCCCGCCGTGAAAAGCGGCCACGGCTCCTATTCAATCTGAAGCCCCGGAGACTGTGGAATGAAGCGTCTGCCTATTTGCCTGTCTGCTTGTGTCAATGTACGGTTTGCCCGCATCATTGTCCTGGCCGCAGGGGCAGCCGGGCTCCTTGCCGTTGCCGCCTGGGCTGCGCCCGCGCCCATGGTCCTCACCGGCGCCGACCGCCGGCCCGCTATCTCGCTCGATGGCGACTGGGCCTCGATCGTCGATCCTTACTTCTCCGGCCTGTTCAGCTTTCATCATCAGGAGAAGACCAACGGCTGGTTCCTCAACCAGAAGGCCAAACCCGGCGATACCTTTCCCACGGAATACGATTTTTCAAAAGCCCCCAAGCTCAAGGTGCCGGCCGACTGGAACACGCAGCGCGAGTCGCTCTTCTATTACGAAGGACCTATCTGGTACGAGCGCGACTTCACTTACCAGCCCCAAGCCGGCAGGCGCGTTTTTCTACACGTGGGCGCGGCTAACTACCGGTCCTGGTTCTGGGTCAACGGGCAGAAGGTCTGCGAGCACGAGGGAGGTTACACCAGCTTCAACTGCGAGGTAACCGCGGCGATTCATGCGGGCGCGAACTTTGTCGTCGCCGCGGTCGATAATACCCGCCACGAAGACGGCGTGCCCACGCTCGAAACCGATTGGTGGAACTACGGCGGACTTACGCGCTCGGTCTCGCTCATCGAGGTTCCGGCGGCTTTCATCGACCAATACGATGTGCATCTCAGCCGCGGCGAAGGTTCCCTCATCGAGGGCCGGGTACATGTGGAAGGCGCACAACCGGGAGCCAAGGTCGACGTGGAGATTCCAGAGCTCAACGCAAAGACAACGGCGGGAGCCGATAAGATCGGCTGGTTCTTCTTTCAGATGAAAGTAGAGGGACTTGAACGCTGGTCCACGGAGACGCCAAAACTCTACAAAGTAATTCTGCGCGCCGGCCAGGATTCCATCGAGGAAAAAATCGGCTTCCGCACCATCGAGACGCGCGGCACTGAGATCCTGCTGAACGGCAAGCCTATCTTTCTGCGCGGCATCTCGGTCCACGCAGAAGCGCCTTACCGCACCGGCCGCGCCAACACCGACAAGGACGCGGAGACGCTGCTGGGCTGGGCCAAGGAACTGGGCTGCAACTTCGTCCGCCTGGCGCACTATCCCCACGATGAATCCATGCTGCGCGCCGCCGACCGCATGGGCCTGCTGGTGTGGTCGGAGAATCCGGTTTACTGGGCTCTCGAATTCGACAACCCGAAAGTGCTCGCCAAGGCCGAGCAGCAATTGGACGAAGAGATTGGAACCTCGCGCAATCACGCCTCTATCATTCTCTGGTCCATGGCCAACGAGACGCCCAACACCGAAGCGCGGACACAGTTCATCGAAACCCTCGCCGCCCGTGCCCGCGCGCTGGATTCCACGCGCCTGATTACCGCAGCGCTATTGGTCAGAGGCGAGGGACATACAAAGATAGTGGACGATGCGCTGGGCAGCGCGCTCGATGTCATCGGCGTCAACGAATATATCGGCTGGTATGAGCAGCACCCGGAAACAGCAGATAGTACAGAGTGGCGCATCGACTATCAAAAGCCACTTATCGTGAGTGAATTCGGCGGCGGCGCGAAAGCCGGGCTGCACGGCGGAGACAACGACCGATGGAGCGAAGAGTATCAGGCCAATATCTACCGCCACCAATTCGGAATGCTCAACCGGATTCCGCAACTTAGAGGCATGAGCCCGTGGCTATTGATGGATTTTCGCTCGCCGAACAGGCCGCTGGCCGGCATTCAGGATGAATTCAATCGCAAGGGACTTATCTCTGACCAGGGCCAGAAGAAGGCGGCATTCTTCGTCCTGCAGAAGGCCTATCAAGAAAATGCCGTGGGAAAACCGGAATAATTGTTCCGAATTGAGCCAAAGTAAGTTTGCAAATCACCCCCCAAAGCTGTGCAAAAGTGGAAATGTGAGTTAAGCTGAACTTATGCCTAAAGACTCAATTCTTGCCCTAATCGACGCCGAAATTGCGAGGCTCAAGCAGGTTCGCTCCCTGCTGGCCAGCACCGGCAAGGTCGCCATTCAACTCCCTGAGCGCAAAACCGCGAAGGCGCCGGCCAAAGTCAAAGTGAAGAAGACCCGCGTGTTGAGCCCTGAAGCGCGCAAGCGGATTGCCGATGCGCAGAAAAAGCGCTGGGCCGCCCAGAAGGCCAAGGCCAAGAAGGAAGCTTAGAGCCACAGCGGAAGCAAAGTCGCTCGATCACGAAGGCGAGTTCAAGAACTGGCATTTTCCTTGAGCCGGGCTCCCAGAGCCGTGTCTTTGTCGCTGGGGTAGAAAGTCAAGCGGCCAAGAAGGCTCTTCGAGAGGGCACGTTAACTCAGGATTCGCCCTTGACCTGAGACGCCCCTTCGACATGCGGCGTCATAAGTTCATCGGTTCGGTGGACGGCGACGGTCAACCCTCGCCGTCCCGCCGAACTCGAGGTTTCTTCCGCGGAATTCACCGAACGGCGCAAGCGAAGATCCGCGCAAATGCGCTCTTCTTATCGATAAGGCGCTCTAACTTATTCTCTTATTGAAAGCCCGTCGAGCCACTATCTTTCTCTTCAGGAAAAGTCAACTCGCATAAGTCGGCAATAACCCCTCGCAAAGCAAGAACAATCAAAAGATAGAAGGGCGCACCACCTGCGGCTGGTCATCGAAACGCTCCGCGAGAAACGACTCTCCGCAGTGACCAGGAGATGAAACATCGCCAAGTCTCACGGCCGTTTCTTACCAGGTTTCGACGGCCAGAATATTCGGCGGTCCGGGATGGCCCTGGATGACCTGAGTCTCGATCACGGCTTCCATATTCATCTGTTCCCAGTTGGCCGGGAGCTTGGCGATGAGAGAGTCGAGATAGACCGGGTTATAGAGAGTCTCGCCCGCGGCTTCCGTGCCTTCCTCGCCGATGCCCGCGGCAATAATCACCGGCTGTCCCGTTGTGCTGTCGTGGATGCGCGCCACGATGGCGTAGTCCCGTGTCAGCTTCTCGTAGGGAAGGTCCCAGCTGGTGGCCCAGTTGGTGGGCTTCTGGCTCTTCCGGTCGACGATCGCGGCCACGCCATTCCTGGAATCGAATCCGAAGCGCAGCTTCTGCGTCACCCGCAGGGTCCAGATATTGTCGAAGCCGCCAATCAGCACAATAGGCCCTTCGCGAAGCAGCGCGAGGCCGGCCTCGGAAGCGGGCAGGACACGGAAGCTCTTGTGCCGGGTTTCGAGAGCCGCGGCGGTCCGGGTCAGCGTAATCACGTCAGCCAGCGCCAGGTGGCCGGAGAGATGCAGACGGAAGTAAAGCGGCTCCTCCTCCGCTCCGCCCACCGGGGTGTCGAAGGAATCGATCGATTCTACTTTGATGGTTTTTGCCGGCTCCCCCAGGCAGTACGTGGCCGTGCTGGTCCCGTCGGTAATCAGCGCCCAAAAGCGATCCACTGAAGTCGGCGGCCGATAATCCCGGATTTCCCGGTAGCGCATCCCGGCGCCCAAGCCGATGGCGCCCGCCAATATCACCAAGAAGGCCACCAGAAGCCAGCGCCGCAGTGCATTGCCGGGCCCAGCCGCCGCGGGGATCGACTGCGCCGAAAGCGGCGCGGCTGGCTCAGCCGTCGTCGCCGCCAAATCCGGCTCTTCAGGGGGTTCAGGCAAGTGAAAGACAGGATTATAGGAGCCGATGGGGAGCTCAATCACCAACTGCCCGATGTGGTCGGAGTTGTAATAGTACTGCGTCAGCCGCTTGCGAACCTCGCCGGCCGTGATGCGCACCACGGGGTCGGCGTTGGCGTCGTAGCTGGGAGAGCGCCCGAAGACCTCGATGCCGATGCTGCGCTCTTTCAACTCCGCGCCGTTACCCAGCAGCGCCTGTTCCACGGCGTAGGCCAGCAGCGCGGGATAACGTTTGCTGTTGGAAAAAAGCGGGTGGGCGAGTAACCTCTCCAATTGCTCCCGGACCGCGGCAACTTCCTCGGCAGAGTTGGGCACGATCTCCTGCCCGGACTTCGGCGCCACAGCCATTCCAAGACTCCTTCAGCCATTTCATTCTCGGGAGGCGCCGTCTATGGCGAGCGAGCATCGTGCGCGCTTCTCAAGCCAGATGCCGGGTGGCTGACCCGATCCGGCGTCTGGCGGGCATCGACCCAACCCGCGCACCTCGTCCGGATTGGTCCTTGCGTCCCGCCCGTGCGCGGCAAATTCAACCCGATTAGCAGAATGAACTCTGCTGCGTAGCGTATCATACGTGCCGTGCATGGCGTTGTCCAGAATCCATGAAATCAACTAAAGCGCGAGTTTTTCGCCCATTGAGGTCCAATTGCTACCCGATGGAACCTGCTTCATGCCGCGCTTTCCCGTTAAATTGACTGAGGTCCAGAAAGTGTGCCCAACGCAGGCCTCTACAGGGTGAAGAGATTCGCCACCATGAGCCGTGCTGGACAGCTCATTTTCTTGAGATTGCGGCTCCTCGCCCCTCCGGTTTGCTAGATCTGGCATTCATCCAGACGCGTCTTACCGGGGGGCGTTTTTTTGTGCTCCGTCCTGACTTGCCTCACCGGTTTTGAGCGCTGTCGTTCCACGAGCCAGGCAGCCTCAGAATCCGCCTCGCCATGATCGGCCCAGCGTGAAAATCCGCACCGGGCCGCGGCAGGGAACTCTCTTAGCTCAGCCCCGACATCACCAGCACGCGCGGCTCGGTCATCTCTTCAATGGCCGAGCGGATGCCCTCACGGCCCAGCCCTGAGTCTTTGACGCCGCCGAAGGGCATGGGGTCGAGCCTCCAACTGGGCGTGTCACCCACAATCAGCCCGCCAACCTCCAGTTCCCGATACGCGGTGAGGATGCGGCCGGCGTCGCGGGTCAGCAGCCCGGCCTGCAAGCCATATTTCGAGTGGTTCACGTCGGCCAGCGCCTGCTCGAAGTCCTCGTAGGGCTCGATGCACAACACCGGACCAAAAGCTTCCTCGTCCCGCACCTTCATGCCCGCCTTGGTGGCGGTCAAAATAGCGGGGGTGACGGCTGAACCGCGGCGCTCGCCGCCGGCCACCAGCTTGGCGCCGTTCTCCACCGCCTCCTTGATCCAGGCCTCCACCCGCTCCGCCTCGGCCAGCCGGATCATCGGGCCCACCTCGGTGGCCTCGTCAGCCGGGTCGCCTGAAACCAGCTTGGCCGTCTCCTCGACGACTTTCCACAGGTAGGTCTGGAAAACGCGCCGCTCCACAAAAACCCGCTGCAGGCTGACGCAGGACTGGCCGGCATAGTTGAAGGCCGCCCGGGCCGTGCGCGCCGCCGCCTCGTCCAGGTCCGGCCAGTCGCCGTGAACAATGAGCGCCGAGTTGCCGCCCAACTCCAGCAGCACCCGCTTGCGGCCGGAGCGGGCCTTCAGCTCCCAGCCCACCTTGGCCGAGCCGGTAAAGCTGACCAGCTTCACGCGATCCTCCTTCTCCGCCAGCCAGGCCGTGTCCAGGTTGCTCAGCGTCAGCACGGCCAGCGCCTCCTGGGGCCATCCCGCCTTCAGAATCACCTCGCCCAAAGCCAGGGCGGTAAAGGGGGTTTGCGGCGCGGGCTTCAGGATCACCGGACACCCTGCAGCCATCGCGGGCGCCACCTTGTGCGCCACCAGGTTCAGCGGAAAGTTGAAGGGGGTAATGGCCAGCACCGGCCCCACCGGGAAGCGCTGCACCAGCCCCCAGCGCCCCTCGTTGCCCTCCGTCAGGTCCAGGGGAATGCTCTCCCCGCCCAGGCGCGAAACCTCTTCGGCTGCCGTCTTGAAGGTCAGCACGGCCCGGTCCACTTCACTCCGCGCCAGCCGCACCGGCTTGCCGGCTTCGGCCACAATCAGTTGCGCAAACCGCTCCTTCTGCTCAATCAGCGCGGCGGCCACGTCTTCCAGAATCTCGCGCCGCTTCCAGCGCGGCAGGGCCCGGGTGCGGCGCAGGCTGGCCACGGCGTGGTTCACCGCCTGTCGCGCATCGGCCCGGGTGGCCACGGTCACCCGCCCCACCAGCCCCTGGTCCCACGGCGAGCGCACTTCGAAGGTCTCGCCCTCGATCCACTCCTTGCCGCACAGCAGAAATCCCGTTTGTGTTCCCGGCCGCATCTTCATGGCTTCGAGCTCCTGTTCCGTCTCTGCCCTTGATGTTACTAGCGCCGAGCGGGCCCGCGACAGGGAGTCAACAGGCGGTCTCCGCCGCCGGGCCCAGAATGGATCGCCGGGGAATTCGGTGGAGAGGTGCGGAAGAGGATACCGGCCGGCAGGAACGCTTCCGCCGTCGCCCCCAAAAACCGGACAGGCTGCCTCGCAGGGCAGAAAACCTACTGCGCCGCGGCCCCCGTTGCGGCGGGCTGGAGCCCGGTTGCGGCTTCGATGGCGGCGATCATCGCTTCCATCCCCATGGCCGAGTTCAGCAGCATGTGATAAAGCCCCCGGGCGCACCACTCCTGCTGGTAGAACTGGCGGATCACCGCGGCGCGCCGCTTGTCGAAGGCCGCCAGGTGATGGTCGGCGTGTTGAGCCTTCTCGGGAAAGGCCCTCGCGAACCAGTCGCGCTTGGCCTTCGACGTGGCGTAGACAAAAACGTGAAAGCAACCTGGCCGGCTGGCTAGCGCACAGGCCGCGCCCCGGCCCACCAGCACGCAGTTGCCTTCCTTGGCCGCGCCCAGAATCTCCTCCCGGATCAGCGCCAGCATCCGTTCGGAGTCGAAGACCTGTTTCTCTGAGAGTCCGGCCAGGGGGTAGACCGAGTCCTGCCAGAAGACCTTCCCGTAGCGGTAGTACCAGGGGTCCAGCCGTTCATCGAAGCGCGCCGCCTGCTCCGGCGTGACCCCGGCGGTGTGCGCGGCCGCGATCACCAGTTCGGAGTCCAGCAGCCGCCAGCCCAGCCGCGCGGCCAGGTGGTGTGCAAATTCTCCCCCGCGCGACCCGTACTCGCGCTCCACGGTAATCACCCGCACCGGTGTCTGCATCATGGCGACCCATCCTCTGCCAGTGGAGCATACAACGGAAAGTGCGCAACGCGAAACAGGCGCCGGAGGAGATCTCCTCCGGCGCCTGTTTGCGGTTGGTTAGGGCTCCGCGGGCCTATTGCGTAACCGGCTGCTGCGGCAGAGCCTTCCTGGTCTTCAGGTGCGGCCCGGCTGCCGCCGCGGCGGGAGCCTTGGGAGCAGCCGCTGCACCCGGAGGGGGCGGGAACGGCGAGCCTTTCTTGATGTTCACGTCGCCGTTTTCAGCGCTCAGCACAATCCTCGGTCCGCCGGAGCCGATCTGGAACGTCGCCGACTTGTTCTCGCCTTCCATCGACGGCATGGCGAAGTCGGAAACAATGTCCCCGTTGTGCGAGCGCACGTTCACCGAGGCCGAAGCGTTGGGCGGCAGCGTCACTTCCACATCGCCCTTGGAGTTCTTCGCCTCCACCCCAAACGGGCCGGCCGGCTCAACCGCGATGCGGCCGTCGCGGTCTTCCACGTAGCTCTCGCCGTAGATCTGGCTCAGGTCGATGTCCTTGGAGTGGGTGGTTACCCGCACCTTCCCCTTGGCCTCGTTGACCCGCAGATCGTCGGAGTTGAGCGTCAGGTCGCCGGGAAGCTCCGCCACCTGCAAGTCGGTGATCGAGGTGTGCAGGTGAATCGGACCGCTGGCGGTTTCCACATGCACATCGCCCAGAATCTCTCCATTCTGCGTAATCGTGCCCTTGATCTCCGAGAGCGTCAGGTCGTTCAAATCGCCGTCGGAGGTCACGTCGCCCTGTATATCGTGAGCTGAAAAGTCGTGCTTGCCGTTGGAGAAGCGAACCTCCACCGGCCCGGCAATAGTGTTGAGGTGAACGTCGCCGCGCGCGGTCACATTGATGCCCGTGCCCAGGCCGGCGGCTGTCACTTCGCCCTTGCCCGAGTCCACCGTCACCTTGGCGTTCTTGGGAACCGTGACGGTCAGGTTCAGCCGCCCGCTCGAACTGCTGTCGGCCTTCACCAGCACGGCGCTGCCGCTCACGGTCAGGTGCGCCGCTTCGGCGTCGAAGATTTTCTTCGCGTCGGCGTCGGAGCTGGCATAGGCCACCTCATGGGCCTGCACTTCGATGGTGGGTCCATCCCCCGCCGCAACGCTCACGTCGCCGCGTGGATTCTGGATCTCCACCGTGGAGTTGGCCGCAATTTGCGCGCTCAGTGCCTGCTGCTCGTTATCGCGCTCCGGCAGGCCGAAGGAGTTGAAGAAATCGTCGCCGTGGTTGCCCCAGTCGGCGCGCCAGGGGCCCAGCTTGTCCCATCCGGCCGCGCCAAATCCCAGCAGCGCCAGCAGGATGATGATGCCCACAAAGCTGCCCCCGCGGCGCACCGGAGTCTCGCGCTTCAGGTCCAGCGCCCACTCGCCCAGCAGGGCCAGCCCGGCGCCAATCAGCAGCAGAGGCCACCAGTGGCCGTACCAGGTCCAGAAGTCGCCTGCCGAGATGTGGCCGGAATAGACCAGCAGGGCCACAACGCCGACCGCTACCAGGATGATGGGGCCCACAACCGACGGAACCCGCGGGCCGTACACGCCCACATAGCTGGACTTGGCGGCATAGCGCTGGGCCTTCCAGGCTTCACGCTGCGCGCGCCAAGCGGCCTTTTGCTGCTCCCGGTAGACCCGCCACTGGGTCTTGGGGTCGTAGGGAGGATAGGGGGGCTGACCGCCCCCCGGAGGCATGTTCGGAGGCACGCTGCTCATGATTGCCCTCCCTCGCGGTCGATTCCGCGATCCGGCGAGTCCGCCGGAACAATGGCCGTGGACGGCGCTGCCGGCGGCTGTCCGGCGGCCGCCGCCGCCTGGGGATCAACCGCGCCCCCATAAGGGGCGCCAGGGTAGCCTGCGCACGGAAACTGCGTCTGCGGATAGCCGCCGGCCGCCAGCGCCGTACGCTCGGCCAGCAACATCACACCCACCAGGATCAGCAGCAGCGGCCAGAATAGATGCCAGAAATGGTCGATGACGCCCATCTGATGAAGCAGCGCGATCACTCCGATCAGCAGCAGAATGGCGGGGCCGCGCAGGCGGCGAATCATAATGTAACGGCTCATTTGGAACCTCCTTGCGAATCTCCAAGACGGCGGACGATCAGCCACACGCCCAGGGCAATCAGCAGCACCGGCCAGGCGAATTCAAAAATCCGGCCGGAAAACATGTCCAACTGTCCCAGCAGGAACAGCAGTCCCAGGGCGATCAGAACGATGGCGCCGATGGGCTCCCTGCGCCGCCAGTGGAGCGGCGGAACCGGAGGCACGGGCGGCACGGCGGGATCGACAAAGCCCGCGGCCGGCGGGGTATACGGGTCCTGGTACGCACCCTGGTACGGGTCCTGATACGGCGCCTGGTACGGGCCTTGATACGCGGTGTAGGGCGGCTGGTAGCCCGGCTGATAAGGCGCGCCATAGGGCTGCTGATAGCCGCCCGGCTCGCCCTGCCCCGTAGGATTCTGCCCGGCCGGATTCTGCCCTGCACCACTCTGTCCGCCCTGGCCGGCGTTGAAGTTGCCGGGGCCGGGCTGCCGGGGCCGGCTGCCCAGGTTCAGCCAGTTGCCCACTTCGTTCAGTCCCAGCGGATCGGGCACCGGCTGGCCTTCGCGCAGCGCCTTGGCGGTGTGGAACGCCTCAAACGACTGGTACAGAATCCAGGCCGCGATGAACAGCCCGAAGATCGGGTAGTGGTCGGTGATGGAGATCAGCACGGCGAAGATCACCACATGGATCAGCCCCTTGAAAAACTGTCCGTTGTACATGGCGCCCACGCCGGGAATCAGTCCCAGCACCGCCGCCGCGGCAGGGTTGGGGCCGCTGGCCGGAGGCACGACAAACGGTTGTTGATAGCTCTGCCATGCCGCCCAGCAGGGCTCGCAGAGAATCTGGCCGCCCGCCGCGTTGCGCACGCAGTTGGCGCACAGCGCCTTGCCGCAAGTCTGGCAATAGGCGGTCGCATTCACACCGCTATGATTTACGCAGTCCATACTGTGCTCCTTTCCCGTATTTCTTTTCGGGAGCCGCCGGAATGCGCGGGCCGTTCCTGAAACGTCAGGGAAGTTTCCAAGAAATCGTTGAATTCACTGGGCGCCGGCCCAAACGCCGGGTTACCCGACTGTTGCGGAGGGTCTACTCGGGAGCCCCCATCCTTGCGCCCCGGAGCCTGCTTCGATTCGCCCGGGGAGCCGTCTTTGGGCTTCTGCGGGGCCTGTTCGCCCTGCCCTTGCGTCGTCTTGCGCAGCTCCCGCACGGTGGACTGCACCTCGTACACCAGCCGCAGGTGGTCGTAGTAGCGGATGATGGGCGTCGAGGCCATGGTCAGCCGCCGCTCCATGAAGGAGCGCACCGCGCTCGGCTTCAGGTCCGAAAGCCGCAGGCTGCTCAGCCGCACACCCGTCAAGTTGAGCGTCAGTGCGATGGAAAAGAAGGCCATCGCGGCGGTCATCAACAGGCGCGGCTCGGCGAAGCGCCGGATGCGGCCCACCATGCCTGGCCGCTGCCAGGCCGGCACCAGCCCCTGAGGCATGGGAAGCACATTGCCGCCCCCGGCCACCAGGCCGTAGCCCGCCACCTGCCCAGGACCGGTCTGGGCCAGGATCTTGTCCAGAAGCCCGGCCGGCACGTCAGGCTCGGGGGAGAGAAACTCCAGCCACTCGCGGCCCCGGCGCGCTTCCTCAAACAGCGCCGCGCAGGCCGGGCAGACAGCCATGTGGGCGGAAAAAATCGCCTCGTCCTCGGGCTTCAGCAGCCCGTCCAGCGCATCGGCCAGAAGGGTTTCCCATTGGCCGCAGGCCGGAGTGCTCGGGATGTTTGTACGCTCTGCCATCACATCACCTCCCGTTTATTACGTTCCAGCAGCCGCGCCAGTTCCGCCCGGCCCCGGCTGATGCGGGACTTGACCGTCCCTTCGGGAATGCCCAGCACCTGGGCAATCTCCTTGTAATCCAAATCTTGCAGGTCTCTCAGGATGACCGCCTCGCGCAGCTCGACGGAGACCCGCGCCAAGGCTCCCTGCACCATTTTGGCCAGCTCTTTCCTGGCCGCCGACTCGTGCGGCGAAGGGCCTGAAGCCGTCAGCCGGTCCAGCGGCTTCAGCTCCTCGGCCGACTCCCAGCCATCGTCAAGTGAAGAGGTTGCGCGCTGGTTGCGGGTGCGCCGGAAGTTGTCCACCAGCAGGTTGCGGGTCAGGGTGGTGATCCACACCTGCAGGCTGCCGCGAGCCAAATCGAAGCTGGACAGGTTCGAGTAGACCTTCAGGAAAACGTCCTGGGTCAGGTCTTCGGCGTCGGTCGGGTTGCCGGTAAACCGATAACAAAGCCCGTAGACGCGCCGGTGGTGCGTGCGGACCAATTCGGCCCACGCGCCGGAATCTCCGTCCATGCAGCGGCGGACAACTTGGGACCAGTCGATCTCCAGGGTACCTGCCTCTCCGCCCGATCCGCGGACAACGGGCGCAACGGCTTGGCCGTCGTGGCCGCGAGCCGGCGTCCTTGGAACGCCCGTCCCCGGCGCCTCCATGGTAAGCCGCGACGGCCGGGCTGGCGACCCCAGCCCCATCGCGCTCCAGCTGATTGTGCCCACGCATTGCATAGTTTGCTAATACGCGGGCCCGGCCGGGTTAGTTCCGTGCTTTTCCTCCCGCGCTGGCAGGGCGCGCCCGCCGCACCGCCAACCTCCCCACCCGGTAACCTTTCCCGCCCCGAACCATCTCAACTTGTACAGCCCAGGAACCAACTGGGTCCAGGAGAAGCCGATGACCGCAACCTTTGCCCTGCGCGGCGCAGCCCTTTTCGCGTTGATCGCCATCGTCGTTTGCGCCGCCGGATGCCGCGCGGCGACAAAGACCCCTATCCCCGCGGCACTCGTCGACGCCCCGCTGGCCCCATCGCCGGGCCAGCAGACCGCGGTCTTTGCCGGGGGCTGCTTCTGGGGCACGCAATCGGTCTTCGAGCGGGTCAAGGGAGTTCTGGCCACCACCGCCGGCTACGCGGGCGGCTCGGCCACCACCGCAACTTATGCCCAGGTCACCACCGAGACCACCGGGTACGCCGAATCGGTGCGCGTCGTCTATGACCCGTCGAAGATCACCTACGGACAACTGCTGCGCGTCTTCTTTTCCGTGGCCCACGATCCCACCCAGCTCAACCGGCAGGGGCCGGACGTGGGCACGAGCTACCGCTCCGCCATCTTCTTCACCAGCGAGGAGCAGCGCCGCATCAGCCAGGACTACATTGCGCAGCTCGATGCCGCGCAGGTGTTCAAGAAGCCCATCGTCACCCAGGTCGTCCCGCTCCAGGGCTTTTACATGGCCGAGTCCTACCACCAGGACTATGCTCTGCACAATCCCGGCAACCCCTACATCCAGGTCTGCGACCGGCCCAAGATTGAAGCGCTCAAACAGCAGTTCCCCGAGCTGTTCCAGGACTATAAAGGCAAATAAAGCTGGAAACCCTCATTCCAAATCGGCCCCGCCGCGCAAATCCCGCCCCGCGATAAGCCCTCAACGCAAGCGGCCTTTTCCACGAAGGAAAAGGCCGCTTGCGAGCGCTTGCCTGAAACTCGCACCCTAATACCGCAGCAGGAACTCCGGCTCGACCGGGTTCTCAAACAGCGAGGCGTCGCGGGTCACGATGGTCAGCCCCGAGGGGGTCACGAAGTAGCGGCGCTTGTCTTCCACCGGGTCGAAGCCGATCACCGTGCCTTCTGGAATGTGCACATCGCGGTCGATGATGGCCCGGCGAATGCGGCAGTGCCGGCCGATGTTCACATGCGAGAAGATGATGCTGGCGTCCACGCTCGAATACGAGTTCACGCGCACATCCTGCGACAGCACGGAGTTCGATACCGAGGCGCCCGAAATGATGACGCCGGCGGTGATCACCGAGTTGACCGCCATGCCCGACCGGCCCGGCTCGCCGAAGACGAACTTGGCCGGCGGATACTGGCGCACCCTGGTGCGGATGGGCCAGCTCTTGTCGTACAGGTTGAAGGTCGGCGACACCGAGCACAGGTCCATGTTGGCGTCGTAGTAGGCGTCCAGCGTCCCCACATCCCGCCAATAGAGCGCCTGCTGCTTGTTCTCGTCCACAAAGCTGTGGGCCATCATCTTCTTCTTGCCCAGCATATTGGGAAGAATGTTGTGGCCGAAATCGTGCTTCGACGCGGGGTCCTCGGCGTCGGCGATCAGCGCCTTCAGCAGCACTTCGGTGTTGAAGATGTAAATCCCCATCGAGGCGTCCACGGCGTTGGGGTTGAAGGGCGACCGGAAGGCGGTTGAGGCTGGCTTCTCCTGGAACCCCAGCACCTCGCCCGACGTGCCCACCTCCACCACCCCGAACTGCTTCACCTCGTCGGGCGCAATCGGCAAAGTGGCCAGGGTGACCTCGGCCTTGGTCTCCTTGTGGTGCTCCAGCATGCGGCTGTAGTCCATCTTGTAGATGTGGTCGCCGGACAAAATGATCATGTACTTCGGCTGCTCGCTGCCGATCGAGTAAATGTTCTGGTAAACCGCATCCGCGGTCCCCATGTACCAGTTGGACCCGGTGCGCTGCATGGGCGGCAGCAGCTCGAAGAACTCGCCCAGCTCCTGCGCCACGATCCCCGACCAGCCTTCGCGGATGTGACGGTTCAGCGACAGCGCCTTGTACTGGGTGAGGACATAAACCTTGCGCAGGCCCGAGTTGATGCAGTTGGAGAGGGTGATGTCGATGATCCGGTAATGACCGCCAAAGGGCACGGCCGGTTTGGCGCGGTCGCGGGTGAGGGGAAAGAGCCGCTCTCCTTGCCCGCCCGCGAGCAAGACTCCAAGTGTGTCTCTCATGTCCATAAGATCCCTGCCTTCTTACTGTTTCCTGTCCGAAGCGCCCCTTTTGGGAAAGGGATTGCCGCTATCCGGTACAGCATGTTTTCCGGTGATACTCTTCCACCAAACTCACCGAACGGTGGAGAATACCACACACAGATGAAGCTGGCAGCCTTTCTGTTTTTTCTCCATGAGAGGTTCCACCATGGCTCAACCCCGGACCCGCTGCTGTCGTCTGGTTTTTCCTTGAAAGAGCCGCCTGTTGCTCAACCGCAAAGCGCCCGATGAATGGGGTTTCGCCCCAGACAGCAGAAGGGCGACTTCCCAAGGAAATCGCCCCGCCTGACCTCGCTCCCGCGCTTTTGAGCGGGAAGGCGACGCCGCTAACGCTTCTTCTTGAACTTGTACTGCACTCCGACCGAGATGGCGAAGTTCACGTCCGTCTGGGTGTTCTTGGCCCCGTAGTTGATGCCGTAGCGGGTGACCACCGCATCCGGCGTGATGCGGAAAACCCAGTGCGCCGACCGGTTCAGGTCCATGTGGCCGCCGACGATCGCCGCCGGAGCCAGTTGGTTGTTATAAAAGTCCACCGACGACGGCGGGTTTCCCCGCAAATCCTGCGTGAAATTGCCATAGGCCCCGCCCACCAGCACGTGGGCAATCAGCGCGCCGTGCCGGTTGTGCGGCCCCAGCCATTCCGGCCCGGCGACAAACAGGTACTGGGCCACGAACGGCCCGCTGATGTTCAGGGAATTGGTTCCCGCGCCGCTGGTGCCCACATAGCTGCGGTCCGAGCCCTCGACCGCCCAGTGCTTGCTCAGCCAGTAAGAGGCGGAAAGGTCGAGCCCGCCAAGGTTCGACCCCTGCAGCAGCGTCGGTCCGGCCTTCATGTGGTCGTAGGCCAGGCCCAGCGACACATCGTAGCGGTTGTCATAGCGCACATTAGCCAGCGGATCGACGGCAATGTAGGTACCGTTGCCGGCGGTCGGTGAGGCAGTGCTCTGGCCCAGGGCGAGGGTTCCGGCACACACAGCCAGGGAGGCAACGACGGCGAAAGAAGCAAAATTTCTAACTGAGAGGCGCATCACCATCCAGCTTACAGGACCACGCCGATGGGGGACAACGCCTTCACCGGGCGTCCTATGTTTCGGTTACGGCTCGCAACGCTCGGTCCAGCGCGCCCAGATCAGGTAGCGCAGGGTTTTGAGTGTTTCGACAGCCGAAGCCCCTCCAAGGTGAGCCGAGGGCTCTGGCGAGAGCGGCGGAGCGGCGTGCGTGCGCCACTCCGTGCGACCTTCCGGGGGCAGTTCGCTGAAGATCAGGCCCGCGCGGGGCAGGTGGCTGGCGCTTGAAACCACCTCCGCCGACCGCCAGCCGTGGGCCTTCATGATGCGCTCGGAATAGCAGGCATTCTCAATCGTGTTCCGGGCCTCCGGCTCCACAAAAATCGCCGACGCGGGAATGCCCTGCGCCTCGGCGGTCCGGGCCATCACCCGCGCCTCCACAAACCGGTTGGCCACCGCCCCCCCGGTCACAATCAGCCGCGGCGCAACTCCGCGCTCGTATTCGTGCACCGCCTCGGTCACCAGCGCCTGCTGCGTTGGGCTGGGGTTACCGTCCGCGTCGGCTGGATTGCCCAGCACGATGATGGCGTCAAACCGGGTGAGGGCGGTATTGGACGTGGGGGCAAGCTGACGCGCGACAATGGCCCAGCCCAGCAGCGCCACCACCAAAGCCGCGCTGGCCAGAATCAGCCGGCCGCGCCAGCCCAGGCGCCGCCTCCGGACGGGCATGTTCCTGCGTCGCGGACGACGCACCGGTCTCTGCCGCATGTGCCGCACATTGCTCAAAGAAACGCTCCAGCCTCCACTGTAACCCGGAGGCTGGAGATGCAAGCCCATCGCATGGATGCCAACTGTTGCTCCATTCGATTCTCCGCGCAGTCGGCAGCCAGCATCGAGTTGCTCAGCCTCAGCCCAGTTTTGCCGCCGTTCCCCAGGCCGACAAGACGATCTCGCTCAAGGGCTTGCGCTCGCGTGGAGCGGTCTCCATGGCAATCAGTTGATCCTGGCCCAGAGCCGAAGGCTCGCCCTGGTAGCCGAGCGCGATCGCCGCGCCGAGGAGGTAATCCGCTGGGATTTCGAAGGCCTTGCGGGCCGCCTCCTGGTCGAATCCGGCCATGGAGTGCGTCTTCAACCCCAGCGCGGCGGCCTGCAGGCAGAGGATGGCTGCGGCTGCGCCCAGGTCGTAGAGAGCGTAACCGTTGGGGGAGCCGTTGTGGCTGAACTTGGTGTTCGCCGCGCCCAGAATCAGCACCGGCGCAGACCCCGCCCAGCCCTGGTTGAAGCCGATCAGGGTGGAAAAGATCTTCTTGTGCGTCACCGAGCCGCGCGCGCCCACCAGGAAACGCCAGGGCTGCTCATTGTAGGACGAAGCGGCCCAGTGCGCGGCCTCGAAAATCCTGTTCAGGTCGGCGGCGCTCACCTCGCGGTCGGCAAAGGAGCGCGGGCTCCAGCGGCTCAGCACCACCGGCAACACGCCTTCGACTGCGGGGGCTTGCTTCAACTGATTGACTTCAATAGCGGATAACGTCATCGTGGAGGCTCCTTGGGGAAATTGAACTCCCCCGCTTTGATGAACGGGCGGAGGCAAAGATTCCGCATTCCGAACAAAAAGTCGTTGAAACAAGTATCCTGTGGCGGCAACAACGCCTGGCCAGCAACCCCGCCTCAACCTGCTCCACCCGCATTCGCGCTACACTGAACCCTGGCAGGAGGACCGGGCGGTCGCTGCCGGAGGGTCGGGCGCAAGCCTGAGTCCGCCGGGGGAGGAAAGTCCGAACTCCGCAGGGCAGTGTGCCGGATAACGTCCGGGACGCGGACTTCAAGGTCCGTGGACGGCCAGTGCCACAGAAAAAATACCGCCTCGGCTACCCCTCTTTCGGGAGGGCCTCCGGAGTGGCTCCAGGTTCGCCTGGACCGCCAGTCCCGCCAGGGTAAGGGTGAAATGGTGCGGTAAGAGCGCACCGCTCAGCCTGTAAAGGCTGGGGTCAAGGTAAACCCCACACGGAGCAAGACCAAATAGGGAGGGAATCGTCGCCACAGAGCCAGGCGGCGTTGCGCACCGGCCCGGTGCGCCCAGGCGGCTCTCTTGATGGCGCAGCGCTCTCTCAGGCTGCTCCAAAGGGGGTCCCCGGCGACAGGTCTTCGTCGCTGGGGTCTGATGCAATGGCCGAAACCTCCGGGTAGGTCGCTGATGAACGTCCGCGGCAACGCGGCGTCTAGAGGAATGACCGCACACGACAGAATTCGGCTTACAGGTCCTTTTGCCGAATTTGCAGCACCAACGACAGCCCCGGCCGGGAGAACTTCCCGGCCGGGGCTGGCCATTTTGGGCGGCGGCCTCGTTCTCTCCGCTACCATCAATTCATGCTGCGAGTGAAATTGCTTGAAACCGGGGCGCGTGCGCCCGTAGTGGCCCATCCGGGCGAAGACCTGGGCTATGACCTGTTTGCGTTGGAGGGCGTGGCGCTCGGCCCCCGCGCCACCGTCAAAGTGCGAACCGGCATCGCCGTCGAGGCCCGCAACCCCCAAACCGGCGTCCCCCTGGGCCTGCTGGTGCGCGACCGCTCATCGATGGCGTCCAGAGGAATTGTCACCACCGGCGGCGTGATCGACGCCGGCTACCGGGGCGAAATCCTGGTGCTGATGACCAACCTGGGCGATGCCGCCGTCGAACTCAAGGCCGGCGAAAAGATCGCCCAGATGATTCCCGTGCCCGTCCTGACTGGAGAAGTGCGGGTAGTGGAAAGTCTGGAAGACTCGGCGCGTGCAGAGAAGGGGTTTGGCAGCTCGGGCCGCTAGAGGCTCGGGTTCCCAGGTCTCGGAATCGAGACCTGGAGAACCCGAAACGCACCCGGTAAAACATATAAAAGACTGTAGTTATAGGTATCCCACCTTAGGCGCGATAATGCTGCGCCGAAGGTGGGGCACCCACTGCCGTTGTGCTCGCTACTGATTCCCCAGCCCGTCGTTCTTGTGATAGTTCGGGTAGGGCGGAACCGGAGCCTCCTCGACCGGATGGGCCTTCAGCTCGTCCAGCACCAGTTGCACCCCGGTTTCGAGCTGGCGGTCGTGGCCGGCAGCCACGTCCTTGGGCAACTCCTCCACAGGCACGTCGGGAGCGATGCCGCGGTTTTCCACCTCCCAGTCGCCTTTCAGGCCATAAATCGCATAGCGCGGCGCCATCACGTAGCCGCCGTCCAGCAGGCCCGGATAACCGCCGATGCCCACCAAGCCCCCCCAGGTCCGCGTGCCCACCAGCTTGCCGATGCCGGCCTTGCGGAAGTACCAGGGCATGGCGTCGCCGCCCGACCCGGAGTTCTGGTTGATCAGCATCACCTTGGGTCCGTAGATGGCGCCCACCGGGTCGTGAATCGGCTTGCCATCGCGCTCGATGGCTCCGGAAAGCGGGAAGCGCTTCAGCACGTCCACCACGTAGTCGGCGATGAAGCCGCCCTCGTTCCAGCGCTCGTCCAGCACCAGCGCCTGCTTGTCCAGTTGCGAATAGAAGTAGCGGTTGAAGTTGGTATAGCCGGAGCCGCCGGTGTTGGGCATGTAGACGTAGGCCACCTTGCCTCCGGACAGCTCACCAACCTTGCGCCGGTTGCCTTCGATCCAGTCCAGGTTGCGCAGGCCGTCCTCATCGGAGATAGGGACTGCGGTCACGTCGCGGGCATCCTTGCCGTCGGCGTTCGGCCCCACGCGGAGCACGGTCTGCTTGCCGGACGTCCCGTCGAAGAACTCGTACAAATTGTCGCCGGCCTTCAGCTCGCGGCCGTTCACCGCCAGCAGGTATTCGCCCTCCCTGACCGAGACGCCGGGCAAGGTCAGCGGCGAAGCCAGGCCGGGCGTCCAGTTCTGCCCGCCCAGAATTTTGGCGATGCGATAGCGCCCATTTTCGACCTTGTAGTCGGCGCCCAGCAGCCCGGCCTTCGCCCCGGTGTCGGGATGGTACGGTCCGCCGACGAACATGTGGCCGATGGTGATTTCGCCCAGCATCTCGGTGGAGAGATAGGTGAACTCGGAGCGCGAAGACAGCCCGTCCAGGTAGGGCTTGTATCGGGCCTCGATCTTGGCAATGCTCAGCCCGTGGGTGTGCGGGTCGTAGAGAAAATCGCGCTCGATGCGCCACGTCTCGTGGTACATTTGCCGCCACTCGGCGCGCGGATCGACAACGGTTTCCAGGCTCCCCAGGTTCAGCGGCTTGCCGGGCGAGTTGTCGCCGGGCTTCAGGTCGTCCGTCCCGGCGATGGTCCAGGAGTTCTTCCGCGCATAAAGCACCTTCGATCCGTCGAACGAGATGTTGAACGCATCCAGGTCGCTGAGTACAGTCTCCGGCTTGCGCTTTTCCAGAGTGAACCGCCAGATGGCGCGAATGCCCGATCCGCCGTCCTCGTTGCTGGAGCGGCCGAAGGGCGAAGTCTCGCCAAGATACAGAACCCCGGTTTTGCCCACGGCCAGGCCGCCGTAGTTCCGCGTCGGAATCGGCAGCGCAAGAATGCGGTCCCCGATCTTGTCCAGGTCGATCTTGACCTCAACGGGCTTGTCTTTGTCCTTCTTGTCCTTGTCAGCGTCCTTCTTGTCCTTGTCGGAGTCCTTCTTGCCGCTGTCTTTCTTGTCCTTGTCGGCCTCCTTCTTGTCCGCGTCCTTCGTGTCGTCTTTCCTGGCTTCGTCCTTGATCTTCTCGTCGTCGCTCTCCGGAGGAACCGGCGAGGCGCCATCCTTGGCCAGCACCACAACATATGCGGCGCTGGTCTGGGCGCGGTCCAGCGAAGAGAGATCGATGCCGGCCCTCGATGGTCCATCGTCGGTCGAGGCCAGGAAGTAAAGGTACTTCCCATTGGGATCGAAGGCCGGGCTGTTTGCATCGCTCATCCCGTCGGTCACCTGGGTAAATTTCTTGCTCTCCAGCGAGTAGAGGAAGATGGCGTTCAACTGGTTGTCGAGGTCGCGATGATAGGCCAGCCACTTCGAATCCGGCGACCAGACTTCACCGAAATCCGTGCCGAAACTGCCGAACGTGCCCTTGTCCACCAGCACCGGCTTGCCCGCCGGCACGTCTACGATCCACAGCCGCAGGTGCTTGTCGGTGTAGGCAATGTGCTTGGAGTCCGGCGACCAGGTGGGGTTATAGAAGAAGCTGGGCTCGGGGCCCAGGTCGATCACCGTGGGCGGCTTGAAGCCCGTTTGATCGTGCAGATAAAGCTGGTACTCGCCCGAGGCGTCGGAGAAGTAGGCGATGGTCTTGCCGTCCGGGCTCCACGCAGGGTTGCGTTCGGCCACGCCGGCGGTCTGGGTCAGGTTGCGGGTGTCGCCCTTTTCGCCGGGGACGGTGAAGATTTCCCCATGCGCCTCAACAACGGCGCGGGCGCCGGTGGGCGAAAGCGCGGCATTCTGAATCTCGTCCGCGGGCAGGCTCACCCGATGAGGCGCAAGGTTCTCCAGTTCGCCGTGAATCTGGATGGAGACCGTCTGGTCGGAGGCCGTCGCCGGGTCCACCAGATGAATGGAGCCGAACTGCTCGTAAACCAGCCCGCCGGGACCGGCCTGGACCGACTTCAGGTCGTAGCCGGTGTTGGGCGCCAGTTGCTTCACTTCCTGGGAGCCCACATCGTAGCGGAACAGCGAAACCGGCCCGTTGCGGTCGGAGAGAAAGTAGACGGAATTTCCGGCCCACACCGGGTTCGAGTCGTTGGAGTTCTCGCGCGGCACCTTCACCAGGTCCAGGGTCTTCAGGTTCACGATCCAGATGGGGGTGGTCTGGCCGCCCACGTAGCGCTTCCAGGCCGGCTGCCACTTGGTCAGGGGCTGGTAGGCCAGCGACTGGCCGTCGGGCGAAAACGAGCCCTGGAAGCCCGAGGGCAGGGGCAGGGGCTCGGGAACGCCGGAGCCGTCGGCATGGACGCGGAACAGCCGCACATAGTGCCGGTAGCTGTACATGCCGCTGGCGATCAGCAGGTCCTTGCCGTCCGGCGACCAGCCCTGCACGATGCTGCCGGCCGGATGCCAGGTGATGCGCCGCGGCACGCCGCCCGCGGCCGGGATGACGTAAGCGTCGGTGTTGCCGTTCAGGTGGGCGGAGTAGGCGATCGAGGCGCCGTCGGGCGAGTAGAACGGACCGGCGTTGACCTTGCCGTTCGAGGTCAGCCGCTGAGCCTCGCCGCCCTGCCGCGCAACCGTCCAGATGTCGTCGGCGTAGCGGAAGGCGATGCTGTTCTGGGCCAGAGAGGGTGAGCGAAGCAGAAGCGGCGGTGGCGCCGCGGGGGGTTGAGCAGCAACGAGGGCAGGCAGGAAATCTCCAAGCGCGACCAGGACGAGGGCAAAGCGGCAGCAGATGCGATTCATCGAGCCTCCAACTGATTTTTCAGCTTTGGATGCGGACCGGCCAACTTCCTGCCGGTGTCAGGCGAGCGCGGCATGCAAAAGTATCCTACGTTAGCAACGTGGGCGCGGTTCTCAAAAATTAACAATCCTCCCCGGATGAATCGCCGCGGGAACCGGCAGCCCGGTAATCGCGTACTCTTTGAGCAGCGAACTGAACGCCTGGGCCCCGGTTTGGACCTGATCGCAGGGGGATTTGGGTCCCTGGGCGCGGCTCATCCGTCACAATGAGTATTCACCGCCCAATCCGGCCGGGGCCTGCTTGAGTTCAGAGCGGGCCAGGGCCTGCGGGCGCAGCCGTTCCGGGCGCGGATTTTCTAGCACCGATTTTCGAGGGAAAGCAGGACCATGCTATTCAGTGAGGCCTTTAAACTTGCGCTGCAATCCTTGTGGGCCAACAAGATGCGCACCATCCTCACGCTGATCGGCGTGGTCATGGGCGTGGCCTCGGTCATCATGGTCATCACCCTGGTGCAGGGCGCAAAAAAATACGTCAGCACCAAGCTCTCCGGCTACGGCGCGGACGTGTTCACCGTGACGCGCATGTCCAGCGTCATCTTCTCCGCCGACGACTACTTCCGTTTTCAGAAGCGCAAGATACTCCGCATCGACGACTATGAAGCGGTGCGCCAGGGCTGCACCGAATGCAGCGAAGTGGGCGCGCTGCTCAACCGGTCCACCAACGTGGTCTACAACGGCCACTCCAGCAATAACACCGGGGTGCGCGGCTACACCTGGACCATGCTTTCCTTGAACAATGTGGACATTGCGCTGGGCCGCGGCTTTACCCCCGCCGACGATGAGCACGGCACCCACAACGTCATTGTGGGCTACGACGTTGTCGACAATCTGCTGGGCGACGGCGACCCCTTGGGCAAGGAGATCCGCGTCGACGGCATTCCTTACACCATCGTCGGCGTGGGCGACCGGCAGGGCAAAACCCTGGGCCAGTCGCAGGACAACTGGGTGGCCGTACCCATCACCACCTATCAGCAGACCTACGGCTACAACGACTCGGTGGACATCTACGCCCGCGCCACCGGCGGCGCCGCGGTGATGGAACGGGCCAAGGACGAGGTCCGGGTGCTGATGCGCACTCGCCGCCACGACGCCACCGGCCAGCCCGACGACTTCGAGATCGAGACCAACGACACCTTCCTCGACATCGCCAACCAGTTGCTTGGCCTGTTTGCCTGGGTGGTGCTGGGCATCGCCTCCATTTCTCTGGTCGTCGGCGGCATTGTGATCATGAACATCATGCTGGTCTCGGTCACCGAGCGAACCCGCGAAATCGGCGTGCGCAAGGCCCTGGGCGCCAGGCAGAGCGACATCCTGCTGCAGTTCCTCATCGAGAGCGGCCTCATGGCCTTGCTGGGCGGAGCCTTCGGCGTCATCGGCGGCGTGCTGGTGGGCAAGGTCATTACGCTCATCGTGGGCTTTCCCACCTCGGTGCCCCTCTGGGCCGTCTTTCTGGGCCTCTTCATGGCCACCGGCGTTGGCATCTTTTTCGGCGTCTACCCGGCCAGCAAAGCCGCCAAGCTGGACCCCGTGGTCGCGCTGAGGGCGGAACTGTAAAAAAGCAGTTGTCAGTGACCAGTTGTCAGTGGTTCGGCTTGAGAAGCGGAGTGAAAGATGGGAAGTAAGTTGATGGCGCAATCTTTTCGGGATTTGGTGGTCTGGCAAAAAGCGCTCCAGTTGTCGGTTTCGATCTATCGACTGACCAGGGACTTTCCCCGCGAAGAAGCGTACGGGCTGACCAGCCAAATCCGGCGTTCGGCAGTTTCCATACCGAGCAACATTGCCGAAGGGCAAGGCAGACTGAGCCCCGGCGAATTTCGCCAATTTCTAGGAATCGCTCGCGGGTCGAACTTCGAGTTGCAGACGCAGCTTGAAATCGCTCGCTCACTTCAGTTTGGAAATCCCCAGGCGCTCGATGAAGCGGAAGGCTTATCGCATGAAGTGGGAAAGATGATTTACGCCCTTTTGGAATCCATCAAGGGTCCATCTCAGCTTCACACCAACTGACAACTGACAACTGAAAACTGACAACTGACAACTGACAACTGACAACTGACAACTGACAACTGACAACTGAAAACTGAAAACTGAAAACTGACAACTGACAACTGACAACTGACAACTGACAACTGACAACTGACAACTGAAAACTGAAAACTGACAACTGACAACTGACAACTGAAAACTGAAAACCAGGTACACCATGGCCCAAGGACAAACCCGCGAATCCGTCAAGATGGCCCTCAATACGCTGAGGGCCAACAAACTGCGCTCGGGGTTGACCATCCTGGGCATCGTCATCGGCGTCACCACGGTCATCACCATCTCGTCGGTCATCAACGGACTCAATAACCGGGTCGCCGACTGGATCAGCTCCATGGGCTCGAATGTCATCTGGGTCTTCCACATACCGGTCATGGGCGTGCGCCCCACCACCGAGCAATTGACCCGCAAGAAGCTGAACATCGACGACGTGATGGCGCTGCGTGCGCTGCCGCATGTGGTGGCCGCCGACGGCGGCTTCCAGCACGTGAAGGCCGAGTTCCGCGTGGGCGACGTGAGCGTCAAATACAACGGCAAAAAAGTGGCCGGAACCATCCTCGAAGGTTCCACTGCCCAGGTGGGCGAGGTCACTGACCTCACTTTCCTTGAGGGCCGCCTGTATACCGATGAGGAAGACCATCGCGGGGCGCACGTTTGCGTTCTGGGCCACGACACCTGGGAAGAACTCTTCGGCTCGGAGCCGGCGCTGGGCAAGGAAGTGAATGTCGAGTCCGGGATGTACACCGTGATCGGTGTGCTCGACAAGCAGAAGCAGCCCTTCGGCGGCGGCAAGAACCGGGCCGACAACCAGGTCTATTTCCCCCTGGGAACCTTCCACAATCTGCATCCTGAAGACAAGGACATGTGGGTCAGCGTCAAGTACGACGACCCCAAGAACAAGGCGCTGGTGCAGGAAGAGATTCGCGAACTGCTGCGCGTGCGCCGCAAGGTCAAGGTCGAAGCCGAGGACAACTTCGAAATCTTCGGACCCGACTCGCTCACCAAGCTTTGGGGTCAGCTCACCGGCGGACTGGTGCTGTTCATGATTGCCGTCTCCAGCGTGGGCCTGATGGTGGGCGGCGTTGGAGTGATGAACATCATGCTGGTCTCGGTCACCGAGCGCACCCGCGAAATCGGCATCCGCAAGGCCATCGGGGCCACCAAGCGAACCATCCTCACCCAGTTCACCACCGAAGCCGTCACCCTGTGCGCCGTGGGCGGCGTGGTAGGGGTTCTGGTGGGCGCCATCCTCACCTGGATCGTCTATTTCCTCCCCATCGGCTTGCCCGCCTCGCTCTCCACCCTGTGGGTGCTGCTGGGCTTTGGCGTCTCCTGCCTCATCGGCCTGGTCTTCGGCATCTACCCGGCCTGGAAAGCCGCCAACCTGGACCCCATCGAGGCGCTGCGGTACGAGTGAAGCAGGGATTAGGGGTTAGGGATCAGGGATTAGAGTGCGGCTCTGCGCGAGCAAGCTGTCTGTCCGGCTCTAGAGTATTGTCGGCAGGTGGACCCGCGCCTCAATGCGTCCCCTCTCCTGGCTTCTGCTGGTTGCCGGCCCTAACCCCTAACCCCTAACCCCTAATCCCTGCCTTTCCGTTACACTACCCCCAGCGATGCCGCACGCTTTGGCCCAATCCGTGGAGATTCTCACCACGGTGCTGGCCGTCTGTGGGATGGGCTATTTTCTCGCCGCTTTGCTCGCGGCGAGGGTCTTTCTGGCCGCCCGGCGCGCCCCATTGCCGGCTTTTGCTCCGGGCGTCAGCATTCTCAAGTCCCTCAAGGGCCTCGACCCTGGCATGATCGACGGTTTCCGCAGCCATTGCCGCCAGTCCTATGCGGGCGAGTACGAACTGCTCTTCGGCGTTTCCTCGTTCGACGACCCCGCCGTTGCCGCCGTCGAGCAACTGCAGGCTGAATTTCCCCAGCAAGCCATCCGGCTTATCGAGTGCCCTCAGCGCCTGGGAACCAATGGCAAAGTCAGCACGCTGGTCCAGCTCGCCGCCCACGCCTGCCACGATTTCCTGCTCATCAACGACTCCGACATCACCGTCTCGCTGCGCTACCTGGAGCGGGTGATGGCCTGCTTCGCGCCCGCGCCGCAATCGGCCGGCAAGGCCTCGCACGGCAAGGCCGCGCAGCCCGTCGGCCTGGTAACGGCGCTCTATCGCGGCCGGGCCCACAGCACTCTGCCTTCGCGGCTTGAGGCCCTGGGCATCGCCACCGACTTCCAGGCCGGGGTCTTGCTCTCCAAGTGGATCGAAGGCGGACTGAACTACGGGCTGGGCTCCACGCTGGCCGTCAGCCGCGAGGCTCTGGACCAAATCGGCGGCCTCTTGCCGCTGGTGGATCACCTGGCCGACGACTACGAGCTGGGTGCGCGCGTGGCCCGCGCCGGTTTCCGCGTGGCCCTCTCGGCCGAGGTGGTCGAGACCGGCGTCCCGGCTTACGGCTGGCGCGGCTTCCTCGACCACCAGTTGCGCTGGAGCCGCACCGTCCGCGACGCGCGGCCCTGGGGCTACGCCGGCCTCATCTTCACCCACGGCCTGGGTTGGGCCGCGCTCAATGTGCTCTCGAGCGGCTTGAGCCCGCTGAGCCTGTGGCTGCTCGGCCTCAGCTTCTTCCTGCGCCTGGCCCTGGCCATGACCGTGGGCGCAGAGGTGCTGGCCGACCACCAGGTCCTGCCAGCCCTGTGGCTGCTGCCCCCGCGCGACATGGTGGCCATGGGAGTCTGGGCTGCGGGATTCGCCGGCAACACCATCGTCTGGCGCGGCGAAACGTTTGCGCTGAAGGATGGAAAGCTCGAAAAGCCCGCCGCGTCCGCTCGCAGGTAGCCGCCTCAAGCCTGTTCCCCCGAATTCAAAGCACTTTTCAGCCCGCCCCAGGTCTGCAATTTTGTTGGGAACCTTTTAACAAGGCTGGCGTATGATTCAATGGTTTGACGCGCCGCCTGAAGCCGGCGCGTTTCAACGCAAGATGAACCCGCCCAACCCCACTCAGCTCGAAGAATCGTCCGCAACCCAGCCCGGTCGGGCGGAACGCGTGCCCGGCGCGGCCCCGGAGCCGCATCCGCCCGGCGTCGCGGCCCCGCCCGGCGTCGCGATTGACGACCTCATTTACGACCTGCGCCTGGGCGTCGGCAGCTCCGATGGGTACTACGCGGAGACCGCGCGATTCGCCGACACGCTGCTGGCCGAGACCGAACGGCGCGCCGCGGCCCTGATCGACCCCTACATCCGCCACGTGCTCGATTTTCTGTGCGAGGCCGAGCGCAGCCGCGGAGAGTATTGCCTCGACCTGCTCACCCTGGGCCTGACGCTGAGGCGCTATGCGGGCGCGGCTGAAAGCACGCCCCGATGGGCAGTGCGGCTTTCGCGCGAACTCTATTGGCTGCGCCGCGGTTCGCACTGGGCCAAGCCGGCCGCCGACCTCGCGCGGGCCCTCGTTGGCAGATACTTTCTGGTCCCCAAAATCGGCCGCAAGCCCCGCGAGGGCCGCTGGACACCGGACAGACTGCCCACCCTGATCGACTGGCTGCAGGCCACCGGCGAGTTCGAGCAGGAGACCCGGCGGCTCAACAACTGGCGCAGCTTTCTCTCGACGCTTCCCCACCAGCAGGCCACCCGCTGGATGGAAGTTGCTCTTGAGCTCTTCGACTGGTTCGAGCGCCAGGCGGCCAGCGCGTTGGGGGCCTACACGCACGGGGTTCAGGCGTTTCTGGCCGGCGAGTACGCCCGCCGCGGCCTCCGCGAGGACCAGATCTTCTGCGGCCGCCAGCCGGTCGAGTATCACCTCGCCATGGTGGCTGCGGAAATCATGAACCGGGGCCTGCGGGAAGGGTTCCAACGCGCCCGGCGCAAGGTCGTGCTGCTGCCGGCATGCATGAGAGGCTCCCATGCCGAAACCTGCCAGGCCATCGTCCGGGGCGGCGACATCCTGTGTTCCGCATGCGATCCCGACTGCGCCGTCAACCGTCTCTCGACGCGCATGAGCGAACTGGGCGCCGAGGTCTATCTCGTTCCCCATGCCAGAGGATTCAGCCGCTCGCTGGACCGCTGGCAGCATGAGCCGGATACCGGCGTCACGGCCGTGGCCTGCCTGTTGAATATCCTCGCCGGCGGCTACGAAATGCGCGCCCGCCGCATCCCCTCGCAGTGCGTCCTGCTGGACTATCCCGGCTGCGAGAAGCACTGGCGCCGGGACGCCATCCCGACCCGCGTCAACGAAAAACGCCTGGTGAGGATTCTGGAGTTTCCCCGGCGCCCCTGATCCGGCCCGCCCGCATACCGATCAAGAGTGCGCGCGTATCGGAGAACCGCTTTAATCCCCCGTGGTCAGCGCCGCGGCGTCCTGGGTTCGGATGGCCGCGCAGTCGATCGACAGGCATGTGCCCAGCTCGCTGAAGCTCTTGTCCCAGCGCGGGCGGTCGTCGGCAGCCAGCGAAGTGAGCCCATAACCGGAAGTCCGCAGAATCTCATACCAGATGTTCTGCGCCTGCCACAGGTTCAGCTCGAAGGGCAGCTCGCCCAGGGTGCGGCCCAGCGCCAGCGCCCGGTCCAGCATCTCCAGCGAACCGGCGGACATCTGCAGCTCGATCATGGCCCGCTTCATGCGCTGGTCGGCAATGTAGGAGAGCGTGGCCGTATCCAGCGGCACCCCGTCGGCCTTGGCCAGCGACAGGAACGAGCGCAGCAGCGCCTGGTCGATGGGATCGCCCTCCATGGCCCGGCGCAGACCGGCGTTGATGGCAAAGCCGGCCGCCAGGGTCAGCGCCGGCGGCTTGGGCAATCCGGCCTGCGACAGGTAATGCAGCAGGCTGGCATGGTCTTCGTAGATGGTGGTCAGCGAGTTCTCGATGTCCCACAAGGTCGAGTTCAGAATGATCTGCACGATGCGCCGCTGCTCGTCGGTGAACAGCGAGGTCAGCGAGTAGTCCACATGGCCATAGTAGCGGTCCAGCAGGCGAATCACGTCCGGGAACAGCGCCCGCTGCACAAAGTTCGAGGCCTGGCTCGCGAAGGCCTCGAAGGTCTCCGCGTCGCCCTCCGCATAGCTCTTTACGGCGGCGGTGATGTTCTGGTCGCCAAAGTGCAAAACCGCAAACGAGAAGCTCTGCTGCTGGCCGGTAATGACGCTGGCGATGCTGGCCCGGCCCAGCGCCAGCCGGCCCCGGCCTGAGGTGTAAATGTCATAGGACTGGCGTCGCACCCGATAGCAGAACAGATCCGTCTCCTCGGCAAAGGACGAGAAGACGCTGCTGATGGCGTAGTGGGCAGCCACCTGCTCCAGTCCCAGCTCCAGTTTGCTTACCTGATCCTTGTAGATGCGGGCGCCGTCGCCGGCCGAGGCCACGTTGGAGTGCGCATCGGCCATGCGGGCCAGAAACGCCGGCTCCAGCCCCGCGGCCTGGTCGCCAAACAGCTCCCGCGCCAGTTGCAGCACGCGCGCCGCGTAGGCGATCACCTGCACCGTTTCGATGCCCGAGATGTCGTCGAAAAACCAGCCGCAACTGGTGTACATGAGCTGGGCGTGCCGCTGCATCTCCATCAGCTCCAGGGCCCGCACCCGCTCCGCCTCTGAGAGCGGATGGTTCTGGTACTCGTCGAAGAAGATCTCCTGCGTTTCCTGGCTGCGGTCCAGGATCACCTGGATGTAGCCGTCGCGCGCGGCCCACACATCGCCGAACAGCTTGCCGCCCTCTTGCTGGGTCAGCGCGGCCACGGCGTCGCGCAACTCGTCCAGCGCCCAGCGCAGCGGTCCCCGCCAGGCCTGGTTCCAGCCCGCCTTGCCGCCGTTGCAGCCGCAGTCCGACCGCCAGCGCTCCACCCCGTGCACGCAGCTCCAGGAGCTGTTGTCCACAATTTCGCACTCGTACTCGGGCGGAAACTGCGCCAGAAAGCTGGCGTAGTTGGTCAGCTTGACCGTCTTGTCCTCTTCCAGCAGACGCAGCGCGTAGGCCAGCGCCATCTCGCCATGCCTGTGATGGTGTCCGTACGACTCCCCGTCGGTGGCCACATGCGACAACTGCGGCTGCGCGCTCTCGCGAAAGCCCGCCTTGAGGCGCGCGGCGAAGTTCTCGCCGGAGTTCAACAGCCCCTCAAAGGCGATGGCCCGCGAGGCCGGCCCATTGTAGAAAAACACCGCCATCGAGGCCCCGGACGCAAAGCGCACCAGGTAGGGGTGGGTCGTGTCCACGGTGGCGTCGGGGGTGTCCGTCCAGGCTCCCGCCGTGCCCTCCTTGCCCGCGGCGTCCTTCAAAGGGCGAATGCGCCGGCACTGGTGCGGCGCCAGCAGCGTGAACTTGATGCCCTGCTCAGCCAGCAGCTCCAGCGATTCCGTGTCGGCCGCCGTCTCTGAAAGCCACATGCCTTCCGGCGCGGCGCCGTAGTGCTGCTCGTAGTCGGCAATGCCCCAGCGAATCTGCGTCACCCGGTCCCGCCGGTTGGCCAGGGGAAGAATAATGTGGTTGTACACCTGCGCCATGGCCGAACTGTGGCCCTTGAACGTCCTGCGGCTGCGCCGCTCGCCGTCCAGGATCATGCGATAGGTCCGCTGCGCGTTCTCTTTCAGCCAGCTCAGCAGCGTGGGCCCGATGTTGAAGCTGATGCGCGCATAGTTGTTCACGATGCGCGTGATCTGGTTCCTGGCGTTCACGATCCGCGCCGCGCCGTTGGGGGCGTAGCACTCCGCGCAGACGCGCTCGTTCCAGTCGTGGTAGGGCGCCGCTGTGTCCTGGGTCTCCACCGTCTCCAGCCAGGGATTCTCCCTGGGCGGCTGGTAGAAGTGGCCATGAATGCAAATGAAGCGTTTACTTGGGGCCATGAATGTCTCTATCTCGCCGGGACGCCGGCTCTGTCTGCTATTGTAGGCTCGACCGTCCCGCCGGCGCTGCGCCCTTGGCCAAATCGCAGGCCCGCCACAGGTACCAGCTGGCCACCGAGCGGAATGGCGCCCAGAGCTTTCCCCTTTTGAGCAGCACTTCCGGCTTGGGCAGGTCTTCGGCGGCCAGGGGGCGCGTCTTCGGCAGCCGCTGAAAGGTCAGCGCGAAACCCTTGCGCACCCCGTAATCGCTCACCGGAAGCACGTCCGGCCGTCCCATGCGAAAGATCAGCAGCATTTCCACCGTCCACGGCCCGATGCCGCGCACCGCCGTCAACCGCTCCACAATCTCCGCGTCCGTCATTTTCTTGATGGCAGGTTGGGTCGGCACGGTCCCATCCAGCGTCCGCGCCGCCAGGTCCCGAAGCGCCTTGATCTTGTTGCCCGAGACGCCGGCGGCGCGCAGGGGAGCGTCCGGCGTGTCCAGCAGCAGTTGCGGCGCCGGGTCGCCGCCAAAGTACTCGCGAACCCTGCGATGGATGGTGGCCGCGGCCTTGCCGTGCAACTGCTGGTAGAGGATCGACTCCAGCAGCGACTCAAACAGCGAGGGCAACGGATCGAGCCGCAGCCTGAAGGCGCCCACCCGCTCGATCAGCGCCCCCAGCTTGGCGTCGCTCGCGCTCAGGTGCGCCACCGCCTCCGCGGCGTCAAAGGGAAGTTTTCTGCTCCGGCCGTCGTGAATCATAAGCAGGAGTCTATCGCAGAACCCGGCTCAGGCCCTGACCAGACCCGCTTCCGGCGCTGGGCGCACCATCCATCGGACCCCTTTGTTTCTGTCCGACGGGTGGGAGGCCGTAAAACTCCATCACGACGCCTTGTTTTATTGAACTTGCATCTTTGTTTCTTCCCAGCCGCACTCCCGGCTCCCAATCTCGCCTTACGACCGGATGAACGCCAGCAGATCCGCGTTCACCTGGTTCTTCAAGGTCGAGCACATGCCGTGCGGCGCGCCCGGATACACCGTCAGCGTCGCCCCTTTCACCAGCTTGGCCGTCAGCAGCGCCGAGTCGGCGATGGGCACAATCTGGTCGTCGTCCCCGTGGAGGACGAGCGTCGGCACGTCGATCTTCTTCAGATCCTCGGTAAAGTCGGTCTCCGAAAACGCCTTGATGCAGTCCAGCACGCCCTTGAATCCGGCCTGCATCCCCTGCAGCCAGAACGACTCCCGCAGCCCCTCCGAAACCTTCGACCCCGCCCGGTTGGCCCCGTAAAAAGGCAGCGTCAGGTCCTTGAAAAACTGCGAGCGGTCGGCCAGAACTCCGGCCCGGATATCGTCGAACACCTTGATCGGCAGCCCCCCGGGGTTGGCCGCCGTCTTCACCATCAGCGGAGGCACCGCGCCAATCAGCACCGCCTTGGCCACCCGTTTCGTCCCGTGCCGCCCAATATAGCGCACCACCTCGCCGCCCCCGGTCGAGTGGCCCACATGAACCGCCTCCTTCAAGTCCAGAGCGGCGGTCAACTCCGCCAGATCGTCCGCATAGGTGTCCATGTCGTTGCCGTTCCAGGGCTGGCTTGACCGCCCGGAACCGCGGCGGTCGTGCGCAATGGCGCGAAATCCGTGTTCGGCCAGAAACACCATCTGGTCCTCCCATGCGTCCGCGCTCAGCGGCCATCCGTGACTGAAGACCACGGGCTGGCCCGCGCCCCAGTCCTTGTAATAAATCTGCGTGCCGTCCTGGGTCGTAATCGTAGGCATGAATCCTCCTGTTTTCATCACTTCGGTTGGACAAAATCGGTTGGGGAATCTCCTTGGCCGCCCTCAACTCACGCAGCCGACGTCCGCCTGGCGCGCCAACGGAAGACCCACGACACTCCGGCTAAAGCCGCGGAACCATCCGCCCCGGGCCCTTCCATTCCGTCAAATGGACCCTCCGGCAACCTCCGATTCTGATGGCGTTTACCCCCGCCGCGTTGCCCCGGCCCGCCGCCTCCGGCCCTTCTTTGCCCGCTCCGCCCCCCACAATCCCCTTTGCGATGCCGCCCTCGTGTGGTCTTCTAGAAGCACCCGCCTATGCTCAACCGACTCGAAGGCTATTTTGAATTCACCCGCCTGGGAACCAACTGGCGTACAGAAATCCTGGCCGGCGTCACCACCTTCATCACCATGGCCTACATCGTCCTGGTGAATCCGGCCATCCTGGCCGCGGCCGGTATGCCCCTGGCCGCCGTCACCGCCGCCACCTGCCTCTCGGCCGCCTTCGGCTCCATCCTCATGGGCGTCATCGCCCGCTATCCCATCGCCCTGGCCCCCGGAATGGGACTCAACGCCTATTTCGCCTACGCCGTCTGCATCAAAATGCATATTCCCTGGCAAACGGCTCTGGGCGCGGTCTTTCTCTCCGGCATCATCTTCCTCGCCATCACCGCGGCCGGCATCCGGCAGATGATCCTCCACGCCATTCCCCACGAACTCTATGCCGCCGTGGCCAGCGGCATCGGCCTCTTCATCGCCTTCATCGGATTTCGCAACGCCGGCCTGGTCGTCGGCGACCCCAACACCCTGGTCAGCCTGGGCAACATCCGCAGCCCCACCACCGCCCTTGCCCTCGTCGGCCTCATCCTCATGGTGGCCCTCGAAGTCAAAAAAGTCCGCGGCGCAATCCTCATCGGCGTCCTCGCCACCACCGCCCTCGCCTGGGCCCTCGGCCTGGTCCACTGGACCCCCGCCCCCGGCGGATTCTCCAGCCTCGGCGCTACCGCCTTTCAGCTCGATATCCGCGGCGCCCTCAACAAGGGCCTGCTCGAAATCGTCTTCGTCTTCTTCTTCGTGGACCTGTTCGACAACCTGGGCACCCTGGTCGCCGTCACCAAGCGCGCCGGCCTCATCTCCCCCGACCACTCCATCCCCCGGCTGAACAAGATTCTGTTCTCCGACGCTTTGGCCACCGTCTTCGGCTCCCTCACCGGAACCTCCACCGTCACCAGTTACGTGGAGTCCACCGCGGGCGTCACTGCCGGCGGACGCTCCGGCGTCACCGCCATCGTCACCGGTCTCCTCTTCCTGTGCGCCATCGGCGCGGCGCCCTTTGTCGGCATCGTGCCCCCCGCCGCCACCGCGCCGGCCCTCATCCTGGTCGGATCGCTCATGCTCTCCACCATCGCCGAGATTCGCTGGCACGACCCCCTCATCGCCGTCCCCGCCTTTCTCACCCTGGTCCTCATCCCCTTCACCTACTCCATCGCCAACGGACTGGGCTTCGGCATTATCGCCTGGGCCGTCCTGCGCCTGGTCACCGGCAAGTTCCGCCGCCAGGACTGGCTGCTCTACGTGCTGGCCGTCCTCTTTCTCGCCCGCTTCATCTACCTCGGCGCGAGCTGACCCTCGCCCCCCGCCTGGCCGTCGCTGGCCGCTTCACCCCACTCCACCCGCGATAGCCCAAAAGTCGTAAACTCTCCCTATCCATCCCCTGTACTATGGGGTAAGGCCAGAGAAAAACTCGCTTGAAGCGCGTCCACCCAGGAGTCCGTGCAACTGCCGGGGACGATTCCCGGCGCCATCGCCCCGGAAACATCGGCTCCGAGCCCAGCCCGAACTCTTCCGAGAAGTGCAGTGACCCCTGCCGGAGAAACGATGAACACGACCTGGAATCGGTGGATTGGTGAAAGAAAGCTCCTGACGCTGCCCAGGCTGGCCCTCGCCGTCGCCTCTTCTCTGGCGCTGGCCTTCGCCCTCTCCGCATGTGAGAACGTGGCCAGCTACACGCAGCCCAGCCTGGTTCGCGTCATCGACGCTTCCTACATCGCTCCCGCCGTCAATGTCCAGGTCGAGGGTGTCCTGCTGGCCGGCAACATCGGACAGGGCAGCATCACTCCCTACGGCACCCTGCCCGCCTCCAACGACGCCGTCATCGACGTCACCGCCGCCACCGGCGGAGCCGCCCTGGTCACCTCGAACGGCACCCTGCTGGCCGGCCATCAGAACTCCGTCTTTCTCACCGACAACGGCGCCGCCCCCACCAGCTACGAGGTCACGGTTCTCGAAGACCAGCAGACCGCCGCCGCCGGCGGACACTCCGCCTTTCGCTTCCTCAATCAGGCGCCCAAAACCGGCGCCGTCGACGTCTACATGATCCCCAGCGGAACCACCCTGGCCAACACCATCCCCATCGTCACCGCCCTGCCCGTCGGCTCCACGGCCGGATACATCAGCTTCACGTCCCAGACCGCCACCATGGTCATCACCCCCACCGGCGTCCTCACCCCCAAGTACACCTCCACCTCGCTGGCCCTCACCGGCGGCGAAGTGCGCACCGTCCTCATCGTCGATACCCAGTTGACCAGCAACCCGCCGGTTGAAATCTTCATGGCCAACGACGTCAACTAGGGCGGTTCCACAATTCACATGCCCTTTGTGGCGCTGCGAAGTGCGCCTTTTTCTTGATGAAAAAGGCACTTGAGAGCTGTGGCTTCTGGGTACGGCAATTGTGGAACCCCTGTAGGCCGCGTTCCCGCCCGCAATCCCCAGAACCAATCCCGAACCAATCTGGAACCGCCCGCCATCGCTCCCGCCGCGTCCCCGGCCCGGTCACCCCACCCTCGCGTATACTCGTCGGCAAGGCACGCCATGGACCCATCGACTTTTCTGCTTTCCAATTCCCTGCAAAACGCGGCCATCCTCACCATCGTTCTCGCCTTCGTCGGCTACCTGGTCACGTTCCTCAGCACCCGCATGATGGCCCGGCGCGCCGACCGGCTCAAGCTGGTCAACAAGCGGCTCAACGAGTTCTACGGCCCTCTCTACGTCGCTTCACAGGCCGGCAATATCGCCTACCGCTCCCTGCTTCAGAAGCAGGGCAAGACCCAAAGCGAGCCCATTCTGGATTCCGAGATGAAGGATTGGGTGCTGTGGATGACCACCATCTTCATGCCCCTCAACGATATCCGCGAAAAAATCATCATCGAGAAGGCCTACCTCATCGTCGAGGAGCAGATGCCCCGCTGCCTGCTGGACTTTGTCACCCACGTGGTGGGCTACAAGGCGGTGCTTTCCAAATGGGCCGAGGGCGAATACGCCGAGCGCCGCTCCACCATCGGCTGGCCCCCCGAGTTCGACCCCTACGTCGAGCGCTCCTATGCCGCCCTGAAGGCCGAGCAGACCAACCTGCTGCACAGCTACACCTGGCGGGCCTGGCAGCGGCTCGTCCATTGCAAACGCAATTCGGGCCAACCCGCTAGCTAAGCGACCTTTTCACAGCGCCTCCATAGCCAAGCCGCGTGCAGCCGCTCAACAGGAAATTGACCCCCACCAGCGTGCCAATGGCCCAGGAGGAGCCCCAGGGCCAACTGAGCCCGATCATCAAGCCCAGCAGGAGTGTGACGATCCCGTCCATCAGGATCCAGCGCGCCCCAGCCAGCAGGCGCAGGCTGAAATAGGCAAAAATCTGCATCAGCCCCTCGGCAAACAGAATGACCGCCAGCACCAGGGTCAGCGAGATCAGGCTCAGCCGTGGGTGAAATGCCAGGTAGGCCCCGCCCACGATGTAGAAAACGGCAATCAGAAGGCGCCAGAAGAACCCGCTCGTGTTCTTGGCTTCAAAGGCATACACCAGATGAGCCAGTCCGGTAAGAAAGATGAGCCAGCTCACCAGGATCGAGATGCCGATTCCCGCTGCCAGCGGCAACACAATGGCCAGAATCCCTACCGCAATCATCAGGATCGAGGAGCCGATAAAGTATGCGTTGAACCGCCTCAACGGATCCAGCAGATGCTCCAGGGTCATGTTCTCTCGCCCTCCGCGGTGAATTGTGGTGCGGGGTCATTATGAACCTCTGCGAGGCGCGCCCGTCAACTTTCGGTCATTGATATCTACGGGGCGAACCCGGCCACGCCCCTCAAACCGTCGCCCGCAGCCCCAGGCTCTGCCACAGGCGCAGGCTTGGCTCCGCCTGGTTGACGGTGTAGAAATGCAGCCCCGGCGCGCCGTTCTTGAGCAGCGTCTCGCACAACCGGGTCACCACCTCCAACCCGAAATCGAGCAGCGCGGGGATATCCTCCTGCAGCTCTTCCAGGCGCAGCCGCACCCAGCGCGGCAAATCGGCGCCGCAGCCGCCGCAGAAGCGCACCGTGTTGGCAAAGCCGGTGATGGGCATGATGCCCGGCACCACTGGGATGGCGATGCCCGCCTTGGCGCAGCGCTCCATGAAATCGAAGTAGGCGTCGGCGTTATAGAACAACTGCGTCAGAGCCCCGTCCGCGCCCGACTCCACCTTGTGGCGAAAGTGCTCGAAATCCGCGCCAGGCCCCGGCGCCTGGGGGTGCATCTCCGGGTAAGCCGCCACTTCAATCTTGAAGGCGTCCCCATGCGTTTCGCGGATGAACCTCACCAGCTCGCTGGCGTAGTGGAACTCCCCCGGCGCCGAAGGGCTCATGGCCGTCGCCGGCAGGTCGCCGCGCAGCGCGACAATGCGCTTCACCCCGGCCGCGCGGTAGCGTTCGAGCTGCGCGGCAATGTGCTCCCGCGTCGAGCCCACGCAGGTCAGGTGCGGCACGGCCTCCGCTCCCGAGTGCTCCACCACCGCCCGCAGCGTCTCGTACGTGCCGTCCTGGACTGACCCGAAGGCGCCATACGTAATCGAGAAATAGTTTGGCTCTACCGCGGCCAGTTGGCGGATCACCCCCGGCAGCTTTTCAACGCCTGCCGGCGTGCGCGGCGGAAACAGCTCGAATGACAAGCTCTGCGGTAAAGCCATGGTCGATCCCCTCAAAATTCAGCTGAAAACAACGCTCCCGGCCCTCAGGCGCCCCGGCGACACTCCTTCGTCGCCGGGTGCCTGAGGGCCCTGGAAAACCACAACTGCCATTACCTGTTCACTGACCACTGACCACTGACCACTGACCACTGTCCACTGTCCACTGTCCGCTGTTCACTGACCACTGATCACTGACAACTGCTTTTCAGTACCGGTACGTCTCCGCCTTGTACGGCCCTTCCACCGGCACGCCCAGGTACTCGGCCTGTTTCGCCGTCAGCGTGCTCAGCTTCACCCCGATCTTCGCCAGGTGCAGCCGGGCCACTTCTTCGTCCAGCTTCTTGGGCAGCACATACACGCCCACCTTGTAGCTGTCCCGCTTCTCCCACAGGTCCAACTGCGCCAGCGTCTGGTTGGCGAAGCTGTTGCTCATCACAAAGCTGGGGTGACCGGTGGCGCAGCCCAGGTTCACCAGCCGTCCCTCGGCCAGCACGAAGATCGCGTGCCCGTCGGGGAAGGTGTACTGGTCAACCTGCGGCTTGATGTTCAACTTCACCACCCCCGGCTCCGCATTCAACGGGTCCACCTGGATCTCGTTGTCGAAGTGTCCAATGTTGCACACGATGGCCTGGTCCTTCATCTTCTTCATGTGGTCCAGCGTGATGATGTCGGTGTTGCCGGTGCAGGTGACGTAAATGTCGCCGCGGCCCAGTGTGTCCTCGGTGGTGGTCACCTCAAAGCCCTCCATCGCCGCCTGCAGCGCGTTGATGGGGTCGATCTCCGTCACGATCACCCGCGCGCCCATGCCCCTGAGCGAGTGTGCGCAGCCCTTGCCCACGTCGCCGTAGCCGCACACCACCGCCACCTTGCCCGCCACCATCACGTCCGTGGCTCTCTTGATACCGTCGGCCAATGACTCGCGGCAGCCGTACAGGTTGTCGAACTTCGACTTGGTCACCGAGTCGTTCACGTTGATGGCCGGCACCAGCAGCTTGCCCTGCTCCATCATCTTGTAGAGCCGGTGCACGCCCGTCGTCGTCTCTTCGGAAACTCCGCGCCATTCCTTGGCAACCTTGTGCCAGTGCTTCGGATCGTCGGCATAAACTTTCTTCAGCAGGTCCTTGATCACCTGCTCCTCGTGGTTGCCCGAGGCGGTATTCACCCAGCCGTCCCCGTTCTCCAGCTCATAGCCCTTGTGGATCAGCAGGGTCACGTCGCCGCCGTCGTCCACCACCAGCTCCGGCCCCTTGCCGCCCTTGTGGCTCAGCGCCTGGAACGTGCACCACCAGTACTCTTCCAGCGACTCGCCCTTCCACGCGAACACCGGAACCCCGGCTGCCGCAATCGCCGCCGCGGCGTGGTCCTGCGTGGAGAAAATGTTGCAGCTCGCCCAGCGCACGTCCGCGCCCAGCGCCACCAGCGTCTCAATCAGCACCGCCGTCTGAATCGTCATGTGCAGCGAGCCCGTCACCCGCACCCCGGCCAGCGGCTTGCCCGCCGCATACTTGTTCCGGATCGACACCAAGCCCGGCATCTCGTGCTCGGCGATGTTGATTTCCTTGCGGCCCCAGTCGGCCAGCGTAAGATCGGCGACCTTGTAGTCGGTTGCGGTGGTTTCCAGTGTGGAAGTTGCCATGTGGAGTCTCCTTTTATCGTCCCATCGTGATATGTTGATATGTAACAGACTTCCCGCTATGGCGTCAATTGTCAAAATCCTGCGCGTGCTCGCCGATCCCAACCGGCTCCGCATCCTCCTGCTGCTCAAGGGCGAAGAACTTTCTGTCGCCGAGTTGCAGGAGATCCTGGTCATGGGCCAGAGCACCATCTCCACCCACCTCTCGCAGTTGAAGCAGGCTGGCCTCGTCGAAGACCGGCGCGCCGGCAAAAGCAATCTCTACCGGCTCAAACAGTCCGAAGCCGCCCAGGGCATCCTCTCCAGCCTGCTTGCCGAGGCCCGCGAAGAGATTCCCGAAGCCGCCACCGACCAGGCCGCCGCCCGCCTCGTCCTGCGCAAGCGCCAGGACAAGATGCGCAGCTTCTTTGACTCCGTGGCCGGCCGCCTGGGTCGCGACTACGTCCCCGGAAAGTCGTGGAAGAGCCTGGCCGAGGCCCTGTTGCGCCTCATGCCTCCCATGGTCATCGCCGACCTGGGCACCGGCGAGGGAGCTTTTGCCCTGCTGCTGGCGCAAAGAGCGGCCCAGGTCATCGCCGTCGACACTTCCCTCAAGATGATCGAGGTGGGCCGCGAACAGGCCCTCCGCAATGGCATCGACAATGTCGATTTCCGCCTCGGCGACATGGAGGAGCTGCCCATCGAAGACGCGGCCGTCGACCTGGTCTTCTTTTCTCAGTCTCTCCATCACGCCCTGCACCCCGCCCGGGCCGTCGATGAAGCCGCGCGCATTCTCCGTCCCGGCGGCCGCATCGTCATTCTCGACCTGGTCAAGCACCGCTTCGAAGAGGCCCACGAGTTGTACGCGGACGAGTGGCTCGGCTTCAGCGAGACGGAGATGGAGACCATGCTGCACAAATCCGGCTTCACCAACGTGCAGACCTCGGTGGTCCACAAAGAGCCCGAGACCCCGCAATTCCAGACCCTTCTCGCCGTCGCCGACAAGCTCGCCGAAACCGCTCCGCCAGAATTGACCAGCCAGGATTGATCAGCCTGGATTGACCCGCCAGGATTGATTGTGCCTGGATGTAGCCCGAGCCTTCCGTCTCTAAATTCCGCTCAATAAACCGCGCTGATCCTGCCCGCCCTCAGACCGCAACCCGCCTCACTCTCGCGGCAATGCGGGTAAAGACCTCCCAGGGAATCGTCCCGGTCGCCTCGGCGTGGTCGAAAGCGGTGATGGTCTCTCCGCCCTGCGTGCCCAGAATCACCACTTCGTCGCCCGCCTTGACCCCGGCAATGTCCGTCACGTCCACCACCGCCTGGTCCATGCTGACGCGCCCCACCAACGGCGCTCTCTCGCCCCCCACCAGCAGGCTGAAGCGGTTGCCCAGCAGCCGGTCCAGCCCGTCGGCGTAGCCCGCCGCCAGCAGCGCCAGCCGCATCGGCTCCGAAGCCACAAACGTCCCGCTGTAGCCCACCACCGCACCGGCGGGAATCCGCCGCACGCAGGTTACCCGGGTCTTCCACGTGAGCACCGGTTTCAGCCGCGCCCGCGCCTCGGTCAGCGTCCCCGGCTCCTGATGCCCGAACGGGGGCGCGAATTCCGGCGTCAGCCCATAGAGCGCCAGACCCGGCCGCAGCATGGTCCTCATCCCGTGCCGCGCCGCCAGTGAGGCAATCCGGGCCGTCTGCCCGGCCACCAGCGCCGCCGAACTGCCCACGCTGAGCCACTCCGGCAATCTCTCCACACCCGCCGCGTCGATCCGCTCCAGCGCCTCGTCCAGCCGCGCCAGTTGCGCCTCGGTCACCGCCCCGTCCGCTTCGTCGGCGGCAAACAGGTGCGTCATCACCGCCTCAAGCCGCAGCGGCGAAACCCCGCCAAACCGGCCCAGGATGGCATGGAGCGCGCCCTCGCCCTCGGCCCCCGATTCCAGCAGCCCCGCACTCAGCACGCCCGGATGCAGCACGTCCGGACCGATCCCCTGGCGGCTCATGCCGGTATCGATCTCCAGGTGCACCGCGACCGACCCGGCCGGCGCGCCCGCCTGCCGCGCGGCGTTGGCAATCTCGTCCAACTGCCACGGCTGCCACGCCACCGCTGTCAGCCGGTGCTCCACCGCGGCCGCTCCCTGGCCGGCGAAAACCCCCGCCATCACCACAATGCGCGCCTCGGGGCACACGGCCCGCGCCGCCACGCCCTCCTCCACGCTGGTTACGCCTAGCCACTGGGCTCCCGCCGCGACCGCCGCCGGCGCACAGATCTCCAGCGAATGTCCGTAGGCGTCGCCTTTCACAATGGCCAGCAGCTCCGCGTGGGGCGCGGCCAGACCGGCTAGAAACCGGAAATTCTCTTTGAGGGAACGGGTGTCGATCTCAACCCAGCAGGGGCGCATTGGCATCAGGTTTTCCAAACTTCAGTCTATCGCGGCCCGCCGCGACCCCCAGGGTGCGGGGGAAACCACGAACCTCATCCGGTTGTGGTCAGCCCCACCGCAGGTGGCGCAGGTGGCCGGGGAAACAACGAACCTCATCGACTAAGGTTGGCCCCACCGCAGGTGGCGCAGCACCGCAAACGCCACCACCGTCTCACCCTCATCGCCGACTTCCTCCACCAGCCGCGCCTCCAGATCGTGCGGAACCGGCATCTCGCAGGCGGCGACCTCGGTCCTCCCCGCGCCGGCAAAGCACAGCTCGCAGTGGGCCAGCGCGCTCCCGTCTCCCACCCGCACCGGCGGGCCAAAAACCCGGCAGGTCATGGGCCTCCAGGCGTAGACGTCGCACCGTCCGGTGGCCGGGTCCAGCGCAGGGCAGGCGGCTTCGTTGGCGAACTCCTCAAACCGCTCCCGCTCCGCCACCGTCTCGCCCAGGATTCCGGTCTCCCGATCGCCGGGAAAATCCGCCCCATGCTCGGCAATCCACGTCCGCGCCCGCTCTTCGACCGCCTCCGCCTTCAAGGGTTCCGCCGCGCGCAGCGCTTCCATGCCGGCGCTCAGCCGCAGGGCGTCCAGCGGGCCGATGGCGAAAGCCCCATGGCAGCAAGGGGTGCAACCTGGCCGGCACACCAGCCACTCCCCGGCCCGCCGCGCCGCCTCGGCCAGCGCCCCATCCATAATCTGCACCAGTTCCGAATCCCCCGCGGGCAGCCGCATGGGTCCAAGAATACCCCCTTGGCTCTCCGCCCCCGTTCGCGCTACTCTTCCCCCGGAGGTTCCCCATGACCGAAGCCCGCGGCGCCGTAATCCCCGCCCTGCGCTATCGCAACGCCCCCGCCGCCATCGACTGGCTCTGCCAGGCGCTCGGCTTCGAGCGCCACCATGTCTATCCCGGACCGGCGGGAACCATCGCCCACGCCGAGCTCACCCTGGGCGATGGCATGATCATGCTCGGCTCACAGAAGGACGACGAGCACGCTAGCGGCTTCATGTCGCCCCTTGACCTGGGTGGCGTCGAAACCCGAAGCGTTTACATCGTGGTGCCCGACGCCGACCGGGCCTACGCCCGCGCCGTTGCCGCCGCCGCGCAAATCGTCCGTCCGCTCCAGGACACTTCCTACGGCAGCCGTGAGTTTGCCGTCAAAGACCCCGAGGGCCACTCCTGGAGCGTTGGCACCTATGACCCCTGGGCACCGCACGAGTAGCCGCGCCGGCCTTCAGCCGATCTCCTGGCTCCAGCCCTCCAGCGCCCGCTTGAACTCGGCCATGAACTTGCACGCGTCGGCGCCGTCGATGGTGCGGTGATCGAACCCCAGGCAGAAGTGCTGCATTGACCGGATCGCAATCGTGTCGTTGCCCTCCGCGTCGGCCAGCACCACCGGCTCCTTGTTCAGCCCGCTGATCGACAGAATCGCCGAGTTGGGCTGGTTGATGATCGGGGTGCTGAACGCATCGCCAAAGACGCCGGAGTTGGTCAGCGTGAAGGTCGAGTCCTGCACTTCCTCGGGCATCAGTTTCTTGGTCCGGGCGCGCGCCGCCAAGTCGGCGATGGCCCGCGCCAGCCCCAGGAAGCTGCGGTCCTCGGCCTGCTTCACCACCGGCACAATCAGGCCCCATTCCAAAGCCACGGCGATGCCCAGGTTGATGTTCCGGTGGTAGCGGATGGCGTTGCCCTCGAGCGACGCATTCACGATGGGAAACTTCCCCAAAGCCTCCACCGCGGCGGCGGCGATGAACGGCATGAAGGTCAGCTTGACCCCGTTTTGCCTCTCAAAGCGCGCCTTTTCACGCTCCCGCAGGCGAACGATGCGGGTCATGTCCACCTTGTACACCGTATGCACATGCGGGCTGATCTGCACGCTCTCCACCATCCGCTGAGCGATGATGGCCCGCATCTTGGTCAGCGGCACCAACTCCTGCGGCACCTGCGGTGGGGCTAACTCCGCCTTCGGCGGCACCTGCGGTGCGATGGATTCCGCACCCGGAGCAACCGCAGCTCCAGCGCTGCCAGGGCCGTGCGCGCTCAGCCAGCGCAGCACATCGTCCTTGGTAATGCGTCCTGCCGTCCCGGTCCCAGCAATCCGGCCCAGGTCCAGGTGGTTGTCCCTGGCCATGCGCCGCACCAGCGGCGAAAACCGCGGCCGCTTCCCATCCGACCCCTGTGGCGGAGCCAACTGCTCCTGCGGAGCGAGAGCTGCGGTGGGTAGCGAAACCGCAGTTGCCAAACCCTCCGCTGCCGGAGCCGGCGCATTTGCGCCGGCTGTGCCCCCGATGACGGCGACCACGGCGTTGATCTCGACGGTGACGCCTTCCGGAACCCGGATCTCGGTGAGTATTCCCGCCACCGGCGAAGGAATCTCCGCGTCCACCTTGTCGGTGGAGATTTCAAACAGCGGCTCGTCCTTCTCCACCGGGTCGCCGGCCTTCTTGAGCCACTTGGTAATGGTGCCCTCGAAGATCGACTCGCCCATCTGCGGCATCACCACCACCGTCCCGCCCGTCGCCTGAGCAGCGGTCGGCGTCAAGGGCGCCTGCGGCGCGGTTTCGGGCGTCACTGCCTCGGGCTTCGCCGCGCCGGAAGCCGGAGCCGCTGTGGCCTCGTCCCCCGACGCCGCGCCGCCAATCACGGCGACCACCGTATTGATCCCCACCGTGGCACCTTCCGGCACCTTGATCTCCGTCAGCACTCCGGCCACCGGCGAAGGAATCTCCGCGTCCACCTTGTCGGTGGAGATTTCAAACAGCGGCTCGTCCTTCGCGACCGGGTCGCCGGCCTTTTTGAGCCACTTCGTTATGGTGCCCTCGAAGATCGACTCGCCCATCTGGGGCATGACTACGTCGGTTGGCATGGATGACTCTCTCCGCGATGCGGGACTTGAGTTCGGCGCCCGGTTCCTGCCGGATTATAAATCGCGGCCCATGGGCCATGAGAGTGCCCCATCCACCCGCCCCATCCGTTCTTCATCCCTGCCGCTCGGAACCCTATCGCATCGCCGCCCTCGCCAGCGAACTGGCCGATACCCGCCCGTAGCTCTCCCACACCGTCTCCGGAATGTCCACATGCGGCAGGTAGTTTCGTCCCCTGGGTCCGTACCCGTCTTCGTCGTCGTTGAGCCGCCCCATCTCGCCCAGCAGCAGCGCCAGGAACCGCTCCGGCGTCCATGTTCCCCGATCCTGGCCGGCTACCAGCCTCGGCAGCCCGTTCGGCCCCGGCTCCACTCGCGGCACAAAGGCCGCATGGCTCAGCACCCGCGTCTCCGCCCCCGCAATCCCCGCGTTGGCAAGCTCTGCCTCGCGGACCCAGGTGAGAACCGACCGCCGCAGCATGGTGGGGTCCTGCAAAATCAGCACCGGCCCCACCCTGCCCAGCGCTTCCCGCAGCGTTCCCTGGCTGAAGCGCGCATTCTCCCCGCTGTTTGTTGACTGGCTCTCAACCAGAATCCTGCCCGGCGGAATGCCGTAAGCCCCCTGCGCCACCACGGAGCACATCTCCGCTTCGCCCATGGCTTCCTGAATCAGCTCCGGTTCCACCAGCCCACTGCGGTGCGACCGGCGCAGATTCTCATAGAGCAGCCCGGTCGAGTGGCCGACGCCCCCGGAAAACAGCAGCCTGGCCGCTACCGGCGCCCTCTGCGCCAGCCTGCAGGCCGCCGTCACGGTCGCGACCACCTGGTTGCCCAGCAGCACCACGGCGTCCAATCCCGCCAGCTCGTCCTCTCCGGGACCCCACGCGCCGAAATCGTCCTGGGCCAGGTAGGCGCTCATGCGGTTGATGTCGCGGCAAAGCTGCTCCGGGCTGGGCGTCATGGCCGAGGTCCTCGCTGCACAAAGCTTAGGCCCTGCGCACAGGCCCTACAATGAACCCGTATGCCCACCGCCGTACGCTCGCACGCAAAAATCAACCTTGGCCTGTACATCGGCGCGCCCCGCCCCGACGGCTTCCATGCCCTGGCCACCGTCTACCAGACCCTGGAACTCTACGACCTGGTCACCGTCTCCGCCCGTCCCGCTCCGGCCACTCTCCTGCGCCTCACCTCGAACGACAGCCGCGTGCCCACCGACGAGCGCAACACCGCCTGGAAGATGCTCACCCTGGCCCTCGAATTCCTCGGCCTCGCCGCCGAGGTCGAAATCCACATCGAAAAGCGCCTCCCCGTGCAGGGCGGCCTGGGCGCCGGCTCGGCCAATGCCGTGGCCGCCCTGGTGGGCCTCGAAGCGGAACTCGAAGCGGAACTTGGCGCGGAACGCGGGGTGGAACGCGGGATCGCCGCCCAGCTCCTCGACGACCCCATGTGGCCCGCCCGGCGTCTGGAGTTGGCCGCCCAAGTCGGCTCCGACGTGCCCCTGTTTCTCATCGGCGGCGCCATCCTCGGTGTGGACCGCGGCCAGCAGGTCTATCCCCTCCCCGACCTCGAGCCCGTCTGGTGCGTCCTCGCCACCCCGGACATCGGCGTCTCCACCCCCCAGGCTTTTCGCGACTGGGACTCCCTCTGCGCCGCCGAGGGTTTGACCCAGGAGGCCAGTGCGGATAAACTAAGTGAGTTGAGCCGCGCCTATGCCAGCGCCTTTGCGGGAACGATCCCAAGCACGAATCAAGGATCAATCCCCGGAGGACGGCCAGGAGTTGGCTCCTCCGGTGTCCTTGCCGAAGGCGGGGACCTGGCCGGACCTGAAGAGTCCGCGCTTGTCCGCACCGGGATCAGTAGCTGGATTCAGAACGACTTTGAACGCGTCGTCTTCCCCCAGCACCCCCCCCTTGCGGAAATCAAGCGCAGTCTCGCGGGCTCCGTCACACCGGAGGCAGCTCTCCATGCCTCGCTGTCCGGGTCCGGTTCGGCGCTCTTCGGGTTGTACTTGACCCGCGGAGCAGCGGAAGCGGCTCGCGAACGCCTGCGGCCGGCCGGTGTGCGGACCCTGTTGACCCGTACCCTGCCGCGCTCCGCCTATTGGCGCGAAATGCTTCTGTCCTGAGCAGGTTGACAGTCCACCGTGGTGCGAGAGAGACTCGCCTTCGGCTGTCCTGTTGGGCGATCGTCTAATGGTAGGACAGTGCCCTTTGGAGGCACTTGTCCAGGTTCGAATCCTGGTCGCCCAGCCATGTTCACTTGATCGTGGAATCCCGAGCAGCCAAAGCCAACCAGCTTGGAGGGTATCGGAAATGGAAGTGGAAGCATTGACAGTCACGGCGGACGAGAAGCAAAAGGAGAGCGGGCCCGGCACGCCCCGCGAAGGCGCGCCCAAAGAACCGGCTACCCCGATTGCGGCTGCAACCCCGGCTCCGGTCCCGGTTGCGGCTCCGATCGCGGCCTCGGCTCCGGCCGCGGTCCCCGCGGCGGTTGTCGACGCTGCCCAAAAGCCCCAGCCCGTCAAGCCGGTCGTCGAGCGCAAGCGCACCCGCAACCTCAGCGAGGACAAGCGCTTCAAGCTCTTCTCCGGCACCGCCAACCGCCCCTTGGCCGAGGAAATCGGCCGCTACATCGGGGTTCCGGTGGGCGAGGCCAGAATGCAGCGCTTCGCCGACGGCGAAGTCTACTTCCAACTACTTGAAAACGTGCGCGGAGTCGATGTTTTTGTGGTCCAGCCCACCTGCTACCCCGTGGATCAGCACCTGGTGGAGCTGCTGGTGATGATCGACGCCCTCAAGCGGGCCTCGGCGGCCAGAATCACCGTGGTCGTGCCCTATTACGGTTATGCCCGCCAGGATCGCAAGGACAAGCCCCGCGTGGCCATCAGCTCCAAGCTCATCGCCGACCTGCTCACCACCGCCGGCGCCAACCGCGCCCTCTTCGTTGACCTGCACGCCGCGCAGATTCAGGGCTTCTTCAACATTCCCGTCGACCATCTCTTCGCCAGCCCGGTGCTGGTCAGCTACTTCCGCGAACTGGCCCTGCCCAACCTGACCGTGGTTTCTCCCGACGCCGGCGGCGTGGAGCGCGCCCGCTTCTTCGCACAAAAAGTCGGAGCGCCCCTGGCCATCGTCGACAAGCGCCGCACCGACATCAACGTCACCGAAGTGATGAACGTCATCGGCGATGTGAAGGGCAAGACCTGCCTCATCATCGACGACATCATCGACACGGCCGGCACCCTGGTGAAGACCGTGGACGCCCTCTACGACGCCGGCGCGGCTGCCGTCTACGCCGCCGCCAGCCACGCCGTGCTCTCGGGCCCGGCCATCGATCGCATCGCCAATTCGCGCTTGCAGCAGGTGGTGGTCACCAACACCATCCCCCTGCGCGAAGCCGCCGCCAAGTTGCCAAAGATCAAAGTGCTCTCCATCGCCGGCCTGCTGGGCGCGGCCATCGAGAGCATCCACATGGAAACCAGCGTGAGTACGCTGTTCAGCTGAGGGATCAGGGGTTAGGGATAAGGGATTAGGGAGCAGACGGCTTCCTGGTTCTAGCCCCTGATCCCTAACCCCTAACCCCCAACTTTTCAACAAAGGGAGCCGACCCCCAAAGCGTCCGTGCCCGAATCAGGAAACGAGAGATCGAATGCCAGAAGTTGTCATAGCCAAAGCCCGCGAGGGCAAGTTCAACAAAAATGCCGCCCGCCGCGTCCGTGTCGCGGGCAAGATTCCCGCCGTTCTCTATGGTCCAGGGCACGATGCGGTGGCCATCGAGGTCGACCCCAAGCAGATTTCGCGGATTCTCTTCTCCGAGACCGGCCATAACACCATCTTCGACGTCGAAATCGCCGGCCTCCCCACCGCCAAGGCCATGATCGTCGATTTGCAGCGCGAGCCGCTCAAGGACTTGTTGATCCACATCGACCTCAAGCGCATCGCCCTCGACAAGACCCTGCGCGTCAGCGTCCGCGTCAAGCTGCTGGGCATTCCGCTAGGCGTCAGGACGGCCGGCGGAATCCTGGACCAGGTGCTCCGCGAAGTCGAGATCGAGTGCCTCCCCGCCGACATCCCCGGCCACATCGACGTGGACGTCAGCAATCTGGAGATGTACGGCGTGTTGCGCGTCAGCGACCTGCCCCACTCCGACAAGATCAAGTACCTCAATGCCGAGGACGCGACCGTAGCCCACGTCGTCTCCATCCGCGAAGAGGCGCCCACCGCGGCTGAAGTCGAGGCGGCTGCCACCGCGGCGGCGGCAGCGGCCACCGCGGAGCCCGAGGTTGCCAAGAAGGGCAAGCCCGAGACCGATGCGGCGGCGGCAAAGAAGCCCGAGGCGAAGAAGTAACCCTTGGCCGAGGCAAGTGAACCCGGTGGGCGCCGCAGCCCGTTCTTGCTCGTGGGGCTGGGCAACCCAGGTCCGGAATATACGTGGACCCCGCACAACGCGGGGTTCATGGCCATCGACCGCATCGCTCTGCAAGAGGGCGTTGTGGTCCAGAACCGGCGCTGCCGGGCCGCTACCGCAACCTGCCGCTTGGCGGGACGCGAGGTGATCCTGGCCAAGCCGGAAACCTTTATGAACCTGAGCGGCTTGGCAGTCGCCGCCCTGGTTCGGGAGTTCGATGCGGACCCGGCCCGGGACCTGCTCGTCATCTACGACGAACTGGACCTGACGCTGGGGACCTTCAAAATCAGGGAGCGCGGTTCGCCCGCCGGGCACAACGGAGCCCGCAGCATTACCGCCGCCCTGGGCAGTCAGGAGTGGCTGCGCCTCCGCATCGGCGTGGGACCCGATCTGCCTCCGGAGGCCATGGCCGCCGGGGGAAGACGGCCGGGCAGGGATTTCCTGCTCTCTCCCATGCGCAAGGCGGATTTGACGGTCCTTGACGAGGTGCTGGACCGGGTGGCGACCGCTACCCGCCGCATCCTCGAACTCGGACCGGCAGCCGCAATGAACGAGTTCAACCGCCGCGACCGGAATGGCCCGGCGGAAGAGTAACGAAAGCACCAAGCCGCAGAGGCGTGAGCCTGCGGGCAAGGCTGGTAACCAGGGATTGACCCTGAGCGTCCAGCGGAAAAGAGAAACCGGATGCCCCGTGTGTATGAGGTTATGTTCATTGTTCGGCCCGATGTGGTCGAAGAGGAAGTCGACAAGCTGATCGCCGGCTTCTCCACCAACGTCGCCAACGGCGGCGGAGTGGTCAAGACGGTCGAAAAGATGGGCCGGCGCAAGCTTGCCTACATGGTGCGCAAGTTCAACGACGGCAACTACGTCCTGCTCACCGTCGAGGCCAACGGCCCGGTGGTGCTCGAACTGGAGCGCCGCCTGCGCGTCACCGAGCCGGTGATCAAGTTCATCACCGTCCGCATCGACGAGGAAGAAAAGCGCCTGGCCAAGGTCAAGGCTCTGCGCGGCGTGCGCCGCAAGCTGAGTGCGGAGCCCGCGGCCCCGTTCGTGCCCGCCGCCTCCGTTGCCGCTCCGGCCCCAGTTGCCGCTCCTGCGCCCGTCGCCGCCCCGGCTCCTGCCGCCGCCGCTTCGGCCCCCGCGGCTGCCGAAGCTGCCGAGCCCGCAACCGTCTAAGGCTTGTCACCAATTGCCGCCGCCGCGCAATCGGCCCCGGCCCGATCCAGTCTCCCGCGTGCGCCCCACGGCGCCCTCCGGGACCTAAGAGAGTAAAGAGGAAACACCATGTCTGAAGAGACCCAAGCAAAGGCGCCCGAGACGAGCGCTCCCGCAGCTCCCCCAGCCGGCTCCGGTTCGGGCTCCGGCCCGAGTTCCAACTCCGGCCCCGGCGGCGGCTCCAGTTCCGGCCCGCGTTCCGGCGGCGGACGCCCCTCCGGCCCCGGCGGCCGCGGCAAGTTCTTCCGCCGCAAAAAGGTCTGCAAGTTCTGTACCGAAAAGATCGACGCCATCCCCTACCGCGATGTCCGGCTGCTGCAGGGCTTCGTGGCCGAGCGCGGCAAGATCGTGCCCCGGCGGCTCACCGGCGTTTGCACCACCCACCAGCGCCGCCTCACCCGCGCCATCAAGCAGGCCCGGAACATCGCCCTGCTGCCGTTCGCCACAAGGCACTAAAGTTCGGTCCCGGCCGTCGCACGTTCGCCCATATCGAGGTCCAGTCCCTTTTCTTCGGGAATGGCCGCGGCGAACGGATTGTGGCTCGCGACAATCGTCCGGACGCCGATCAAGAATCTTGCGCGGTGCGGCCGTTGGTTGGCGTCTTTATCCTAGAGGATGAAGAGCGCCCACGGCGTCGCCCGCCCGTACCGATGGAGAGTTTCACATGGAAGTTATTCTGAAGGAAGACGTAGTCAACCTGGGCCACCGCGGCGATCTCGTCAAAGTGGCCGACGGCTACGGTCGCAACTTTCTGCTGCCCCGCAAGCTGGCGCTGCAGGCTACCCTGGCCAACAAAGCCGTCGTCGAGCAGATGAAGTCTGCCGCCGCCCGCCGCTCGGCCAGCGACAAGGCCCTGGCCGAAGCGCTGGTGGCCAAACTCGAACCCGTGGTGCTCAGCTTTACCCGCAAATCGGGCGAAGCCGGCCACCTCTTCGGCTCCGTCACCTCGGTCGATATCGCCGCCGGTCTTGAAGCCAAGGGCTTCGAGATCGACCGCCGCAAGATCCAGTTGGAAGAGCCACTCAAGAGCCTGGGCGATTTCAAGGTAGCCATCAAGCTCTACCGCGAGGTCACGGCCCACGTCACCGTCACGGTCCTAGCCGAAGCCTCCGAGGAAACCGCCGGCGAAGTGCCGGCCCCCGTTGCCGAGGCCGCGCCCGCGGCCGAAACTGCCATCGCCGAGTAGTTCCACCCCGCTCCGGCGCCTGCCGCCTCCCGGCCTACCGGGAGGCGGCAAGGATTTCAGTACCCATTTTCCCTTCACAGCTTGCCGCTGCATCCCTGTCGCTAGCGGCCGTCGCCGCTACCTCGGCCTCGAAATTCTGTCATCCCATGGGCTTCCTGCACTCGGCGGCGGGCAGCTCACTTCGCGCCCAGAATCCGCTCCGCGCGCCCATACGAGCCCAGGTTGAAGGCGTTCGTGTAACCCAGGGCGTTCAACTTCTTTTTCGCCACGCCCCCGCGCACGCCGCTTTGGCAATGCAGCAGCAGCACCTGGCTTTTGTCCCTCACCCGGCGCGGCAACTCGGTCTCAATCTCGTCCAGGGGAAGATTGATTGCGTCCGGCAGGTGCCCGGAGGCGAATTCGGCGCCGGTCCGAACGTCGATCAGCAGCGCTCCGTTCCTCAAGTGCCCCACGGCATCGTTCAAAGAAATCTGCCGCGGGCGCGTCAGCAGCCAGATCAGCGCCAACACCGCCGCCACGACCAGCACATGGGACCAGTTCATCCTTCAAGACTACTGCGATCCGCTCTCGTTCGCCTTGGCCACTTCCACCAGAACCGAATAAAACGTCGCCCCCGCTCCCAGGTCGGTGAGCCGTTCGCTGGTCAGGGCATTCACGTTTGAGCCCCCAGCCTGCATCTTGGCCCAGTCCATGTGCGAGGCCACCACCCCGGGCGGCACGCTCCCGTTCACCAGCGCCGTCAGGGTCAATGCTCCGCGGTCGTTCCACACCCGCACAGGGTCCCCGTCGGCAATCCCTCGCGCCCGCGCGTCCGCCGCGTGCATCTCCAGCCGCTGGCTGGTCCTGGCCTCCATCCTGCGATGCCCGTCCAGGTTGGCGAAAGTCGAATTCATATAGTTGTCGGCCTTGCGCGACAGAAACTCCAGCGGAAAGCGCTCCGCATCCTTCCCCCACCGCGACTCGACGGGAGGGACAAAGCCCGGAAGCCCATCCAGCCCCTCGGCGGCCAAAGCCTCCGAATAAAACTCCACCTTCCCCGACGGCGTCGCCAGCGGCCCCTTCGTATAAGGCTGAAATGGCTCCGTCTCCGGATCCCGGTGGAACCCCACCGCCATGTGCCCCTTCTCTTTCAGCTCTTCGAGGGTGATGTGCTCCATGCCGGCATTGGTCGAGTGCCCATCCGCCCCCTCGTCTTTCCCCATCCCCAGCGCCTGCCGGATCAGCTCCTCCGGCGGTTCGCGGAAGCATTCCTCGGTGAACCCCATTCGCTGCGCCAGTTGCCCAAACAGCCATACATTCGACCGCGCCTCGCCCGGCGGCTCGATGGCCTGATTTGAAAGCTGCACAAAGTAGTGCCCATAGGCGCCCTGAATGTCGGTGTGCTCCAGGAATGTCGTCGCCGGCAGAATGTAGTCGGCATAATCCGTCGTATCGGTAAAAAACAGCTCGTGGACCACCGTGAACAGGTCTTCCCTGGCCAGCCCTCGCCGCACCGCGTTTTGGTTCGGCGCAATCGCACCAGGGTTCGAGTTGTAAACGAACAGCGCCTTCACCGCCGCACCCTCGTTGCCCTCTGATCCCTGACCCCTGACCCCTGACCCCTGCTTCTCGTCCAGCTCCATCCCCAGCGTTGACATGTTCACCGTCCGCGCCAGCCTTCCCAGAGGCGAAGCCAGCGCCAGGTCCGGCCTCTCCAACGCCTGCTTGTCCCACTTGAAGGCCCCCGAAGTCGAAAGCTGTCCGCCCCCGCCGCGGACTTTCCACGCTCCGGTCAGCGCCGGCAGCATGGCGATGGCTCTGGCCGCCGTGCCCCCGTTCTCGCTCCTCTGCACGCCGTAATTCATGCGGATCGCCGCCGGCCTCGTCGTCGCATACTCCCGCGCCAGACGCTCCACCTCGCCCGCCGTCAGCCCCGTCCACGCCCCCACCCGCTCCGGCGTATACTCCCGCGCCCGCTCCGCCAGCCGCTCGATCCCGTGCGTCATTTCCTCAATGTAAGCCCGGTCTTCCAGCCCCTCGTCCAGAATCACGTGCATCATCCCCAGCGCCAGCGCCGCGTCGGTCCCCGGCCGGATGGCGATGTGCCAGTCCGCCAGGGCAGCCGTCCGCGTCCGGTAGGGGTCGATCACGATCAGCCGCGCCCCCGCCCGTCGCGCCTGCTCCACCATCGGCCACAGGTGAATGTTGTTGCCGTGGATATTCGCGCCCCAGGCCACCACCAGCTTCGCCAGCCGGAAATCCTCCGTCGGCGTCCCCAGCTTCCTGCCGTACACCAGGTTCCACGCCACCCCGCCGGCCTCCGAGCAAATCGTCCGGTTCAACTGGCACGCGCCCAGCCGGTGAAAGAACCTCCGGTCCATCGACCCAAACCCCAGCACGCCGATCGTCCCCGCATAGCTGTAGGGTAGAATCGACTCCGGACCCCAGCGCTCGGCGGTCTCCGTCAGCCGCGCCGCAATCCCGTCCAGCGCCTCGTCCCAGCCAATGCGCTCAAAGGCCTCGTGCTCCCGCCCCCGCACCATCGGCCCCTTGGCGATGCCGGCTTTCCGCTTCAGTGGATAAAGAATCCTCTCCGGCGCGTACACCCGGTCCAGGTACTTGGCCACCTTCCCGCACAAAAAACCCTGCGTCACCGGCTGCGAGGGGTCGCCAGCCACCTTCACCGCCCGCCCCGCCTCGGTCACCGTCACCAGCACGGCGCAGGAATCCGGGCAGTCGTGCGAACAGACCGTATGCACAATGCGGAATGGAGCGATGGGGGAGCCCGCGGACATGGTGCCATTGTAAGCTGAACCCGGAGGAACTCGCATGAGAAGGCTACCCCTGCTTTTGACCCTGATTTTGCTGGCCGCCGCCGCCCGGCCCGCCCCCGCCCCACCCGTCCCCGCCGACGAAGCCGCCATCCGCGCCGCCCTCGATGCTCAGGCTGCCGCCTGGAACCGCGCCGACATTCCCGCCTTCATGAAAACCTACGAATACTCTCCCGAAACCACCTTCATCGGAGCCACCCTGCGCAAGGGCTACGGCCCCATCCTCGAGCGGTACTCCAAGTCCTACACCACCCCCGCGCAGATGGGCGCGCTCACCTTCAGCAACCTTGAAGTCCGCCTGCTCCCCGGCTCCTGCGGCACGGTCGAGTTCGCCGTTGTCACCGGCCGCTTTCACCTCCAGCGCACCGCCAAAGGCCAGGCCAAAAAAGACACCGGCATCTTCTCCCTGGTCTGGCGCAAAAGCCCCCAGGGCTGGAAGATCCTCCTCGACCACACCAGTTGAGCCCGTCCTTGTGAGTGTGAGTCCGAGTGTGAGTGTGAGTGCGAGTGTGAGTGCGAGTGTCAGTGTGAGTGTGAGTGCGTACTGGTCAACCGGAGACGAAGCCTGAAATCTGCTGCGCCAGCAGGTCCTGCGCCGTGCGCATCGCCATGTGGCTCTGCCCCGTCAGGCTGGCTGTCCGCACGTTTGGCAGCCCTTCCTCGAGCGCCGCGATGGCGTGGCTGAACGGATGCTCCGCGCTCTCGGTCCCCAGCAGCAGCAGGGTCGGGCAGCTCAGCCCGGCGTAAGCCTCAACGTCCCCCGCCAGCCCGTCCATGGCCTTCAACTCCCGCGGCCAGGTCGGCGCCAGCTTGGCCAGCCGCGCCCAGCCCCGGCTCGAACGCATCGCATGCACATGCGCCCCCGGAAGCCGCACAAACTTCTTCAGCCCCATCTCCAGCGCATCGTCCAGCCGCCCGTCGTCCACCGCTCTGCAAAACGGCGCCAGGTTCTCACCCGCCACTAGCCCCCCAATCGGCAGCGGAGGCTCATACAGCACCAGCCGCCGCACCCTGGCCCGCATCGCCGCCCCCAGCGCGCAGATGGCTCCAAACGAGTGCCCCACCAGGCTCGCATCCCGCCCCGCCGCCGTCAGCACCGCCATCACGTCCTCATACTCCCGGCCGATCGAATACGCTGAAGCTCCCGTCTCGCTCCGCCCGTGCCCCCGCCGGTCCATCATGAAGCACGTAAACTGCCGCGCCAGCCGCCCCGTCACCCCCGTCCAGTCCGCGCCCCGTGAGAGGCTCCCATGCACAAACACCACCGCCGGGCCCTTCCCGAAACGGCTGAAGCCGATCCGAGTCCCGTCCTTTGAGCGCACGCACTCCAACGCCGCCTCGCTCCGCGCCGGTTCGAGCCCCGAGGCTCCCAAATTGTTCTGGGTGATCAAACTCGATTATCCCGCCCGCCGCCCGCCGCCGGCAAATCCCCCACCCCATCAGTGACACATCGAGATGTGGGCCGCCCGCCGACCGCATTTCCCGCTTCCGGATACGCCCTGCCAGGCGTCTCCATCAACAAACCAGCGAGCCGGCCACAGTGGGCCGGCTCGCTGGTCTTGCCCTGAAGGCGCCTTAAAAAATAATCTTCAAGGCCAGTTGCGTGTTGAACGGTTCGCCCGAGCCGATGCCCGGCGCGCCGTACGAAACGCCGATGGTCGAGGTGCTCCAGCCAAACGCGCTGCCGTACCCAAGGTTGTTCAGCGGCGCCGCCAGGTTCACGCGGTTGAACACGTTGAACATCTCCACGCGGAACTGCGCGCGGACCCGTTCCTTGTAGATGGGCGTGTTCTTGATCAGCGACAGGTCCACATCTCCAAAGCCGGGTCCCACCACCTGGTTGCGGCCCAGATTGCCGTAGGTCGCGCTGGTCGGCACAGAGAAGTTCCCGGCGCTGAGGGGGGTGAGGTACTGCGCATAGGAGTGCGACTGCACCGACTCGTTGTGGGTGAGGGCCGCTCCGGTGAGGTCGGCGCGGTCCTCGCCCTCCGCCGTTCCGCTGTTGTCCGCGCCGGTGAGCACGTTGACCGGCTCGCCGTTCTGGAACTTGAGGATGCTGTTGACCTCCCAGCCGTGCGTCAAAGCCTTCGGCCCCTCCGCCAGGGCGGGAATCTCGTAGGTGAGGTATGCGGCGAAGTGGTTGCGGATGTCGGCGTTTGCGTTGCCCCAGTCGCCGGCCAGATTGCCCGAGTTCTGCGGAATGGTGTTAAAGACGCTGGAGTCGTCCAGATTGTGGCTCCACGTATAGGCGAACTGGCTGGTGAGCCCGTGCCACGAACTGCTCCGCAGCGTTGCCTGCAGCGCGCTGTAGCTGGACGAAGCCGCCGAGTTGATCTGGTTGATGATCCCGAAGTTGGGGAACTTGCTGAAGTAGGGCCGCGTCGACTGCTGGTAGCTGAACGTGTTTCCGTTCACCGTCACGGTCGAGGTGTTCTGGTCCGCGCCCAGTGCATTCTGGTTGATGTCCTGCAGCACCAGGTTGTGGCGGCTCACTGATCCCACGTAGCCCACGTTCAACTGCCACGCCTTGCCCAGGCTCTGCTCGATGTTCAAACCAAAGAGCTCGGCGTACGGCGTTTTGAAGTTGCGGCTCACCGAGTAGATGGACACCACGTTGCTGCCCGTGGGCTGACCCAGGGCCGGCGTGAAGATTGGCGCTGCCTGGTTGTTCGCCCAGATGGGCGTCGGGTTTGGCGTGTTCAGAACGATCGACTCGTTGGGCTCGCTCCCGGCCGGGTTGTTGTTCACGCCGCCCGCGCCGCCGTTGGGGATGCCAATATTCCCAAAGAAGGCCTGGCCGGCCGGCTGGTCAAAGTAGATGCCGTAGTTGGCCCGCACCACCGTGCCGTTATGCACCTGGTAGGAGATTCCGAAACGCGGCGACACATCCGCCTTGTTGCTGTTGTAGATGTAATCCGGCGTCCCCGAGCCCCCGCCGGCGACCACCAGGCCGGTGGCGCTCGTGGGGTCGAAGATCGAGAGGTTCGGATCGTTGGTGAAGTACGGCTGCTGGTAGTCGTAGCGCAGCCCGAAGTTCAAATTCAGCTCCGGCGTCACCTGCCACGAGTCCTCCGCGAACAGCGACCCGGTGTGCGTGTAGATGAATCGCTCCTGGGTGCCGAGCGTAATGCCCGACGTATACGCGTAGCCGGCAAGAAAATCGGCCAGAGTCACCACGTTCGGATCAAGACCCTGAATCGCCGTGTTGTCCTTGTTCGCGGGGTTGCTCTGACTCCACGGGCCAATTTCCCCGTTGAAGTTGAAGGCCCCGCGGGCGCCCCAATTGTAATAGAGATCGATGTAGGCGCGGCGATACTCAAGGCCGAACCGGAACTGGTGCTTGCCTACCGTCCAGGAGAGCGTGTCGGCAATCTGGCCCGCGATGTCGTTGCGCCCCGAGGTTGGCGTCACGCCGATCGAGTCGAAGCCGTTGATGGCGATCTGCGGAGCCCCCGACAGAGATGCGCCCGTGTTGAGCCCGGCCAGTGTCAATGGATTCTGGCTGTGGACCGCATCGGCAAAGGCCTGCATGAAGTAGTTCACGCCCGCGGCAAGCTGGTTGCTCAGGTTGGGCCGGACACTGTAATTCCACACCGTATTGAAGTTCTCGATGTGCGACGGTACGGTCTGGAAATACTCCGGCAGGTAAGAGCAGACAAACACGCAGCTAGGCGCCACGGCGTAGCCCTGCCCGAAATACCAGATGCCCGAAAGGTGGCTCTTCTCGCTGAAGTTGTGGTCGATATGGGCCACGCCGTTGTGGCTGTAACCGCTCTGCGGCACGCTGCTGGAGTAGTTGCCCGGCGTGCCAGCAAGATTGGCAATGGCGCTCGGATCCCACAGCGTGCTGAGAATGTTCTGCGAGACTGTGCTGGGCGTAACCGCCGCCCAGCCGCCGTACGGCTTTCCGGTGACGGGATTGAGGTTGTTCAGTACATCGAGCGCTCCGGCCAGGCCTTTGCTGTGGTCGCCGGTCACGTAGGCCGGCGAGGGCTCGGTGACGGTATTGGCCTCACCGATGACGAACTTCTGCTCCTCGTACGTGAGGAAGAAGAAAGTGTGGTCGTGCCAGATGGGCCCGCCCACCGAAGCGCCATAGTTCTGGTTGCGAAACGGCTGCTCCGGCGATCCGGGGCTAACAAATGGCGAGACCACGGCCAGCGCTTCGTTGCGGTTGTAGTAGTACACATCGCCGTGGAACTGATTGGTGCCGGACTTCGTGGTGACGTTCAGGTTGCCGCCGGGGCTGCGCCCCGATTCGCTGTTGCCCGTCGTCTGCAGCGAGTACTCGTCCAGAGCCTCAACGGGATACACGACACCCGCGATGCCGCTGATGCCGCCCTGGTTGACCGCGTCCACATTCAGGTAAAGATCGTTGTTGTCCGTGCCGTTGATGGTGTAGTTGATCTGATTGCCGCGCGTACCGTTGACCGAGCCAGAGTTGTTGTAACCGGAGAAAGACGCCGAGGTGCCGAGAAGCTGCGTAAAGTCGCGGCCGTTGAGCGGCACATCCTGCAGCGCCTGCGAATCCAGAACCGTAGTCTGCGTCACGGTGGTGGTGTCGAGCGAAAGGCTGTCGGCGGCCACTTCGATGGTGGTCGCCTGCTGCGCTACCGTCAGCTTCACCGGCAGCGTGTAAACCTTGCCCGCCTGCACCTGCACGCCGGTCACCTGGGTGCTCTGGAAACCGGCCGCCTCCACCTTCACCGTGTAGGTGCTCTGCGGCAGATCGTTGAACGCGAACTCGCCGGCGCCGGATGAAACCGTATCCCGCACCACCGCGGTCGCCACATCCGTGGCCGTCACTTTGGCGCCGGGAATCGCCGCCCCCGAAGGATCGGTGATGCTCCCGTTAATCCCGCCGCGGAAAGTCTGCGCCAGAGATGGCACACAGAACAGCGCCAACAGGGCAAGCAGGGCTGAAGACACGATCAGCCACCTTCTGAGTTTTTGCATTGTTCCTCCTGAATGGATACAGATCGTCCGGTCCATGCTGCCAATCGATCCGCAGCTGAACCGCATAGGTTCGATGGATGTAGATGGATGAACCCGAAGGCCGCATCAATGCGGCGCTCCAGGTACAGCTTCACTTGAGGGTGTTCAGAAATCGCAGCAAACGAATCGAATGGGGTCGCCGAAGAGCAGGCAGCAGGGAGTTACAGCTTCACGCACGCTGACAGGTACAACAACAACAACGCGGGATTGCGGCGTCGATCGACATTGGATGAAGAATAGCATAACACAGCTTCCGCGCGGGATCTTGCTTTGGCCATTTGCCGAATGTCCTATCGGCCATTTCGCTCGAAAATCGCCCTCTTTCCGCGGCTTGTTTAGCCACTGAGGGAAGGTTTCAAGCAATTCAATGTCAACTTGGAGCCGTTCGAAATAACTCTATGTGCGGCGGCGTAGACCAGATTCCTGCCGGCTCGCCGGCAACAGAGCCCTCACCACCAGCGAAACACCGAGGCTGACGATGACCCCGCGAGTCATGAGCCAGTTATCGTAGCTCCACGAGAGAAATGCCAGGGTAAGAAACACCCCGATCGGAAATAGCTCAGAGAGGACGGCGCGCAGCCACTGCGGCTGGCGCGCGACAGCCTCGAGGCCGGGCAGCTCGAGGTTGGCTGAAGCCGCTCCCCCGCCGAAACGTGGCAGCAGCCGTGGCGCCGCGCGCAGGTAACTCCGGTAAGTCTCGCCGAGCTGGCCAGCAAGAAAAGCCTCTTCGCCCAGGATCAGGCGCAGCAGAAACGCGGTCAGCAGAACCATCGCAATCAGAGCGCCGCTCACCGGCATCAGGAAAGCCATGGCGGCGAACACCAGCCAGGAGCCAAGATAGAGCGGGTTGCGAACATGGCGATAAGGCCCTTCGGCGAGCACCGCGCCGGCCTTCATCTGCCCGTGGTTCACCGTGAAAGGCCCCAGGTAGGCGGTTCCCCACACCCGCAGCGCCACGCCCGCGGCGGCAATCAGCGCGGCCGCCGCAATGGCCGCCGGCGCCGCAACGGCGAAGCTCCCCAGGCCTAGCCGAACCAGCCCCAGCGCCAGCCAGCCCAGCAGCGAGGTGCGCCGTCCAATGCCCCAGGCCTCAATCCACGGCGCCCAGAAACCCAGTGAAACCATCGCCACCATGATCGCCATGCGCAGCCGAAACTCGATCTTCGTTGCCCCCATTCACCTCTCCCTGATGCCGGAGTGTACCATCCGGCGCGGCAGCGGCCGGAGCACAGGGCCGGCGGCCTTTGTGTGGTAGGCTGGCCCATGAAAGCCGCTTGCCGCCATTCCGGCGTCCTGCCGCCCACCTCCGGAGGACTCCCTCATGTTCCTGCGTACGCTTGCCGTTGCCGCGGTTGCCTTCGCCTCCCTGCCCCTGGTTGCGCAAAACTCCGCCGCCCCCGCTGACCTTGGCGCCTCGGTCGAGCGGCAGTTGCCGGCTCTCATCGAAACCTATAAGCATCTGCACCGCAACCCCGAACTCTCGCGCCACGAGCAGCAGACCTCGGCCTTCGTGGCGGCCGATCTGCGCAAGCTGGGCTACACCGTCACCGAGCGCGTGGGCAAATACCAAGACGGCGCCCAGGCCTTCGGTGTCGTTGCGGTGCTCGAAAACGGCGTTGGGCCGCGTCTCTTGATTCGCACTGACATGGATGCCCTCCCGGTCGAGGAGAAGACCGGCCTGGACTACGCCAGCACCGTCAAGACCACCAATGTTCAGGGCCAGGAGGTGGGCGTCATGCACGCCTGCGGCCACGACCTGCACATGACGGTGCTGCTGGGCGCGGCGCGTGAGTTGGCGGAGCGCAAAAGCCAATGGCGCGGAACGCTGGTCCTCATCGGCCAGCCCGCCGAGGAAGTGGTGCAGGGGGCATCCGCTCTTTTGGCCGACCATCTCTACGAGCGCTTCGGCAGGCCCGACTTCGTCCTCTCCGAACACGACTCCAACGACGTGGCCGCGGGCTCGATTGCCATGAAGGGGGGCCCTCTGCTGGCCAGCGCCACCACAATCAACGTGGTTTTGCGCGGCATCGGCGGCCACGGCTCCGCGCCCCAGGCCGGCAAGGACCCCATCATTCTCGCCGCCGAGTTTGTGCTGGTGGCGCAGACCATCGTCAGCCGCCAGGTCGATCCGCAACAGCCCGCCGTGCTCACCGTGGGCACCATCCACGGCGGCACCAAGAACAACATCATTCCCGACGAAGTCACCCTGGGGCTCACTCTGCGCACTTACTCGCCCGCCGTGCGCGACCAGATTGTGGCCGCCGTGCGCCGCACCGCAAACGGACTGGCCGAGGCCTACGGCATTCCCGCCGACCGCATGCCGGCCGTGACCCTGGGCGAGAGCACGCCGGCCACCTTCTGCGACCCGGCCCTGGTCGAACGCCTGCGCTCGTCCTCTGGCGCCGCCTTGGGCAAGGACCGCGTTACGGAGGCTCACCCCGTCATGGGAAGCGAGGATGTGGGCCTGTTCTCGCTGGAGGGACAGATTCCGGCGGCGATGTACTGGCTGGGCGCGGCTGACCCCGGCGCTCTTGCGGACAGCCGCAAATCGGGAGTGCCCCTGCCCGGCCTGCACTCGGCCAGGTTTGCGCCGGTTTATTCTCCAGCCATCGCCACCGGAGTGACCGCCATGACCGCCATGGCGCTCGACCTGCTCAAGTGAACGAACTCCAAGCGGCTACCCATTACAGTTGTCGTGCGAAAACCGCGGAGAGAGAGCGGAGGACAGATTTACTGGGCATCGAGCAGCCCGTGGTGAAAGTCCGGCTTTGAAAGGGCACAGCTTCAGTCCTGTCTTCATGGGCCTTCGGCGGCGGGTGGCGCATCCTGAGTTCCCGAGGTAAATGACGTTACAGGACGAGCGGGTGCCTCATCCTTCCGCGTATTGTGCACAAGGGTGGGAATCCGCCGCAACCGCCCTTGCCGAAAATTAGGCCCCGAAGGCGCACACTGGTTCTATGCCAAGCCTCCGTCAGCCAGTCATTTCTGCCCCTGTTTCCTGTTCCCTGAACCCTGCCAACCCCGCACCCCCACCCCCCCTATCGAAAACACCCCCTTTTTCGGGGCGCACTGGGGTCGGTGCGATGGCGTAAGTGACACACTATAAATCACTTGCAAGAAAGCATCGGAGGTCACCCTGTTACCTTTGTGGTAAACACAAACCCCCGAAAAACAGGGCTTTTTGACCAAAAAATCGGCCTTTTCGACCCAAAAACCCCGCTTTTTGGCAGATTCTAACCGCGTTGCGGCCTCTCACTCCGCTCTTACGCGTTGATGGCCATTCCTTCGACCGCCCCGAAGGCGTCCAGCAACGACTCGGCCAGAGTGGGATGCGCGTGGATGGTGAACATCATCTCTTCCACCGTTCCTTCCAGCTCCAGCACGGCGACGGCTTCGGCAATCAGTTCCGTGGCCTGCGGCCCGAGGATGTGAACGCCGAGAATCTCGCCGTACTTGGCGTCGGAGACGATCTTCACAAAGCCGTCGTGGCTGCCGAGGATGGTGGCCTTGGAGTTGCCGGTAAAGGGAAACTTGCCTACCTTGACCTCGTGGCCCTGCTCTTTGGCCTGGGTCTCGGTCAGCCCCACGGAGCCGATCTGCGGCTCGGTATAGGTGCAGCCGGGGATGCGGTCGCGGCGAATGGGACGGAAGCTGCGGGCGGCGATCTTGGCCACGGCCACCAGGCCGGCCATGGCGCCCACGTGGGCCAGTTGGGGCAGCCCGGCCACGATGTCGCCGATGGCAAAGACGCCGGGCTCGGCCGTTTCCTGGGCCTCGTTGACCTTGATCAGCCCGCGTTCAAGCTCGACCTTGGTCTTCTCGATGCCGATGCCCGCGGTTCTGCCGGCCCGGCCCACGGCCACCAGCACCTTTTCGCCTTCCTTCACTTGCTGCTTGCCGTTGGCGTCGGTAAAGGTGACCTTGACGCCCTGTTCGGTCTTCTCGACCTTCTCGACACGGGCGCCGGTGTTCACGTCGATGCCGCGCTTCTTGAAGAGGCGGGTCAGTTCCTTCGAAACTTCTTCGTCCTCGACCGGAACCACGCGAGGCAGGAACTCGAGGATGGTGACCTCGGCGCCGAAGGTGCGGAACAGGGAGCTGAACTCCATGCCCACCGCCCCCGCGCCGATGACCACCAGCGACTTGGGGACCCGGTCGAGGGCCAGAATCTCGACGTTGGTGAGGATGCGGCCGTCGGGCTCAAGTCCGGGCAGCATCTTGGCCTCGGAGCCGGTGGCCAGGATGACGTTTCTGGCTTTGACCGGGGTGACGGCGTCGCCTGGGCCGGCGACTTCGACGGTGTGCACGCCGTCCTGCGCCGGGCCGGTGAGCCGGCCGAATCCCTGGACCCGGGCAATTTTGTGTTTCTTCATCAGGAAGTCGAGGCCCTTGGTGTGCTTTACGATGATGCCGTCCTTGCGCTTGAGCACGGCGGCCCAGTCGAGCGTGGGCGTGGCGGCTCCCTCGCCGAAGCTGATTCCGAATTCGGCGGCGTGGTTCAGATGGTCCCAGACTTCGGCGTTGAACAGCAGGGCCTTGGTGGGGATGCAGCCCACGTGCAGGCAGGTGCCGCCCAGTTTGTCGGTTTTCTCGATCAGTGCGACCTTCAGCCCATACTCCGCGCCGCGAATGGCCGCCGTGTAACCGGCCGGTCCGCCGCCAATAATCGCCAAATCGTAAATCGTCTCTGCCTTCGTCTCAGCCAAGGGGAAGCTCCATTCCGCGCCGCGCCGCGTGATGCGGACGGCCATCTCGCTTAGTTTAAATGCTCGCCGCGTCTCCGCCGGCATTGGACCTTCGGGCCTGTGGTACTCTGGCGGCGCAAGCTAAGGAGGCTGGAATGCAGCGCACTCTCCTCTTGACCGCGGCTTTGCTGGCGGTAGGCATGACCGCCTCGCCCGCCCAGCAGGCACCCAACGACGCCAATCCTCTGTACCGCGCTCCGTCTACAACCATGGGCACAATCGTGGTGCCGCCGATAGCCGGCGAACCCTTCTCAGCAACTGCCGTCATCGAACTCCAGCAGACCTTGTCCGATGGTTCGGTTGCGACCTTTCACAATGTCAATTTGATTGGCCGCGACTCTCAAGGGCGCACCCACGGGGAGATGCGCCCGAGGATGCCAGAAGCCTTTCATGGAACGCCGCCACTCTCCGAGGTTCACATCTTCGACCCCCTGACCCGCGTCAGAACCATCTACGAACCTGCGACCCACATCGCGCGCCTCCAGTTGGTGCCTGAGCCGTCCAAGACCGCCAACTTTTCCAGCACCTCCGATCCTCTTGTGAAAGTCGAGGATCTAGGCTCAACCACCATCGACAACATCGACGTCAAGGGCACTCGCCGAACAGTCACAATTCCGGGCCAGGTTAACGGGACTGGCGCGCCTCTCACAGTCGTGGACGAGTTCTGGTACTCGGAGGACTTGCACCTGAACCTGTTGCTCCGCCACAGCGATCCCCGCATTGGCGTCCAGACCGTTGCGCTCTCCGACCTTAAGCGCGAGGAGCCGGCGCAGGAGTTCTTTGAGGTCCCGCCGGGCTACAAGATCGTGGACATGACCCCGCCTGCCGACGCACCTGCGGCGCGCGGAGCTGCTAGGTCCGGCCCCCAACAGTAAAGCTCGCGGTCAGGCTGCTCTGCACCAGTTGTGCGGCCCTCTGGATGGTTTCCGGCTGGTCGCCGAAGCTCTCGATCCAGGCCACCTCCGGCTCCCGCCGGAACCAGGTCAACTGCCGCTTGGCGTAGTTGCGATGGCCCTGCTGCGCGGCGGCCACGGCTTGGGGCAGACTCTCATTGCCGTTTAGGACGGAGATTGCCTGACGGTAGCCGAGCGAGTCCAGAGCCCTGACCGGCCCGTAGCGGGCGAGCAGGGCGCGCGTCTCTTCCAGCAGCCCGGCTGCGAACATGGCCTCAGCGCGGCGATTGAGACGTCGATAGAGCTCCTGGCGGGGGGGATTGAGGCCGATGCGCAGCAGGCGGAAGCCGGTCAGAGGGTCGCGCGCCAGTTCCTTGTCGTCGAGCACCGCGGAGAGCCTCTTGCGGGCAGAGAGGCAGATCTCAACTGCGCGAATCAGTTTGGGCGTGTCGTTGGCGTGAATGCGCGCGGCCGAAGCCGGGTCGAGGCGACTAAGTAGACGGTGCAGCCAAGCTTCGCTGCCTCGCTCGCGGCTGCGGGCCAGGCCAAGTTCCAGGCGGGCCCGCAACTCCTGCTGCCGTTCCGGTCCGGCAAAAAGACCCTCGGTCAGGGCGCGCAGGTAGAGGCCCGTTCCGCCGGTCACGATGGGCAGCCGGCCCCGGCCGGCAATCTGCCGCACGGCCACCCGCGCCTGCCTGCTGTACTCGCCCGCGGTGAAAGGGCCGTCCGGGCAGGCTACGTCGATGAGGTGATGCGGCAGCCGCGCCCGCTCTTCCTTTGTCGGCTTCGCCGTGCCCAGGTCCATGCCGCGATACACGGCCACCGAGTCGCAACTAACGATTTCGCCGTTGAAACGCTCGCCGAGGGCCAGGGAAAGCGCCGTTTTGCCGCTGCCGGTGGGGCCCAGCAGCAGCACCGCCAGCGGGGCGGATGCCGCGGCGGGGGCTGTCTGCGCGGTCAGTCCCGTTTCAGCGCTCAGGGCTGTTTCTGTGCCCAGGGCTGCGTGGCCGCTCTCGGTTGCATTTGCCCTCAAGGCCGCCACCAGCCGGGAGTGAAAATCCAGTTGGGGTTGGTGTGGAAGAGCCACCAGACCAGAATCCCCAACGCCAGCAGCAGCAGCCCGAGCGCCTGATTGCGGCGGAAGAGGCGGTTCTGCTCTTGACGCCGGGCAATCTCGGCGACTTGCTGGGAATACGGCTTGATCCGAGTCTGCACCATGGGTCTTGCTCCTACTGGCGAGTGCGGCCGAGGCTGCCGATGCGCACCCTCAGTTTACGGCCCCTGTTGAAAACTTTCCGAACGGAGCTCTTGTGTGATTTGGCACGGAGCAATAGTAAATAGTCTCTCTCAACAAGCGCCTATTCATAAGAGTCTGTGGGCGGTTTCCGGTTCTGGCAGTCTTCCAGGTAAGCGATAGAGGGCCATTCTCATCCCCGGTTTGACTTCCCACCCCCGCTTTGCTCAGATAACCTTTCGGGTTCCGGCAACATCGGGAGGAGCAAGGACACAACCATGAAAGTATTGATTTTGGGATCGGGAGGCCGGGAACACGCGCTGGCCTGGGCAGTAAACCGCAGCGAACGGGTTTCCGAGGTGGTATGCGCGCCGGGCAACGGCGGCATCGAGCAGATTGCGCGCTGCGTTCCCGTGGACCTGCACGATGTGGGCGCCATGGTGAGGCTGGCCGTGGCCGAGCGAGCGGATCTGACCATCGTCGGGCCGGAGTTGCCGCTCTCGCTGGGCGTTGTGGATGCGCTCGAAGCGCGCGGGCTGCGGGTCTTTGGACCCACCCAGGCCGCGGCCAAGCTGGAATCGAGCAAGAGCTTTGCCAAGCGCTTCCTACAGCGGCACAAGATTCCCACCGCCAGGTACGCGGTGTGCACAACTCCGGCCGAGGTGGAAAAGACCATCGACGTCTTCCATGCGCCGATCGTGGTCAAGGCCGACGGGCTGCATGCCGGCAAGGGCGTGATCATCTGCACGTCGCGCCGGACTGCCATCGAAGCCGCCCAGGGCCTGTTCACCGGGGCGCTGCTGGGCGATGCCGAACCTCAAGTGATCCTGGAGGAGTTCCTGGAGGGCGACGAGATCAGCTTTCTCTGCCTCTCCGACGGCGAGCATGTGGTCCCGCTTGCTCCCGCGCAGGACCACAAGCGCATCGGTGAAGGCGACACCGGGCCGAACACCGGCGGCATGGGCGTCTACTCCACCGACTCGATGCTGGACCCCGCCATGACGGAGTGGATTCTGCGCCATATCGCCGAGCCCACGGTGCGCGGCATGGCGGAGGAAGGCACACCGTTCAAGGGAGTTCTCTACTGCGGTCTGATGATGACAGCGCGCGGCCCCCAGGTGCTGGAATTCAACGCCCGTTTCGGCGACCCCGAGACCCAGGCCATCCTGCTGCGCCTGGAGAGCGACCTGGTGGAGGCGCTGGAGGCCTGCATCGATGGCAGGCTGGCGGAGACAGTGCTGCGCTGGTCCTCCGGCGCCTCAGCCTGCGTAGTGGCCAGTTCCGCCGGATATCCCGGCAGCTACAAGACGGGCTGTCCCATCACCGGCTTGGATGCCGCCGCCCAGGTACTGGGGGTCCAGGTCTTCCACTCCGGCTCAATATTGGCGGATGGCCAACTGCTCAGCGCAGGGGGCCGCGTGCTGGGCGTAACGGCCGCCGCGCCGTCGCTGCGGGAAGCCCTGGGCCATTGCTACCAGGCCATGGCACAGATTCATTTTGAGGGAATGTACTACCGTCATGACATCGGCCATCGCGGCCTGAGGAGAAAACCATGACACCCGCTGTTACGCTCGAAGAGCTCCTGGCATGGAGCCAGGAGGCCTCCAATTTCTGGAAGGCACACCTCGAAGCCAATCCGGCGCTGCTGGAGCTGCCTTGCGGCATCGGCGGAGCCGCCACCGTGCAGGAGTTCGTTCGCCACATCTGGGGGTGGAGTTGCGTTGGGGCCAGCGCATTGCCGGGCTGCCCGTGATGGATAGGGAATCCATGCCCGCCGGCCCCATGAATGCGCTGTTCGACTTGCATCTCCAGGCCATTCAGACCTTTCGCACGCTGCTGGATGATCGGTCGCGGGACTGGAAAGCGAAGGTGGCGCTGGACCTTCCCTGACTGCCGCCTCATGGGCGCGCTGTTTCGCGGCGCAAGCTGACAGCCCATGCACTGTTCCACAGTCAGCGCCACTGGGCACAGCTGGCTACGCTGGTTCGCGCCGCCGGTTTCCCCTCGGGATTCAAGGGAGACTTTCTGTTCAGTTCGTCTCTGGAATAGCTTCAGGATCCATACTGATCTCCGGAGCTTTGGCTTCGGAATCTCTGATCTCTGGAGCTTTCGCCTCGGGAACCGGCTTTGGCTGCCCCATCTGCTTCTGGAAGCAGGAGCGGCATAAAACCGGGCGGCCCTGGGTGGGTTTGAAGGGCACTGTCGTCTCTTCGCCGCATTGAGAACAACTGGTGCGGGTCTCGGTGCGCACCCTCGAACTGCCGCTGGCGCGCTTGGCCTTGCACTGCTTGCAGTGTTTGGGGTCGTTTTTGAATTGTTTGTCGTAGAAAAACAACTGTTCGCCGGCCGTGAAGACGAACTCGGCGCCACAATCGATGCACTTCAAGACTCTGTCGCTAAATTCCATGGCCGGCTTCCCCAAGAAGGAAAACGAACTGAAATCGGCCATCACTGCGAGAGCTTGCCGTTCCCGTTTCCCTGTCTTCGCGCTGCGTTCATAACAAGGGCCCGGGCCGCCCAACCAAGCGGCTGATAACTCGTCTCTCCGGCGTCCAGGAAAGACGTTGACAACACTACCCTTTGTTTCTATGTCCGAACTATAGCTCAAAAAGAAAGAATCGCGACAGGCCGCCCCAGCTCGTTTTAAATCACTGGTAACTCCCACTTGCTTACTTCGAGAGTAACCGGGGCGGCGCATGTCACGATTGTCTTGAAACTAGTCCTGCTCTTTACGAGCCTTCTTGCGATTCCGCTTGCGCGCCAAAGCTGCCTTGACGCGACGCTTCTCACCGGGTTTCAGGTAGTAGGAGTGACGCTTGACTTCCTTGATGATGTCCTCCTGCTGTACCTTCCGCTTAAACCGGCGCAGAGCATTTTCGAGCGGCTCGCCTTCCTGTACGCGAACCTCTGCCAAAAGAGTCCCACCTCCAAACCTGCCTAAGGGGCTCCTTTATGATACTGGAAATATCGGTTGGGCGTTGAGGAGCATGAGCCCATCTTTCGTAACATCCTTTTGAAACTAAGGATTACGGCCAGAATCGGCAGGTTTCGGGTACTTTTCCCGATTCGGAACAAACTTGGCGACCCTTCCCGCCGTCCGGCCTCCCCGCGGTTCTGCTCGGCGGATGCTCTAGACTTGGGGGAGGGGGGTGGAGGTATGATCCGCAGCTACCAGGGGCGCCGGCCCCAGATTCCCGCCAGTTGCTACGTAGACGTTTCCGCGCAGGTCATTGGCGACGTCACGCTGGGTGAGCGCTCCTCGGTGTGGATGAACGCGGTGTTGCGGGGCGACGTACACTCCATTCGGGTGGGCTCGAACTCCAACGTTCAGGACTGCGCCGTGCTGCACGGGCAGCGCCATACGTACCCGGTCATGGTGGGCGACTGGGTCACCATCGGGCACAACGCGACGGTCCACGGGTGCGTGGTGGAGGACGCCGTGCTCGTCGGCATGGGCGTAACCATCCTGAATGGGAGCCGCATCGGCGAGGGCTCGATCATCGCCGCCGGGGCCGTGGTGCCGGAGCGCACCGTGGTCCCGCCAGGCACGCTCTGGGCCGGCGTTCCGGCCAAGCTGCGCCGCGAACTCTCCGACGCCGATCACGCCCTCATCCTGCAGTACGCCCAGAACTACCTGGACTACACGGAGATCTACCTTAACGGCGAAAGCCACTCCGAGAGCAGCCGCTAGAGTGACCGCGGGTTATTTTGTGGTGGAAGCGGAGAAGGCGAATCAGTTGAGACACAACTCATCACGGCCGCTCCATGGGAGGAGAAAATCGGCTCAAAAGGGCGGATTTCAGGCCCAAAAACGGGGTTTTTGGGGGAGTTCTGTTTACTGTTAAGATAATGGGCGCCTCTCCTGGAGATTCGTGTAACGTATTAATTATAAGTACGTTACAGGAGATGATGGACCACGATAGCACCCCGGAGAGGGGTGTTTTTTGGTAGGGGGGGTGGGGGTACGGACTTGGATTTTCGCGATTTCGGCTCGAGGTGGAGGGCTGCGAGCGCGACCTGAGCAGCGTAGAGGAGCTGGTTGGCCCTCTTTTCGGGAATCGCGTCGATGAGGATTCCGTGGGCGGCGCAGGCGATGAAATCGCGGATGCCGTCGTAGTCGCTCAGAGGGGGCATGGCTTTGCAATAAACGGGACCCGCCTCGTGCTTCGCGAAGATTTCATTGAAACCGTCGCCCTCCCTGCCCTCCATGTACGCATCGAAGGCGCGCTGCCAGGCGGCGCAGCAGCGCTTGATGGCGGCACGGGATTTTTTGGGGTCGGGCTTGACCACCTGCGGTGGGGCTGAGAGCGGCGCGACTGGAGCGGCTTCAATCAAAGCGAGTTTGGATTCCTGGGGCATGGTAGGTCCTCCGTATAGATATAGGGTGCGGCAAATCAGGCTAATTATCTGCAAACACCACCTGCGGTGGGGCTGGCGGCCTTCGGCCACCTCCGGTGGGGGTGACTGCCTTCGGCGCGGCTTGCCCCCAAGGTTGCGGGGGCAAGGGGAGGGATGGGGAATGGAACCTGTTTTGGGCTGGGCCTGTTGTAGGCTATGGAAGTGGTCTGGTTCAGGGAAACAGGGCGAGAGGGCTTTCAGGGAGTAGCTTGTGAGGGATGACGCTTTTAGCGTCCCCAGGCCGAGGTCTGTGCTCTCCCAGGTGCCCAAAGGCGAGGCACCTGGGGCACCCATCTTCGTTGGTTGATCTCACTTCTCCCGGCATGTGAGGAGCCTCTATGCGGCGCTTCGCTTTTAGTGCTCCGCTGTTCCCAGGGTCCAGTTGGTGACCGTATCCATGCTGCTGTCGGAATAGGTGATGCTCCCGGTGCCCGACTGATCGACGGTGCCGCTGGCCAGTGAATTCCCGGTGCTGATCTGGGTGATGAGGATCGAGGTATCGCGCGTGGTATCGTCAACGACCGAGACCGCGATTTGTTGGTCGTGGATGGTGTCGGTGAGTGTCCAGGAGGTTGGGGTGGGCGGGAAAAGATCGAACGATCCCACACTGCCGCTGACCACCGGCGCGGCGTAGGCCGTTCCGCCGCTGATGACCAGCGAGGACTCCGAAGGGTTGGTCAGGGTCAGCGAACCAAGCGCTCCGGTGACGACTGAGCCAGTGCCGGAAAAAGTCATTGGGTGAAGGTCGCTGGTGGCTCCCTGTTCCGAGACCAGGATAAGCGGGGTAACGGCGCCGATAGCGATGTTCTGGCTGGAAAAGTCCTGGGCAACGGCGCCCGCGCAGTTCTCGCTCGCTGCTCCCGACACGAGATCGCAGTAGAGCCCCAACTGCACCGGGGTCCTGGCGCCGCTTGCCGGCGTAAAGAGACCATATCCGTATAGATTCGTTTTTCCGGAACCGTCATTCGAAAATACAACCGATTCGTTCAGACTAAGTACGCCAAGCTCTGCTCCGTCGAGTCGGTAATACGTGGCGGCCTCGGTCAAGTAAGCGCCGTTCGCGCCGGTGATGCTGGCAGCGATGTAGGGCTTCGCACAGTCATTGCCATAGAAAACATTCACAGGATAGACCGTGTCCCCTTCAAAAACCGTAGTGGCCGTTGATCCGGTATCCGCGCTGACCGTGCCGTCGGTGGAATTCTGGCAGGCCATGGACTGATTGGTTGCCAGAAGAATCACCTCGAACTGGCTTTGCAACACGTTCGAGGCAAGGGCCACCGCCAGCCCGGTCTGGGCCAGGGCGCGCTGCGCAACGAGGCTGCTGGACGATACCGCGGCGCACTTGACGGCGACGTTGGTTACATTTGCCGAGATCGAGGCCGGGCCACCGTTGCTGACGATGCAAACTTCTCCGGTCGGCTGCGTGCCCACGGTTACCAAATAGCTCGTCCCGCTGGCGAGCGCTGTGGCAAAAGTGAATGCCTCATTGCCGCTCACTGTCGTGGCGTCGCCTCCGTTATCCAACAGAACCGCGGAAGCTCCGCTGCCCAAGCCGGAGACGGTCCCGCCAACGGTGTAATCGACAGCGGCAGGCGGAGTGTCCGTTACAGTGAAGACCTGCGCCACGCTTGAATTGATGCTGGCGGCAGCCGTGATGGTTACGGTGGCAGAACCGGAATCTGGCGGCGTGTAGGTGACCGAATCGCCGCTGGTGGCCGACAAGCTGCCGCATGAGCCTGAATCTCCCTCTGGAGTGGCCAAGGAATGAATCCCCATGCCGCGGGCCTTCAGCAAACGGCTTGCGAAGATAGATTTTCCGCTGAACAGCGCGGCCAGTTTCGGCCGGGCGGCGTTTGCCGGAACAACACCCTTCTGCGAGGCCGTGCAGCTGAGGCTCCAGTTCACGGTGGCCGTGCCGCTGGCGTCGTTGGCCAGATTGACAGAGAGGGTGAGGCCGGCCTCGCCGTCGATGGCCGTCTGGGAATTGCTTTCGCTGCCAGGCAGAGTGAGAGACAAGGCGTCCACCGTAAGAGCAAGGTTGGCGCTCGCGGCGGTATCCGCCTTTGAGGTCGCGGTGATGGTGGCCTTGCAGTTGGCGTTCAGCGCGGTCTCGGCGGACGGGGTGTAAGTCGCCGTCAACCCGGAACTGGCGAATGCTCCGCAGCCCGTAGCAGGAGCGATTGTCCAACTGACGCCGGCCTTGGTCGAGTCATTGAGAACCGTGGCCGTCAGACTGATTGCGGAGACGCCGGCATCGACCGTCGTCGATGTTCCACTCTGCGCGAGGGTGACGCTGGGGTTGATGGTTATCGTTTTGGACCCGCTACTGCCGCATCCTGAAAACGCCGATAAGGACAGTCCGCAAAGAACTACGCCAACTATGTCTGCTTGTACTTTCACTTCGTTCCTCCTTTGGCGTACCAACCCACCTGGAATCTGGGAGTTACGCGCTTGGTTTTTCCTGGACTTTTCCGTGCGCTGCAAGAGTTCAATCCCGTTGCGCAGAAGGCCGACGGCCTGCTCCAAGTTGGGATCTCACAAAGAGTGCGAAAAGCAGGCGGGAAATGAGTCATGGAGAATGCGGAAATTGGGCCGCACAGGCATGATCGGATGTGCGCGGGCAATCGCGTGAGTGGCTTTCTTGTAGACGACGGCTCATCTCAGCGTTGGAACTGGATGCATGCGGAAAGGCGCCTGTGGCGGACTGGCCAAGATGCTGATCCACGCCGATTTAGGCCGTGTCGAGTCCTATAACACCTGTTGCACACAAACGCCGCTGTGCCCGGCGTTCTGCCCCTCTGAGCACATCCGGCGGATTTCAGGATGCCTGTCGGTGGGTTGTTGCGAATTTCAAGCTCGGCTTTGAGACGCGCATGTAGGATTGACAGCAGATTTTTGTTGTGAGCGAGGTGCCGCCATGCATGAGGTTTCGCTTTTCCGCCTGTACACCTTGCGCGTTTGCTATCTGATTCTGGCTGCCGGGCTGGGAACCTATATTTGGCCGCAGGTCATCCAGCACAGCCCGGATTTCGCTGTCGCGTACGGCATTCGATACGCCTTGCTGGCGGGTCTGGGCCTGACCGCGGTGCTGGGATTGCGCTACCCGGTGAAGATGATCCCCTTGCTCATTTTCGAGCTGGTGTGGAAGGCGATCTACCTGGTTGCCTTCGCCGCGCCGCTCGAGTCCGCTCACCAGATTACGGAGGCTGCCGCCGCGGATATCCAGGCCGTTGTCATGGTGGTGATTTTCATTCCGCTCATCCCCTGGGGCTACGTGGTGCGACAGTACCTGATGGCGCCCGGAGACCGTTGGAAGCGGTGATGGAAGCTCTTCGCGTGGTGAAAGTTCGAATGGCTGGAAAGCTTCCCGCAGGGGCTGAAGCCCGCCCTTTATTTTCTGTGTCTTACGGCACGCGACCCGGAGGGTAACCCGGTTCTGCCCTAACAAGAAACAAGAGTGCATGTTGAACAAGAAGGCTGCCAGGAAAGTGTGTGCTCTCCCACCCATTCCGCAAAGAGCGCGGAATGGATGGGGCACCCAAAGTTTCACCCGCTGTGGGTCGGCAACGGCGGTGGGGGACTAAAGAGAAGCTGCGTTTTCATTGCCGGCGCGGGTTGAGCGTTTCAGGCGAAATGCAACGGCTTGATGGAACAGGGGCAGCAAGTTCGCCCCGCTGCGCGGGATAGCAAGTCAGCGAGTTAGCGGCCAGCATTGGGCGACGCCCGTTTCACCTCCACGTGGGTCGGATTCGCCGGTGGACGACTGCTGTAGAGCCCAAGTTTTTCCCGATGGATAGGGCGCGGTAGATTTTGGGCGCGACGGAGTGGGTTCATTCCGGTGGCCGGTCGTGCATAATGATGAACACGATGGCCCTTTTATGGAATCCGGGGAGTTGGACGGAGCGGCTGGCGGAGCTGGAAGCGCAGTCCGGCGAGCTGAAGGAAGCGCCGCTGAGGCGCGATGTGCGTTCGCTGGGGATGCTGCTGGGCGAGGTGCTTCGGGAGCAGGCGGGCGAGGAGCTTTTTGCCCACGTGGAGGCGCTGCGGCAGGGCACGATCCGGCGTCGGGACGCGGAGGCGCGGGGGCTGGAGAAGGAAGCCGCCGGGCAGGCCATGGCGGCGCTGGAGCTGGTTCACTCGCTGCCGGTGGAGCGGGCGATTCTGCTGACCCGGGCCTTCGCTTTCTACTTTGAGCTGATCAACCTGGCGGAGACCAACCACCGCAAGCGGCGGCGGATTGCGCTGCAACTGAGTGGGGACGCCGGTCGGCAGCGGGGATCGCTGGCCGGGACGCTCTGTGAGATGCGGCGGGTGGGGATTGGCGCGGATGAGGCTCTGGAGTGGCTGAGGCGCATTCTGATTGTGCCGGTCTTCACGGCGCACCCGACGGAGGTGGCGCGGCGGTCGGTGATGTTCAAGCGGCGGCGGATTGGGGAGTTTCTTACGCTGCTGGACCGGATTCCGGTGCCGGAGCAGGAGATGGCGCACCTGGAAGAGCTGGTGCTGGCGGAGATTACCAGCCTGTGGCAGACCGACGAGGTGCGCTCGCGGCGGCCGACGGTGTACGACGAGATCAAGATGGGGCTGGACTACTACGATGTGTCCATTTTTGCGACACTGCCGGGGCTCTACCGTGAGATTGCCGAAGCTCTCAAGGCGGCTTACGGGGTGGAGATGGAGGCGCACCGTCTGCCCCAGGTGCTGGTATTCGGGTCGTGGATTGGGGGCGACCGGGACGGCAACCCGTTTGTGACGCCGGAGGTGACGCGGGACGCGGTTCACCTGGCGCGAGGGCACCTGCTCTTGTTTTATCAGCGGCAACTGGATGAGATCACCGACCTGCTGACCACCAGCGCACAGCAGATCGGGGTGAGCGACGAGCTGCGGGCGCGCTTGGAAGCCTACGTGGCCGAGGTGCATACGCCAGAGGCGCAGATCTTCGGGGAGCAGTACGAGTTTGAGTATTATCGGCGCTTCGCGATCTGCCTGAAGGTCAGGGTGCAGCGGACGATGGAGCATCCTGGATCGACGGGGGGACCTACGGGCGCGACGCTGCCGGGGATGCCGTATACGCTGACGCAGGGAGGGGACAACCTGGACCAGTTGGCGCGGGCGCTGCCGGCCTACTGCTCGGTGGAGGAGCTGATCGGCGACCTGGAGACGCTGCGGGACTCGCTGAGCGCGAACCGGGGGCTGCGGATTGCGCGGACTCTGATCGACCCGCTGCTCTTGCAGGTGCGCACCTTCGGGCTGCACCTGCACACGCTGGACATCCGGCAACATGCGCGGGTTCATGCGGCGGCGTTGCAGGAGGCAATTGCCGACACCATGGCGACTTCGCTTCCAAGAGGGTTGACGGCCGAGACGGCGAGCGTGCTGGAGACGTTCCGGGTGGTGGCGGAGATCAAGAACGGCTGCTCGCCGGAGGTGATTCGGCAATACGTGATCAGCGGCGCTTCGACGGTGGAGGACGTGCTGGCGGTGGTGAGGCTGGCGCGGCTGGGCGGGGTGAAGGTGGAGGGTTCGGGGAGAGACCCGGGGCTGATGCCGGTGCCGCTGTTCGAGTCGATTGAGGATTTGCGCCAAGCGCCGGCGGTGTGCCGCGAGCTGTGGAGCCGGGCGGACTATCGCAAGCTGATGGCCACCTGGGACAACTGGCAGGAAGTGATGCTGGGGTACTCGGATTCGAATAAAGACGGGGGCATGCTGACCTCGACTTGGGAGATTTTCAGGGCGCACCGGGATCTGCATGTGGCAGCGCGCGAGGCGGGGGTGAAGCTGCGGCTGTTCCACGGGCGGGGCGGGACGGTGGGACGGGGCGGAGGGCCCACGCACCGCGCCATCTTTGCGCAGCCGATGGATTCGTTTGAGGGGCAGTTGCGGATCACGGAGCAGGGCGAGGTGCTGAACTTCAAATATGCCGACGAAGTGCTGGCGGAGCGCAATCTGGAGCTGATGATCGCGGCCTCGCTGGATGCTCTGGCCAGGCCCAATGCGCGCGACCCGGAGGGGCATTTTACCGGCGTGCTGAAGCCGGAGTGGGAAGCGGCGCTGGACGAGCTGTCGGAGATTGCCTTCGACTTTTACCGGAAGCATATTCTGGACGACCCAGGGGTGCTGGTGTATTTTGAGCAGTCGACGCCGATGGCGGAACTGGAGCAGGCCAAGATCGGCTCGCGACCCTCGCGGCGCAATGCGTCGCCGAAACTGACCGATCTGCGGGCGATTCCGTGGGTTTTCGGCTGGACGCAGTCGCGGTTGCTGGTGCCGGCGTGGTTTGGGGTGGGGTACGCGCTGGAACTTTACCTGGATGGGCCGGAGGCGGGCAGGCGTCTTGCCTTGTTGCAGAAGATGGCGCGGGAGTTTCCACTGTTCATCGACCTGCTGCGCAACGTGGAGCTGGCGCTGGGCAAGGTGGACCTGGCGACGGCGCGGCTTTACGCCGCGCTGGTGGAAGACAGGCTACTGCGGGAGCGGATTTACGACATGCTGGAGGGCGAGTTCCACCGCACGGTACGGGCGCTGCTGGAGGTGACCGGGCAGAAGGAGCTGCTCGAAACCAATCAGGTGCTGGGCCGGTCGATCAAGCTGCGCAATCCTTATGTGGACCCCATGCACCTGATCCAGGTGGACCTGCTGCGGCGCAAGCGTGCCGGGGAAGACACGCCGGAGGTGAACCGGGCGATTGCGGCGACGATCAGCGGGATTTCGGCGGGGTTGAGGAATACGGGGTGAGGCGGATCGTACGAACATCCGGAGCATTCAGGCTCCCTTCAGTCCCGATATTCTGCAAAGGCCATGCGTTTGCGTGCAGTTCCCACTTGCATGAACCGCGTCCGGGTACTACGCTAGGACCATGCAGCGATGTCGCTAACACCGCCCTGGTGTGAACCGCGACGCTGACGTGCGCCCCATTCGAGCGCGCCTTATCCCGCCTGAGAGCAAAACCAACACCCCAAAACTTTGAAGCGAACGATGTGGGAGAATATCCCGGAAAGAGAAGATCATCATGGCGCATATTGCCGCGGATGTCACTGAACTCATTGGCCGGACCCCGTTGGTGCGGCTGAACAAATTGGCGGCTGGGCTGCCCGCCACGGTTGTGGTCAAGCTGGAGAGTCAGAACCCTGTGGCCAGCGTAAAGGACCGTCTTGGCCTGGCGCTGATCGAGGCCGCCGAGAAGGCGGGCAAGATCACCCCCGGCAAGACCGTGCTGATTGAGCCGACCAGCGGGAACACCGGCATTGCGCTGGCTTTTGTTGCCGCCGTGAAGGGCTACCGGCTGATTCTCACCCTGCCGGAGACGATGAGCCTGGAGCGCCGTGTGCTGCTGCTGGCTTTCGGCGCGGAGATCGTGCTGACCCCCGGCCCCAATGGCATGAAGGGCGCCATCGCCAAGGCCAACGAGCTGCTGGCCAAGACTCCGGACGGCTTCATCCCGCAGCAGTTCGACAACCCCGCCAACCCGGCCATTCACGAGGCCACGACGGGCCCGGAGATCTGGAACGACACCGACGGCAAGGTGGATATTCTGATCAGCGGTACTGGAACGGGCGGCACTATCACCGGCGTCTCCCGCTACATCAAGCCGCTGAAGCCGTCGTTCAAGGCAATTGCCGTGGAGCCGACCGACAGCCCCGTGCTCTCCGGCGGCAAGCCCGGACCGCACAAGATTCAGGGCATCGGGCCGGGATTTGTCCCCGGCGTGCTGGACACCAGCCTGGTGGATGAGATCATCCAGATCACGAACGACGAAGCCATCAACACGGCGCGCGAGTTGCCGCTGAAAGAGGGCTTGTTCGTGGGCATCAGCTCGGGGGCGGCGGTAGCGGCGGCGCTGAAGGTGGCCGCGCGGCCGGAGAACGCGGGCAAGCTGATCGTGGCCGTGCTGCCCGACTTCGGCGAGCGCTACCTCTCCTCGCCGCTGTTCGAGTCGCTGCGCCAGAAGGCATTGGCCCTCCCGACCGAGGCAATCGCCGTGTAGGCAGTCGTCTTCAGAAGGGCGCGGCTTTGGTTTGCCGCGTCCTTTTGAAGGCGATCGTCGAAGCTGATTCCGAAGACCCAGTAGCTCGCCTACCTCCGCATGTCCCTGTTCGCCCGCATCCGCGAAGACATCGACTCCATCATGGAGCGCGACCCGGCTGCGCGCTCGCGGCTTGAGGTCCTGCTTTGTTATCCGGGGCTTTGGGCGGTGTGGATTCAGCGCATTTCGCACGTTCTTTGGCACATTCGCCTTCTGCTGCTGGCGCGGCTGGTGTCACAGGTTGCACGCTTCTTTACCGGCGTCGATATCCACCCTGGCGCGGTGCTGGGGCGGCGTCTGTTCATCGACCACGCGACCGGGGTGGTGATCGGGGAAACCGCCATTGTGGGAGACGGGGTCACGCTCTACCAGGGCGTCACTCTGGGCGGCACCGGCAAGGGACACGGCAAGCGCCACCCCACCATTTGCGACGGCGTTTTCATCGGCAACAATGCCAACATACTGGGAAGCATCACGGTGGGCGAAAACTCGCGGGTGGGCGCCGGCTCCATTGTTCTGTCGGATGTGCCGCCCAACTCGACCGTCGTGGGCGTTCCGGCGCACATCGTTTACCGCAATGGGAAGCGCGTGCTGATTACCGATCCGCACGAGGTGAAGGATCCGCTCTCGGACGTGATCATTGCCTTGGCGGCTCGCGTGGAAGTGCTGGAAGAGCGCCTGGGCGGAAAGCTCCAGCCGCCCGAGCAGTTCGTTGCCGAAGCCGCCGAGCGCGAAGCCTATCGCGAGGAGCTGGAGCGGCTGCGGCAGTATGTTTCGATGGGCGAGGGGATTTAAGAGCCGGTTCAATCACATCGGGCCTTGAAAGGGCTCGGCCCAGCAGGTTGCGGGAAAGGGCGGTTTTCAAGCGAAATGGCAGGAAAGCTTCCGTCACTGAGCTCTGCCCGAGAAGTGGCCCAAACGCCGCCCTGCGCAAAAACTCTTCCTCTTGCCAAAAATGCGAGAACCTGCCCAAACACTTCGTACGTCCGGTCCCTCAGGCCATTGGGTAAGTCCGCGAGGAAACTTTGTTGAAATAGTAACTACCGGTTAGGCGGTGACACAGGCGGAACCGCCTATGAACGACGATCACTCTTCGTTTTCCTTGCACCAAATGGACTACCCCTTAGAAGGAGTCACCCTTCCACTCGCGGGCCCTCCGCAGCCATGCTAAAAGCCGGTTGCCCCAGTTCGTTTCCGGCTCCGCCGCGAGGAAACCTTCCTCCCCCCACGCTTGGAGGGCCAGAAGCGCCAGTGCGATGAACAGCAAAACCTGGGGTGAATTGATGATGATCGAGTTCACTGCTGCAATCGCGTTGCTTTCCCATTGGTTGTCGAGTAGGACGGTGGCTTCAGCCTTACCAACCAGGTATTGCAACGCCAGCGACCCAGCCGAGGTGGTAACCGCAAAGGTTGCTCCGATTTTTCTGCCCTGAGTCAAGATGGTCCGACGCTCCGGTCGTTGTAATAGTCGAATCGCAGACGGCACCAGCAACCATGCAAGGCAACCCTCCCCTACAAGACCGACCCCGTAGACGAATAACTTAGATGAGGAAAGCTCCTGAAGGTGATCTGGGCTAAGTGGAGAACTGGCCAATCCGATAAAGATCCCTCCGAACGCGGCCATCACAGCCATGTACTTGAGCGAGAACAGCAGAACCTCCCGGTACTGCGGCACGATCCCTCGCAAAGTTGAAATCATGCCAGGTCGCCGCTCATCGAGAATCATTTGAACCAGGTTCTTTGTAGCGATGAGCGCCACAACAAAAAAGCAAATCTCTAGAAAATTTTTCAGGGTCCCAAGGGGATAAATGACCATCATCACTCGATGTTGCGCTTGGGTCAGATCCGACGATGGCACTTCCCCACCCAACACGGAATGTTGTGCCGTGAAGTATCGTAGGAGCCAGTGAATCTCGGCTTTCTCTAGCCTGTCCAACTCAAGCATCAGGATTGCAGCGATTGAACACGGCAACCACAAGACAAAGTGCCTTCTAAACAGCTGGAATGATCTTTTCCAAAGCTCTTTCATGAGGAACCCATTTTACGTGACTCTCCAGAGCGCATGGTCGCCGACTCGGAAGTTTCCATTCAGTCACCTTGGTAAGGGCGACAGAGTTCGGACCGCTCCGGCGGAACTCGGCTCTTGCTAAAAAAGTCAGGATACTGACCAAAAAACTCGACCGCTAGCGCGAAGCTCGGTCAAAAAGGGCGCGTGTCAGGGGCCCGCTCGGCGGCTGAAGCCGTGACCTTTCAAAACATAAACGACCATCCATATGGCGAACACCACTAGCTGACCGGAGTCGCCGCGCCGCGCTGGGCCTTGGAGTTGCCCAGGTGCGTCCATTGAAAGCCCTGCCGGAACTTGAGGCCGAAGCCCAGCAGGCGATCGACGCCGATGTGATTGACCCAGATCAGGGCGAAGGGCATCAGAGAAGAGGTGCCCAGCAGCAGCGACGAGACGGCCAGGGTAGCCGGGGTGACGTAGGAGTGAATGGAGTTATAGATGCGCGCGCCCCATTTGGGTCCGGCCAGGTAGCCGAGAATGCTGAGATCGGGCGCGAGCCACAGCACGGCAAAGAGAACCCAACTGGCCCCGGTGTGGGCGTAAAGGACCGCGGAGAGCGCCGCCACCGCCAGCCCTTCAAGGCGCAGGAGGGAGAGAACGGGAGCAGCGGCCTGGGTACGCTGAAGGTCGGGCGGATAAACACTGGTCACCATACGCATTGGATGAGTCAACCCGGCGCAATGATTACAAAAATCGGCAGCAAGAATCCTTCCTAAAAAACAAAAGAGAGGAGCACGAGGCTCCTCCCCTTTGGTCCGCAGTCCGAAAGGTTACTTCTTGGTGGGGGCAATCACGTCCTTGGCGGCCTTGGCCACGCGGAACTTGACCACGGTCTTGGCCTTGATCTTGATGGCCGCGCCGGTCTGGGGGTTGCGGCCGATCCGGGCCTTGCGCTCCGCCTTGACCAGGCGGCCGATGCCGGGGATCACGAAGACGCCGTTCTTCTTGGTTTCCTTGATGGCGGTCTCCGCCAGCAGGTCCAGGAAGGACGCGGCTTGCTTGTTGGTCAGTTGCTGCTTCTCAGCCAGTAGCCGCGTGAGGGCGGTCTTGGTCAGTCCAGTAGCCATGTGATGTTCTCCTTGTGGGCGAGCCCTTGGGTTCGCCGGTGTTGCTGGGCTTCCTTCGCGAAACGCGTACCGCATGGAGGGAGTGCGACCGAGGCAACTCTAGCACGAAACCCCTTTATTCATGCGGGTTCGAAGACCCCGTCGTTCGTTACAATGCGACTTTGAGGCCCCGGAAGTCAATGGCAAAAGCCTGATTTCCACAATTTTCTTAAGAAATTGTGCTGTTTTTGCCTATATTTAGCGATATTTGCCCTGTTTTGCAGGTTTTGATGGGCAGGGAGGGAGGGAAATCGGGCCTCGTGAGCCGCAGCGCAATGGGTCTTAATCGAGGCCGAAGAGCACCTTTTTTCGCGTTGGCAGGGTCGCCGCGAGGGGCGTGTTGAGGGCGTCCACCACGGGCGCGGCCAGCTTGAAGTGGCGAATGAGGGTGGCGGCAAACCCTGGTTCGAGTGCGGCTTCTGCCGGCAGAGTGGTGCTCAGGCCCCATTGCCGGCATCGGATCAGGTCCAGCGCCGGGTGCTCGCTGGGAAAACCCTTCGGGGGGCGGGTCAACGCGTTTCCTTCGAATTCCGAGAAGGTTTTGCGCACCGCCGCCGTCTGCAAGACCTTGCGGAACTCGGCGTGATGGTCCAGCAGCCAATGGCGAATGGCGGCCAGTTGGTCCTTCTCCGGCATGTAGGCTCCGGCGGCAATGATCACTTCCTTGGCGTCGATTTGGAAGTAGTAGCCCGCGCCGGAGGTCTTCTCCATGCCCTGCGCCGACCACCAGGCCGCCACGTGCGTCTTGTAGGGCAGCTTGTTGTTGCTGAAGCGGGTGTCGCGGTAGATGCGGAACAGGGACTTTTCAGCGGGCCGCACAAAGCTGGGCGCAAAGGTGGTCATCGCCTCCGTCACCTTGCGGATGATGGCCAGCATGGGCTCCTTGAGCTCGGCCTCAAAGACCGCCTTGCGCGGCGTGAACCACTCGCGGTCGTTGTTGCGGGCCAGGGCGCGCAAAAACTTGAGGCCCTCGGGACGAAGATGAGCAGGTGCGGGTTCGTGTTTGACCGTGTTTTTCATTTAGAGACTACTCGAACGATTTGTCATGATCGGCAATTGCCTCTTCAACAGTGGCGAACGCTCCTGAACGCTCGAATGGCGATTCCTCGACAAGAAGCTCGATGAACTGCTTTTCCAATTGAGAAATGCGATCAACGGAGATCGGCGAATGATAGCGATCAGAGCTTTGAACACAGAACATGCTTGTAGATGTGTCCTCAAAACACCGGTACCGTACTACCCCGTCTGCACCTTTGCGCTTCCATACATCGAAAGCTCGAAATTGGTCGGCTACTTTAATATTCATCTCTCATCTTGAGGCATAGCGCTCGACGCAATTCTACCTAATCAGCTTCAGCGCCCCGCGGAACAGGCCGTCGAAATCGGCGGCGATGGATTTGTCTTTGGCAACGGCCTGTTCGATGGCCTTCTCGGCGGCGGGCCGCTGATAGCCCAGGTTGACGAGCGCCGACAGCACATCGTCCACCGCCGCACCCCGCACGGTCGACTGCACAGGCGCAACGGCAAAGTCATCGAGCTTGTCTTTGAGCTCGACCACCAGCCGCTCGGCCAGCTTTTTGCCCACGCCGGGAATGCGGGTCAGTTGCGCGTGGTCCTGGCCGCGGATGGCCTGCACCGTACGCTCGGGGGAGAGGCCGCTGAGCATCTTGATGGCCAGCTTGGGACCGACGCCGCTGACCGTGATCAGGCGCTCGAAGAGCCGCTTCTCTTCGCGCTCCAGAAAGCCGAACAGGGCGATCTGGTCTTCGCTGACCTGGGTGTGAATGTGGAGTGACGCCTCAGCGCCCACCGAGGGCAGCGCCGTAAACGTGGGAACGGAGATCACCACGTCGTAGCCGACGCCGGCCGCCTCGACAATAGCCTGGCCGGGTTCCTTGTGGATGAGCTTGCCGCGCAAGTGAGCGATCATGGTGCCTCTATCCTAGTATCCCCAACCGCTTCGCCACGCGCTCGAAGGTTTCCAGCGCCTGGTCGAGCTGAGCCTTGGTATGCTCGCTGGTCAGGATCGCGCGGATTCTGGCCTTGCCTTCGGGCACCGTGGGAAAGGCAATCCCGGTTCCCATCACGCCCTCGTCGAAGAGGGCACGCGAAAACTCCATGGCCGCGCGGCCTTCGCCGACGATGATGGGGGTAATCGGCGTCTCGGTGGCTGGGGTGGTGACGCCGCCGATGTTGAAGCCCGACTGCTTGAGTTCGCCCTGGAAGTAGCGGGTATTGGTCCACAGGCGCTCGATGCGCTCTGGCTCGGCCTCCAGAATGTCGAAGGCCGCGATGCAGGTGGCGGCCACCGATGGCGGGTGCGATGTGGAGAACAGGAACGGCCGCGCGCGGTGATAGAGGTAATCGATCAGGTCGCGAGAGCCGCAGACATAGCCGCCCAGGGCGCCGATGGCCTTTGACAGGGTGCCTACCTGCACGTCCACCTTGCCAGTCATGCCGAAGTGATCGACCGAACCGCGTCCGTTGCGACCCAAGACGCCGGACGCGTGGGCGTCGTCCACCATCATGATGGCGCCGTACTTCTCGGCCAAGAGGGCCAGCTTGTCGACCGGGCCGATGTCGCCGTCCATACTGAAGACTCCGTCGGTGATGACCAGCTTCTTGCCCGGGTCATCTGCGATTTCATTCAGCAGTTCCTCGCAGTGGGCCGTGTCCTTGTGGCGGAAGACCTTGATTTTGGCTCCGGACAGGCGCGCGCCGTCGATAATGCTGGCGTGGTTCAGCTCGTCGGAGAGGATGAAGTCCCCCTTGCCCAGAATCGAGCTCACGGTGCCCGCGTTGGCCGTGAAGCCGCTCTGGAAGACCACGCAGGCCTCCACGTTCTTGAAGTGAGCGATCTTTTCTTCGAGGTCCATGTGGATGCGCATGGTTCCGGCGATGGTGCGGACGGCTCCGGACCCCACTCCGAAGGCGCGGGTGGCGGCCAGCGCGGCCTCGATCAGCTTGGGGTGGTTGGCTAGGCCGAGATAGTTGTTGCTGGCCAGGTTGATGACCTGGCGGCCGTCGTAATGGCACAACGGCGCCTGCTGGTCGTCGAGGATGCGGAGGTTGAAATGGGTGCCGTTGGCGCGCAACTGGTCGAGAACGGCGGTCAGGTGGGCAAGTTGGGGACGGGGAGCGGCATGGGTCATGGCGTTCACCTCAAACAGACCAGCATAACGCGTCGCGGCGCCATAACAGGTTCTGGCCATCGGCCCGCCAGCATGTCTGTGGTGGGCTTGTCCCACTTGCGCCGTCAGACTACCCATGTTACTATCCCACCATGCAGACTTTCGCCGTCATAAGAGACACCGATTTCCAGTTAATCTCGGAGTTCGCGCAGCCCGATGCCAAAAGGCGCCTTTCGCTTGGAGAATCCCTCGGGAACGCCACGGCCTTCAACATCTACCGCAATTCCCTGGGCCAGGTGATTCTCGATCCGGTTAAGGCCATTCCTGCTTCTGAGCTGTGGCTCTATGAGAGCCCGCAGGCCCTGGCCAGCGTGAAGCAAGGTTTGAAGGAGTCGGCTGAGGGCAAGAGGGTCTACCGCGGCTCGTTCCGCAAACACGCGCACGAATAAGCATGGAACGGAAGATTCTATTCACACCCACGGCGGATGAGCAGTTCACAGCACTCGAAAACGCGCCGTCCAAGGTAGGGCTCCTCGACCAGGTCCGGAAGGCCCTCGGCTACCTGGAAGTCGACCCACACCATCCCGGGCTTCATACGCACGAGTTTCTCTCGCTGATGGGCGCGAGCGGCGAGAAAGTCTTCGAAGCCTACGTTCAAAACAAAACCCCGGGCGCTTATCGCATCTTTTTGCATTACGGACCCGATGAAATCAAAGGCAAAAAGCGAATTCCCGTGATTACCATCCTTGCCATCACGCCCCACCCGTAGCATTTGCGTTGCGGGGGGCCCCGGAACTGTTCCGGAACCGGCCTGCCGCGCCGCCCGCCGCCGACTCCAAGGCCAGGAAGAGGCGCCCTGCACTCTCCATTCGGCCCGGCCCGCGTCCAACCAATGCCGGGCGGCTTCGGGCGCATTCCGGCCGTTCCGGGCAATTGGGGGAGCCGGTTCGCCCGCCCCTGCCTCGGCCGGATACAATAAGGTTCTATGCTGCGGAATGGGCGGCAGCCGATTTTTTCTTGAGATTTGGAGCAGGTGCACGTGAGAGGCATTTACTGCCGCGGTCTGCGGCTTGAGTTGGTTGCAGGATTGGGGCTCGCGCTGGCGATGCCCGCGTTGGCAGTGGCCGCGGACAGTGCGCAGGGCCAGGCCACGCAGACCACGCTGACCGCGGAGACACGCGACCAGGGCGGACGCACGCAGGCCACTGTTGCGGTAACCGTAACCGGCGAAGATGGTCTGCCGGCGAGCGGAGCCGTCACCATTAACGACAACGGCAAGGCACTGGCCGGTGTGGCGCTGAATGCCCAGGGTGAGGCCATGACGGTGCTTGCTCTGAATGGCGGCGATCACCTGCTGACCGCGGCCTATGCCGGGGACTCGACGCACCAGGTTTCGGTTTCCGAGGCGGACAAGGTTCATGCCATGAACAATGGCGGAACCCCGGACTTTTCGATCGCCGTCGCTCCGCTTTCGCCCGCCACGTTTCCGCTGACCCTCACGCCCGGCAATGCGGGCACCATCGTGGTGACGGCGACGCCGGAGAACAACTCCACGCTGACCTCTCCAATGTTTGTGACGCTCTCCTGCTCGGGCCTTCCGGACCAGTCCACATGCACCGCGACGCCGGCCAGCCTGCAGATTCTAGCCAGCACGCCAGCCAGCTGCCCCAGCGGAACGGCGGCCTCTCAGTGCCCGCCTTCGGCCACCATGCTGATTCAGACGCAAGCTGCATCGACGGCCTCGCTTTCGCCGGCTTCGCAAAAGGGCAAAGGGTCCACGCCCATCGCCTGGGCGTTTCTGCTGCCCGGTGCCCTTGGGCTGGGCGGACTTGCCTGGGGAGCGCGGCGCCGCCGGTGGCTCAACCGGCTTTCGCTCATCGCGCTGGTGGGCCTGGTGACGGCGCTGGGAACCACCGCCTGCAATCCCCGCTACGGCTACTTCAACCATGGCCCGCCCCCCAATCCCGCCACTCCGGCTGGGACCTACACGGTGAGCGTGACCGGGCAGTCGAGCAATGGCGTAACCGCTATCACGCACACCACCACCTTTGTGCTGACGGTGAAGTAAGCGCCGCCGGGCGGCGGCCGCCTCGACGGTACAGCCGCTTGACAAGCAGAATTCGATGCATCCACTTCGGGCCACAGCCGCTTTTGCCTTCGGGCAAGCGCGGCTGTGGCCTGAAGTGCGTCTGGGCGGCTTTCGGCAGAACTCGTTCGTTCGCCCGTATCGAAAGGACCAGGCAAAACTCATCAATCTGTTGGATGCGGCCCCGCCATGCCTCCTGGTGTAAGCCAGCCCCAGGTTATAGCAGTTTCGGAAAACGCTGGGGGAAACCTCAACCCTCGATCGCAACAACTGATCCCTTTCCCCTGCCCTTTTACTCTGGCTTGAGAACCACCTTGATGGCCTCGCCCGACTGGAGCAGCTCCATGGCCCTGGGAAACTCGCTGAGCTTGAGGCGGTGGGTAATGGCCGGCTCCAGATTGAGCTTGCCGGTCGCGAGCAGGGCTTCCATCTGGAACCAGGTTTCGAACATCTTGCGGCCGTTGATGCCCTGGACGGTGGCGCCCTTGAAGATGATGTCGCGGGCAAAGTCCAGCTCGACGGGGCGGGAGGGAATGCCCAAGAGCGAAGCTCGGCCGCCGGTTCTGAGCAGTTCAAAACCGAGTCGCATGGCCGAGGGATGGCCCGACATTTCGAGCAGGACGTCGACGCCGTTGCCCCCGGTTGCGGCCAGAATTTGCTCATGTACGTTGTCGGAGGCTGGGTCGAGGGCGAGGTCGGCACCCATGGTGGCGGCGACGCCGCGACGGTGGGCGTTGACCTCGATGGCGAAGACGGCAGCCGCTCCGCAGGCCTTGGCCACGGCGATCGAAAACAGCCCGATGGCCCCGCAGCCGGTGACGGCGACGTACTTTGCGGCGATGGTCCCGGCGAGAACGGTGTGCACCGCGTTGCCCAGCGGGTCGAGCAAGGATGCGTACTCGTGGGGAATGGAGGGGGAGAGCTTCCAGATGTTGGTTTCGGGAATGATGGCGTAGCTGGCGAAGGCCCCGTTGGCGTCGACTCCCAGGATGCGCACATGCTGGCAGACATGGGCCAGTCCGATGCGGCATTGGAGGCATTTGCCGCAGGCCACGTGCATCTCGGCGGAGACCGGGTCGCCCTCTTTGACGGTGGTGACGTTGCGGCCCACGCTGGCCACGATGCCGGCAAACTCGTGGCCCGGAATCAGCGGCGGGTGAATGCGGCCCTGCGCCCAGGGGTCCCAGTTGAAGATGTGCAGGTCGGTACCGCAGACGCTGGCCGCCTGGACCCGCACCAGCACCTCGGCGGGACCGGGCGAGGGAACGGGCACTTCGCGCAACTCGATGCCTGGCGCGGCATAGGCTTTGACAACCGCCTGCATGGTGGTCGGCATGGGGACGAGCCCTCCTTGAATCGGCAAACACATAGGAATCGGCAAACACACAGTCTACAACCGCGGGCAGGTGATAGAAAGGTGAGCAGCGGAAATGCAGCTACGCAACCAGACAAATGGGCTGACCGTGGCTTCATTCGCCGCGCCAGCCCACTCTAATTCCGCTTTCCGGCCGCTTCTCTACTGAAATGCGGGCAGGCCGGCGAGGGCCATGGCGATTTCCTCGGCAGGATAGTCGTAGTTTTCCAGCTTTCCGGCCTGATAGTCGATGTAGGACTGCATGTCGAAGTGGCCGTGGCCGCTCAAGACAAAGAGAATGGTCCGTTCCCTGCCCTCTTCTTTTGCGATGAGCGCCTCGCGAATGGCGGCGGCGACGGCGTGGTTGGCTTCGGGAGCGGGGATGATGCCTTCCGAGCGGGCAAACTGGATTCCCGCCGCGAAGGCGTCCAACTGCTGCACGGTGGTGGCTTCGGCGAGGCCCAGGTCCATGACATGCGACACCAGCGGCGCCATGCCGTGGTAGCGCAAGCCGCCGGCGTGAATTCCGGGCGGAATGAAGGTAGAGCCCAGGGTGTGCATCTTCATCAACGGGGTCAGGTGGGCGGTGTCG
>Ga0302320_10000422_pt1 | contig 100051 bp, 78 predicted proteins | sample Bog_T0_3_FD_202130 | JGI IMG/M metagenome (GOLD analysis project Ga0302320, IMG submission 202130) | Peat permafrost microbial communities from Stordalen Mire near Abisko, Sweden - Bog_T0_3 | ecosystem: Environmental > Terrestrial > Soil > Wetlands > Peat | place: Sweden: Abisko, Stordalen... | reverse complement strand
GGGGTCCGGGCTTGGGTCGCCCTGCTGGGCTCCCTCCGCCGGGACCGCCTCCTCTACTCCTGTAGCGTAATAGAACCTTACCTTGAGGTCACGAACTCAGAAACGGCGGGGTCTTAGGGACACCGGGTAAAGTTATGCTTAGAAATTCACGTCCGTGCGAAATTTCGAGGCATAGTTGCGAAGCGAGAAGGCTCTTTCCCGACTTTGGCTCCCCTGCGAGTACGATCTGATCTCCCTCGGCAATGAGCGGCTGGACGATCCAGCGCCTGGGTTTGGATCCGTGAAGCCAAAGCCGCTGTAGGTCCCATGCAGGGTCGCCGTTCCATTGAAGCGAGTTACTCGGGGCCGGGGGAGAAGCCGGACCATCTGTTTGATCGGTCATCGGCTCCCAACCATGAATTCGCATCCAAGCGGTTCAAGCTTTCGGCGAGTGAATGAGATTTATCGCGTGTCTTCCGATCTCTGCGGGAGCGTTGCTTGGCGCCCAAGCTGAAAGCGAAGAATCATCAAAAGTGGCCACATTTCAGAGCAATAAAAGTGGGACAAAAACGTGACAGTGGAAAATATCCCCTATGAGGATTTAAGGATTATGAGTCCTCTGCTCTAACCGTTGAGCTATAGGCCCTTTTCCAAAACCGGAAGAGCTCCGGAGGTGCTGGGGGGATGGCTGCTTGAGGCAGCCGAGCAGGCACAACAACCTGTGTGTGTCCGTTTTTCAAAGCAAAAGGCATCAGGTATTCTGGAAGTAGTTCGAGCCCGAAGTCCTTTGAAGACGAAGCCTCGGATCAGGCGCTGCGAGCACGGATTGTATGAGACGACCCGAGAGTTGACGGGACGGTTGGATCCTTGCGAAGTGCCGTGGCTGGTGGCCTGAACTCGCCCGAATTCGTCGCAGGGAGCGTTTGGCCGCGTTTCTCCATCCGGTGGGCCGCAGCCGCGAGCCCGAATTCCCGTGAGGGCATTGGGCCTGACTGAAGTCGAAAATGCAGGCTCAGGTCTGTTTCAAAGGATGGAAAACGGATGCAACGGATAAGAGCAACGCGCTCGGTGTAAAGGGTTTAAGCAGGAACGGGTTCGACAACCCCTTGCTGGATGCATCGTCCGGAATGATGTGCAGACTGCCGTCCACAAGCCCGCTTATGAATAGCAGTCGAATGTCGGGCCGAATGCGCAGGAGCGCGCGCGCCAACTCCTGGCCTCCGAGAACGGGCATGTCGACATCGGTGATCACGAGCGAGATCTCCTCGGCATGAGTTCCAAAGGAGTTAATAGCCTCCGACCCGTTCGAGTAGACCTCTGTGCGGTAGCCGTGGCTACCCAGGATTTCGCTCACCATTTCGCGGATGAGGGAATCGTCGTCGACTACTAGGATCAATTCTCCGTTGCCGAACGGGTTTGCCGACCCTTGTTCAGCGCCCGCAACCGGCGGGAGATCCTCTGAGGCGGGCAGGAAAACGTGAAACGTGGTTCCTGAGGCACCTGCCGGAAGCAGCTCGATGAAGCCGTGATGCTGCCGGACGATACTCTGCACAGTGGAGAGGCCGAGGCCCGTTCCCTTGGTTTCACCTTTCGTTGTGAAGAACGGCTCCCAGAGGTGTCGCCTGACCTCGGGCGCGATGCCGCTGCCAGTGTCGGCGACCTCAAGCTTGAGCCAAAGACCTGGATGGGAGCCTTCCTGGGGGCATAACTCTCCCTCCCTGATGACGTGATTGGTGGCAGTGATCGTAAGCGTGCCGCCGTTGGGCATGGCGTCCCGGGCATTGATGCATAGATTCAACAGGATCTGATGGATCTGGGTCGCATTGCCCAGCACCGGCCAGAGGCTGGACTCGATATGTTCACGGATCTCGATCGTCCTCGGGAATGTCTCGTGTGCGACGCTCACGATGTCCCGGAGGAGATACTTCACTTGCGTGGGCTGGAAATCGCCGGAACCGGTGTGCACAAAACCCAGGATCTGCTTCACCAGGCTGGCGCCGCGGGCCGTGCTTTGCTCCACGATGTTAAGGATCCGAAGATCGCTCGGATCGGACAGTTTCTTTCGCAGGAGCGGCGTCGCAAACGTGATCGGGGCGAGCATGTTGTTCAGGTCGTGCACGATGCCGGCTGCGAGCATGCCGATGCTTTCGAGCCGCTGGGCGTGGAGGAATTTCTCCATCAGCAGTTTCTTCTCGGTGATATCGGTGAAGAAGCTGAGGATAGCGCGCGGACGCCCATCCTTGTCGAGTACCTGGGTTGTGCGAACGTCGACGATGATGGGTGCACCAGCCCGGTTATTCAGGCAAATCTCACCTGCCCAGAACCCCTTCCGGGCGAGGTTCTCATGCCAGGCGGCCGAGATCGAGGGATCCTTGAGTCTGAGCAGCTGCTCTGGCTGGCGGCCGATGGCGTCCTCAACGTTCCAGCCGAAGATCTCGCTGGCTCCGCGGTTCCAGAGGGTGATCTGGTTGGCGGGATTCACGATCATCACGCCCTCATGGGAGTTGGTAAGGATGTCGTTCTGCTCCATGAGCCGCCGATCCGAGGCTTTCCGTGCGCTGATGTCCCGGACGTTGCACTGGATCACGCGAAAGCCTTCCACCAGGTAGACATTGCTGACGAACTCCACGTCGATCTTTCGACCCTTGGAACTCTCGAGCGGCTTGTCGTCGTATCGTATATAGCCGTGATTCTTCAACTCCAGGAAATTGTCCTTGTTTGCGACGATATCCTTGAAAAAGCCTAGGTCCCAAATCCTCTTGCCGAGGAAATCCGAGGAAGAATACCCGAGCAGGTCGGTAAGGAACGGGTTGACGTCCACAACGGTGCCCGTTTCCGCGTCGAGAATCAGGATGCCATCCTTGGCAGCCTCAAAGAGCCGTCGATACCTCAATTCTGAGTCGCGTAGCTTTGCCTCCGCCTCCCTGCGCGCGGTCAGGTCCTGCTTGATGGCAATGAAGTGGGTGATCTTTCCGTTTGTGCCGAACACCGGGGTGATCGTCTCCTCCTCGTGATAGAGGCTGCCGTCCTTCCTGCGGTTGACCAAGTTCCCGTGCCAGACGCGGCCCGCTAGAACGGTTTCCCACAGGGTGCGGTAGACCGTGTCCTCCTGCTGCCCGGACTGGAGCAAGTCCCTCGGATTCTTGCCGAGCGCCTCGGCGAAACTGTAGCCGGTTAAGGCGGCGAAAGCCGGGTTGACCCAGACAATGGAGCCGTCCCGGTCTGTGATGGCGATCGCGTTTGCAGCCGCGGTCAGGGCCGCGCCTTGAAGGCTCTGCGACGCCTGCTGATCAGCCCAAGTATCATGCGGGCTCGCTTTGGTCGAATTGGGGTTGTCGGAGGCCACGGAAACGGATGGCACACAGGTATTGTAAAGCCTTGAGAAAACGAGACACGACTGGCTATAATGAACGTCGCCTTTCTTTATAATATCCCCGCCACAGCAAATAGCAAGCGGCTCCGGGTGGGGATGAGCCCGCACCGGCGCACGGCGTATCAATTATCGCCTGAGACGGCGACCTCCATCCCAAGGGGTTTCAAGGTCCGCTCCCCCATGGTGCCGAAGGCCTCGGTTCAGGCGCGGGGTCCCGGCGCCAACAGTGCGACCTGCACGCCGGGCCCGTGGACGCCCTCGATCATGATGCCCTCCACGTCAGCGGTCTTTGAGGGGCCGGTGACCCAGATGATATTCGGGTCCCTGGGATGCGCCTCCAGGGCCTCGGGAATAGTGGCGTGGATCGATGACCTCTCGACGACGGCTACGTGGACCCAGGGTGCCAGGGCGGCGAGCCGCGACGAGGTCATCCCGTCGGTCAGGATGAGCGAGCCCGTCTCAGCAATGGCGCCCGTGGCCCATGTGATGCCGAACTCGTACTTGAGCGCATGGCTTCTCTCATATTCGGTCTCGACCCTGAACGGCTCCAGAAGGACATCACTGAAAAGAGGCCAGAGCGCGGGATCGCAGTAGCCGAAGTGCCAGCCGGCCGCCGAAAGCAGCCGCGCCACGTCCGCCGCGTCCGTCAAGGGCCTGCCGTTGACCGCAGAGAAGCGCTGAGAGAAGAGCTCCCACAGGTCCGTTGAGGGCGTTGCCTGCCTGCTTTGCACGAGATCGCGGTCCCAGTCGGGCAGAGGGGCCCTTTGGGGGAGCGACGCCAGGGCGGCGCGGACGCGCGCCAGGATCTGCTCGCGCGCTGAGATCATTTCCGGGGCCTTTCTTTCATCCACTTTCTGAATTCACCGCCGCGCCAGGGGGGCAGGGTGCGCTGTCTGGCCCAGGACTGCAGGGCGGGGACGGGGATCAGCTTGGTGTGAACGTGGTTGAGCAGCCGCCCGCCGAAGAGCGCCGCCTTCCAGGCGGTGGGCTGGGTCGCCAGGAGCGCCCATACCCCCATGGGGGGCGAGCCTATGGCGGCACGGGGAGCGCCTTCCGCCTTGCCCCGGGCGCGAAGGCGCAGAAGCAGATCCGGTATGGGAATGTTGACCGGGCACACCTCGTGGCAGGCCCCGCACAGCGACGAGGCCTTGGGCAGGTCCGCCAGGTCGGCGAACCTGTCGCCTGCGAGCAGCGGTGAAAGCACGGCGCCCAAGGGGCCCGGGTAGACGCTCCGGTAGGCATGCCCGGATGCCTGGCGGTAGACCGGGCACACGTTAAGGCAGGCGCCGCATCGGATGCAGCGCAGGATCTCCCTGCAGTCGGAGGCCAGCGCATTCGTGCGCCCGTTGTCCACGAAAATGACGTGCATCTCGTCGGGTCCGTCGGGCTGCGTGGGCGCCCGGGGCCCTGAGATGAACTCCGTGTAGACCGAGAGCTGCTGCCCGGTGGCCGAGCGGGCGAGCAGGTTGAGGAGGAGCCCAAGATCCCGGTCCCTCGGCACGAGCTTTTCGATCCCGACAAGTGCAATGTGGCACCGGGTTCCCGCGAGGCTGAAGCGCGAGTTGCCCTCGTTCGTGACCACGACGATGCGGCCACTCTCCACCGAGACAAAGTTCGCCCCGGTGAGCCCCACGCCGGCCTCGACATACTTGTCCCTCATGAAGCTGCGGGCCCGTTGGGTGATCGCGCCCGGATCGTCATTGTAGTCACCGAGGCCTTCGCGCTCGAAGCTGAGCGCGATCTCGCGCCGTGTCTTGTGCGCGATCGGACGGACGATGTGGCTCGGCTGATCGTGGTCGAGCTGGATGATGAACTCCCCCAGGTCCGTCTCAAGCGACTCCATCCCGTTCTTCCTGAGGAAGGCCTCCAGCCCGATCTCCTCGCTCACCATCGTCTTCGACTTGACGAGCTTCGTCGCGCCCCGGGCGCGCATGATCCCGAGCACGGCATTGCAGGCCGCCTCGCCATCCTCCGCCCAGTGGACCTGCGCCCCGTTTGCCTTGAGGCGCTCCTCGACCTGGGGCAGGTAGGTGTCGAGGTGCTCGATCACATGCTGCTTGATGTCGCCGGCCATCCTTCGGAGCCGGTCCGGGTCGCTGAACCTGTCGAAGAGGACCTGGGTGCGCCTCTCATGGGTGTCCTTGCTGGACTGGTAGACCGAAGCTTGGCGCTGCACGGACAGGCCGGCCGCGAAGTCGTCTATGGATTGCGCTCCCATGCTGTCAATGGGCGGGCGGGTTCCTGAGCGCGTCCCGCAGGACCTGCGCCAGGTGCAGGATCCGGATGGGCCTGCCCTCCGTTTCAGCCAGGCCGCCCAAGTGCATCAGGCAACTCATGTCGCCCGAGACGAGGACGTCGGGTTTTGCCTCCCTGATGTGATCCAGCTTGAGGTTGCCCATGGCTCCCGAGATGTGGGGAAAACCCACCGAGAAGGTGCCGCCGAAGCCGCAGCACTGCTCGGCCTCGCCAAAGGCGACCACGCGCACCCCGCAGATCGAGCGCAGCAGGGCGAGGGACGCCTCCTCGCTGCGGGTGCCCCGGTTGTGGCAGTTGCGGTGGAAGGCGATGACGGCGTCGTACCGGCCGGGCCATGAGGCGACGCCGAGACCGTTCACGATGTAGTCCGCGAGCTCCCAGGTGCGTCCCGCGAGAGCCTGGACGACCGGCAGATCCTCCTCCTTTTCAAATTCCAAAAGGGCGCCGTGGCGCAGCATCGCAGCGCACGAGCCGGAGGGCACAATCACGGGGTGCCCGCCGGCGAACACCCCGGCGGTGTGGCGCACGACCCGGCGCGAGGCGACCCAGTCGCCCCCGTTGAATGCCGGCTGACCGCAGCAGGTCTGGGCCTCCGGGAAGCCGACCTCGACGCCGAGGTGCTCGAGGACCTCGACCGTCGCGCGGGCGGCGTCGTCGAAGAAGGCGTCGCACAGGCAGGTGGCCATCAGTTGGACGCTGCGTCCGCCGGCGCTGCCCGTCGGGGCATTGGGGGCGCCGTCCATCACGATGGGCTGGAGGTGCCCGGCGCCGCCAGGGGCTGTTTCAGCAGGGCGGCGCTCGCTTGGGGTCATCGCGCCCAAGTGCAGCATCTAAGCCAGCCGAATTCAAGGATCGTCGCGGGCGTCGGCGGCGCGCCTAGATCGAAAGGCCAAACTCGCCCGAGGCCAGCGCGCGCATTCCGGGATAAACGGCGGCGGCCCCGGCGGACCGCAGCGCCTCCTCGCCGTGGGTCCCCGTGGTCACGCAGAAGCACGGAAAGCCGGCATTGCGCGCGGTCTCGACGTCGAAGGGGGAGTCGCCGATGAGGCATGTGCTCGCGGCCTCGCCGCCGATCCTTCGCAGCGCCTCGGCCGTGAATTCCGCCGAGGGCTTTCTCCAGGGGCAGTCGCGGGCGCCCAGAATGAGCTCCATGTGCTGGGCTATCCCGAGATGGCCGAGGACCGCGCGGGCGTGGTCGCCAATCTTGTTGGTCAGGACCCCAGTCCTGACGCCCTGCCCGCGCAACCCGAGGACGAGCTCCATGGAGCCGTCATAGAGCACCGGATCGTCGAGGAGGATCTTTTCCGTGTACTCCACGTGGATCCGGCAGGCCTCGGCGACCAGATCGGGCGGCACGAAGTGGCCCATGGCGTTCTCCAGGCCGCCGCCCACGGCCTTCCTGACCTCCTGCGCCGTCGGGACGGGCAGGCCGAATTGGGGCAGGGTGTACTCGTAGGCGCGGGCGATGGTCGTGAACGCGTCGACGAGGGTGCCGTCCATGTCGAAGAGAACGGTGCGGAATCGGTGCATGGGAGCCTTGAGTATCACCGAGAATCCGGGTCCCGTCCAAGGCAAAGTGAGGGGTGGGGCGGCTGTTTGTCTTGCTGAGGCAGCCGGGCCCTTTTTCATTCAGGCGCAGACTCCCCGCGTTCGGATCCGCATGGCGCCGGAACTCCGACCGCTCGAACCCATGAACACCCTCCCCGCGCGCGCCGGACGCAACTATCCGCTCCTGCTCGCGGGGCAGTTCCTCGGCGCCTTTGGCGACAACTTCCTTCTGGCCGCGATACTTGGGCCGCTGACCTACGAGCTTGGCGCGGGCCGGATCACCGAGGCCCAGGTCAACGGAGAGAACGCGCTCTTCGGCCTGGTCTTCAGCATCCCGTTCATCGTGCTGGCGCCGCTCGCCGGATTCCTGAACGACCGCATGCCCAAGACGCGGTGGCTCGTCGGGGGCAACCTGGTCAAGCTCGCCGGCACGGCGGTGGGCTTTGCGGGCGTCTCGGCCCTGGGGGCTGGCCACGGCCATGCGCTTGCGGTCGCGGGCTACGCCATCGTCGGCGCCGGCGCCTGCGTCTACTCCCCGGCCAAATACGGCATCCTGCCCGAGGTCGTCGCGGCCCATCGCCTCGTGAAGGCGAACGCAGCGGTCGAGATGCTGACCCTGGTCGCGATCGTGGGAGGCCTGGGCGCCGGGGGCGTCCTGTATGACCGCACGCTGTCCCTGCCGGTCTGCTACGGCGCGAGCCTGGCCCTCTATGCCGCCGCGCTCCTGTGCAATGGCTCCATGGAGAAGACCCCGTTCAACCGGGACGCCTCGCTCAGGCACAGCGCCCGGCAATTCGGGGCCAGCTTCCTGTCGCTTGTGCGCAGCCGACGCATGGGCAAGATCCTCCTGGGTTCGGCCCTCTTCTGGTTTGCAGGGTCGACGCTCAGGTCGGCCCTCCAGGGCTGGGGGCTGGAGGTTTTTTCGCAGGCGGGTGTCGCCCACGTCACCAACCTCAAGCTGGTGTTCCTGAAGGTGGGCATGGTGGTCGGCATCGTCGTCGGGGCGGCGCTCGCGGGCCAGCTGCACCCCACGGGGGACCTTTCCTGGACCCGCAGGTACGCGTTTCTCCTGGCGGCTGGATTCGTGGGCCTGGGCCTGCTCGGGGGGCACCTGGGCCTGGCGCCGGTCGTGCTCGTCCTTGGGTTCACCGGCGCCGCGGCGGGGCTTTTGGTCGTGCCATTCAATGCGGCGCTCCAGTCCGAGTCGGACCCGACCAAGCTGGGCAAGACGGTCTCGATCCAGAACTTCACCGACTACCTCGGGATCGCCGCCGGGGCGGCCTACCTGGCCTTCCTGTCGCAATTCAACCTCGGGGCGGGCGGGGAGCTGGTCGCGCTGGGGGTGACGATCGGTGCGATCACGCTGGCCCTTCGGGTCATCCCGCCCTCCCGGCACAACGCCTAGGAGCATGAAGTCTCCTGCGGCCGCTCCGACGAGCGAGCCTCGTTGCGACCGTGAGGCCCGGATGCGGGACTGGAGGGAGCGGCCCCGTCCCCGCCCGGCGTTGTACGTTTGACTTCGGCTTGGCGTGCATTGAGTTCAATCGCCTGCGGCCTTGAGCCCCAGCCCCATCTCCCCGACCCCATGACGACTCCGAGAGCCGCGGTTCTTGCCTTGATCCCCTTCGCGCTGTTTGCCGGCCTGCGGCTGCGGGCGGCCCCGGGTGATGCCGGACGCGACTGGCCCGAGTACCTCGGCGGACCGGGGCGCAACCACTACTCGCCGCTCGAGCAGATCAATGCCTCGAATGTGGGCCGCCTCAAGGTGGCCTGGGAGTTCCACTCGGGCGACGCGGGGCAGATGCAGTGCAACCCGATCATCGTGGACGGCGTGCTGTACGGCGCCACCGCGACCAGCCAGATCTTCGCCCTCGACGCCTCAAGCGGCAGGCAGCTCTGGCGCTTCACGCATCCCCACGAGTTCGACGACCTCGAGAACGACCGCGGCGTGACCTACTGGTCCCAAGGCAAGGAGAGACGGATCCTGTGCACCGTCGGGTCGTGGCTGTACGCCCTGGACGCCGCGACCGGCCAGCCGATCCCGGACTTCGGCGCCGGCGGGCGCGTCAGCCTCAAGTGCGGCCTGGGGCCCGGGGCCCAGGAGAAATGGGTCGTCTCGACGACGCCCGGGACGCTCTACGGGGACCTTCTGGTGATGCCGACCCGCGTCGGCGAGGACCAGGACGCGGCGCCGGGGTTCATCCAGGCTTTCAACGTGAGGACGGGCACGGTGGCGTGGGTCTTTCGCACGATGCCCTATCCGACCGACGCGGGCTACGAGACGTGGGCCTCCAAGGAGGCCTACAAGAACATCGACGTGGGCTCGGCCAACTGCTGGGCCGGGATGGCGATCGACCGCAGGCGCGGGATCCTTTACGTGCCCACCGGCTCCGCCGCCCCCGACTTCTGGGGCGGGCACCGCCTGGGCAAGGGCCTCTATGCGGACTGCCTGCTGGCGCTCGACGCCGCGACCGGCAGGCTCCTCTGGTACTTCCAGGGCGTCCACCACGACATGTGGGACCGCGACTTCCCGTCGCCCCCTGTCCTGGCAACGCTGCACCGGCTCGGCCGCCGGGTCGACGCGGTCATCCAGACCACGAAGACCGGCTTCGTCTTCGCCTTCGACCGGGTCACGGGCCAGCCCCTGTTCCCTATCGAGGAGAAGCCCTTCCCCGCGTCCGAGCTCGACGGCGAGCAGGCGTGGCCGACGCAGCCCATTCCCGAGCTGCCGAAACCCTACGCGAGGCAGGTGCTCACCGAGGCCGACATCAGCCCCTTCGCTGAGAATCGGGACGAGCTGCTTGCGCTCATCCGCAGGGCGCGCAGCGGGCTCTTCCAGCCCTTTGGCAAGTACGAGACGATCCTGTTCCCCGGCTTTGACGGGGGAGGGGAATGGGGCGGGCCCGCCGTCGACCCCGACGGCGTGCTTTACGTCAACGCGAACGAGATGGCCTGGGTGGCGTCCTTGAGCGATGCGCCCAAGGAGAGCGACCTGGAGAAGATGAGCCCCGGCAAGCGCCTCTACACCCAGTACTGCGTCGGCTGCCATGGCCTCGAGCTGAAGGGGCTGCCGGCGGGGGGCATTCCGCCCCTCGTGGACGTGGGCGCCCGCCACCCGCGCGAGGAGATCATCGCCCAGATCACCACGGGTCGCCGGATGATGCCCGGCTTCCCCATGCTCTCCAGCGAGGACAAGGCGACCCTTGTCTCCTTCCTCCTGGGCGATGACCGCACGAGGGGCGCAGGGGCGGCCGCCGCCTCGACCAACCCGACGCCTCCACCCCGCATCCCTTACCGCTTCAACGGCTACGACCGTTTCGTCGACAGCAAGGGATACCCCGCCACCACGCCGCCCTGGGGATCGCTGACCGCGATCGACATGAACACGGGTCTGCAATCGTGGCGCGTGCCGCTCGGCGAATTCAAGGAGCTGACGGCGAAGGGGATCCCCCCGACGGGCACCGAGAACTACGGCGGCCCGGTCGTCACGGCCGGCAACCTCCTCTTCATCGCCGCAACCAAGGACGGCATGATCCGGGCGTTCGACAAGCGCACGGGGGCCCTTCTATGGAGGTTCACGCTGCCCGCCGCCGGATTCGCGACCCCGAGCACCTACCTGGCCGACGGCAGGCAGTTCCTCGTTGTCGCATGCGGGGGCGGCAAGCTGGGCACCCCCAAGGGCGACAGCTACGTGGCCTTCGCGCTGCCGAGGTGATGCAGGGTCAGAAGCCCGCCGGGCTGACGCGGTACAGCCGCGCCCCGTGCCAATCGACCTGGGGGGAGTACGAGCCCGTGTACAGGCCGAGCTCCCGTCTCTCCCATAGGTCCCGGATGCGCACCGTGCGGCCGAGGCCGAGCGCCTCGAAATCAAGTTTGACCGGCTGTCCGGGGACCGCCAGGTCCGCCTGGGTGAATCCGTACGCCGAAAACGTCAGACCCTCGCCCCGGGCGCGGCTTATGGCCTCCTCGTCGAGAAGCGCGGTGCCGCGCAGAGCCGCCGCGCGCTCGGGCACGTCGACGCCGTTCACGCGCTCGCCGTGGCTGCCGTAGTCGCGCTCGAGCGGGGTTTCGCGCCCGTCGGCCCCCACCCAGCGCAGGCTGCGGAACACGGCGGGCCACCAGAAGCGGGTTGAGGAGCGGTCGTCGGCCACCAGCACCACCTTGGCGAGCCCCGAGACCGGGATGTCAAACGAGACCTTGCGCCCCGGGGTGTGCTCGGTGACGGTTCCGCCCGCCCACACCTTCCTGGAGTCGGAGAGCACCCATGCGTCGCGCGTGTTGAAGAGCGCGACGTACTTGCCGCCGCCCCGGGCGTCAGCCACCCAGGCGACGCCGCCGTCGCGCCGGCGGAAGAGCTGGTGGTTGCCCGAACTGGTCTGGTTGACCGCAAGGACCTCGTCGTTCGTGAGGAGGTTGAGCGTCGGCTCGTCGAGCCGCGTCAGGTCGGCCCCGATCATCAGGGGCGAGCGGGCGATGCACCAGAGTGTCAGCAGCGTCACCTGCTCCTCGTGGGAGAACCACGTCCTTCGACCCATGTCGATCATGCCGATGGGAAGCATGTCGGCGTCCGGCCATGCCCCCGGCCGGCGCCAGCGTGCCCACGCGTCGAGCCGGCCGAACTGGGCGTTGAGGAGCGACCAGTGGTCCCAGAAGTCGTCGGAGACCCGCCACATGTTGGCGTGGCCGGCCACGTGCGCAGCTGCCGCGATGTCGGTCGCCCCCGGCGAGAGGCTCAGCACCATCCTGCGGTTCGTCCGGTCGATCGCCCGGCGCACCGCGTCGATCTCGGGCTCGTTGCGCACGTAGGGTCTCGAGAGGTCGTCGACCTTGATGAAGTCCACTCCCCACGAGGCGAGGAGGGCGAAGACGGAGTCGTAGTACTCCTGCGCACCGGGCCGGGCCATGTCCACGCCGTACATGTCGCTGTTCCATTCGCAGACATGGACGCGGTCGGCGATGTCCGCGGCATGGTAGCGGGTCCCGAGGATCGGCAAATTGTCCTGGACCGCCTGGCGGGGGATGCCGCGCATCAGGTGGATGCCGAACTTAAGGCCCCTGGCGTGGACGTAGTCCGCGAGCGGCCGGAAGCCCTGGCCTGAGCCGGCCCCCGGGAACTTGTTCGGCGCCGGCAGAAGGCGGCCATAGCCGTCCAGGGTCAGGGGCGCCCCGGCGTGGTAGCCGTAGCCCGTGGCGCCGGGCTCGTACCACTGGATGTCAACCACCAGGTACTGCCAGCCGTGGGGCGCGAGCCTCGAGGCCATGACATCGGCCTCCTCTCGCGCCTTGGCCTCGGTCAGCGTCGTGGCGAAGCAGTCCCAGCTGTTCCAACCCATGGGCGGTGTGGCGGCCCAGTCGTGGAAGTCAGCGGCCGCCGTGCAGGGGCCTGCCGCGCCCGCGAGGCCAAGGGCGGCGAGGACGCTAGTCCACGGCGTTCGCCAGACGCTGTTCACGCCTCAGGCGCCCAACCCGGCTCATACTGGCGCTGCCAGAGCTTCATGGCCTCAGGGTCGGCGAGGATGTGCCCGTCCGCGGGATTGCAGTCGAGGGCGCGTCCGACGCGCTGGGAGATGTTGCCCAGGTGGAGCATCGTGACGCTCTTGTGGCCCTCCTCGATCGGGGACGTGAGCGCCGTCCCCACGCGGATGGCGTCGACGAAGTTGCGCAGGTGCATCCGGTCCAGGCGGATTCCTGAGGCGCTGCGCAGGTCGGTGCCGTTGCCCTCCGGCTTGTCGAGGAGGGTGCGCACGACCTTCTTCTTGCTGTCGAACACCGTGTAGTTGTCGTTCTCGAGGAGCGCCGTCCCCTGGGTCCCGTAGATGTAGACCCCGCGGGAAAGTCCCTCGGTGGGGAAGCCGTTGCAGCTGCGGCCCTCCCACGTGATCGACTTCTCCCCAGCGAAATCCCAGCCGATCACCTGGGTGTCGGGCGTCTCCCAGTCGTCCTTGAAGGCGTAGCGGCCGCCCGTGGAGGTGACCCGTGTGGCGTAGTCCACGCCGAGCGCCCAGCGGCAGACATCCACCTCGTGGGTGCCGTTGTTGAGCGCCTCCCCGGTGCCCCAGCGCCAGAACCAGTGCCAGTTGTAGGGGATGACATTGCTGCGGTAGGGCGTGCGGGGCGCGGGGCCCTGCCAGAGCTCGTAGTCGAGCGAGGCGGGGACCGGCACCACGGTTCCATGGCCGATGCTGGCGCGGTTGTTGTCGTACCAGGCCTTGGCAAAGTAGGCCTTCCCGATGACGCCCTCGCGGATCTCCTTGATGGCGACCTGCATGTTGGGGAACGAGCGGCGCTGGTTGCCCATCTGGACCAAGCGGGAGTAGCGCGCGATCGCCTTTTTCAGAAGCTCGCCCTCGTGGGGGTTCTGGCTGCAGGGCTTCTCGACATAGACGTGCTTGCCCGCCGCGAGCGCCAGGATGGCCATCGGCGTGTGCCAGTGATCCGGGACGGCGATCGTGATCGCGTCGATCGACCGGTCGTCGAGGACCCTCCTGAAGTCCTTGATGGCCTTCGGCTGCGAGCCCGGGGCGGTCGCCGCGGCCTGTTTCATGCCCTTGGCGAGGGCCCCGTCCTCGACATCGCAGACATAGGCGATCTCGACCCCGTCGATGCCGCCCAGGGCCTCGATGTGGTCCAGGCCGCGGTTGTTGGAGCCGATCACGGCCACGCGGACGCGCTTGCTCGGAGCGCTGTCGGCACGCAGCCAGGAGGGCAGCGCGGCAGCGACGCCGAGGCCGATGCCCGCGGCGGTGCCCGTCTTCAGGAATTCACGTCGGTTGGAAAGGAGGTTCATGGTATTCAGGGGAGGGGGTTGGGAAGGGCGGCGAGGACTCCGCGCATGTAGCCCAGGGACTGGGCGATCCCCGGGATCGGGTCGGGGGTGTCGATCTCGTCCTCGAGGCCTGCCTGGTAGCGGAATCCCACCTTGATCAGGGCCGCGATGATCGCGGGCAGGTCGAGCCGTCCGAAGCCCAGGCCTACGGGAGAGTCCTTCTCGCCGACCCCGGCGACCGTGTCCTTCAGGTGCACGTCGTAGAGGCGGCCGCTGCACCGGTGGATCGCCTCCACGGGGTCGACGCCGGCCCTCGCCGAATGGCCCACATCGATGCACAGACCCATCCTCTCGTCGTAGGGCGCCACCGCGTTCCAGACGTCGTACGGCGACGGGAAGATCTTGTCCTCGGGGCCGTGATTGTGGAAGGCCAGGCGGATGTCGTACTCGCGCACGAAGCGCTCGGTCAGCTGGAGCGCGGCGCGGTCGGGCGGCGCCGCGTAGCTGGCGGTCATGGTTGAGACGCCCGCCGCGCGCGCGCACTCAAAGGCCCTCCTCATCGAGGACTCGGTCGGGGACAGGGTGACGACCCCCGTGCCGGCGATCGTGAGGCCCGCGTCCCGGAACTTCTTGGCCGCGGCGGCGCAGACCTCCGGGGTGCTCAGAAGGATGGGGACATGGACGCGGAACACCGAGATGGACTCGACCCTGAGCGCCTTGGCGGCCGCGATGGCGTCGTCGATCGAGAGCTTGCGCAGGGAATAGCCCGCCAGACCGAGGATGAGGCGGGGGGACTGCCTGGGCGCGGAAGGGGCCGGCTCGGCGCCGGCGCGCAGCGCCTGGCTGGCGCCCAGCAGGGGCAGCGCGAGGCCCGCGAGAGCCGCTTTTGCGAGTGCCTCGCGGCGTGTGAGGAGTGGGTGGTCCATGGGCATAAGGGGCTGGGGCTCGCCACGGCCCGCGCGTCGCCGGACGGGGGTGGCCGATCTGCTGCAGGGAGCTGCAAGGCTTGCATCCCGGATGGCGATTGTCGAGGCCCCCTGCAGGTTTTTTGACGCGGAAGGGGGGAGTAAAGTCTTGCGGCGGCGGCGCGCAGGTTTGAGCGTCTGGCTGTGAGTCGGCGCATTCCCGCATCCTTCCTGCTTCTCGCCTGGCTCTGCGCCAGCGGTGCGATGCTGGACGTGGCCCAGGTAGTCGCCTGGGGACGCATGTTTGCGGGTTACGCGAGGAACAATTCGGTCGTCTCGGCCGCACAGCAGACCTTCGACCCTTCCAAGCCGTGCGCGATCTGCCGCGCCGTCAGCCGCGCCCGCGAGGCCTCGGGCCCGCGCAGCCCGGCCGTTGCCTCCGCCGGCTCCGAGAAGCGGGTCCTGATCCTTGAGGCGGCAACCCCGTTTGTGGCCGTCGCGGCCGAGCGGGACTGGCCCCGTGTGACGTCCTGCGCCGCCGACGTGCGCTGCGGCGATGTGCCCGTGCCCCCGCCGCGCGCGGTGGCGGCCTAGCCGCAGTCCCAGCCCCCCCCCTTGGCCCCGCAACCCCGGGCAACAGCAAAGGGGGCCATGGCTTCGCACGCAGGCGGCCTGTCTGCCCGGCGCCCCGGGCCCGCGCATCCCCGCGCGGCCGCCGCGCCGCATTTCCCCGCACACCTTCACACTCCCTTCCCTCCTTCCATGAATTTATTCCTTCACTGCCGGCACCGCCCGGCCCAAGACCCATCAGCAGGCGCCCGTGCCTTCCAGGGACGGCGCCGCCTCCCGGCGCGCGCCCTTTTCGGGCCGCTGCTGCTCGCGGCCATGGCGATGGCGCCCAGCGCCGCCCTGGCCTGCGCCTGCGGCTGCGGCATCTACGAGGTCGGCACGAGCTCGATGATCCCCGACGGGGCCGGCGTCGAGACGTTCGTCGACTACGACTACCAAGACCAGAACCACAACTGGAGCGGCGACTCGCAGGCCCCGGCCTCGGACAACGACGACAAGGATATCCGGACCAGCTGGTACACCTTGGGCTTCCAGGAGATGTTCAACCGCACCTGGGGGCTGCGCCTGGAGGTGCCCTACGAGGAGCGGCACTTTGTCACCACCGGGGGCGCCTCGGGCAACGACATCGTCTTCCTGGACTACAGCGGCGTCGGCGACATCCGCATTGAGGGGATCTACACGGGCCTCTCCGGGGACATGTCCGAGGGGCTGACCTTCGGCCTGAAGCTGCCGACCGGCAGCTTCACGAAGGAGGACGCCTACGACGACATTGACCGCGACTCGCAGATCGGAAGCGGCAGCACGGACCTCCTGCTCGGGGGCTATCAACGCTTCGGCTTCGGCGAAACCTCCTCTTGGAAGGGCTTCTCCCAGGCGCTGCTCGATTTCCCATTGCTCTCGCAGGTCCAATACAGGCCCGGTACCGAGTTCGACGCAGCGGTCGGGGCCTATTACGACGGCCTGAAGATCGGGCGCCTCAGGATCTCGCCAATAGGTCAGCTCAAGCTGTCGGTGCGCTCGCGCGACACGGGCGCCAATTCGGCGGACCCAGTCGCCTCGGGCTTTGTGAGGGTGCTGGCTGCTCCGGGGCTCGAGCTGGACCTGCACCCCTTCATGGTCTACACGGACGTGGAGCTGCCCCTCTTCTCCCACTTCAGGGGAGACCAGCTGGTCGCCAAGCAGCTCTTCCGCCTAAACGTGAGCACCCACTTCTAGGCGGCCATCCCCGCGGCCAGGGCGGCGTCAGCCGCCCCCGGCCGCATGGGGCAGGGGCCTGGGGATCAGGGCGTCGCCCGCGGGAACGTCATGGCGTGGTCGTCGCCGTCGCCCACGGTCACCTTGGCCTCCTTCTGGGGGCCCGAGACGTTGAACTCGACCTGGACGTCCGTCGTCAGCCCGCAGAAGCGGGTCATGGACATCGCGTGCAGCACCGTATCGGCGCCGCCGAGATTGATCGTCAGGAGCCCGTCGGGCAGCCGGCTGATGTGGACAGCGTTCTTGCCCTGGAGGTAGTCGCCGGCGTAGCTGTCGAGGACACTGTCGGGAAGCATGTATTCCTTGTGGCGCGGGTTGCCGAGCTCGCGCACCCAGACGTTGCGGAACTTGACGGGGTTGCCGTGGTCCTGGAACGCGATCGGCAGCCGCTCCGGGTGGGCCTTGTAGGGGGCGCGCCCGATCCAGCCGGTCGGGCCGGTGAGCTCGACATTGTTCTGCACGAGGACGCCGTTGTGAAACACGGTTTCCCGGGCCTTGGAGACAAGCTTGCCCTCGGCGTCAAAGCGGGGCGCCGTCCAGACGATGTCATAGGTCTCCCACTTGCCGGGGGCCAGCATGACGTTGGCGAGCGGCGGGTACTGGCCGTAGATCGCAGCGGCCGAGCCGTCGGCATAGGTCTTGTTCTGGTAGGAGTCCAGCACCTGGCATTCGTAGCGGTCGTAGCCGAAGAACACGCCGCTGTTGCCCCGGCCCTGGCTGTCGCCGTGCGGCGGGTTGGGGGAGGCCCACTCGACGTGGAGCTGGCAGTCCCCGAAGGACTGGAGCGTGCGCACGTAGCCGCTTCCCGGGACGCATTCCATGACGGCGTCCTTCACCACCCACTTGGTGGGGCTGCCATCCATCGCCACCCACTGGGAGACATCCTTCCCGTCGAAGAGCACCGTGGCGTCCGAGGGCGGCGTTCCCGGATTATCCTGGGAGCTGAAGGTGCCCGGGTCCACGACCGGGGGCTGGGGGCGGTCGCGGTCATGGTCGATCCAATGGGAGTCGGGGGCCGCATTCAGGCCGGCCGCCGACGTCAGGAGCAGTGCAAGCGCGCAGGAGACGGGGTGTTTCATGGGGTGAAGAACTTGGGATTGTGCGCCTAGTTGCGAGCCGTGTCCAACGCGATTGCCAAGAAAATCCATCCCGGCCCTGCGGCTCGCCGCGCTTGCGATGGGCCGCTCGCAGGATATCCTCGGGCCATGATCAAGAAACTCCTGCACACGCGCATGCGCGTCAACGACCTCGAGGGCACCGTGAAGTTCTACGAGCACGTGCTCGGGCTGAAGGTGGGCCGCCGGTTCACCTCCCCGCGGGGGGCGCAGCTGGTGTTCATCCGCACGCCCAACAGCGACGAGGAGATCGAGCTCTGCCACCTTCCCGACGCCCCGTCGGTGAAGGTCCAGCCGGACCTGGTGCACCTGGCGTTCGAGGTCGACGACATCAAGAAGTTCGCCGACCGGATCGCCAAGCTGGGGGTGAAGCTGAGCGACGGCCCGACACGGACGAGCTCCGGCTCGGTGATCGCCTTCATCGACGCCCCCGAGGGCTACGAGGTCGAGCTGATCCAGCGCGGCTAGACGGGGCCGGCGCTGCCGCGCCGCTCCTTCCAGAGATCGAGGTCGAAGCGCGCCCAGTCGATGGGCCCCGGCGCGGACCCGCCATGCCGTGCCGCCACCATCCCGAAGTAGACGGTCTCCCAGAACCCGTAGAGGCGGGGATCCTGGGGGGAATGCCGGGGAACCTGCACGCCGCGCCGGCCGGCCTGCGCCCAATGCTCCCCCATCCAGGAAAGGACGTGGGTGTCGAGGACGCCGTGCATCTGGCGGGGGCGCGAGTGCAGCACGAAGAACTTCGCGGTCTTGATCCCTATGCCGGGAAACCGGGTGAGCTCCTGCCAGGGGCATTCGCGCAGGTTGACGCCCGAGTGGGCAAGCTCCCGGAGGCTTCGCTCCAGCAGCGAGTACTTGCCCATCCGCACCTCCCTCAGGCGGGCACCCACGCTGTGCGCGCGCTCGCACTGCCTGATGAACGCGAAGGGCCTGCGCCCCCCGAGGAAGCGCTCCAGCTTCGCTGCCTGCTGGTCGGCGTTCTTGCCTGCGACGACGACGCAGAAGAAGAGAAACTCCTCCAGCTCGGCCGCCGTGCGCCCCGTATCCGTGACGTTGAGCGGGTCTATCATCGGCCCTCAGGGCCCTCGGGCTTCTCCCAGAGAAAGCTCGCCTTCTGTGCCAGCAGGCTGCCGTCCGCCGCGTGCAGCTCGACTTCCCAGGCGACGGGCATGGTCCGCGGCCAGACCCAATCCGTCCCCGTCAGCCCGATCTCGAACAGGTGGCTGCCCGCGGGGATGTCCGCGGCGAAGGTGTAGACCTTGGTGTCCGTCGAGTCGGGCCTGATGACCCTGATGGTAAAGGAGGCCGCCTGCAGGGCGCCGGCCTTGTTCTCGACCCGGGTCAGGAAGTAGAGACCGCTGCGCTCCTTCGGTTGGCTGCGCACCACGATCCAGCCGCCGGTCAGCTCGTGGCCGGTCCTGTACTCGTGGTAGCTCTGGAACCATTCCGACTCGTGCCATTGCGGCCAGACGCGGGCGAAGCTCACACCGTCGGCCCGGCAGGGCAGGGCGGCGAGAGCCAGGAGGGCCAGGGTTGCCGTGAAGAATCGCATCGGCCTGCACGCTAGCCGGGACGGGCCCCGGGCTACAACTCGATATCTCAGTACTCGAGGCGCACCTGGGAGTACCGATGGTAGCCGAGGAGGGCCGGGGCCCAGCCCCGCACCCGGGGCTCGATCAGGTAGGAATGGGCGCCGTGGTAGAGCGGGGCCACCGGACCGTGCTGGAGCAGGTAGGCCTCGGCCTTCTGGAACACCTCGAGGCGCGCGCCCGGGCTGGCCGTCGCGGCCGCCTGCTCGATCAGCCGGTCATAGGCCGCGTCGGCCCATCCCGTCCAATTGTTGCCGCCCCCGCTGACGAAGAGGTCCAGGAACGTCACGGGATCGAGAAAGTCGCCGGCCCATCCGGCCGTCGAGACGGAGTAGTTCAGGGTCTGCTGGTTCTGCAGCCAGGTCTTCTGCTCGAGGGTCGAGAGGTTCGCCCTGACGCCGAGCTGCCTGCGCCACATCTCCTGGATCGCCTCCATCACCAGGGGCTGCACCTCGTCATTGCGCGCCTGGACCTCGATGGGGGGAAGGCCGCGGCCGCCGGGATAGCCGGCCTGCGCCAGGAGCCGGCGGGCAAGGTCGCTGTCCGTGCCGATCCTGGCCCGGGCGTAGTAGCCTCCGCAGTCGGGCGGCGTGAAGGAATGGGCGGCGGGGTAGGCTCCCGAGAGGACCCGCCTCGCCAGGGCGTCGCGATCAATGGCCAGCGAGAGGGCCCGCCGGATCCGCTCGTCGTTGAACGGGGGCCGCGTGACGTTGAAGCGCAGGTAGTAGGTTTGCAGGAACGGGTCCACCCTCAGGAGCTCCGGCGCCTGCCTGCGGTACTGGGCGATCTTCGCCAGGGGCAGGGCGTACGTCGCGTGGACCTGGCCCGTCCTGAAGTCGCGCTCCTCGACCTCCGGGCTTTCCGTGGGAAAGAAGACGATCCGGTGGAGGGTGACCTCCGCGGCGTCCCAGTACCGGCCGTTCCGGGCGACGACGATGCGGGAGTTGGGCACCCATTCCTCCAGCGTGAAGGGACCGTTGCCGACGAGGTTGCCGGGCCGCGTCCACGCCGTGCTCCGCTTGGCCATCGCCCCGAAGTGCTCGAGCACCCTCGGGTTCACGGGATACCAGGGCGGCAGCGCCACCAGGATGGGCAGGTAGGGCGTGGGTCGCGCCAGCTCAATCCTCAGGGTCAGGGGGTCCGGGCTCGAAATGCCGAGTGCTCCCGGGTCGGCGATCCTTCCCTCGTTGAACGCCTGTGCGTTGCGGATGGGGTAGAGCAGGTAGGCGTACTCCGCGGCGAAGGCCGGCGTCAGCATCCGCCTCCACGACTGCACGAAGTCGTCCCCCGAGAGCGGATCGCCGTTGGACCACCGCAGGCCCCGCCTCAGGTGGAACGTCCACGTGAGCCCGTCCGCCGAGGCCTCCCAGGACTGCGCCGCCGCGGGCACCGGCTGGGACGTGCGCTCATTGACCGCGGTAAGCCCCTCGAAGAGCGCCAGCAGGATGTTCTGGTCCGTGTAGGCGGTGACGACCTGGGGATCGAGGTCCTCGGGCTCCGCCCCGTTGCCGAGGAGAAGCGTCTGCGAGCGCGCGGCGTCCTGCGCGGGCGTCTCCCTTCGCGAACACGCCGCAAGCGCGAGGAGCGCGGCCGCAAACAGCAACCTTCGCATCAGCGGCGGCGCCGCCGCACTGCGGCGCCCAGCGCGAAGAGCCCGCTGGCCATGAGCGCCCACGTGGAGGGCTCCGGCACCGGGGTGAAGTTGAGCAATAGGCTCGTGTCGCCCAAGCCCTCGGAGACAAAGAAGTTACCCGGGCTGATCGAGGGCGTGAGGTTGCTTGTGTCCACGATGAAGTCCGTCGGACTGAAACCCGAGATCGAGTTGGCCGTCAGGAGCGTCCAGGTGTAGCCTTGGTAGGGGTTGAAGTCCAGGGGCGCCCCCGCCGCCTGGGTGGTCGGGTCAAAGGAGTAGACCGCGATCGTGAACGGCGTGGCGGTCGAGTTGATGGTGAGCGCGCCGGCGCCCAGCGTGACCGTGCTGTAGCCCACCCCGGCGGCCCCGGCGGCGTCCGTGAGAGAGAAGAAGTACTTGCCGCCGTCGCCGAATATCAGCGACGTGGGCAGCGTCGAGTTCGGGTTGATCCCGAACGTGAGCGTGCCCGTGATCGGCACCTGGGAGGCGCCGCCATTGTTGCCCCCACCGATCGGCCCGCGGCCCGGCAGGAGGATGGACCCGTTCTGGAAGGTGAGGTTTCCGCCCGGCGAGAACGTGCCGAATCCGGCGAGGCCGCCGCCGTCGTTGAGGGTGAGCGCATTGGCGATCACAACCCCGGTGTTCGTGACCAGGCCGCCTCCCGAGCCGATGGTAACCGGGCCCGTCCCCAGGGCCAGGTTGTTGCTCGCGATTACCAGGGCATTGGAGCCGATCGTCGTGCCGCCTCCGTAGGTGTTCGCGCCGTGCAGTTCCAGCTGGTTGCTGCCGTCTTGCGTGTCGCTGTTGATCACGGAGACGCTCGAAGCCTCGCCGCCGGCTATGACGCCGTGGAAGCTGGAGCCGTTGCCCACGGTGTTGTTGACGTCGAACGTCAGCACCGCCCCGTTGGCGAGGTTGATCACGCTGGCGCCGCTGCTCGAGTCGTTGATGCCCTCGATGTAGGCGGCGGTGCCGTTGAGGTTGAGCACCGAGGCGCCCCCGAGATCGAGATTGTAGAGGGAGGGGTTGCCCGAGAAGTTCGCGGTGGCCGTGGAGAAGTACACCTGCGTGCCCGAAGTCGCAGTGCCCAGGGCGGGCGAGGCGCTCGTGAAGGTGAGCGTGCTGTGGTCCGCGCTGATCCAGCCGGTGCCAAGGCCCGAGTCCGTGTTCACCGTCACGGTGGTCTGCTGGATCGTGGTGCCCCCCGAGTAGGTGTTGGCGTTGTCGATGACGACGGGACCGAAGATGCCGAGCTGTCCATGGTCGGGGATTCCGCTGTTCGGGTAGTCGGCGATGACGCCCGTCAGCGTGAGCGTGTTGGATCCTCCCGTGTTGAGGGCGAGCCCGTTGTCGGGCACAAAGATGCTGTTGGGCACCGTCACGGATCCGCCGTAGGGGGCCAGTGTCGCCACCCACCCGCCGCTGGATCCATTAACCGGGTCCGGCACGGTCAGGGCCCCGGAGCCCAGCGCATTGAAGTTCGTGACGTAGAGGTAGCCGCTGTGGAGGACCGTGCCGCCCGTGTAGCTGTTGGCGCCCGCAAGGACGACCGAGGACTGGCTCATGGAGCCGGTGACGGGGTTCAGGCTCTCGATGGGGCTGGGCAGGCCGACCGCGACGCTGTTGGGCAGGTCCACTCCGTCGGTGAGGTTCGACGAGATCGTCACCTGCCCGCCCTTTACTCCCGCAAACTGGTAGGTGTTCCCGTAGGGGGTGAGGCTCCCCGTGTAATCTGCGGCCGTCGCCGAACCCAGGTAGAGGCCCGATCCCAGCCCCGACATGTCGATGTTGGTCGCAATCATGCGCGTGTTTCCCGTGAGGTCGTCGAAGCCGATGACCCCGCTCGCGCCGGAGCCGCTGAACAGATTGATGAAGCTCTGGATGTTTCCGCTGTCGACGGGGTCGGTATAGCCTGAGTTCACCGTGGTGCCGATGTAGCCGCCGTTCAGGTGCAGGCCTCCCAACAAGGGCAGCGGCGTGTCAAAGATCAGCGCTGCTGCGTTCACGTTGGTGCCACCGCTGTAGCTCAGGGCTCCCGAGAGGATCAGCGTCAGCGGGGCGTTCCCTCCGGAAAGCGACACGTCCCTGAAATAGCCTTCGGTGCTGTCCGTGAGGGCGGACAGGACCTGGAGGGTCCCTCCTCCGCCGCCGAAGGGATAGGAGGTTCCCATAACACCGTTGGGCGGCGTGAGGGGGCCGCTCAGGACCGCATTCGTCGCAGAGCCCAGGCCCACGAAATTGGTGCTGGTGAAGTTGGCGAGGTCGACCGCATTTCCGAAGTTGTTGGGGCCCGCGCCGGCGGCGGTCGTGTCGAAGCCGATCGAACCCGTGAACAGGGCGGGGTTCCCGTAGGTTGAAAGATAGCTGAGGAAGGTCTCGACCCCCGAGTTTGCCGCGTAGCCCCCGCCCAGGCCCAGGTAGGTTCTCGCGCCGGGCGTTTGGAATCCCGTCACTGACGAGATCTGCGACACGCCTGCGCCGTCCAGGATGACCGAGGCGCGGTTGGTCAGCTTGATCTGCGAGACGTTGGCGATCGCGCCCTGGAGGATCGCAAAGGAGAAGGGGGTGGGCGAAGAGGGGTTTGCGCCTTCAAGGACGAGCGTGGTGCCGGCATTGAGGCCCGAAAGGGTGCCGCTCTCCGTTATGGACGAGTCGGTGCCGATGGCGATCGCGGTGGTGCTGTTGGCGAGCGTGATGGGCCCCGTGAGGTCCAGCAGGGCGACCGGCCCCGAATTCTGGGCACCCTGGCCTCCGAACGTCACAAAATGGTGGGTCGTGTTGTTGCCCACGGTGATCGGGTTCGCCAGGGTCAGGGCGGGTCCGCCGCCGTTTGCCGTCGTCAGGGTGGTGCCGTCGCCGAGGAGGAGAGTTCCCGTTCCCAGGGGCCCTGACGTGATCGATGATCCCGAGGTGAGGGTGCCGGCACCGATTTCAAGCACAGCGCCATTGCCGTTGACCGTGACGCCTCCCGAGAACGTGCTGGATGCCGAATTAAAAATGAACGTACCGGAGGCGCTGGACGCGAGCAGAGTGAGCCCGTAGCCCATGGAATTATCGGAAATGGGCCCGTCCGCCTCGATGTTGCCGTTCGCGTTTGCGAGGACGGTCCATGTCTGGCTGGCGGCCAGGACAATCGGGCCCTTCAGGTTGATCTGGCTCTGGTCGCCGACGCCGTCGGCTTGGGCCGTCACGCCGGCGGACCCGAGGGTGAGGGTGTTGCCGCCCCCGACGTCGATCGTGGTGCTGCCCTGTGTGGCGGACGACGTGACGTCGATGCCGGCAACAGAGACCGGCACGTCAAGCTTGAGTACCGAATCGGACTGATTGGTGAACTGCACTACGTCGGAGCTGTCCGGCACGACGCCCCCGTACCAGTTTGTCGCTGCGCTGAAATTGTCATTGGGGAAGCCGCCGCCCCAAGGGACCGTCACCTGGGCTTGGGCGACTGCCGCGGCGCCGAGCGCTGCATACGCCAGAATCGGAATCCTGAGCTGAAGCATGGCGTCTAAATGGTTCAAATGACTTGCAGCATCAAGTTGAAATGCAGGCGCGCACCTCTGGGTGGAGCGATTGACTCAGGGCCCCGTTGGGTCCGCTCCGCGCCGGATCAGCTGCGGGCCGCTGCGGCGCGCAGCCTGCGCAGGACCGCCACCGAAAGCATGCAGACGCCGCCGGCCATCAGGGCCCAGGTTGAGGGTTCGGGCACGGGCGTGAAGTTGAGGACGAGGCTCAGGTCTGTGGCCCCCTCGGTCACCGAGAACTGGCTGCCGAGGACAGCGCCGGAATTGAAGAGGCTCGTGTTGACCGTGAAGTCACTCGCGTTGAAGCCGGTGATCGGGGATGCGCTCGTCAGCAGCGTCCACGAATACCCCTGGTAGGGGTTAAAATTGGTGTTGTAGCCCGTGTTGCCGCTAGCATTGACGGAGATGAGCTCGATCGTGAACGGGCTGGTGTTCGTCGCCGTGATGCTGAAAGCGCCGTTGAGGCTCAGCGTGCTGTAGTCCGTGCCGGCCACCGTACCGGCGCCGGAATTCTGGATCGCAAAGTCGTAGAATCCGCCCTGGCCGAAGACGACGGAGGTGCCCGGGCCGAAGGTCAGTGTTCCCTGCACGGACGGTGAGCCGCCGCCGCCGCCGCCGTTGTTTCCAAAGGTGCCCCGCCCGCCCGCGACCACGGAGCCGCCCGCGATATTGAAGGTCGAGGAATCATTGATTACCCCGTAACCCCCCAGGCCGCCCTCGGTGAAGGTGACCGGGTTGGCGATCGTGACACCGGGCCCGATGCCGAGAACCGACGTGACTCCGTTGACGGTCACCGTGCCCGTGCCGAACGCTGAATCGTTCAATCCGGCGAGCACGCCGCCCTGGACCGTGGTGCCGCCGGTGTAGGTGTTGGCCCCCTTCAGGTCCAGTTCCCCGGAGCCCTTCAGGACGATACTGCCCGAGCCGTTGAGGGTGCCGTCATACTCCTCGCTGTTCCCGGACGATTCCTTGAAGGTCAGCGTGGCCCCGGCCCCGACATTGATGGTATCGGACCAGTCCGAGTTAGCCATGTCCTGGAGGACCGCATTCGGCCCGTTGAAATTCAGGGTCGAATAATCATCGAAGGTGAGACCCACCAGCGTCGGGCTCGTCGCCGCCGAGAACGTGGCGACGGTGTTTCCATAAAAGAAGGGGTTGTCCAGGGTGGGTGAGGGGCTCGTGAAGTTCAGGACGCTGTCGTATGCCGTCACCGGGCCCGAGGGGGCGCCGAGGCCGGTGTCGGTTCCAATGGTGACGGTGGCGCCGCTGGTCGAGATTTCGGTGCCTCCTGAATAGGTGTTGGCTCCCTCCAGGTCCACGGGGCCTTGGATCGTGACCAGATCGAAGGAGCCGCCGTTGCTGATCACGCCCGTGAGCGTCAGGAGCGGCGAACTCGGGGTATTCAGAACGACACCGGAGGCGAATACGGTGATCGGGTTGGACAGGGTAACCGGACCGCCGGAGGCGGCGAGGACCGGAACCGGATAGAGGCTCGTGTTAACCGGGGAAACCGTCAGCGCCCCTGAACCCAGCGAATTGCTGTTGGTCACGTAGAGGGTGCCGCTGTTGAGCGTCGTGCCCCCGGAGTAGGAGTTGCTTCCGGAAAGGGTGACCGAGGAGACGCTGTTGTTGCTTTCCAGCGGGGTGGGCAGGCCGACCGTGACAGGCGTGGCACTCCCCACATCCACCAGCGTCGAACTGACGGTCAGCTGGCCGCCATCCACACCCGTGAACTTGTAGCCCACGCTTGCCGACACCGGGATGATTGTCCCCGAAAGCGTGGCGAAGGTTGCCGTCCCGAGATAGGTGTTGCTGGTGAACGGCGCTTCGCCGTTCTGGGTCAGGTCGATCGTGCAGCTGATGTTGACCTGCGAATCCCCGCTGTGCGTGTCGAAGCCGATCACTCCGTTCACGGTGCATTCATCGATCAGGCCCAGCAGATAGGTGGGTGACTCATCCACATTGTCGGAGAATCCAATGTATCCCGGCACCCCGCCGGATCCGATGAAGAGCTGCTTCCCGCCGATATTATTGAGGTTCGATGTGTCGAAGATCACCGCAGCATCCTGCACGGTGAGCTGCGAAATGTTGCCCGCGTAATTGTAGGTGCCCTGGAACGTGACCACCGGGAGATTATAATTCACGCCGTTGCCCGCGATCGTGACGGCCGTGCCCGCATTCGCGGCGTCGAACGAGCCCGTGAAGAAGATCGTGGATCCCGCTCCCGCGGTGATCTGGGCCGAGGGGTCAGCCAGTGAGACCGTGCCCGAGAACGTCAGGGGGCCGATAAGCGACACCGCGCTTCCGTGCGAATTGTCACCGAGCACCACGGTGTTGCCGATCGTCACGGCAGGGGCGCTGCCAGATCCCACCGGCGTGAACGCCTCCAGGGTGGTGCCATCACCCATGGTGAGCGTCCCGGTCCCAAGAGGACCGACGGTGTCGACGCCGGAAGTCCCGGTCACCTCCAGGGTCGTGTTCCCGTTCAGAACGTTGACGCCGCCCAAAAAGGAGCTGCACGAGGAGGTGAGGATCACCGTGTTTCCCTGGTCAGTGTAGGAGGCGTAGATCGTCAGCGCCGAGGAGCCGGTGATCATCCCGTCCAGCTCGAGGCTCGCTCCCGAGGTATTATACAGGAGGTTGACGGCACCGCCGCCGCAGAGGGTGATGGCGTTGCCGATCACGTAGGTTCCGCTGCCGGTGGTCGTGAAATTGTTTCCGTCGCTCAGCATGACCGTGCCGGTTCCAAGTGGGCCCTGCGTCACCCCCCAGCCATCCGTGTTCGGCGTGCTGCTCGCCCCGACCGCAAGGGTATTGTTGCCCGACGCCATGCGGATGCCTCCACTGAAGGTGCTATACGGGGACGTCAGGGCGAGGGAGTTGGAGTAGTCGCTATCCGACTGGCCCACAAGCAGCTCGGGGGATCCGCTGATCATGCCGGTAAGGGTGAGCATGTTGCCGTGGCCCGCGGCGAGCAGGTAAATTTCGGAGTCGCTGCTTCCGCAGAGGGTGATCGTGTTGCCGATCGTATAAGAGCCACCCCCGAGGGTCGCCAGGTCGTTGTCGTTGCTGAGCATCAGTGTACCCGCGCCCAGAGGGCCCTCGGATACCTCCGAGAGGGTTTCGTTGGGGGTGCTGCTGGCGCCGACCGCGAGGATTGTGTACCCCGAGGACATCCGGATGCCGCCGCTGAACGTGCTATAAGGCGAGGTCAGGTTCAGGTAATTGGTGCTGCCCGCGTTGGGCCCGGAAACGCTGAGCATCCCTGCGCCGGAAATCGTTCCACTGAGGGTCAGCATCTTGTTGCCGTCGGAGCTTCCGCCACTGAGGAGATCTACGCAGCCCTCGCCGCTGAGAACGATGCTGTTGCCGAGGGTGTAGCAGCCCGAGTCGATCGTGGTGAGGCTGGTGCCGCTGCCCAGCATCAGGGTTCCGGTTCCCACGGGCCCCCCGGAGACGCCGGAGTCGGTCCCCGAGCTGCTGTTTCCGATGATGAGCTGGCCGCTGTAGATTCTCGTGCCGCCCGTGTACGTGTTCCAGCCGCTCAGGGTAAGGTTTCCGGCGCCGTACTCATTTTCCACGTAGGCCTGACCCGCGAGGCTCGTGTTGATCACGACGGGGTCCGGGCTCGAATTGAAGATGTACGAGGCGACGGTGAGGGTGTACGACCCGTTCAGGGTCATTCCCTGGCCGTCGTTGCTATTGATGAAGGAGACCGAATTGGCCTGGTCGAGGCCGTTGACGACCGAGGTCGTGGCCGCCCCGTTCAACGTGGAGAGGTCAAAGGTGATGTCATACGCCGCGAATCCCGAGGGGGCCGGAAACCAGTTGAAGCTGTCCGACCAATTGTTATTCGGAGTGTCGGCCGTTGTGTCAGCCCCCGTCCACGAGATCGACTGTTGTGCCAGCGCCCTTCCGCAAAGCAGTGCGGAAAATGCAGCGGCCACTATGCGCGCTTTCTTCTGGACCATGGCGGGACGCTGATACAACTGATTTGCAGTGGCAAGGCCGAATTCGCTAATTATCGCCACGGGGCGGCAATTGTCCTAAACGGCACTGGGCAAACTAATTGAGCAATGGGGTCAGTGCCTTCCAGACTGTATCCGCCACGATTTCCGCACCCCGCGCATTCGGATGGATCCCGTCGCCCTGGTTGAGTTCGGGCACTGTGGCCACCCCTTCTAGAAGAAAGGGAATGAGGATCAGGCCGTTCTTGGCGGCCAGATCCGGGTAGATCCTTCGGAACGCCTCGGCGTAGTCCTGGCCCATGCTGGCCGGCATCCGAATTCCCGCCAGGACGATCCGGGCGGCCGGGTACGCCGAGCGCACCCGTTCGATGATCGCCTGCAGGTTGGCGCGGGTCACGTCGGTCTGGGTCCCGCGCAGCCCGTCGTTGCCGCCGAGTTCGAGGACCAGCACGTCCACGTGCTGGCGCAGGACCCAGTCGATCCGCCGCAACCCGCCGGCGCTGGTTTCGCCGTTCAATCCCGCGTTGATGACTTTCCAGGGGAGGTGCCCCGCCTCGATGCGGCGCCGAACCAGAGCCGGAAAAGACTGGATGTCCGGGTCCGCGAGGCCGTAGCCGGCGCAGAGGCTGTCGCCGAAGAACACGAGGGTCCTTTCCGCCGGGCCGTCGGCGCCGGCCCTGGCCGTGCACAGAAGGAGCAGGCCAAGGGCTGCGAGCCCCGCCAGGGTCCGCCTGGTCCACGCTGTCCGCTGCCGGCCTTGTTGCATCCCAAACGGCATGCGCGAGCGCCGCCCGATGTTCCAGAGTTTTCGGTGGAAGACGGCCGCCTGATCCCGTTTGCCCTTCTTACGCGCAGGTGTTTCCTGTGCGCCATGCAATCCAAGGCGATGCTCCGGGTGGAGCGGCTCACCAAGACGTACTGGACGGCGGCGGGTCCGCTGACAGTCCTCCACGAGACCAGCTTCGAGCTCGCGGGCGGCGCCAGCGTTGCCGTCGTGGGGCCCAGCGGCAGCGGCAAGACGACCCTCCTCGGCCTCTGCGCGGGACTTGACCGGGCCACAGGGGGCACGGTCGAGCTCGGGGGCGAACGCCTGGACAATCTCGACGAGGACGCCCGCGCCCTCGTGCGCAACGCGAGCGTCGGCTTCGTCTTCCAGAATTTCCAGCTGATCCCGACACTCACGGCCCTGGAGAACGTCCTGGTGCCGCTTGAGCTCCGCGGCGAGCGCCGGTGCGAGCCGCAGGGCCGGGCGCTCCTGGAGCGGGTCGGCCTCTGCGACCGCATCGACCACTTCCCGGTGCAGCTCTCGGGGGGCGAGCAGCAGCGGGTCGCCCTCGCGCGGGCCTTCATCAACCGGCCCAAGATCCTCTTTTGCGACGAGCCCACGGGCAACCTGGACGGCGGCACCGCCGACTCCATGGTGGAACTCATCTTCGGGCTCAACCGGGAGCACGGCACGACGCTGGTGATGGTGACCCACAACGCCGAGCTGGCCGGCCGTTGCCAGCGCATCCTCCGCCTGAAGGCCGGCACCGTCACCTCCGACGAGGCCGTCGTGAGGACCCTTTAGGACAGTCCGATGCGCTTCATCCTCAAGATGGCGTGGCTCGACTCCCGCGCCTCCCGGCGCCGGCTCCTGCTGTACTCGCTGTCGATCGTCCTCGGGATCGCCGCGCTGGTCTCGATCGGCTCCTTCACCTCGAACGTCCGCCGGGCCATCGACGCCGAGGCGAAGGGGCTCCTGGGTGCGGACCTCCTGGTGACCGCCTCCGCCCCGCTCGCCCCTGCCGTGCTGGACCACCTGCGTTCCCTGGGCGGCGAGATCGCGCTCGAGCGAACGTTCACGTCGATGATGACGTTTCCCAAGGAGCGGCACCTTCGGCTGGTGCAGGTCCACGCCGCCGAGGGAGCCTTTCCCTTCTACGGGAAGTTTGAGACCGAGCCCGCCTCGGCCTACGCGCTCCTTCGCCAGGGGGGCGATGTCGCGATCCTGGAGCCCACGCTCATGGCCCAGTACGGGGTCAGGGTCGGCGACAAGGTCAAACTCGGCAAAACCCTGTTCACCGTTGCAGGCTCGCTGCGCAAGGTGCCGGGCGAGTCACCCGGCGTGGCCATGATGGCGCCCAGGGCCTACATCCCGATGGCATCGCTTGCCTCGACGGGCCTCATGGGCGGCGAGGCCCTGGCCCGCTACCGGGCGATGGTCAAGCTGCCGGCGGGCCGCGATGCGGACGTCGTGGCGAGGGAGATGAAGGACCGCTACAGCGCGATGCGGCTGTCCTTCGAGACCGTCGAGGAGCGCAAGCGGGGCCTCGGCGAGGCACTGAAGCATCTCGACGGTTTCCTGAGCCTGGTCGGATTCGTGGCCCTGGTGCTGGGCGGGATCGGCGTCGCCAGCGCCCTGCATGCGCACATCCGCGGCAAACTGGCCACGGTCGCCGTCCTGCGCTGCCTCGGCGCCAGCGCCCGCCAGGGCTTCGGCATCTACCTGGTGCAGGGGCTGGGCCTCGGGCTGGCCGGCGCCCTGGCCGGCGGGACCCTGGGCGTCTGCGTGCAGGCGCTCCTTCCCAGGCTGGCGAAGGGGCTCCTTCCGATGGAGATCGACTTCTACGTGTCCTGGCCCGACGTGCTGCGCGGCACGGCAGCCGGGGTCGTGATCAGCCTGCTTTTCTCGCTGCTGCCGCTCCTGGCCGTCAGGAGGATCCCGCCCCTTGCGGCGCTGCGCTCGGCGGCCGCCGAGCGCGCGTGGGCGGCGCCGGATCCGCTGCGCATCGCGATCATCGGCGCGATCGCAGCGGCCGTCGCCGGATTCGCGATCTGGCAAACGGGGGGCGTCCGCGTGGGGCTGGGCTTCACCGGGATGCTCGGGTTGGGCTTTGCGGTCCTCGGCGGCCTGGCCTACGCGTTCTCGTGGGCGGCGCGGCGCTTCGTTCCCGCCGGCTTCCCCTATGTCGTCCGCCAGGGGCTCGCGAACCTGCACCGGCCGAACAACCGCACGGTCCTCCTCCTTCTGTCGCTGGGCCTCGGCACGTTCCTTGTCCTCACCCTTTTTCTCGTCCGCACGACACTCCTCAAAGAGATCCGCGGGGCGGATGCGGCCGGCAGGCCCAACCTCATCTTCTTTGACATTCAGGACGACCAGATCGACGCGCTTGCCGGCGTGGCCGCCGCCGCAGGGACTGCGGTCGCGGTGCGCGCGCCAATCGTGACCATGAGGATCTCCTCGGTGCGGGGGCAGCCCGTGGAGAAGCTCCTCTCGGGCGGACGGGAGCGCCTGCCGGGCTGGGCCCTGAGGCGCGAATACCGTTCGACCTTCCGGGGCTCGCTCTCCGGGACCGAGAAGGTGATCCAAGGGTTATTTACCGGCAGGGCTGATCCCGCGGCGGGTCCCGTTCCGGTCTCCGTGGAGGAGGGGCTCGCGCGCGACATGCAGCTGCACCTCGGTGACGAGATCGACTGGAATGTGCAGGGCCTGTCCCTGCGCACCGTTGTGGGGAGCATCCGCAGTGTCGAGTGGCGCCGTCTGGAGCCGAACTTCTTTGTCGTGTTCCCCGAAGGCGCACTCGAGGGTGCCCCGAAGACCTATGTGGCGGCCGTGCGCGCCTCGTCCCCGGAGCAGTCGGCCACGGTCCAGCGCGCGGTCGTCGATGCGTTCCCCAACGTCACGGCCATCGACCTCGCCCTGGTGGTCGAGACCCTCGACGGGATCTTCTCAAAGGTCGCGTTTGCGATCCAGTTCATGGCGCTCTTCACGGTCGCTACCGGACTCATCGTTCTGGCGGGCGCCATCCTGACCGGCCGCCACCAGAGGATACGCGAGACCGCGCTGCTGCGCACCCTCGGCGCCAGCCGCAGGCAGATCGCGCAGATCCAGGGTGTCGAGTATGCGGTCCTGGGGGTCCAGGCGGCCCTGGTCGGCGGCCTGCTGGCGGTGGCGGGAAATGCGCTCCTGGCGCGCTTCGTCTTCCACGTCGAATCCGCGCCCGCGGCGCTGCAGGTCCTGCTGGCGGCCGCCGTCGTCGCCGTGCTGACGGTCGCCACGGGATTTGCGGCCGGCCGGGGAATATCGGATCATCCTCCCCTGGAAATTCTTAGGCAGGAGACATGAGCGGGTTCGGCCTCGCCGCGCATCCGGTCCGCCCCTGGGAACGAACAGGGAGGCGGCTCGTCTTTTTGAAACGATGGCACCTTGGTCTACGTCTAGTGTCATGATCCCGACTCTCTTGGAAGGCCCTTTCGACCCAATGCCCCTTCGAGTAAACCCCAGCCTGCTCAGGCTATGGCTCGTGCTGGCGCTTGCGCTGGCTCCCGCGGCCGCGTTCGCGGTGGCGACCGCCCCCCACGGCAAGGGCCAGTTCACGGCAAAGGAGGTGGCGCAGGGTTACAGGGACGCGGTGGTCATCGCGAAGCCCAAGGCCGCCCTCCTGCCCACGGTCGCCGCGTTGGAGAGGGGCGAGGGCCTTCAGATTCTGGGTGCGTTCGAGCGTTTTGGAAGCATCCGGGTGCTGGGGCTCGCCCAGGGCGACACGGTCCAGGCGGCCATCGCCCGGCTGAAGGCGACGGGCCGCTATGAATACGTCGAGCCGGACTTCATACGCCACGGCGTGGGCGTCGTGCCCGACGACCCGGGCTTTGTGAACCAGTGGGCGCTCCACAACACGGGCGTCAACGGGGGCGTCGCTGGGGCCGACATCAATGCGCAGGCGGGATGGGGGAGCGTCTCCTCCGCCCCGGGCATCATCGTCGGCATCGTCGACTCCGGTGCCCTCACGACCCACCAGGACCTGGCGGCGAACATGTGGATCAATTCCACGCCGGGGACCAAGGCCTCGTACGCGTCGATCAACGACAGCACGGGAGCCGCAGAGACCCTCAGCGAGACCGACAGTCTCAACGGGCTTAACGCCGTGAACAAATCGGGCCTGCCGACGGACCTCCTGGGCCACGGCACCCACGTCTCGGGAATCGTCGGGGCCGTCGGCAACAACGGGGTCGGGGTCAGCGGCGTGGCTTGGAAGGTGCAGCTGATGGAGCTTGAGTTCATCGACAGCTCCGACAACGGCGCCACCTCGGCCGAGCTGGTCTGCCTCGAGTACGCCATCCAGCACGGCGTCAGCGTGATCAACGCGAGCTTCGGCAGCCAGGGGTTCTCCCAGGCCGAGATGGACGCCATCTACGAGGCGGGCCAGTCCGGCATCATCTTTGTCTGCGCGGCAGGCAACGCCGCCGAGAACAACGACATATCGGACTTCTTCCCTGCGGACTACCCACTCGACAACATCATCGCCGTGGGGGCCTCGGACAACCGGGACCTGCCGGTCTACTTCTCGAACTACGGCTCGGGGGCCGTGGAGATCTTCGCCCCGGGCGAGGACATCTACTCGACCTACAACGGCAGCATTTCCGACTACGCCTACCTCAGCGGCACGTCCATGGCCGCGCCGTTCGTGACGGGCACGGTTGCGCTGCTGCGCTCCCAGTTCCCGAAGGATACCTACCGCGAGACCATCAACCGGGTCCTCAACTCGGCCGACACGAACCCGGGCCTGGCCGGCAAGTGCCAGACGGGGGGCCGCGTGGACCTGGCGAAGGCGCTCAACGGCACGGCGCTGAGCTCGCCGCCCAACGCGCTCTTTGAGAGCCGCACCCCTCTCGTCGGACTGGATCCCTACACCCGCACCAACAACGTGGACTCGCCCGCGGCGCTGGAATCGGGGACGCCCCAGATCGCCGGCATGCAGGGAGGCCATTCGCTGTGGTGGCAGTGGACCGCGCCCGAGAACGCGACCGTCGAGATCGACACGAGCGGCACCAACGGGGGCCAGTTCCACGGCGGGAGCACCTACCCGACGCTCCTCGGAGTCTACACGGGCACGAGCCTCTCCTCGCTCACGACCATAGCGGGCAGCGCCAATTACAGCGGGGGCACCGACACCCTCGAGGGGAGCGGCACCCAGGAGCCCTACAGCCGGGTGAGCTTCCACACCGCGGCGGGCGTGACCTACCAGATCAATGTCCAGGGTCAGGGAACCCAGAGCGGGCAGACGATCCTGGCGATCAACACGACGCCCGACAACGTCGCCATCTCCTCGCCGGTCGCGCTTACCGGGCCGAGCGCCACGCTCCTCGACGCCAATCCCAACGCCACGGGCAGCCAGCCCAGGATCCTCGGCAATCCCGGCGGGCACACGCTTTGGTATACCTGGACGCCTCCCTTCTCGGGCACAGCCCAGGTCGCGGCCTACAGCTACGACTTCGTGCCCGAGGCCGCCGTCTACACCGGGACCTCGATCAGCAACCTCACGGAGCTTTCGGCGGCCCAAGGATCGAACGCCGTCGGCACCTCGACGACGGCCAGCCAGTGCCTCTGCACTTTTGTGGCGCAGGCCGGGACGGCCTACCTGATCCAGGTCGACGGGGAGACGTCGAGCGACGTCGGCGAGTTCACACTGTCGGTGGCTGATTCCCAGTGGCAGGCGCTCACCCAGGACGCGGTGACCTGCTCGCCTGCGGTCGGCCCCGACGGGACGGTTTACGTGGGCAGCAATGACAACTCCTTCTACGCCTTCAGCCCGGGCGGCACCCTCAAGTGGAGCCACGCGGCGGGAGCCCTCTTTGACACGAGCTCGGCGGCGATCGGAGCCGACGGCACCGTCTATGCCGGGTGCACCGACGGGAACGTCTACGCGTTTGCGCCCAGTGGCACGCTCAAGTGGACGTACACGGTGCCGACGCCGACGGACACAAGCCTCGACAACGGTCTCGACTCCTCGCCAGCCCTCTCGCCCGACGGGACCACGCTCTACATTCATGCGGATGACGGCCACCTGTACGCCCTCACCGCCTCCTCAGGCTCTGTCAAGTGGACGGCGGCGGTGTCAGGCTTCTCGTACGCGGCGCCGACCGTCGCACCCGACGGCACGGTGTACCTCGGCACCGACGGCGGCCTTCTCTACGCGTTCAACCCCGACGGCTCGACCCAGTGGACCTTCACGGCGCCCGTCGCCGGGGAGGAGATCTACAGCGCGGCCGCCATCGATGGCTCGGGCAACCTCTACTTCAACAGCCTCAGCGGCAACGTCTACTCGATCGACCGCTCGGCGAACCTGCGCTGGACCTACTCCTCCGGGGACGGGCTCACCTCGGCGCCCGCGCTGGCAAACGGGGCGGTGTACTTCGGGGGCTACGACGGCAACCTCTACTCCCTTTCGGAGGAGACCGGCGCGCTCAATTGGAAGGTCGCGCTCGGCGCCCAGGTGCGGGCGAGCGCCCCCGCTGTCGACTCCAACGGCGTGGTCTACATCGGCAGCTACGACCACAAGGTCTATGCGGTGAACTCCGCGGGGTCCCTCGTGCGGACCTACGCCTCCGGCGACGTCATCCGCTCCTCGCCCGTCATCAGCGGGAGCATGCTCTACTTCGGAAGCGAGGACCACAAGGTGTACGCCTTCAATATCGGCGCCGGGCCCGCCGTGTCGGAGTGGCCGATGTACCAGTTCAACGCGTCAAGGGTGGGCACGCCGTCCTCGTCGACGCTCGAAATCACCAGCCCGCCGGCCTCGGTGACGGTCGGCACCGGCTCCCCTTTCACCCTCTCTGTCGGCGCTCTGGGGCCGGCAACGCTCGCCTACCAGTGGACCCTGAACGGCTCGCCCATCGCCGGGGCGGTGGGCGCCGCCTACACGGTCGCCTCGGCCACCACGGCGGATGCGGGCAGCTACACGGTGACGGTCACGAGCGGCTCCACCAGCGTCACCAGCGCCGCGGCCACGGTCACGGTGGATTTGGGGCCCGCGAGCCGGCTGGAGAACATCTCGACGCGGGCGCAGGTCGCAACTGGGGGGAACATCGCGATCGCGGGCATCCATATCGAAGCTCCCGCCGGGCAGAGCAAGCAGGTGCTGATCCGGGGCATCGGCCCTGGGCTTGCGGGGTCGCCCTTTAACCTCAGTGGAACGCTCAATGCGCCGACGATCGCGGTCTACGACACGAGCGGCGCCGTGATTGTCTCGAACACGGGCTGGGGCAACAGCCCCGTATCCGGCAACTCCTCGGTGAGCGCGACGTTTGCCCAGGCAAGCGCGGCGCAGATGGCGGCGGTGGGAGCCTTTAAGCTGGGCACGGGAAGCGCCGACAGCGCCCTCGTCGTGAGCCTTCCCGCGGGCGGCTACACCGTTGAGCTCTCAGGGGTCAATTCCACGACCGGCCTTGGACTGGTCGAAGTGTACGAGACCAGCACGTCGGACCCGGCGGTCATGACCGACATCTCGACGCGGGCGCAGGTGGCCTCGACCAGCTCGCTGCTGATCGCGGGATTCTACGTCGGCGGCCCGAGCCCCGCGACGGTGCTTGTGCGCGGCGTGGGTCCGGCGCTCGCCGCGGCGCCCTTCAACCTGGCCGGCGCGCTGGCGCAGCCCGTGGTGGGCGTCTATGACTCGAGTTCGGTCCTGATCGCGAGCAATTCGGGATGGGGCAACGCCCCGGTGGCTGGGACCTCGCCTGTCAACGCGACCTACCGCACGGCGACGGCGCCCGACATGAGTGCGGCGGGGGCCTTTCCCCTGACCACGGGTTCGCTGGACTCGGCCCTGGTGCTGACGCTACCGCCGGGTGCCTACACGGCCGAGATCTCCGGGGGAGGAGGCTCCTCGGGGGTCGCGCTGGCGGAGGTGTACCAGATCGTCCCCTGACCTGCGCCTGCTAGCGCCGAGCGATGGCCAGCAGGGCGTAGTAGTTGTCGGTCAGGAACCCCTCGTAGCCCTCCGCCGTCCCGTCCCACTTCCTCCAGTCGTTGGTCATTCCGTTGGCCCCCGTGCCCTCGAACTCCCTCTTCTCGAAGGCGTCCAGCATGGGCAGCACGATCTCGTCAGCGCGCGCGCGCTGGCCGACCCGGTTGTACGCGGCGATCGTGAAGTACGAGAAGCAGGCCGTCGCGCCCCCGTTTTCATAGATCTGAAAGCCGTCGGCGTTGTCCTCGCGCCTGCCGCCGCCGTAGCGCGGGTCCTTGTGGGCGTAGTCCTTGCGCGCCACCGGGATGAGGTTTCCCGGCAGCCCCATCCGGAACTGCGTGTAGCCGGCCTTTGCCATGTCGTTCCAAAGGAGGTCCATGATGGGCCCGCAGCGGTCCTCGGGCACCAGCCCGTAGAGGACCGCGATCCCGTTCACGAAGAGAAAGGAGTAGTCGTGAAGCGCTCCGTCGGCGCTTCGCCAGCCGGCGATCAGGCCCGTGGCCGGGTTGAAGAACGCGTGGAAATAGGCGTCATGCAGGCGCGCCGCAGCCTCGCCGTAGCGCCGGGCGTCGCCGGCGTTGTCCAGTGCGCCGGCCATCCTCTGCATCCCCTGGAGCGCTCGGAAAGCGAGGGCATTCGCGTAGGCGTCCTCGTGGCCGAAGCCGATCGTGTCCCACCAGTTTGACGGCCGCACCTTGGGCAGTCCCTCGTTCCAGCTGCCCGAGTTGCCGGTGGCCACATACTTGATCAGGCCGTCCCCGTTGCGGTCGGTCGCCAGCATCTTCTCCGCCATCGCCCGGATCCCCGCATAGTGGAGGCGCACCCAGGCCCAGTCCCTCGTCCCCTCGGCGTAGTCGTCCGCGGCGATCAGGAGTGAGGGAAACGTGTCGGAGCTCTCCTCGGGGAAGTCCCCGTAGCCCGGCATGCCGTAGGCCTTCATTCCGCCGAGCACGCGCTCAAGCGACTGGCGCACCAGGTCGAGCGCCTGGAGCCCCTCGGCGAGGGGCGGCGTCTGCCGGGCGATGTCGGCATACTCGTAGTAGCAGAACCCGCAGGTGTCGCTGTTCGTGTTGTTGGCCAGCACGCGCCGGTTGGGGTTGAGCTGAAGGATATTGAGCCAGTTCCTGCGGAAGCCGTCATAGCGGGCATCCTGCGCGGCCCCCGGCACGTCCGGGCAGATGGTCGTCACCTCGAGGCGGTAGCCGCTCCGCGGTCTCTGCTGCGTCGCGGCGGGGAACGCCACCCGGACCCAGCCCGGCCCGGACGTGTAGCCAAGCGAGCCGCCGGCCGCGTCCGAGGTGACGCGGAGCGTCCCGTATCCGGGCAGGTGCAGCACGGCGGGAAGCGCGATCGCGCCGGAGGAGTCGAATACGCCGAGGAGCGTCCCATAGCAGACGTGCGTGTCGATCGTCAGGACGAAGGGCGGCGGCGGGGTTGCTGCGCGCCATGCGCAGTCGAGGCGCAGCTCGCGCTCGGCGGCATCCACCGTCCAGCACGGGCCGGCCGATGCGTCCGGCCCCCCTGCGGAGAGGACATTGGTCCCCACCTTTCCGCGGCCGAGGCTGTCGACGGCGAGGAAGTTCAGCGCCTGGCCGTTTTCGGACCAGTCAGCCCTGAGGAACGCCGACTTGAAGGACAACCCGGGAATGTCCCTGCGTGGCAGGTCCGTGGGCTGCGGCTTGTCGTCGGCGGGCGCGGCGAGGGGGACCAAGAGGGCGAGGGCGGCGAGCGCGGCCCACCGGTGGGCGGAGCGCGAGCAAGGGGGCAGGGGGGTGCTCATTTGACGGTGGAGATGAACGAGGAGTCTAGGTTGTTGAGGAATTCCTCCTGCTCGGCGGGCGACATTTCCGAGGGGCTGACGGCCGGCTCCTTCCCCGCGAGCACACGCGACATGATCGACACGCGCTCGGCGGCGTTCGCGAACCTGCCGAAATCCAGGTAGTACTGGGAGGGATCGACCGTGAACCTTGCCTGGCCCCCGGTCCCGATGCTCACGATGCTGTTGAAGGGCAGGCGTATCTTAAGAACGCCTGCGCCCGGATCGGGGTTGCTCACCCTCAGCTTCACATCGACCTGGTCTCCCGCCCGGTTGAGCTCGAAGTCGAGCCTCCAGTCGCGGAATCGGAAGTTGTCGATGCGCGCGTGGTTCATGCCCGGCGGCAGGCTCGGGGCGAATCCCAGGTCCGTTGCCTGGGGCTCGAGGTCGACGCCCAGGAACAGCAGCAGGGTGGAGGTCACGAATTCGCCGTGGGACCAGACGATCAGCTGCTTGTCCGGGACACCCTGCCGGTCCCAGAACTCGGGAAGGTAGTAGGCGCAGCTGTCGGCGTCGTAGCCCTTCTTGTTCAGGATCCCGGAGATCAGGTACCTCCACGCCAGGTCGGTCCTTCCCAGCAGCCACTCGTCCTGGGCGGCCCAGGACCCGATGATGGGCCACTCGTCGAGTTCGCCCCGGGGCGCGTGGGGACTGCCCGCGTTGGGCCCGAAGCGGAAAATCGAGTGATCGGGGTTTTCGAGGTCTCTTTTTATTTCCGCCTGGGTCGAGGCGAACATCGGGTCGTCCACCGGCACGATGGACAGGTCCCTGCCGAAGGCGTCCAGGCGACCGATGATCAGCATCCCCGCGTCGACCCGGTCGTCCCTCAGCGGCCCGTTGCGGCTTTCCGCCTTGGGGTAGTCCGGGTCGGTGAACGACTCACCCGGGGCGCCCGCCATGGGAATGATCCTCCCCGCCCGGCGATCGTAGGCCTGCGCCCTGAAGCGCGCCCGCAGCGTGTCGGCCGCCGAATTCCAGCGCCGCGCCTCGTCGGCCTTCCCGAGCTCGCCGGCGATCTTCGCAGCGGACCGCAGTCCGCAGTAGACTTCCGCGTTGGGCCAGCTCGACGGGGCGGGTATGAAGCAGATCCACTCCTCGGCGAGGTGCAGCATGCCCTCCTTCTCGATGCGCTTCACGTAGTAGTCGGCGTAGTAGCTCACGTAGGGCCACATCCTGCCGAGGAAGACATTTCCCTGCGGTTTGAGCCGGGAATAGAACCACATCCCCGTGACCGCGATCGCCGCCTGCTGCGCCTCGCGCTCGCCCCCCACCGAGAAGTCCCTCTGCGTGCTCCAAAAGCCGAAGTAGCGGTCGACGGCCGGGAAGTCCCCGGCCAGCGAGAGGCCCATCATGGTGTAGGTGCCGTCCCTAAGCCACGAATCCCTGTAGAAGAAAAGGTCCGCCATGATATCGCCCGAGGCGAACTGGTGCGTCTCGATGGCGTCGACCGAGTACTCGAACATCCGGTCCAGCTTGCCGTCGTCGCTGGCGATCGAGACGCGGTTGGCGGCGAGTTCGACCTGGTCGTCGCCGGTCCCTCCCAGCCGCGCGGCCCAGGAGGAGGCGTAGTTGCCCGCGCCGGAGGATGCGGGCGGTTCCGTCGCGTCGATGCACAGGAGCACCTCGCGCGCCGCCTTGATCTCCTTGACGAGGCCGGCCTTGTTGATCGAGAGCGTGGTCCCCGAGGGACTTGTGGCCAGAACGAGCCTCGGGCCCTGCGTCGTCTTGACCTCGGCGTTCACGTTTCTCCAGAGCGTCGTGAATACGCAGGCGCCTGCCGCGGGGTCGTCCTTCGCATCTTGGGTGAACTCCGGATATTTGAACTGGGCGTTGAGCCGGAAGTCGACCGGTTCCATGAAGGTGTACCTGACGAACACCGGGGCGTCGCCCCGGCCCCGCCTGGAGGTCACCTCGATCGAGACGAGCCCGTCGGCCGTCCTCATCCTCACCAGGCCCGGGCGGGTCCCCTCGCGCCCGTACTGCAGGCTGCGCAGGTCGACCCACTTCCCGTCCCTGAGGATCTCCCCGTAGATCGAGGTCTCCAGAAACAGCGGGACATGGAGCATCCTCGACTTGTCCATCCCGGACCAGATCTCGCGCACCAGGCCGTCGGCCCCCGCCCGCACGAGCATTGTCGGGCTCGTCACGTAGCGGTCCGTGATGGAGAACTCGGGGACCTTGTCGACGCCGTGGAGCGCGCCGGCAAGGGCAAGGAGCGGCGCCAGCTTGAGCAGTCTTCTCATGGTGGGGTGTCGCCGGCGCAGCGGGCATTCCGGCCCCGGCTTCCTTGATGTTCTGCCCCCCGAGGGTCTCTTCGCGAGACCGAAATGACGCGGGGAGGGGCGCTCTAGAGGCCGCCCGGGTAGGCGGGGCCCCTGCCTTGGGCCCAACGGATGGCGCGTCCGCGCAGCAGGGCCCTGGCGAGAAATGAGCGCGCAAGCCGGATCGAGGCCTCGAGGTCTTCGCCCCTGCCCAGCCAGGACGCAATGGCTGCCGAGAGGACGCATCCGGTCCCGTGGGTGTTGCGGGTCGCGATGCGCGGAGCCTCGAACCAGCGCAGGGTGCCGTCGGCAAGCGCGAGGCAGTCGCGGCAGGTCCTGCCCCCCGAGTGGCCGCCCTTGACGAGCACGGGCCGGCCGATCTCGCCCGCGAGCCTTGCGGCGGCCGCCGAGGCCTGGGCGTGCGAGCCCACGGCCATCCCGGTGAGCGCCGAGGCCTCAGGCCAGTTGGGGGTGACGAGGGACGCGAGCGGCATCAGCTCGCACAGGAGGGCCCGGATGGCCGGCCCCGAGAGGAAGCGCGTGCCACTGGTGGACGCGATCACCGGGTCGACGACCAGGGGCAGCCCGGGAGACGCCGCGAGGATCCTTGCGACGGCGCGGATGGCGCCGGCGCCCGGGAGCAGGCCCGTCTTTGCCGCCGCCACCGGGAAGCCCGCGAGGGCCGAGGAGACCTGAGCCGCGATCAGGGAGTCGGGGACGGGCCGCCAGGCGCTGACCGCCCGCGTGTCCTGGGCGGTCACCGCCGTGACCGCGGTGAGCGCGTGGCCTCCGAGGGCCTGGATGGTGCGCTGGTCGGCCTGGATTCCCGCGCCCCCGCCGCTGTCGGAGCCGGCGACCGAGAGGATGCACAGGGGCGTCTTCACACGCGCCAGTCCCTCATGCCCCCGCGCAGGCTGAATGCCTCCCTGAAACCATGGCGCTCCCTGAGGATGCGCAGGGCGTGCAGGCTGCGGACTCCCGCGGCGCAGTAGATGACCGTCGGGGCATTTGGGTCCATTCCCGCGATCTCCTGCGCCGGGCCGCTCGCCAGCCGCCCCAGGGGCACGTGGACGGACGGCTCGATGGAGCCCAGGGCCCGCTCCCAGTCCTCGCGGACGTCGAGAAGCTGGACCTTCGCCCCGCTGCCGAGGAGGACCCGGAGCTCCTCGGCTCCAAGCTCGTCGCTTGCGGGCGGGACCTCGCAGGTGGCCCCGTAGCCCTCGGGCGGAAGCTCGGTGATGGGGCGCCCGTTCGGGTCCCGCTTCAGGCTGAGCAGCGACGAGGTCATCGTGAGCGCGTCCCAGAGAAGAAGCCGCCCGCAGAGGAGCTCGCCCACTCCCGATAGCAGCTTCACCGCCTCGCAGGCCTGGGCAGCGCCAATGATGCCGGTGACGGCACCGAGGACGCCCGCCTGGGCGCAGTTGGGGACGCTTCCCGGCTCGGGCGGCTCCGGGAACAGGCAGCGGTAGGTGGGCCCGCCCCTCCAGTTGAAGACGCTCAGCTGTCCCTCGAAGCCCTGGATCGCCCCGTAGACAAACGGCCGGCCCGCGAGGACGCAGGCGTCGTTTACCAGGTAGCGCGTCTCAAAGTTGTCGGAGCCATCCACGACCACGTCGCACGAGCGCACGAGCCCGACGGCGTTGGCGCGGTTGAACCGGACGGGCAGGGCCTCAACCTTCACGAGCGGGTTCAGGGCCAGCAGGCGCCGGGCAGCGGCCTGGGCCTTGTTCTGACCCTGGTCGGCGCAGGTGTAGAGCACCTGCCTCTGCAGGTTCGAGAGGTCGACCGAATCGGGGTCCGCGATCACGATCCTCCCGACGCCCGCCGCCGCAAGGTAGAGGAGCGCGGGGCAGCCGAGCCCGCCCGCCCCGATGACGAGGACCGAGCCCGCCTTGAGCCTCTCCTGCGCCGCGGGGCCGAATCCGGCGAGCGAAAGGTGGCGCTGGTAGCGCGAGATTTCCTCGGGTGTGAGGGCCATGGTCTTGCGGTGTGTCCTAGGAGGCGAGCGCGCGCGCCGCGCCCGCGAAGCCGTCGTAGGCGGGGTCCCAGTCCTTCCACACGGGCTCATAGCCCTGGGACCTGAGGAATGCGGCCATTTCGTCGGGGCTACGTCCGTCGTCGATCTTGAACTGCTCGAGCGAGTCGGGCGCGCTCGAGTAGCCTCCCGGGTTCGTGCGGGAGCCGGCGCTCATCGAGGTGAACCCCAACCTGAACGCGTGGTTGCGGAACTGGGCGCTCTCGCGCGTGGACAGCGACAGCTCGGCCTCCGGGCTCAGGAGCCTGAACGCGCACGCCGCGTGCACCAGGTCGCGCTCCCCAAAGGGCGTGAGGGGGATTTCGGCGCCCTCGTGGGGGCGCAGCCTCGGGAAGGAGACGGAGGTCTTCATGCGCCAGTGGGCCGTCTCGACGTGGCGCAGGTGCAGTCCGACGAACCAGGCGTCGGCCCTCCAGTCGCTCAGGCCGGAGAGCGCCCCTAGGCCGACCTTCTTGACGCCCGCGCGCCCAAGGCGGTCGGGGGTCCCCAGCCGGTACTCGATGTCGGCCTTCGGGCCGCTCAGGTGGTGGCGGGGGTAGGTCTCGGGGTCGTAGGTCTCCTGGTAGACAAGCACCGCGCTCGCGCCGTCGCCGGCGAGCGAGGCGTAGTCCTCCTCGTCAAGCGGCTGCACCTCCAGGCACAGCCCCGCGAAGTGCGGGCGCAGGAGCCTGAGGGCGTGGGCGAGGTACTCGCGCCCGACGCGCCCGGTCTCGCCGGTCACGAGCAGGATGCTGCCGAATCCGTGGGCCTTGAGGACGCCTGCGTCCGAGAGGATCTCGGCGTCGTTCAGTATCTTTCGCCTGATCCTGTTATGCGCGCTGAACCCGCAGTATGTGCACACGTTCGCGCACGCGTTTGAGAGGTATAGGGGCGCATACAGGCGCATGGTCCGGCCGAAGCGCTCAACGGTGTATTCGTGCGCCGCCTGGGCCATCTCCTCCAGGAATGGCTCCGCCGCGGGCGAGAGCAGCGCCGCAAAGTCCTCCACGTCCACCGAACCCCGGTTGCGGTTGAGGGCCCGCCGGACGTCGGCCGGCGTCTTGGACGCGATCCTGCGCGCCACCTCCCGGAAGTCGTGCTTGCGCCAGATGTCGACGAAGTTCATGACGCGGCCTCCCCCAGGAACGAGGTCAGCGGCGAGGTCGCCCCCGCGCGGCTGCGGTCGCGCCCGGAGCGCGCCCCGGCGAGCCCCGCCTCGAAGGCTGCGCGGCCCGCCTCGACGCCCAGCCGGAAGGCCCGGGCCATTGCGACGGGGTCCGCGGCCGCGGCGACCGCGGTGTTCACGAGCACCGCGTCGGCCCCCATCTCGAGCGCGGCTGCCGCGTGGGACGGCGCGCCGAGGCCTGCGTCGACGACGACCGGCACGCCGCTCTGCGCGATGATGATCTCCAGGAAGGCCCTCGACTCGAGCCCCAGGTTGCTGCCGATGGGCGCCCCGAGGGGCATCACCGCCGCGGCCCCCGCCTCCTCGAGGCGCCTGCAGAGGACGGGGTCTGCGTGGACGTAGGCAAGGACGATGAAGCCCTTCTTCACGAGGATCTCCGTCGCAAGGAGCGTCTCCACGGGGTCGGGCATCAGGTACTTGGGATCGGGGTGCACCTCGAGCTTGAGCCAGTGGGTGTTCAGCGCCTCGCGGGAGAGCTCCGCCGCGAGCACGGCCTCCTTCGCGCTGCGGGCGCCCGAGGTGTTGGGAAGCAGCCGGTAGCGCTTCTGGTCGAGGTGGCCGAGGATGTCGTCCTGCCTGCCGTCCGTGCGCACCCTGCCGAGGGCGACGGTCACCAGCTGCGTGCCCGAGGCCTCGAGGCTGCGCGCCATGGCGTCGCCCGAGCTGAATTTCCCCGTTCCGAGGAACAGCCGGGACGAGAAATCGACTCCCGCGATGACTAAGGGTTTGGTGTTCATTTAAGGTGTCGCCCGGGCCGGCTGCGGCCATGCCTCGAGGAACGCGCGCACGTTGCGCTCGATCTGGCCTCCGCGGTAAAGGGCGGATGAGACGGCCGCGCCCGCCGCGCCCGCCGCCAGGAGGTCGGCCATGTCCGCCGCCTCCACTCCCCCGATCACCCAAGCCGGGATTTCCCCGAGGCTGCGGATCAGCGCCCGCACGCCTGCGATTCCCAGGACCGGGGCCAAATGAGTCTTGGTTGCCGTGAAGCGCAGCGGACCGACGCCCGCGTAGTCGAGGCAGCCGCACCGCGCCGCGCGCTCGGCGTCGGCCGCGTGGTTCACGGTGCCGCCGATGATGCGGCCGGGCCCGAGAAGCCTGCGGGCCTCGCGCCAGTCGCAGTCGAGGCTGCCGAGGTGGACGCCGTCGGCGCCCGACTCCGCGGCCACCTCGACGCTGTCGTTGACGATGAGCACGGCGCCGTGCCGGCGGCAGACCGCCACCGCGGCGCGCGCCTCGGCGAGCCACCGAGCGGGCGAGGCACCCTTCATGCGCAGCTGAACCCAGTGGGCGCCCGCGGCGCACAGGCGCTGCGCCTGCAGCGAGGGCTCGATGCCGATCCCCTCCTGGGTGAGGCACATGAGCGGGGTCCTGACGGCGGGGTCAAGCGGCATGGCGTGCGCCCCCCAGTGTGCGCGCGGCGTCCTGGATCCCTGCAAAGGCGGCCACCGGGTCGTCCGAGGTCCAGACGGCCCCCAGGACTGCGGCCCCGTCGAAACCCAGCTTGCGGCAGTGCCCGAGCCGGCCGGCGTCCACCCCGCCGATCGCCAGCACGCGGGTGCAGTCGCCGGGCCCGCGCGACGCGAGCAGGCGCGTCAGCTCGGCCCAGGGGAACTGTGCCGAGGGTCCGTAGCCCGGCTTGGAAAACGAGTCGAAGACGGGGCCGAAGAGGATCTGCCCGTAGCCGGGAAGGTGCCGGCGCAGCCCGGGCAGGCCGTGGCAGGAGCGGCTGAAGCCAGCTGTGGCCGCAAGGCCCGCTGCGTCGCGGTCGTGGCGGCCGCCGAGCCCCAGCGCCTCCACGAGAGCGTGGTGCTGGTGCAGGACCAGGCGCGGCAGCCAGTCGGCCGGCAGGGCGCGCAGCCACTGCTCAAGCCGGGACGCGCTCCAGCCGGGCTTGCGCAGGTGGTAGCGCTCCAGGCCGTGTGCGAAGAAGCCCTCCATCGAGGGGACCTCTCGGGGATCCTCTGACTCGGGCGATATGACGGCAACGTGCATGGATACCGGCGGGTTCCTCAGCCGCCCTGCGTGGCGCGTATCACGAGGATGCGCTCGCCACCGGCCAGTGCGCGCGTCTCCCAGGAGGCCCTGGGGACCACCTCTCCCTCGACCGCGGCGGCGACGCCCCTGGCCTGCGCAAGACCCAGCTCGCGCATGAGGCCGGCGAGGTTCGCCGGAGCGGCCAGCGGGTGGGGCCGGTCGTTCACGAGCACCGAGAGCTTCTGGGACTGCGCGTTCATGGCGCCGCCGGGACGTAGAGCTCACCGCCCTGCTCGCGGAACTCGCCGGCCTTGGCCTGCATGCCCGCCTCAATCGCGGCCTCGGTCGTCAGGCCCTGCTCCTCGGCGTAGCGCCGGACGTCATCGGTGATCCGCATCGAGCAGAACTGGGGCCCGCACATCGAGCAGAAGTGCGCGGTCTTCGCGCTGTCCTGGGGCAGGGTGGCGTCGTGGAATTCCCGGGCCTTCTCCGGGTCGAGCGAGAGATTGAACTGGTCCTCCCACCTGAACTCGAAGCGAGCCTTCGAGAGGGCGTTGTCGCGGTACTGGGCCGCGGGGTGTCCCTTGGCGAGGTCGGCGGCGTGGGCGGCGATCTTGTAGGCGATCACGCCCGCGCGGACATCGTCCCTGTCCGGCAGGCCCAAGTGCTCCTTTGGGGTCACGTAGCACAGCATCGCCGTCCCGTGCCAGCCGATCATGGCGGCGCCGATTGCGCTCGTGATGTGGTCGTAGCCGGGCGCGATGTCGGTGGTCAGGGGCCCGAGCGTGTAGAACGGGGCCTCCTTGCACCAGTCGAGCTGCTTTTCCATGTTCTCGGCGATCATGTGCATCGGCACGTGGCCCGGCCCCTCGCACATCACCTGGACCCCGAGATCCCAGGCGCGCGTCGTCAGTTCGCCCTGGGTCTTGAGCTCCGAGAACTGGGCCTCGTCGTTGGCGTCCGCGATCGAGCCCGGGCGCAGCCCGTCGCCGATCGAGAAGGACACGTCGTAGGCGGCCATGATCTCGCAGATCTCGTCCCATCGGGTGTAGAGGAAGTTCTCCTGGTGGTGCGACAGGCACCACTTGGCCATGATCGAGCCGCCCCGGCTGACGATGCCCGTCATGCGGCGCGCGGTCGAGGGGATCGCGCGCAGGCGCACGCCGGCGTGGATCGTGAAATAGTCGACGCCCTGCTCGGCCTGCTCGACCAGCGTGTCCCTGAAGAGGTCCCAGGTGAGCTCCTCCGGGCGGCCGCCGGCCTTCTCCAGGGCCTGGTAGATGGGGACGGTCCCTACGGGCACCGGGCAGTTGCGCAGGATCCACTCGCGGGTCTGGTGGATGTTCCTGCCGGTGGACAGGTCCATCAGGGTGTCGCCGCCCCACTTGACCGACCAGCGCATCTTCTCGACCTCCTCGTCGATCGAGGAGGCGACCGCCGAGTTGCCGATGTTCGTGTTGATCTTAACCAGGAAGTTCCTGCCGATCACCATGGGTTCCAGCTCGGGATGGTTGATGTTGGCGGGGATGATCGCGCGGCCGCGCGCGACCTCGTCGCGCACGAACTGCGGGGTGATCTCCTGCGGGATCGCCGCGCCGAGACCCTGGCCGGGATGCTGGCGCCAGAGCGAGTTGCGCGGCCCCGCGGCGGTCAGCTCCATCAGTTCCGCCGCGCGCTGGAGCTTGGCGTTCTCGCGGAGGGCAACGTACTCCATCTCGGGCGTGACGATCCCCTTGCGCGCGTAGGCGAGCTGCGAGACCCGGCCGCCCGGCTTGGCCCTGAGGACCCTGCGTGCGCCGCGGTCAAAGAAGCGGATGGGGTTGCGCTTGCCCTCGCGCTCGGCCTGCTCCCGGTGCGCCTCGGACAGGTAGCCGTCGTCGATCGGCCTGACGGCGCGGCCGGCGGCCTCCTCGACGTCGCCCCGTTCGCGGATCCAGGCCTCGCGCAGCGGCGGCAGCCCCAGGGTCGAGTCGCCGTGGAAGGCCGGGTCTCCCCAGGGCCCCGAGGTGTCATACACCCGCACCGGCTCGTTGGGCACCTCGGTGCCGTTGGTGAGCCGAGTGGGGGAGAGCGCGATCTCTCGCATCGGCACCCGCAGGTCCCTGCGCGAACCTTGGATGTAGACCTTGCGCGAAGAGGGGAAAAGCCGGTGGCCGGCGTGGGCGACGTCTGCGAGTTGGGACATGGGAGGGAGCGGTTATCGGCCGCGGCCCATACCACAGGTCGGGTCACAGATCCCTCCGCAAGCCGCGGACGGCCCTGTTTTCCCTACGGCGGTGTGAGACGCATCAGGTTCGGAGGATTTGGAGGCTGATCGCGTCTCCGTCTCAGCCCGGCGCCCCGGGCTCTCCTAAACGAGGAAGCCAGAACGTTACCCTGGAAGGCCGCAGTATCAACTGGAATCGTCGGCCCGCCTGAAACCGCAAAGGCCCGGCTGGCGTCATAGGGTTGCAACAGCGCCCGCCCCCGATATGCCCATGAACCCGATGCCGAACGAGCCTGCCTGCTGCGGGGTCTCCACGAACGTCGCGGATTATTTCCTCACGCGCCGGAGGTTCCTGAACCGGGTCGGCATGGGCCTCGGCGCCCTGGGACTGGCCACGATGCTCGACCCCGGGGACCTGGTCGGCGCATCCGAGGCCGACGCGGGAGCGGCTGCGGGCGGCAACCCCCTGGCGCCGCGCAGGCCCCCGCTGCCCGCGACGGCCAAGGCGGTGATCCATATCTTCGCACAGGGGGCTCCCTCGCACATCGACACCTGGGATCCCAAGCCGGAGCTCTCCCGCATGGACGGCAGGACGATCGCCGACGGCGGCGTCGCCATGGGCTCGCCGTTCACGTTCACCCCCATGGGCCGCTCGGGCATCGAGGTGAGCGAGCTCTTCCCCTCGATCGGCCAGCACGTCGACGACATGGCGGTGGTCAGGTCGATGTACACCGACATCCCCTCGCACGAGGTGGCGACCGTGTTCATGAACACCGGCTCGCTGCGCATCACCAAGCCGAGCATGGGCTCGTGGGTGGTCTACGGCCTCGGCACGGAGAACCAGAACCTTCCCGGGTTCATCGCCCTCAGGAGCGGCGGCCTTCCTTCGGGCGGAGCGACCAACTACGGCTCGGCCTTCCTGCCCGGGGTCTACCAGGCCTCGAGCGTCAACACCCAGGCGGCAAACGTGCAGCAGATGATCCAGAACATCCGCAACCCCTACGTGGGCGCGGCCGAGCAGCGCCGCCAGATGGAGCTCGTCAAGCAGCTGGACGCGCTGCGCGAGGGCGAGCTGCAGCGCGACCGGGTGATCGAGACGCGCCTGGAATCGTATGAGATCGCCTTCAAGATGCAGGCGGCGGCGACCGACGCCTTCGACCTGAACAAGGAGCCCGAGGCGGTGCGCGCGGCCTACGGCAGGACGGCGCAGGGCAACCAGATGCTGCTCGCCCGCAGGCTGATCGAGCGGGGGGTGCGCTTCGTGCAGGTCTGGCACGACGGCTGGGACCACCACCAGGACCTGCAGGAAAGGATCACCAAGAAGGCCAAGGAGATTGACCAGCCGGTCGCCGCGCTCCTCGCGGACCTGAAGCAGCGCGGCCTCTTGGACTCGACCCTCGTCCTCTGGGGCGGGGAGTTCGGGCGCAAGCCCACGCGGGACCGCAACGGCTACGAGAACCCGGGCCGCGACCACGATGCGCGCGCCTTCTCGGTGTGGCTCGCGGGCGGCGGGATCCGTGGCGGCACGATCTACGGCGCGACCGATCCGCTGGGCGCGGAGGCCGTGACCGACAAGGTCCACGTCCACGACCTGCACGCAACGATCCTGCGGGCGCTCGGCTTCGACCACACCAAGCTCACCTATCGCTTCAACGGGCGCGACTTCCGGCTGACGGACGTGGCCGGCAGCGTGGTGCAGCCGATCCTGGCCTGATGCGCCCGGCGGCAAAGTCCCTGCTCCTGGCGGCCTCGCTTGCCGCGCTGCCTGCGGGCGCCCGGGCGGACCTGACCGCCTCGCAGCCGCAGCCGATCCCGGCGGCGGACCTGCAGTTCTTCGAGGCCAGGATCCGCCCGGTGCTGGCCGAGCGCTGCTACAAGTGCCACAGCCGGCTGGCGGACAGGATCCGCGGCGGGCTGATGCTCGACACGCGGGAGGGCATGGTCCACGGGGGCGACACCGGCCCCGCGATCCAGCCCGGCAAGCCCGAGGACAGCCTCCTGGTCGACGCCGTGAGCTACAGGGACGCGGACCTGCAGATGCCTCCCAAGGGGGACCGCCTCAGCGAGCAGCAGGTCGCCGACCTCACCGAGTGGATCCGAAGGGGCGCCCCCGACCCCAGGTCCCTCGTCGCGAAGGGCGGAGACGCCGCCTACGGCGGGATCGGGCGCGAGCACTGGTCGTTCCTGCCCGTGCGCCGACAGGCGGTTCCCGCGGTGGCCGACCCCTCGTGGTGCAGGACGCCCGCCGACAACTTCATCCTGGCGAGGCTCGAGGCGAACGGGATGGCGCCGAACGCCGCGGCGGACCGCTACACGCTGATCCGCAGGGCCACGTTCGACCTGACCGGACTCCCGCCGACCGAGGCCGAGGTCCAGCGCTTCCTGGTCGACTCGTCGCCGGACGCGTGGGCCAAGGTGGTGGACCGCCTGCTCGCCTCGCCCCGCTACGGGGAGCGCTGGGGGCGCTACTGGCTGGACGTGGCGCGCTACGCGGACACCAAGGGCGACACGCCCCAGCGCGAAGACCCGCGCTACCCCTACGCCTGGACCTACAGGGACTACGTCATCGACGCCTTCAACAGCGACAAGCCCTATGACCGATTCATCGTGGAGCAGCTCGCGGCCGACCGCCTTGTCGCGCAGGAGCAGCGCCGCCACGGCTCCGACCCGGGCGCGGTGGACCTGCGCCCGCTTGCCGCGCTCGGTTTCCTCACGCTGGGCAACCGCTTTGAGAACAGCGTCAACGACATCATCAACGACCGCATCGACGTGACGAGCAAGGCCTTCCTCGGCCTGACGGTCTCGTGCGCGCGCTGCCACGACCACAAGTTCGACCCCATCCCGACCGCCGACTACTACTCCCTCTACGGGGTCTTCGCGAACACCGTCGAGCCGAAGGAGGCCCCGTGGCTGCACCCGGTGGCGAGGACCGACGAGCTGACCCGCTACATGGCGCACATGCAGGCCGCGGTCCAGCAGAGGGAGGCCGTCGAGGCGCAGCTCGAGGGCCTGCGCCGGGAGCGCCTGGCGCAGGAGCAGCGCCAGGCGAGGCGCCGCGAGCTCCAGAAGCAGGAGGCCCTGGCGGACAAGGCGATCGTCGACCTGGAGTTCACCCCGGCCGCCCCCCCGAAGGCCCACGTGCTGCTGGACGCGCCGAACACGAGGGACTACCCGGTCCTGATCAGGGGCGAGGCGCAGAACAGGGGGCCGATCGTCCCGCGGCATTTCCTGGCGCTGTTGAGCGCCGACCCCAAGCACCCGGCGCCGTTCAGGGACGGCAGCGGGCGCCTCGAGCTGGCGCAGGCGATCGCCAGCCCGGGCAACCCGCTGACCGCGCGCGTGCTGGTCAACCGCGTCTGGCAGCAGCACTTCGGCACGGGTTTCGTGGCGACGCCCGACGACCTGGGCAACCAGTCGGCCCCTCCCTACAACCCCGAGCTGCTCGACTACCTTGCGAGCCGCTTCATGGACGAGGGCTGGTCGATCAAGCGCCTGCAGCGCCTCATCATGCTCAGCAGCGCCTACCAGGAGTCGGGCGCCTGGAACCCGGCGTATGCGGAGGCCGACCCGGACAACCGGCTGCTCTGGCGCTCCAGCGTCAGACCGCTCGACTTCGAGCAGGTGCACGACTCGATCCTGGCGATCGCCGGCACGCTGGACCTGACCATGGGGGGCATGCCGGTGCCGATTGGCAGCGAGGGGTTCGCCACCCGGCGCGCGGTCTACGCCTTCATCGACCGCAGGAACCCGGCGGAGATCCTCACCCAGTTCAACTTCCCGAACCCGAGCGTGCCGACGGGCCGGCGCTTCCTGACGCAGGTCCCCCAGCAGCAGCTCTTCCTGATGAACAGCCCCCTGGTCATCGAGACCGCGCGCAAGCTCACCCACACCCCCGAGTTCATGGAGCAGACTTCGGACGAGCTGCGCGTCGCGATCCTGTACCTTGACCTCTTCCAGCGCCCCGCGGCGCCCGGCGAGGTGGCGGCGTGCCTGCGCTACGTGGAGTCCAACCCGGGCGGCACCTCGCTTGAAGGCCCGGCGTCCACCCCGCAGTCCCTGCGGGCGGGCCAGGCGGCGCAGCGCCAGGCCCTGGTCGCCGACGGCTCCATGGAGAACCTCAGGAGGAAGAACGCCCCCCAGGTGGAGCCCGGCGCGGCCGCCTTCAGGAGCCGGGCGCCGCTCGACGCCTGGACCAAGCTCGCCCACGCCCTTTTCCAGACCGACGAGGCGATGTTCTTGAACTAGGGGGCGTTTGCCGTTGTACCTCGGGGTATGACGCCAATCCCCATCCGCCTCTTGCTGCTCGCAGCCCTCGGCCTCGGCGTGCAGCCCCTCCGCTCCGCGACCGAGGTCCAGGCCCGCATCGCCTCGGAGTACCCGTCCCTGGAGGCCCTGTACAAGGACCTGCATCTGCATCCCGAGCTTTCCCTGCAGGAGGTGAACACCTCCGCCCGGATCGCGGCGGAGCTGCGCAGCGCCGGCTTCGAGGTGACCGAGAAGTTCGGCGGCACGGGCGTCGTGGGAGTCCTGCGCAACGGGCCGGGCCCGACGCTGCTCATCCGCACGGACATGGATGCGCTCCCGGTGAAGGAGGACACGGGGCTCGCGTACGCGAGCACCGTGAGGTCCGTCAACCTATCGGGCGCCGAGGTGCCGGTGATGCACGCCTGCGGCCACGACATCCACATGACGGTCTTCATCGGCACCGCGCGGACGCTCTCGGCCCTGAAGGACAGATGGAGCGGGACCGTGGTCCTCGTGGGACAGCCCGCGGAGGAATTCGTGGTCGGAGCGCGCAACATGCTCACGGCCGGCCTCTACCGGCAGTTCCCGAGGCCCGATTTCGCGATCGGCCTTCACGACACCTCGGACATCGCCGCGGGCCAGGTCGGCTTCGCGGAGGGACCGTTCACGTCCAACTCCGACTCGGTCGACATCACGGTGCGGGGGATCGGCGGCCACGGCTCCCGTCCCGAGGTGACCAAGGACCCCATCGTCCTCGCGGCCCAGATCGTCCTGGCCCTGCAGACGATCGTCAGCCGGGAGGTCCATCCGGGGGACCGCGCGGTCGTGACCGTCGGCACCATCCACGGGGGCCTTAAGAACAACATCATCCCCGACGAGGTGAAGCTGCAGCTCACGCTGCGCTCCTATGACAGCGCCGTGCGCGAGCACCTGATCGCGTCCATCCGGCGTATCTGCCGTGGCGAGGCCATCGCCGCGGGCGTCCCGGAGGACCTGATGCCGATCGTGACGCTCGTCGGGTCGTCCGCGGACTCGATCTACAATGACCCGGCGCTGACCCGGCGCGTGCGCGCCGCCGTGGCCGGGATGCTCGGGGCCGACAAGGTCGTGGCGGCGGAGCCCCTGATGGGGAGCGAGGACTTCAGCCAGTTCGGCAGGACGGTCGAGAAGGTTCCGCTCTGCTTCTTCGAACTTGGCGCCTACCCGGCGGAAAAAATCGCCGAGAGCAGGAGGACGGGTGTGGCGCTGCCGTTCCTGCACTCCAGCAAATTCGCCCCGATTCCCGAACCCACGATAAAGACTGGTATTGCAGCGATGACCGCGGCCGCATTGGACTTGCTGCCCAAAAACTGAAACACCTGCGCATGGCGTCCGGATACACTGAAGCAAGCATCAAGACCCTCTCGTCGACCGAGCATATCCGGCTGCGCCCGGGCATGTACATCGGAAGACTCGGAAACGGCAGCCATGCCGAGGATGGCATCTACGTGCTCCTGAAGGAGACCATAGACAACTCCGTCGACGAGTTCACGATGGGGCAGGGCAAGAAAATCGAGATCGAGCTGGAGGACAGCAGAGCGCGGGTGCGCGACTACGGCCGAGGCATCCCCCTGGGCAAGCTGCTCGAGTGCGTGTCGGTCATCAACACGGGCGCCAAGTACGACAGCGAGACCTTCAAGAAGGCCGTCGGGCTTAACGGGGTGGGGCAGAAGGCCGTGAACGCCCTTTCGATCGATTACCGCGCCGAGGCCATGCGGGAAGGCGAGTCCAAGGTCGTCGAGTTCTCCAAGGGAAAGCTCAAGAAGGACCACCGGGTCGCGAAGACTACGGAGAGGAACGGCACGATGATCGAGTTCGCGCCCGACGCGGAGCTCTTCGGCTCGAATCTGCGCTTCCGGCCCGAGTTCGTCGAGGACTTGCTCTGGAACTACGCGTTCCTGAACCGCGGCCTGACGCTCACCCTCAACGGCAAGCCCTTCAAGTCGGAGAACGGCCTGAAGGACCTGCTGCAGAAGAACCTCACCGGGGAGCCGCTCTACCCCATCATCCACCTCGAGGGGGAGGACATCGAAGTCGCGATGACCCACGGTTCCCATTACGGCGAGGAGTACTTCTCCTTCGTGAACGGCCAGCACACGACCATGGGGGGGACGCACCTGCAGGCCTTCCGCGAGGCCGTCGTCGACACGCTCAGGAACTTCTACAAGCGGGACCTTGACGCTGCGGACGTGCGCCAGTCGATCGTCGCCGCCGTCTCGGTCAGGGTGATCGAGCCGATATTCGAGTCCCAGACGAAGACGAAGCTGGGCTCCACGGTCGTGGGGCCCGAGGGCCCCTCGATGAAGGAGTTCATCGGCAAGTTCATGCAGCAGACGCTCGATGTCTACCTGCACAAGAACCCTGAGACCGCGGACGCCCTCATCAAGCGCATCCAGGAGAGCGAGCACGAGCGCAAGGAGCTCGCCGGGATCCGCAGCCTCGCCCGCGAGAGGGCGAAGAAGGCCTCGCTGCACAACAGGAAGCTGCGGGACTGCCGCCTGCACCTGGGCGACAAGGATGCCCGCTCCGAGGACAGCTCGATCTTCATCGTCGAGGGCGACTCGGCCGCGGGTTCCCTGACGGCGTGCCGCGACGTCCAGACCCAGGCCGTCTTCGCGCTGAAGGGCAAGCCGCTCAACACCTACGGGCTTTCGAAGAAGGTGATCTACGAGAACGAGGAGTTTCACCTGCTGCAGAGCGCCCTCAACATCGAGGAGGGCCTCGACGGCCTGCGCTACGGCAAGGTCATCATCGCGACCGACGCCGACGTCGACGGGATGCACATCAGGCTGCTGCTGATCTCCTTCTTCCTGCAGTACTTTCCCGAGGTGATCGCTGGCGGGCACCTCTTCATCCTGGAGACTCCGCTCTTCCGCGTGCGCAACAAGAAGGTCACCCACTACTGCTACTCCGAGCAGGAAAAGCAGGGTGCCGTCGGAAAGCTCGGCTCCACGGCCGAGATCACCCGCTTCAAGGGCCTGGGGGAGATTTCGGCCGGCGAGTTCAAGGCCTTCATTGGCGACGACATCCGCCTGGAGCCCCTGTCGCTCAACCACGTGCGCAACATCGAGCAGCTGCTCTCCTTCTACATGGGCAAGAACACCCCCGAGCGGCAGGACTTCATCATCGACAACCTCAGGATCGAGAAGGACGTCGTCCAGGCCTGAGCCTGGCATTCGAATCATGGCCAAGGAATCCAAGGCACCAAAGGGGCATGGCGGGGACTCCCCGCTCGAGCGCAGCTACCAGGACTGGTTCCTGGACTATGCGAGCTACGTCATCCTGGACCGGGCGGTCCCGCACATCGACGACGGCCTCAAGCCGGTGCAGCGCCGGGTGCTTCACACCCTTTGGGAGATGGACGACGGGCGCTTCCACAAGGTGGCGAACGTGGTCGGTGCGACCATGCGCTACCACCCCCACGGAGACGCCTCGATCGGCGCCGCACTGGTCGGGATGGGCCAGAGGGGCTGGCTGATCGAGCCCCAGGGCAACTACGGCAACACGCTGACGGGCGACGAGGCCGCTGCGCCGCGCTACATCGAGGCGCGCCTGACGGCCTTTGCCCGGGAGGTGCTCTTCAACCCCAAGACGACGCCCTGGCAGCTGAGCTACGACGGGCGCGCGAGGGAGCCCATCACGCTCCCGGCAAAGTTCCCGATCGTGCTCCTGGAGGGAGCCGAGGGGATCGCCGTGGGCCTCTCGACGCGGATCCTTCCCCACAACTTCAACGACCTGTGCAGGGCCGCCATCAACCACCTCCATGGCAGGACGTTCCGCATCGTCCCGGATTTCCCGTCCGGCGGGATCGCCGACTTCACGGAGTACAACGACGGCGAGCGCGGCGGCAAGGTGAAGAGTCGCGCGAGGATTGAGCAGAGGAGCAAGACGCTGCTCGCCATCACGGAATTGCCGTATTCGACGACCACCGAGTCGGTGATCGAGTCGATCCTGGCCGCCAATGCCAAGGGCAAGATCAAGATCAGGCGGGTGGACGACAACACCGCCGACAAGGTCGAGATCCTGGTTCACCTGCCCCAGGGCTCGGAGCCCGAGAAGGTGATCCAGCAGCTCTACGTCTTCACGGCCTGCCAGGTGGCGATCTCGCCCTCGGCCTGCGTGATCGACGAGGACAAGCCCGTGTTCATGGGCGTGCGCGAGATCCTCAAGCGCAGCGTCGACAAGACGCTCTCGCTCTTGAAGAGGGAGCTCGAGATCCGGCAGGCTGAGCTCGAGCAGCAGTGGCACTGGGACTCCCTTGAGAGGATCTTCATCGAGGAACGCATCTACCGGCGCATCGAGAAGTCCAAGACCTGGGAGAGCGTGCTCTCCGAGATCCGGGAGGGCCTCATGCCCTTCGCGAAGAGGCTGCGCAGGTCCATCACCGACGAGGACATCACCCGGCTGACCGAGATCCGGATCAAGCGCATCTCCGCGTACAACCGGTTCGAGGCGGACGAGAAGCTGAAGGGGATCGAGGACGAGATGAAGGACGTGCGCCACAGCCTCAAGAACCTGACCGCCCACGCGGTGAAGTGGTTCGAGCTGCTCCAGGAGAAGTACGGCAAGGGGATAAAGAGGCGCACGGAATACGATGAGATTGAGCAGATCAGCGCCGCTGAGGTCGTGTCGGCGAACCAGCGCCTCTACGTCAACCGCGAGGAGGGCTTCATCGGCCTGAACTGGCGCCAGCACGAGTACGTGCAGGACTGCACCATCCTCGACAGCATCCTCTGCTTCATGGCCGACGGATCCATGAAGGTTTCCAAGGTCGCCGACAAGGTCTTCATGGGGCTCGGAATCCTGCACTGCGCCGTCTTCCCCAAGGACGGCGACACGTCGTTCTACACGATGATCTACCAGGACGGGGCGAGTGGGAAGGCCTTCGCCAAGCGCTTCCAGATCGGCGGCGTGACCCGGGACAAGCTCTACCCGCTGGTGAAGTCCGACGGATCCAGGGTCGTGTACTTCGAGGTCAGCCCGACGGAGAAGGCCATGCCAAAGGGGCTGCACATCTCGCTCGACGGCAGGAGCAAGGCCCGGGTCCGCGAGCTCGACTTCGACCTGTCCGCGGTTTCCGTCGGCAGCCGCTCCGCGAAGGGCCTGACGGTCACCAAGTGGGCCGTCAAGGACGTCAAGCGGATCGACGCCTAGGCGGGGCGCTCTTCAGGCGTAGCGGTCCTCGGTCCAGGGATCCGCGGTGTTGGAGTAGCCGCGCACCTCCCAGAAGCCGAGTTTGTCCTCCGCGAGGAAGGTGATCGCCTTCACAAACTTGGCGCCCTTCCACGCGTAAAGCTTCGGGATGATGACGCGCGCCGGACCGCCGTGCTCCAGCGCCAGCGCCTCCCCCTCGAACGCCGTGGCGATGAGCGTGTCATCGTCCAGGCAGTGCCCGAGCGCGACGTTGGTCGAGTACCCGTCGTAGCTGGTGAAGTACACGAACCTTGCCTCGGGCGCGGGACGGGCGAGCTCGTAGAGGGTCGTGAAGGCCACGCCGCCCCAGCGGCAGTCGAACTTGCTCCATGTGGTGACGCAGTGGAAGTCGCTCACGTCCTCGACCTGCGGCAGCGCGTTCAGCGCCGCCCAGCTGAGGACGGTCGGCGCGCCGACCTGGCCGTCGAGCGTGAGGGTCCATTGATCGAGCGCCATCTCGGGCCTGACACCCAGGTCGAGCACGGGAAAGCCGTCGGTGAGGCGCTGCCCGGGGGGCAGGCGGTCGGCCGAGGGCACAGGCCGCGCGGCCACGCCGCGGGATGTCTGCTTCCGCGCCCATTTCTCCTTGGCTTCGATGTAGCGTTCCTTGGACACTGTGCCTTAAACGTGCGGGGTTTTACCCGTGCCGCAAGCGCCGGCCGTCAGGAGGGCCTGGACGCCCGCACATGGAGGAAAAGGGGCGCGATCCGCGTGTCGGCCAAGATGGGTTCCGCAAGCGCAAGGTCGGCTCCAGCGCTGGGCTCGGCCATCTGCTCGATCCGCAGGCCCGCGCCGCAGATCATCTCCACCCACTGGCTCAGGGTCCGGTGGAAGCGCGGCGTGCGGAAGGGCGACGCCTGCAGGCGCTCCTCCTCCGGCAGCGTCGAGAACCACCACGTGTCCACGCGCCCGTCGAGCCCGTCGAAATAGCCCGCGATCTCGATGGCCCTGACCGACCCTGCCTCGCCCCGCATCACCCTGCGGTGCCTCGGGACAAAGCACGGGTGCAGGATCGAGAACTGCAGGAAGCCGCCCGGCCGGAGCACGCGCTGGGCCTCGGAGACGGCCTTTGCCGGGTCGGGCATGTCCATGAGCGACATGAACGCCGTCACGAAGTCGAAGGAGCGCTCCGCGAAGGGAAGCTCCATGGCATCCGCAACGTGGTAGCGAATCCCCAGGGGGCTTGCCCGCTCCTCGTCCTCGGCGTGCCGGATGAAGGTCGGCGCCACGTCGACGGCCTGCATGACGGCACCCAGCCGGGAAAGGTCCCGGGTGTTCGCTCCCTCGCCGCAGCCGATGTCGAGTCCGCAGAGGCCGCGCACGGCAGGCAGCATGGCGAGGAAGGCGGGCGTGTTCAGCGCGTCCCTGTAGACGTCGTAGCCGGCCCGGGCGTGCCGGGTCCAGGTCTCCGCGTTGGCCTCCCAGTAGGCTGCGACTTCGGATGGTGTCATGGTAGGTTTCTCCTGGGCCGGGAATGATGCCAGCGGAGCGCTGGGTCAACCGCCCGCGCATCGGCGGGCGGCCCCTAGCGCACGAAGAAGCGGCGGGTGCGCTCGTTGCAGGGGGCGTCGATCACCTGGGACGGTGGGCCCTTCTCGACCACGCGTCCCGCGTCCATGAACACAACCTCGTGGGCGACCGCGCGCGCGAACGCGACCTCGTGGGTGACCACCGCCATCGTGGTCCCCTCGCGGGCCAGGGTGCGCATGACCTCAAGCACCTCATCCTTGAGCTCGGGGTCGAGCGCCGAGGTCGGCTCGTCAAAGAGAAGGGCCGCAGGCTCCATGGCGAGGGCGCGCGCGATCGCCGCCCTCTGCTGCTGGCCCCCCGAGAGCTGTGTGGGATGGGCGTCGGCCTTGTCGGCGAGGCCCACGCGGCAAAGAAGGTTCTGCGCGAGGCTCCTCGCCGAGGCGCCCGTGAGGCCGCGCACGACGCGCGGGGCCAGGGCCACGTTTTCCCAGACGAGGAGGTGGGGAAAGAGGTTGAACTGCTGGAACACCATGCCGACGCGCGCCCGCAGCGCATCCAGCTCGCGGTCCCTCGCGCGCACGGGCTTGCCGCCGAAAAGCACCTCGCCCGAGTCGGGCACCTCCATGAAGTTGAGGCAGCGCAGCAGCGTCGACTTGCCTGAGCCGCTCGGTCCCAGGATCGCGGTGACCCTGGAGGCCCGGATCTCGATCGAGATGCCGTCCACGGCCGTGACGGCCCCGAAGCGCTTCACGAGGCCCCGTGCCTCCAGGATGGGTGGTTTCTCGGCCTCAGGCTGCATGGCGGCGGTAGCGGTGCTCAAGGCCCTTCACGCCGAGGGCGAGGAGGAGGGTCAGGGCAAGGTAGAACAGGGCGAGGAGCGTCAGGCTCTCGGTGTAGCGGAAGGTCGTGTTGGCGTAGAGCCGGGCCTCCTGCGTGATGTCCCGCACCCCGAGCACCGAGACGAGCGAGGAGTCCTTCAAGAGCGAGATGAGGTCGTTGCCGAGCGTCGGCAGGATCCGCCGGAAGGTCTGGGGCAGCAGCACGTGGAAGAGGGCCTGGCGCTGCGACAGGCCCAGCGCCCTGGCGGCCTCGGCCTGTCCGCGCGGAAGCGAGGTCAGGCCGCCGCGGAGGGTCTCGGCCTCGAACGCCCCGTAGGCGCACACAAGGGCGGCCACGACTCGCGCGGTCATGGACACGTCGGAGGCGCGCAGGCCCGCGAGCGAGGCGCTTCCCACGGCGGCGCCGGCCCAGCGCACCCCCTCCACGCCGAGCGGGACGACGACGAAGGCCACGATGAAGATCTGCACCAGGACCGGGACGCCGCGCGCCGTCTGGACATAGAGGGCGGCAAGGTTGCGGCGCACGGGGTGGGGCGAGACAAGGCCCAGCGCGGTCGCCAGGCCGAGCGCGACCGCAAGGGGAAAGGCGGCCGCGGTGACCGCGAGGGTGACGCCGAGCCCCGAGAGGATGCGAAAGAAGATGTCCGAGTAGACTTCAGAGGTGGCGGTCCGCCAGGCGACGAGCGTCGCACCCAGCGCGAGGGCGAGAACCCACCAGGGGGCCCTGGCGAGCCGGCCCGAGGGGCCGGAGTAGAGATGGGCGTCGGGTCCTATCATGCTCCGGGCCGCTTCAATGCTCGGCCGGCCCCTCGACCTTGAAGTCCGCCGAGAACCATTTGGCGTCCAGGCCCGCAAGCGTCCCGTCGGCCCTCATGGACGCCAGGGCGGCGTCGACCGCAGCCTTGAGCGTCGAGCCGCGCGTGAACACGATCGCCAGGTCCTGCGCCGCCAGGGCGCCTTCAAGCAGGCGCAGCTTCTGCGCGTTGGCGCCCACGTACCCCTGGCCCCCGACGTCGTCGATGATAACCGCGTCCAGGTCCCCGTTGATCAGGGCCTGGACCAGCTCGCCAAACTCGTCATAGGCCACGACACGGGATCTTCCGGCGAGCTCCTCGGCCTTGGTGTAGTTGGTGTTGCCCTTCTGGGCGCCTATCTTCGCGCCCGGCGTCGCGGCGAACTGCTCCAATGTCGCGAAGCGGCGCTCGCCGGAGCGCACAAGGAGGCGCTGGCGCACCTGGGAGTAGGCCGTCGAGAAATCGACGACGCGCGCGCGCTGCGCCGTCACGGTGATCCCGTTGGCGGCCATGTCGAACTGGCCCGTCGCCACGCCCTGGATCATGCTGTCCCATGCGATCTCCCGGAACTCCGGCCGGAAGTTCAGGCGGCGGCCGATCTCCCGCAGCGCGTCATAGTCCCAGCCAGCCGGCTTGCCCGTGTCGGGCCGGATGTAGTTGAAGGGGGGGTAGTCGTCCTCGACCGCGACGACGACGGAGCGGCCTCCCAGGTCAGGAAGGCCCGCGGGCCTTCCCGCGGCCGCTGCGTCCTGCCCGGTGCCGTGCGCCGCGGCGGTGCATAGCATGAGGCTGAGCGCGAGAGTCGCGCAGGGAAATCGTGGCACTCCGGGACCGTGGCGAAGCCCCGGAAAGCTGGCAAGAAAGCTCTCGGCGCCGGGGGGCCGGTTTTTTGTCGCTTGGGTGCGGGGGCCCGGCGATCGTGGTTGCTGCGGCAATGTCCCCCATCACCCGGTCCAGAATCAGCAACGGCGCAGGAGAAGCGGCGCCGCGCCGTTGGGTTGGGGCGCCCTTGCGTCTGGCGCTGGGGCTGCTGTGCGCAGTCACGGCCGCGGCCGGCGAGGAGCCTTCGGCCCCGGCGGCGGGGCCGGCCCCCGCGCCGAGCGCCGACGATATCCCGAGGCTGATCACGGGCTACCGCCCGCAGTATCCCCCCGAGTTTGTCGCGAAGCAGGTGGAGGGCGAGATCCTCGTCGACTTCGTCGTCTGCCCCGACGGGACCGTCACCCGCGCGCACGTCCTGCGCTCGTCGGATCCGCGCCTGTCCCACCTCGCAGAGGATGCGGTCTCCCGCTGGGTGTTTGCTCCCGGTCGAAAGAAAGGGGTCGCGGTCTACACGCACATGCAGGTCCCGGTCGTCTTCCAGGCGCCGTCGGCCAATGCGGCGGCCGCCGCATTGCGGACACCCGAGGCGGCGGCCTTTGACGCCCACATGGAGCTCGGCACGGCGGCCGTGGCGCGCAAGGACTACGCCGCCGCCAGGTCGGAGTTCAGCGCGGCCATCCGGCAGACACCCGACTCGGCGGCAGGGTACATCGAGAGGGCCCAGGCCAGCGTGCTCCAGGGCCGAAGCGACGAGGCCCTCGGGGACTTCATCCAGGCCGCGGCGCTGGATCCCGCCGACCAGGCGGCGCTCGACGCCTTCCACAAGACCCTGGCCGACTCCCCCGAGGGTCGGTGGTCGCTTCTGCGCTACCAGACGTTCGAGACCGTGTGGCGCACGGTCTTTGAGACGTATTTCGATCCCGGCTTCGGGGGTGTGGACTGGCCCGCGATGCGCGAGAAGTACAGCGGGCTCCTCTCCACGGCTGCCGACGAGGCCCACCTGCGGGTGCTGCTGCAGCAGATGCTGGGGGAGCTCAGGCACACCCACTTCGCGATCGTCCCGCGCGAGGCCGCCGTGTTCAACCCGTCCGAGCGCGTGCGCATCGGCACGACGGGCACGGAGGTGGCGTTCATCGAGGGAAGGGTGGTCGTCGCCGAGGTGAAGGCGGGCACGCCCGGATACGCGGCGGGCATCCGTCCTGGCGACTCCGTCTCGAAGGTCAACGAGGTCGCGATCGGCACGACCCTCGAGGCGCTCGCAAGGTCCGGCATGAGCACGTCAAGGGGGGGGCTCTATGCGACGCAGTTCGTCGAGTCGCGCCTCACCGCCGCGGTGGGGACCAAGGTCAGGCTTGAGCTGGTCGGCGCCCCGCAGGGCTCGGCCCCCCGGCAGGTCACGGTAGAGTGCGGCCCCAACGACGCCCAGTGGTCCGAACCCATAGGCTACTTTCCGTCCGAGCCCATACGCTACGAGGGTGAGCGGGGCCGCGACGGCGTCGCCTACCTGAGGTTCAACATCTTCGTGCCGCCGGTGATGAAGAAGATCCGCGTCCTCCTGCGCTCGCTCAGGCCGGGCGACGGCCTCATCGTCGACCTTCGCGGCAACGGGGGCGGCGTGTCGCTGATGGCTTCGGGCATCTGCGGGCTGCTTTGCAGGGACGAGTTCGTGCTGGGCTCGATGCACATGAGGCAGGGCGTCACGGACCTCGAGTCGTACCCCCAGGCCGCCCCGTTCGACGGGCCCGTGGCCGTGCTGATCGACGGCAGCTCGGCGTCGACGAGCGAGATCCTTGCTGCGGCGCTGAAGGAGAAGCACCGGGCCCGCCTCTTCGGCGAGACCAGCGCCGGCGCGGCGCTGCCCTCCATGTTCAAGAGCCTGCCCAGCGGCGACCTCTTCCAGTTCGCGATCGCCGACGTGACCACCCCCTCGGGAGCGCTGCTGGAGGGCAACGGGGTTGCGCCGGACCGGCAGGTCCTGCGCACGAGGCTGGACCTGAACGAGGGGCACGACCCGGTCCTCGCCGCGGCGAGGGAATGGGTGGACGAGCAGCGTCGCATCGGGCCGAAGGGCCGGAAAAGCCGGGACGGCGCCCCGTGAGCCCGCTGAAGGCAGCCCGCGTCCTGGCCCTCGCCGCGCTCGTCGCGGCGGGCGTCGCGCCGGCTCGCGCCTCTGACAAGTCGGAGCTCGACAGCGCCTTTTTCAGCTTCTACTCGGCGCAGGGGGGGCTGGGCGCGGCGACCTTTATCCAGAGCTTCGAGATCGACGAGACCGTCGACTTCGAGGGCCAGCCGATGCCGAGGTTTGCCCTGCACATCGTGCGCACGAGGGCCGGCCATTTCTTGTTCCGGACCACCAGGGCCGGCCTCGGCACCGTGGAGCAGGCCTTTGACGGCCGGGTCGGCTGGCAGTCGCATTCGCAGTGGGGGATGGGGCTGAGCTCCAACCCGGGGGCGGACCCGTGGGTCGTGCAGAACAACCTGCTGCTGGCCATGAGCGCGTTCCGGCGGGGCTTTGACTACCGGCTCCTGGGGAGGGAGGACGTCGACGGCCGCTCCTGCCTCGTCGCAGGAATCAAGGACCCGGGCAAGCTGGAGGGTAAGATCTATTTTGACCGGAAGAACTTCCGCATCCTGCGGCTCGAGAGGCAGTTCTTCCCGGGCTCCCCGGAGCAGATGGTCGCGGAATTCGGCGACTTCCAGAGGGTGAGCGGCCTCGATATCCCGTTCACCGCCAGGGTTCGCACCGGCAGCCTCACCGCCGTGCACCGCCGCACCCAGGTCACGATCAACCCGCACGTGGACGAATCGTCCTTCGTCCTGTCGACGGCCCAGCTCCGTGAGGCACTCGAGGTTGAGGCGATCCTCAAGCGCCACCAGGACACCATGGGCGACGCCAGGGCGTTCGATCGGATCCACTCGCGGGTGACCCGGCTCGTGATCGAGGTGCCCACGTCCGGGATGAAGTACACGGAGACCGTGTCGCAGAAGACGCCGAACCTCATCCTTCTGGAGATCAACACCCCGGGAATGGGCAGCGATGTGCGGGGGTTCGATGGCACCACCGGATGGGTCAACAGCGAGCTGCAGGGCTACCGGCCCCTGAAGCCGCCCGAGCTCGCAGAGCTGATGAGCGAGGGCAGGGCCCACCTGGTCGGCGGGCTTGCCGCGGGCAGCCCCTTCCGCCGCCGGCTGGGCGAACGCACCGTCAATGGGCGCGCGGCCGACGCCGTCGCGCTGGCCAACCAGTCGGGCCCCGCGGGGAACTTCTATTTCGACAAGGAGACCGGGCGGCTGCTTCGCATCGGCTCCGCCGTCGCAGGCGACCGCACCACCACCACAGAGTCCACCATGGACTTTTCGGACTTCAGGCGCGTCGACGGCGTCGAGATTCCGTTCGTGATGACGCAGACGACCGCGCTTGTCCGCGTGGTGAGCACGGTCCAGTCGGTCGAAAACAACCCCCCGATCGACGACGGCATCTTCCGGCCCCGCCGCGACTACTGAAGGCGGCCCCCCTGGGCGCCCTATTGTCCGTGGTCGCCATCGAGGGCGGCCTCCACCGCGGCGCTGCGCCGGGCGTAGTAGAGCATCATTGCTCCCTGGAAGAGCACGGTGGCCGCCCCCACGACCATGTAGATGAGCTCCTTGAGGGCTCGGATGCCGACGACGAACTGCTCCACGGTCATGCCCTGCTGCTGGAGCACCTGCGCCACGTCGGGAGTGATGAGCTTGCGCCAGTAGTCCAGGTCCGCGGGATGGGAAAGCTGGAAGGCCACGTACCCGAGCAGCGTGACCATGAGGCATAGCTGGCTCGCGGGCAGCCAGCGAACGCCCCGCGGGTCGCCGGCCCTCAGGAGCGTCGCCCCGTGCAGCTCGATCGCGCCGGCCCCCGCGGCGAGGAGCCCCACCACTGCCCCCGGGACATCGCGGAACGACGCCGATATGAGGGCGCAGGTCCCGGCGATGCCGAGCACGGACATGCCGTCAAAACGGGCGACTCGCAGGACGCGGCGCAGGACCTCCTCGGGCAGTTGGGGTGGCTTCATTTAAGTATGCAGAGGTTGTGAATCCCCCGGCCGGCGCCGAATCTCAAGCTTCTTCGCTCGGTCGGGGTGCCCGACCCTTTTGGGAGTTGCGGAGGCGCGGGTGCAGCCGTACGGTGCGCCCAACAAAACCCCCATTACCCCATGGATACCCCAGTTGCCGCGCTCATTGAGCGAAAAGGGTCAGAAGTGCACGCCGTGGCCTCGACGATCTCCGTCGCAGAGGCTGTGGACGAAATGAACAAACACCGCATCGGCTGCATCGTCGTCCTCGACGGCAGCCGAATCGCGGGGATCTTCACGGAACGCGACGTCCTGCGCCGCATCGTCGGCGAGGGGCGCGACCCCAAGACGACACGCCTGGCCGACGTCATGACACGCGACGTCAACACGATCCCGCCGGAGACGACGGTCGAGGCGACGATGGTGTTCTTCGCGGAGAAGCAATGCCGCCACATCCCGATTGTAGATCACGGCAAGCTCAAGGGCCTCATCTCCATCGGCGACATCTCCAGGTGGGTCGCCGAGGTGAGCCGCGCCGAGGCCGATCATCTGAAGACCTACATCGCGGGCGGCCTTTCGGCCTGAAGCGGGCGAGCCGGCCCCCTTGCGGGCCGTTTTTTTATCGTTCTCCGATTTGACGGGGCCCTGGGAAGCCGTTTCCTTCCCGACAGACGACAACCCATGAAAACCCTCGCAGCCGCACTTGCCTTCAGCCTCGCAGCAACCTCAGCCCAAGCAGCCATCGTGACCCGCGACATCGACTACGAGCACAACGGCGTCAAGCTCCAGGGGTACCTGGCCTACGACGACGCCAAGACGAAGGACGCCAAGCTGCCGGGCGTCCTGGTGGTGCACGAGTGGTGGGGCCTCAATGACTACGTCCGGGGCCGCGCGGTCCAGCTCGCGAAGCTGGGCTACGTCGCCTTCGCGCTCGACATGTACGGCAAGGGGGTCCTCGCGACGGATCCCAAGGGCGCGGGCGAGCTCGCCGGCCAGTTCTACGGAAAGCCGCTGATGGCGGAGCGCGCGCGGGCCGGTCTTGACCAGCTCCTGGGCACGGGGCTTGTGGATCCCTCGAGGGTGGCGGCGATCGGCTACTGCTTCGGCGGCTCCACGGTGCAGGCCCTCGCGTATTCAGGCGCGCCGCTGGCGGGGATCGTGAGTTTCCACGGGGGGCTCATCCCCGCGTCGGCAGAGGCGGCCGCAAGGAACAAGGCGAAGATCCTCATCTGCAACGGAGGCATCGACCCGTCGGTCAAGCCAGACCAGCTTTCCGCGTTCCTCAAGTCCTACAACGACGCAAAGTTTGACTACCGCTTCGTCCAATACGCCGGGGCGCTCCACGCGTTCACGAATCCGGGTGCCGATGCCATCGCAGAGGCGAACCCGGGAATGAAGGGATTCGTGGGCTACAGCCCGTCGGCGGATCGCCGCTCCTGGCAGGACATGAGGGACTTCTTCGACGAAGTCTTTGCGCCCGCGAACGGCTGAGCCTCTGCAGGGGCGACGGTGCCCCGCGACTCTCGCGCCCTCCCGGTGCGGCTTGGGTGACTGAAGGGAGCCGCGGCGCCACGCTGCCGCCGCAGCCTAGGCGGCGCGCTCGTACCAGCGCTTGGTCCTCACGCACATCCTGCAGACCGACAGCATCACGGGAACCTCCACCAGGACTCCCACGACGGTTGCGAGGGCGGCGCCCGATGTGGGGCCAAAGAGGGTGAGGGCGACCGCGACCGCCAGTTCGAAGAAGTTGCTGGCTCCGATGAGCGCGCCCGGGGAGGCGACGTTGTGCGGCACCCTGGAGAATCGCATCAGCAGGTAGACGAGCCCCGCGTTGAAGTAGACTTGGACGACGATGGGCACCGCGATGAGGACGACCGCCAGCTTGTTCGCCAGGATGTTCTCGGCCTGGAAGGCGAAGATGAGCACCAGGGTGCAGAGAAGGGCGACGATTGTGAGCGGCTTGAAAAGGGGCAGGAAGGTCCCCTCGAACCAGGCTCGCCCCCTGGTTCGGACAAGGGCGAGCCGGCTGATCGCGCCCGCCAGGAGAGGGATCACGATGAAGACGACCACGGAGATGACGAGCACCTCGCGGGGCACGGCAACACCGGTCACGCCCACGAGGAACATCACGATCGGGGCGAAGAGCGCCAGCATGATCAGGTCGTTGATCGCGACCTGTGCCAGGGTGTAGGCTGGGTCGCCGTCGGTCAGGTAGCTCCAGACGAACACCATCGCCGTGCAGGGGGCCGCGGCCAGGATGATGAGACCCGAGGTGTAGCTGAGTGCGGCATCCGGGGTGATCCAGCCCAGCGCTCCGGCAAAAAGCTCGCGCAGGAACAGCCATCCCAGGAGGGCCATTCCGAACGGCTTGACGATCCAGTTGACAAGCAGGGTGATGACGAGGCCCCTTGGCCGCAGCATGACGACCTTCAGCCCCCCGAAGTCTATCTTGAGCATCATCGGGTAGATCATCAGCCAGATGAGGACCGCGATCGGAATGCTCACGTGGGAGGCATGCCCGAACTCCAGTCCGCTGAGCCAGCGCGTGATGGAGGGCAGCAGCTTTCCGCCCGCAACGCCCACGACCATGCACGCCAGGACCCAAAACGAGAGGTAGCGCTCGAAGAAATCGAGCCGCTTGGCGGCAGTCGCAGACTCTATGGGTTCTGTGGGCATTTAATTGGGTTCTAGCCTCAGTCTCCGTCGCCTACCTTAACAGGAGCGTGCGCTAGGCGGTCTGGGTGCAATGCCTTTCTCGGCAGGCGCAGGGCGATCACAGCAGCCGCCAGGGCAAATGCGAACGTTCCCCAAAGGCAGCCCGGAAGTCCGGAAAGCTGGAACAAGACTCCTGACAGCAGGCAACCCACGAGGCGGCCCCCTGCATTGGCCATGTAGTAAAAGCCAACGTTTAGCGCTACTTTGTCCCCGTCGGTGTAGTCGAGAATGAGGTAGGAATGGACCGCTGAATTGATTGCGAAAACGATGCCGAACAGGGCGAGGCCTCCGATGATGACGGCCTGCGCTGGAACCCCCATCAAAAGGGCCAGAGGGACTGCGGCAGCAACCCCCGCAAGCGCGAATGCCGTCCACGTTGCGGTGCTTCCATTCGGATTTCTCCCGCGCATCGTTGCCGGTGCCGACGACTGCACAATCCCGTAGCCGATCACCCAGAGAGCCATGAAGGTTCCGACCTGCGAGAAACTCCATCCCAATGTGCCTTCAAGGAAGATCGGCACACCCACGACGAACCAGATGTCACGCGCCCCAAAAAGGAAAAAGCGAGCCGCCGACAGGACATTGATCTCGGGCTCCTTCGAGAAAAGCTGCTTAAAGCCAATCTTCGTTTTTGCCTGGCCCATTTCGGAGGGCAACGCGAGCGATGAGCCAACTGAAACGATGAGCAATGCACCCGCCATGATCCAGAGGGCTCCAGCGTAGCCTGCGGCGTTCAGAAGGAATCCGCCCGCAAAAAAACCGACGCCCTTGAGCGCGTTCTTGGAGCCCGTCAGGATGGCGACCCACTTGAAGAGCCTTCCTTCCGAGTCCTTCGGGACGAGCACCTTTATCGAACTCTTTGCGCTCATCTTGGTCAGGTCCTTGGCTATTCCCGATAAAGACTGGGTTACCATGACATAGGCGACCGAGACGGCCACGGACCAACCAGGATTTAGGAGCGCTAGGAGGCCCAACGACACCACTTGTAGAAATAGGCCGCCGATCAGGGTGACCCGCAATCCCATCTGGCTCCCTATCCAGCCCCCGAGCAGGTTGGTGACAATTCCGAAGAACTCGTAGAACAGGAAAAGGAAGGCGAGATGAACCGGGCTGTAGCCCAGGTGGAAGAAGTGGAGCAGCACCAGCATCCGCAGCGCTCCATCGGTGATCGTAAATCCCCAATAGGCGCCCGTGATGATGATGTAGTTGCGCAGGTTCACGAAGTCACAACGAGAGCGCCACCTTGCGGGCCAGTTCGGCCATCCGGTTGGAGTATCCCCACTCGTTGTCGTACCACGCGTAGATCTTCACGAGGGTGCCATCGACGATCATTGTTGAGGGGGCGTCGATGATGGCGGAGCGAGGGTCACCCTTGAAGTCGATCGAAACCAAGGGACGCTCCTCGTAGCCCAGAATACCGGCCAGAGGACCCGAGTCAGCGGCTGCCTTGAGCAGGGCGTTTACCTCAGCTACGGTAGTAGGCCGCTTCACCTTGAACACGCAATCGGTGAGGGAAGCGTTCAAGAGCGGAACACGAATGGCGTGCCCATTGAGCTTTCCTAAAAGTTCGGGGTAAATGAGCCCAATGGCGGTAGCGGAGCCGGTCGTGGTGGGGATGAGCGACAGGCCCGCCGCTCGTGCGCGCCGGAGGTCCTTGTCCGGTTTGTCCACGAGGCTCTGGGTGTTGGTCGCATCGTGGATCGTCGTGATCACTCCATTTTCAATGCCAATCCCTTCGTGAATCACCTTAACCACGGGAGCCAGGCAGTTGGTGGTGCACGATGCATTCGTTAGCAGGTGGTGCTTGGCCGGGTCGTACAAGGCGTCGTTCACACCCATGACAATGTTGAGCGCATCCCCTTTGACGGGAGCTGCAACGATCACCTTCTTCACTCCACGCTCGAAGAAGCCCTTCATATCCTCGGGCTTGCGGAATTTTCCGGAGCACTCGAGCACGATATCCACACCGTACTCGGACCAAGGAACTTCACTGGGTTTCGACAACTCCGAGAACTGGATCTTCTTGTCGCCCACGGCAATCGTGTCTGCCTCGGCACGGGCCTCGTGGCCCCAACGACCCTGCAGCGAGTCGAAATTCATGAGATGGGCGGCGCAGGCCGCGCCCCCTTTCACCTCGTTGACGAGCACCCAGTCGAATTGCGGCCAGTTCCAGGCAGCCCTAAGGGTGAGTCGGCCGATCCGTCCAAATCCGTTGATTCCAATGCGGGCCTTTTTCATAAGATCCATTGCTTCTGTTCCGTTAGCCTTCCCTGTTCTCCGATGTCCTTCGACGCCCTCTCGCGGCGGTCGTGATTGAGAGTGCTGAGGGGTAGGGCGCAAAGAAGGTCGACCCGCCTTTTGATTTGAAGGGCCACCTTCGCAAAATAGTCGAATGTCTCCTGATCGCTCCCTTGGAAAAGCGCCGGATCCGGCATGCTCCAGTGGGCAATCACCGTCCTTGCCGGCCAGATGGGACACGTCTGCCTCGCATTATCGCAGACGGTGATGACAAAATCGAACGGCTGGCCGATGAACTCCTCCACCGACTTGGACCGGGCCCCCGAGGCGTCGATCCGGTAGCATTCCCTGAGGACCCGCAGGGTGTAGGGGTTGACGGCTCCGCTGGGGTGGGACCCCGCGCTGTGGGTCTCGAAGGCTCCCTCTCCCCGGTAGCGCAGCAAGAACTCGCCGAGGACGCTCCTCGCGGAATTTCCGGTGCACAGGAACAGCACCCTGAGGGGCTTTTTGGGGTTCATGCTTCGGTGTAGGCTTGGGTGGGGAGTGCCCGGTAGGGCAAGTGATGCGCGGGCCAGGTGTCTGGCGGGCGCCTCAGGCCTTCTTCGGCGCGCGGCGCCTTCCGGCACGGACGACGCTTGCCGGGGCGCAGCAGGACGGTCCCTGCCTGTCAAATGAGGACCTCAGCTGGCCCAGGCGCGACGAGTCGCGCGCAAACACGGGTGTTTCCCTCGCGCAATCCTGCAGGCAGGCCAGGTTCGCCGAGATTTCCGGCGAGGGCTCGTCGGGGATGCCGTACACCATCCAGCTTCCGGACCGGCGGGCCTCGACCAGACCGTTGCGGCGCAGGTAGGCGAGGTGCTTGGACACCTTGACCTGGGGCTCCCCCAGCACGGCCTGCAGGTGGCAGACGCACAGCTCCCCGGTAGCGAGCAGGTTCAGGATCCGCAGGCGCGTCCGGTCGCAGAGGCACTGGTAGATGCGGACGAGATCTGCCGCGGGTGATGCATCGTGCTTCATATACTCGGGCAGGAATATATCTGATAAGGCATATGTATAGCGCGAAACCCTCCCGCAGGCGGAGCTTGCCGTCCGTCAGAGGCCGGCCTCGGGGCGGCGGCCCACGAGGGTGCGGTAGCGCCCCCGTGAGGTCCGCACCGAGACCTTCGATCCGAAGACCCCGCTCAGCCCGCGGGTCGTCACCACCCGTTTCCTGGGCCCGGAGCCGAACACCCGGCCCGCCCTCAGGAGCAGGGCATGGGTGAAGGAGGGCATGATCTCCTCGGCGTGATGGGTGACGAGCACAAGGGCGGGTCCCCTCCTGCGCCGCGCAAGGCTTTCCACGAACCACAGGAACTCCTCCCGGGCCACCGGGTCGAGCCCCGCGCACGGCTCGTCGAGGATCAGCAGGCGGGGCTTCGCCATGAGGGAGCGGGCGATCAGGACGCGCTGGCGCTCGCCCTGGGAAAGGAAGGACCACTCGCGGTGCGCGAGGGCCGAGGCCCCGACAAACCTGAGGCGGCGAAGCGCCGCCCGGGTGTCGGCCCGGGTAGGCTTGGCCCAGAGGTCGAGCTGGGCATAGCGCCCGCTGACCACGGTCTCGACCGCGGACTCGGCGGGAGGGATCGAGGCCTGGAGGGCGCTGGTGACGATGCCGACCTTCAGGCGCAGGTCGCGCCAGTCGGCCTGCCCGTACGTCTTGCCGAGCAGCGACACCTCTCCTGCCGAGGGCGCAAGGTAGCCCGTGATGGATTTCAGGAGCGAGGTCTTGCCACACCCATTTGGCCCCAGGATCACCCAGTGCTCGCCCCGGAGCACCCGCCAGTCGACTCCCCGGAGGATCTCGGTGTGCCCGCGCGCCACGCGAAGTCCCGTAACCTTGAGTATGTCCTGCATCCGCGCATGTTGGGCGCGGGCGCGGCCGAGTTCAACCGGGTCTTGATTGGCGGCGCGGGATTTCAGAGGATGGGGGCCCAATGGCGCCGTGACCCTCGTCGACACCCACACCCATCTTGACGGCCCTGCACGGGCCGGCGCGCTGCCCGGCCTCCTTGACCGTGCCCGCGCCGCCGAAGTGGAATGGATGGTGGCGATCGGGACGGCTCCCGACGACTGGGACCTGAACCGCGAGGTGATGCGGGCGAACAGGGATCGCGTGCGCTTCACCGTCGGAATCCATCCGTGCTCGGTCGAGGCGGGCTGGGAGTCGGCGGTGGGCGCGATCCCGGGGTTCTGGCAGGGGCAGGCCGCAGATTTCCCGGTGGCACTAGGGGAGTGCGGGCTCGACCGCTTTCACCTTCCGAAGGATCCGGCGGCCGCAGAAAAGGCCTTTGCACTGCAGCGCGCCGCGTTTGAGGAGCAGCTTTCCATCGCGAGGCGCCTGGGTTGCGCCGTCGTCATCCACTCCCGCCAGGCGTTCCGCGAGTGCGTCGAGATGATCGACGCCAGCGGCGTGGCCTGGGAGCGCGTGGTGTTCCACTGCTTCTCGGAGGGAGAAGAGGAGATCCGCGAATTGGCCCGGCGAGGGGGGCGCGGCTCGTTCACGGGCATCCTGACCTACAAGAACGCGGATTCGGTTCGGGCGGCGGCGAAGGCCCAGGGCCTTTCCAGGCTGATGATCGAGACCGACGCCCCGTTCCTCGCGCCGGTGCCGCACCGGGGAAAGCCCAATGAGCCGGCCTACCTGCGGCACACTGCGGAATACGCCGCCGGCCTGTTTGGGGTGGGCTTGGGCGAGCTGGCTGACGTCACGACGTCCAATGCCCGGGCATTCTACGGTTTCTAGGGCGGGCCCGCTCAGGCCTCGTCAAACTTGCGGGCGAAGAGCTGCTCCAACTCGGCGACCATCAGGGGTGCGTCCTCGCCGGTGACGATGAACTTGACCTTCGATCCCTTGCCGGCAGCCAGCATCATCAACCCCATGATGCTCTTGCCGTTGACCTGCTCCTCATCCTTCTCGACGAAGACCTCCGACTTGAACTTGTTGGTGATGCGCACGATCATGGCCGCGGGGCGGGCATGGATCCCCAGCTTGTTCTGGACAACGAGCTCCTTAACCACGGCTTGCCCAGCACTGGGTGTTGTCTCGGTCGGATTCATGGGCTTGTTGTCGTGCACGGGAGTAGGGAGGGCAACAACGGTCATTAGGTAGGCCCGGCTTGCAACTCAAAAACCTGATGGCAGGATCGGCACCGATGGCGGGAATAGCAATAATTGTACCGTGTCGCCTGGAATCTAAGCGATTCCCAAGAAAGCTCTTGCACAAAATTAAAGGCCGGGAGCTGGTGCTCTGGGTGGCCGATAGAATCGCCGTGCAGGCTCCCCAATTTGAACTGTGGTTCGCCGTCGACGACCTCCTTCTTGAATCCTGCCTGGGCTCGGCGGGCTTCCGGACCGTGATGACGCGGGTGGACCATGCGAGCGGGACGGACCGCATCGCCGAGGCCAATCGGATCATCGGGGCCGAACGCGTGATCAATGTCCAGGCCGACGAACCCCTGGTCACCGGGGCTCAGATCGGCCTCCTGGCCCGGCTCATCGCGGGGTCGGCGGACATGGCGACCTTGGCGGTGCATTTTACCCGTGCAGAGGACTTTCACAACCCCAACCAGGTCAAGGTGGTCTGCGACAATCTTGGCCGCGCCAGATATTTTTCGCGGGCGCCGGTGCCTTTTCCTCGCGATCGTGCAGGCAAGGTGGACGACGCGTGGGTGAAGGCCAACCCGTGCTACAAGCACCTGGGCCTCTATGCCTACAAGGCGGCCCTGCTGGAGGACTTCACTCGGATGGCCGTCGGCAAGCTTGAGGAGATCGAGCGCCTGGAGCAGCTGCGCCTCATCGAGAATGGCAGGGAAATCTCCGTGGGCTTCACGGAGGATCCGACCATCGGCGTCGACACGCCCGAGGACGCTGAGAAGTTCGAAGCCTACTTGGGGACCTAGAGCTTTCCCGCCTTGCGCGCTTCGACCAGCCGGTAGAAATCCACAAACAGGGGATCGGCGTCGCTGGGCCCGGGGGCCGCCTCCGGGTGGTACTGGACGCAGAAGACCGGCAGCTCCTTGTGGCGCAGCCCCTCGACCGTGTTGTCGTTCAGGTTGTACTCGGTGACGATGGCGCCCCGGCTGCGGATGCTCTCGGGGTCGGTCGCAAACCCGTGGTTCTGGGCCGTGATGGAGACCCGCTCCGTCTCCACGTTCTTCACGGGCTGGTTGCCCCCGCGGTGTCCGAACTTGAGCTTGAATGTCGTCCCGCCGAGGGCGTGGGTGATCATCTGGTGGCCGAGGCAGATCCCGAAGGTCGGGTACTTCGGCAGAAGCTGGGCCACCGTCTTGTGGAGATAGGCAAGCGCCGCCGGATCGCCGGGCCCGTTGGACAGGAAGACGCAGTCCGGACGGTGCTCCTCGACTTGCTCGGCCGTGGTCGAGGCCGGGAACACCATCACCTCGAAGCCATGGCGCACGAGCTTGCGGTAGATGGTGCGCTTTGCCCCGTAGTCGAAGGCCGCCACGCGGAATTTCCGGGAGGGCACATGCGCCGTGCCGAGGGTCGTCCCGACGGGCACGTAGGGGGGATTGAAGTTCGCGGGATCGTCGTCGCTCCACACGAAGGGCTCCTTGCAGGTGACGTCCTTGACGTAGTCGGCGCCCGCCATGTCCTTCCAGCCCCGGGCCAGCGCCACCGCCTCGGCGTCCGAGAGGGGCAGAGTGGAAAGGCAGCTCTTCATCGCCCCGTCCACACGGAGCTTCTTGGTCAGGGCCCGTGTGTCCACCTCGCTGATGCCCGGAATCCCGTTCGCTGCAAGGTAGTCCCCGAGCGACTGCGTCGCGCGCCAGTTGCTGACCACGGGCGAGAGCTCGCGCACGACGAAGCCGCTCGCCTTGGGCGTGGCGGCTTCCGCGTCCTCGGCGTTGACTCCGTAGTTGCCGATCTGGGCCGCCGTCATCGTCACGATCTGGCCGAAGTAGGAGGGGTCCGTGAGGATCTCCTGGTAGCCGGTCATCGACGTGTTGAAGACGCATTCGCCGGCGATCGTGGCGCTGGCGCCGAAGGCCATGCCACGGAATACGCTGCCATCCTCAAGGGCCAATATCGCGTGTTTGTGTGTCGGCATCGAGGGTCGAAGAAAATCCCCCTGGGGTGCACTGCCAAGGAAAATGCCCCTTGGGGCCACTTAAAGCGGCCATTTGACAACAATCATTAGCTGCCTAACGATAATGGCGACCCAAATGCCCTACACAGAAGACCGCTCGTCCTGGTTTGAAGGCCAAGGGCTATGGCAGCACGTTCCCAAGGAGGAATGGTGCAGCTGGGCCTGGCAGCTGAAGCACCGGATCACGTCCAAGGAGCAGCTGGAGAGGTACATGACGCTCACGGACGACGAGGAGGCGGGCTGCGAGTACGCGAACAAGAAGCTGGCGCTGGCGATCACCCCCTATTTTTTCAACCTGATCGACCGCAACGATCCCAACTGCCCGATCCGCAAGCAGGTGATCCCCAGGGCAGCGGAGATGGTGGTCAGCGCCGAAGAGACCCTCGATTCGCTGGGGGAGGACGCCCATTCCCCGGTCCCCGGCCTCGTCCACCGCTATCCGGACCGTGTGCTTTTCCTGGTCACCGACCGGTGTGCGGCCTACTGCCGGTACTGCACCCGCAGCAGGTTGGTGTCGAACGCCCAGGACTACAATTTCCACCCGGAGTACGAGCAGGGCCTGCGCTACATCGAGGCCCATCCCGAGGTGAGGGACGTGCTCCTTTCAGGGGGCGACCCCCTCCTGCTCTCCGACAAGAAAATCGAGCACATCATCAGCCGCCTGCGCGAGATCAAGCACGTGGAATTCATCCGGATCGGCTCGAGGATCCCCGTCTTCCTGCCGCAGAGGATCACGCCCGAGCTGTGCGACGTATTCAAGAGGTACGGACCGATCTGGATGAGCATCCACGTCAACCACCCCAGGGAGTGCACGGCGGAGCTCAGGGACGCCTGCGAACGGCTGTCGTTCGCCGGCGTGCCGCTCGGCAACCAGAGCGTGCTGCTGCGCGGGGTAAACGACGATGCCGACATCATGAAGGCCCTGGTCCACAGGCTCCTTCGCATGAGGGTTCGCCCGTACTACCTCTACCAGATGGACCTGATCACGGGAGGCAGCCATTTCAAGGCGGACGTGCGCAAGGGAATCGAGATCATCCGGGCGCTCAGGGGCAACACGACGGGCTACGCCGTGCCGCAGTTCACGATCGACGCCCCTGGTGGGGGCGGAAAGGTCCCGATAAACCCCGACTACGTCGAGAGCGTCACGGACGAGGTCATCACCTTCCGCAATTACGAGGGCAAGCGCTTCACCTACCCGCTGAAGAACACGCCCCTGGGGGCTGAGACGGCGGGAATTCCGACTGAAGGTGCCCCGATTGTTGTATTTTAGTCGCTGTTTTTCAGCGAGATAGGTAAAACATTAAAAACATTCAGTTTTCTTTCTGAAAAATTGAATGTTTCGCACACACCCGCGTCTTACTCCGTGTAGTCAGCACTGTTCACAGGAACGGTGTATGTTTGTAGTTCTTACGGTTTGCTTGGTGTTAGGTCACACGGGCCGCTTCGCAAGGAGCGGCTCTTGTGTTTTCAGGGATCCGCGGGTCACTCCGTTTCGCTGAACTCGCAGAGCGAGTAGACCTGGACCCCGAGGCGCTCCAGGCGGCTTGAGCCGTTGAGCTCGGGAAGATTCACGATGGCCCCGACGTTGGTGACCGTGCAGTGGATGTTCCTGAAGAGCTGCACGGCCGCGCAGAGCGTCCCGCCGGTGGCGATCAGGTCGTCGAGCAGGAGTACATTGGCTCCCGCGGGCGCCGCGTCGGTCTGAATCTCGAGCACGCTCTGGCCGTACTCCAGCTGGTACGATGCGTGAATGGTCTCGCCGGGCAGTTTGCCCTTCTTGCGCACCATGATGAGCGGCTTGCCCAGAGCGTAGGCCAGGACGCCTGCCGGGATGAACCCCCGGGCGTCCAACCCGGCCACGGCGTCGACCTGCAGGCCGCGGTAGTGGCCGATCAGCTGGTCCATCGCACTCTTGAAGCCCGCGGGGTGGCGCAGCAGCGAGCTCACGTCGCGGAAACGAACCGGGGGATTGGGCCAGTCGGGAATCGTCTGGATTAGCGCCTTGATGTTCATGGGAGGCATGGGGGGCCCTGTCGGGGCCCGGTGGGTCGCGGGATGATCGGTGAGGGGCTCAGCTGTACCAGGCCGGCTCGCCCTTCTTGTACGGGATGTCGGCGTGGAAGGCGCCTGGGACCTCGATATAGCGCACGGCCTGGGTGCAGCCGATCTCCGAGGAGAAGTAGCCCAGGATCGTCAGCTCCTTCACCATCCGGAAATAGTGCGCGGGTTCGCTCTTGGACTTCCTCATCTGGTGGGCCTTCTGTTGGGCGTCCAGGTCCGTGGCGAGGGCGATGCGCTCCGCAGCCGAGGCCTCGACGAACACCTTGCCGAACCTGAGCCGACTGGCCTCGTCGATGGCGGCAAGCCCCTTCTTGAACACGGCATGGTCCCTGGCCTCGTAGCACTCGGTCACCATCATGGCCATGAATCCGCCGATCCCCACGGCCTTGGCGCCCGGGATGTCGCTGGAGGGGATGATCGTCTCGCCGACCTCGTCGAGGAGGGCTCGGTCCGCCTGGGAAAAGTCGTCCGGGGAGCCGAGGCCGGCATTCGCGCCCCGCAGGATCGCCCCCGAGGCCACGAAGGCGCCGCCCATGAGCAGTGCGATCCTCCGGACCGCCTCGCGGCGGCTGATCCATGCCGCGTCGCTCTCCGAGGGGCGGGAGCCTTCATTGGAGCCGGTCATATGTCCCCTTTCTTAATCGCATCCACGGCGAAGTGGGCGGCCCGCGCGGTCAGGGCCATGTAGGTGAGCGAGGGGTTGACGCAGGAGGACGAAGTCATGCAGGCCCCGTCAGTGACAAACACGTTTTGCGCGTCCCAAATCTGGTTGTGGGCGTTGAGCACCGACGTCTTCGGGTCGCGGCCCATGCGGGCCGTGCCCATTTCGTGGATGCCCTGGCCCAGGAGGTAGTTCTCGTCGAAGGCCTTCACGTTCTTCACGCCCGCGGCCTCGAGCATTTCTGCCGCGTCGTTGGCCATGTCCCGCCTCATCCTCCGCTCGTTCTCGCGGATCTCGCAGTTCAACGAAAGGACGGGCAGCCCCCATTTGTCGCGTACGTTCAGATCGAGCCTAGCCCGGTTGCGGTGGTCGGGGAGCACCTCGCCAAAACCGGTCATGCCGATCTGCCAGCCGCCGGGCTCCCTCAGGGTGTCCTTCATCTCCAGGCCGATCGCAATCTCGGCCACGTCGCGGTTCCAGCCCCTTCGGGCGGCGCCGCCCTGGTAGCCGAAGCCGCGCCGGTAGTCGCGCCGGTCGCCGAAGAGGTTGCGGAAACGTGGAATGTAGAAGCCGTTCGCCCGGCGCCCGAAGTAGTAGCGGTCCTCGAAGCCCTCCACGTCGCCGCCGGCGCCGACCCTGAAATGGTGGTCCATCACATTGTGGCCGAGCTCGCCGCTGCTGCTGCCGAGGCCCTCGGGCCAGACGTCCGTGGCGGAATTCATCAGGATCCAGGCTGTGTTGAGCGTCGATGCGCAGAGGAAGACGATCCTCGAGCGGTACACCTGGGTCTGGCGGGTCTCGGCGTCGAGCACCTCGACCCCCGTGGCCCGGGCGCCGTCCTTGTCGTAGAGCAGCCGCGTCACGATGGAGAGCGGGCGCAGCGTCAGGTTGCCGGTCTTGACGGCGGCCGGAAGCGTCGAGGACTGCGTGCTGAAATAGGCGCCGAAGGGGCAGCCCAGGTCGCACTTGTTGCGGTACTGGCAGTTGTTTCGCCCGTTGTGCTTCTCGGTGAGGTTGGCCACCCGCCCGATGATCAGCCTGCGCATGTCGGCGTAGCGCGCGCGGATGCGGCCGGCCACCATCTTCTCGACGCAGTTCAGTTCCATGGGCGGCAGGAACTTGCCGTCCGGCAGCTGGCTCAGGCCCTCGAGCGACCCGCTGATCCCCGCGAAAGCCTCCACATGGTCGTACCAAGGGGCCAGGTCCTTGTAGCGCAGGGGCCAGTCGATCGCGACGGACTCCCGCTGGTTGGCCTCGAAGTCGAATTCGCTCCAGCGGTAGCTCTGCCGGCCCCACATGAGCGAGCGGCCCCCGACATGGTAGCCCCTGAACCAGCTGAAGGGCTTCTCCTCGACGTACGGGCTCTCCTTATCCTTCACCCAGTAGTCCTCGTTGCCCTCGTGGATGAAGTAGTCGCGCGCCATCACGGCGTGCTCCTCCCGGGTGAGGTTCGAGAGCCGGCCCCGGTGCCTGAGCTCCCAGGGGGCCTTCAGGGCGTTCGTGTAGCCGGAGATGTGCTCGATGTTCTCGCCGCGCTCGAGCATAAGGACCCTCAGGCCCTGCTCCGTCAGCTCCTTTGCCGCCCAGCCGCCACTGATGCCGGAGCCGACAACAATTGCATCGTAAGGCGTGTCACTCATGAAGTGTCGTTTTGGGAGGGCAATCGACCTGGGTGGGGCGACAGGTATTGCTGCGCCCCAACTGGGATTCAAGCCATTCCTTTTTTTGGCAAACGCGCACGGCTTACGCACCGAGGAATCGTCTTCCATCGAGGGGCCTGTGCTGTTGGAATGGGGCACCCCCATGAATCCTTCCCCATTCAAGTGCATCCTGTTCTCGGCGCTCCTTTCGGGCTGCGCCCTGCTCCCCGGATCCGCCGGCCTCGGCGTTTTCGGCGGCCAGTCGGACATCGGCAAGGTGAGCAGGCCCGGCACGGCCTCTTTCGACGCGGCAAGCGGTTCCTACACGGTCGGCTCGAGCGGCGCGAACATGTGGTTCGCCGAGGACGACATGCACTACGTCTGGAAGCAGGTGTCGGGCGACGTGTCGATCGCCGCCGACGTCGCCTTCCTGGGCGGGAGCAAGCAGGGGCACCGCAAGGGCTGCCTCGTCATCCGCCAGGACCTCGACCCGGGCTCGGTCATGGCCGACGTGGCGGTGCATGGCGACGGCCTCACGTCGCTCCAGTTCAGGGTGTCGAAGGACGGGCCCACCAAGGAGATCCAGTCCATGCTCGCCAGGCCCGAACGCGTGCGCCTGGACAAGATAGGCAACCAGGTCTTCCTCTCGGTGGCGACGCCGGGCGCGGACCTGCACCCCTCGGGCGCGAGCATCGAGATCGCCCTGAAATCCCCCTTCTACATCGGCCTCGCGGTCTCGGCGCACGACGATGCGGCCTTCGAGTCCGCCGTGTTCTCCAAGGTCGAGATCGGCGCCGCCTCGGCGCTGTCGGCACTGCCACAGCCCGGGCTGAGGATCATCACGCTCCCCTCCGGCGACCGCCGGGTGACGGACCACTGAGGGCAACGCCGGGCCGGGAGTTTCCTTTTGCGCGGCGCAGTCCCGTGCGTTCAACTTTGGACGGATGATTTCTTTACAGGAGGGCAGGGGTTCGAAGGCCAAGAAGGAGGTGGCGCGCATGCTCTGCCTGCGCATGGCCGTGCTGGGCACCCAGCCCCGGGTGTGGCGGCGGCTGCTCGTGCGCGAGACGATGTGGCTCTCGAGGCTGCACGACGCCATCCAGATCGCGTTCGACTGGTTTGACTACCAGACCCACCTCTTCGCGCTCGACGACCTGAAGTTCGGAAACCCGGTCAAGCGCGACGACCTCATCGTCGAGGACGACCGGGACATGACCTTGGCCGACCTGAACCTGGCGAGCCGCGACAAGATGATCTACGAGTACCAGTTCGGGGAGGGATGGAGGGTGGAGATCCGCGTCGAGAAAGTGTCCGCGCCGGACAAGGGTTCGCAACTGCCGGCCTGCCTTGCGGGGGAGAGGGCCGGCCCCCCGGAGGACTGCGGCGGCCTCGAGGCCTACCACGACATGCTCGCCTGCCTCAAGGAGCCCGAGAGCGACCTGGGCAAGGAGTGGAAGGGCTGGGTGGGCCCCGAGTACGAGCCCGCCTCGTGCGACCTGGGGAAGATCAACCTGGCGCTGCGCAAGCTGGGCAAGTAGGCCGGCCGGGGCCTCGGCCCCTCGTTTGTGTTGAACATCGGGGGCCATTTGGTAACTCCCAATGTGCCGACCATGGGAATCCGCACCAAGCTCCTGCTCGTGATCACCGCGCTGGCCGCGGCCTACGCGGCGTGGTTCTGCTACGAGGTGCTCAAGCCGCCGGTGGTCGTCTTCACGAACGCTTCCTCCGAGACCCTGCGCAATCTGGTCGTGTCGGGGGACAAGTTCACCGAGCGCGCCGAATCCGTCGCGCCGCACAGCACCGTGTCATGGGTGGTCGACGCGAGGGGCCAGGCCGACTTCGAGGTGGGCTTCATGGCCAGCAGGGGCGAGGTGCGCAAGTCGGAGAGGGCTGACATCCAGCCCGCGGGCCGGTACGTGGCGCACGTGACGGTCGACGAGAAGCTGAACGTGGCGTTCGACTTCTCCCATTTCACGGGTCACTGGGCGGGCGGGCGCTAGAACGGCGCGGGGGCGGCCAGCTCGGGCGCCTGGTCGGGCCGCAGCTTGAACTTCCTTACCAGGAAAGGGATCCGATAGACGTCCTCGTAAGGGTGGATCACCTCGGGCATCTGTCCCAACAGGGGCACGTCGATCGGGTCCTTGGCCGTGCTCCCGTCGGGCTTTATGTCCACGCTCATGTAGATGACCGCCCACATGTTCCGCGGCTGGGAGAGAATCCTGCGGCGCAGGTCTTCCTCGCCCTTGAAGAAGACGACCCTCTTCAAGGCCGGGGCGTAATCCACCCGGATCAGGCTCACGCTGTAGTTGAAGCCCCCCTCTGCCGTGGGCACCGAGGGGTCGGGCAGGTAGTATTGCACCGCCCCCGAGTCGTCCTCGTTGATCATCCGCAGGACCAGAGCCGCCTGGGTCATGGTGTCGCGGTCGTGGATGTACGGCTGGTAGATTGCGTCCCTGTTGAGCGGCAGGTAGAAGCGCAGCTCGTTCCAGCCTGCAAGGATGACGAGGAGCGCCGCGATCACGATGCCGCCCTTCAACCGGTCCCTGAGCGTGGTGATGAGGGCGTCGGCGCCGATCAGGAGGACGCCCATGACGGGGATCATCGACCAGTTCAGCTGGTCCGGGTTGTTCACTCCCTCGAGGATGACCTGGAGTCCCCAGACGCCGACGAAAAGCGTGGCGTTGACGAGGGCGAAGCGGTCCCCGCGGCGGATCCGCCGGTAGGATGCGACGACCCCCGCGATGAATAGCCCAAGGAACGGGACGGAAAGGTACAGCGTGTAGAAGAAGTCGCGAATGGACCACCAGCGCCGCAGGAGCCCCGCATGGGAGAAGAGCTTCTGCACAAACGCCATCTCCTCCCGGATCCTCAGCCCCCAGAGGTCGTTGACGTTGTAGATCCAGACGAAGAACGGAACGAACGCGATGAACGCGAGGCACGCCAGCTCGAACTCCTTCTTTCGCTGGGCCTTCGTGCTGAACATCACGATGAGGGCGAAGAACGGGATCGCGTAGAGGAAGCCGCCGAAATAGAAGTAGCAGCTGGCGGCGAAGAGGAAGACGGCGACGGCCTTGATCAGTCTTTCCGCGAGGGCCGAGTAGCCGGTGCAGTACTTTGGCAGGAAGTAGAGGTAGACGGACACCGCGGTGAGGTAGGTGAGCGTGTGCCACTTGTAGCGGCGCAGGCACAGGCAAAGCACGGCGTACAGCGCGAGCAGGGCGAAGGAGAGCAGCGACGACCTGGGGTAGGCCTTCCTGAAGAGCGTGAAGAACGCCGCGATGAAGAGGCTGAAGAAGACCGGCAGGATGTAGGTGATCAGCCGCACGTCGTAGCCGTAGTGCAGGTAGAACGGGACGAGGGCCCAGGCATACCCCTTGTTATACTCGATGGCGCCGCCCTTGACGCTCGCCCACCACGAGTGGGTGTAGGCGGCGTATTCGCAGGTGCCCTTGGCCAGGTCCAGCGACTGGGCCTCCTCGCCCTCGAAGAACGGGGGGAAAAACGACACCTGGTGCATTAGGCGCAGGTACATGAGCACCGCGGCCGCGAAAAAGAAGAGGGCGGTTCTTTTCTTCAATGGGGGATCCTAACTTGTCGTTTTGTAGACGCTTACGGCTTACGCGAATCTTTTCTTGCTCAAAAACGCGTGAAAACACCCGTCAGCCGGCCGCCAGTCCCGCCAGTTTCTCCCGAAGGTGGGTGACGCGCATCTTGGACTCCCTGTTGCGCACGGCCATGGCGTACGCGGCCGGCTCGCCTACAATGAACACTTTCCTGCGGCCGCGCGTGATCGCCGTGTACAGCAGGTTGCGCTGGAGCATCATGAAGTGCGCCTTCAGCAGCGGGACGATGACGACCGGGTACTCGCTGCCTTGGGACTTGTGGATGCTGATCGCGTACGCCAGCGCGAGGTTCCCCATCTCGCCGCGGGTGAAGGCGTGGCGCTCGCCTTCGAAGTCCGCCTCGATCTGCCCCGCGTCCGGGCTCGCCGAGGTGACCCTGCCGATGTCGCCGTTGAACAGGTTCTTATCATAGTCGTTGCGCAGCTGGATCACCTTGTCGCCCGTCCGGTACTCGCCGGTGAGCGTCTTCAGCCCGCGCGCCTGCCCGTTCAGGGCGCCCTGAAGCAGCGCGTTCAGATTCGCGACGCCCGCGACCCCCTTGTGCATCGGGGCCATGACCTGCACATCCTCGATTGGGTCGCATCCGGGATAGTTCCTGGGGATGAAGTCCGTGCACAGGGCCGCGACCTTCCCCACGCAGTCCTCGGCCGAGTCCGCTGCGATGAACACCAGGTCAGCCGACGGGTCGACCGACGAAAGCTCCGTCGCGACGAAGGGGGGCGAGGCGTCGCCGCAGTTGATGGCATGCGCCGTGGTCACGATCCCGCTCTGTCCCTTCTGGCGGAAGATGACCGACAGGCGGGTGACCGGTGCTCCGCTGGCTGTGATCAGGTCCTGGAGCACGTTGCCGGCTCCCACGCTGGGCAGCTGGTCGGTGTCCCCGACAAGCAGCAGGTGGGCCCGCGACGGGACGGCCTGCAGCAGCGCCGAGGCCAGGCGGGTGTCCAGCATCGACACCTCGTCGACGATGAGGAAATCGCTCGCCAGCGGGTGCGACTCGTTGGAGGTGAAGCCGGCCGCCGGGTCGTACTTGAGCAGCCTGTGGATTGTCGAGGCGTAGCCGCCGGTGGTCTCCGAGAGGCGCTGGGCCGCACGGCCCGTCGGAGCCGCAAGGTGGACGCGCACCCCCTTCGCCTTCAGGATGCTCACGAGGGAGCGCAGCGTGGAGGTCTTCCCGGTCCCCGGCCCTCCGGTCAGGATGGACACCTTGTTGAGGAGGGCGTTTCGCACGGCGTGCTCCTGGAGCTCGTGAAAGCGGAAACCGGCCTTCGCCTGGGCCCACTCCATGGCGGCCTCGACCTTGATGGGCGGCAGGCCGCTGGCGGCCTTCAGCAGCCGCGAGATCACCTCGGCTATCTTTCGTTCTGCGCGGTCATTCGCCGGAAGCTGAAGCAGGCCCGAGCCGGGAAGGGGGGTGCCCTCCGACTTCGGCATATGGCGCACGAGCTGACGCGCCCCGACAAGGGCCTCGATCCTCTGGGTCACCAGGGCCGCCGATGTGTCGAGCAACTCGGACGCATAGTCGCGCAGCCTTTCCTCGACATAGGCGGTGTGCCCCTCCTCCTGCAGCGTCTCCATCGAGAAGAGGATCCCGGCGTCGAGCCGGGGCGCGGCGTCGTTGGCGAAGCCGAGGTTGATCGCGATCCGGTCCGCGGTCTTGAAGCCGATCCCCTCGATCTCGCGCGCCACCCGGTACGGCTCCGTGGTCAGCACCGCCTTCGCCTGGGCCCCGTACTGCTTGACCAGCTTCACGCACTGCCCGGGGCTCACCCCGTAGGTCTGCAGGAAAATGTACAGCTCCCTCTCGGCGCGCTTGCCGTCCCAGGCCTGCTTGATCGCCGCGGCACGCTTTCGCCCGATCCCGGGCACGTCGCGCAGCTTGCCCGACTCCTCGCTGAGGACGCGGAACGTGTCGGTCCCAAAGCAGTCGACGATCTTGTTGGCGTAGACCCGGCCGATCCCCGGGACCAGGCCGCTGCCCAGGTACTTGCGGATTCCGTAGACGCTCGCGGGAAGCTCGCTCTTGAACCCGGCCACCTTGAACTGGGCCCCGTGCTGCGCGTGCCGGGTCCATTCGCCCGTCAGGTGCAGCGTCTCCCCGCACTCGACCCCGGGCAGGGCTCCCACGATGGTCACGGGCTCGGGCTTGGCCGAGCCCTCCCCTCCATCAGGCCGGAACTCGGCGATGGTGTAGTGGTTGTCCTCGTTGAGGAAGATGATGCGCTCGACGACTCCGGTCAGCGCGGAGGGCTCGGTTGAGGGTGGCACGTTGGGCTTTGGGCCTCCCGAGCGATGGTGAAGAACCGCCCCGAAATCAATGGTGCATGTTCTCGGGCGTTGAAATGCGGGGCGAACCGGTCAATCCTCGCCCCATGGTACGCCTCGCGTGCGCCTTCCTCGCGCTCCTCATCGCCGCTGCGCCGGCCCGGGCCTCGGGTCCCGCCGCCCCCGACGAGGCTGTCCTGCGCCAGCTCAACGCCGAGTATGTCCGTGCCTACCTGGCGTGCGACGTGGCCCGATTTTCAACGCTCATCGCCGATGACTTCACGGGAGTGCTGGCCGACGGGCGCGCCATCGACCGGGCCGAGTTCCTCCGGCAGGCGGCGCAGCGCCCCGACGCCCGCGACCTGAGGCTCCACGACGTGGCGATCCGCGAGTATGGCGACACTGCGCTCGTGAGCGCGCTGGTGACCTATACCCGCGCCGACGGCGCGGGGGTGAGGACCCGCTATTGCAGCGTGTACGTCAGGAGCCGCGGAGCCTGGACGATCGTGTGGGTCCAGTGGACCCGAGCGGCCGGCCCCTGAGATAGGTCTGGCGCGCCGCCCCCTCGTTCCCGACACTAAACCCATGTCCGCGAGCCAAGAGACTCCAGCCGCCCGAGCCCTGGCGCGCGTCGACGGGCCCGTGCTCGAGGTGTCCCTGGACGGCTCCTGGCGCCTGGGTGGCGCGACGCCGCGCTGGCGCTCGGTGGTCGGCAGCGAGAAGCCCGCGGGCGTGCGGCTGCGCGCCGACGGGGTGACCCACTGGGACACCTCGCTGGTCGTCTTCGTGGGCGAGGCCAAGAGCTGGTGCACGAAGGCGGGCGTCGAGTGCGACATCGCGCCGCTGCCCGAGAAGATGCGCCTGCTCGGCAGTGAGTTCGCCCGTTCGCTCGAGGCGGGCACGCGCGAGGACCACGCCCAGAGCTTCCTCCACGAGGTGGGGCTCGCCACGCGCCACGCCTGGCTCCAGGCGGGCGACTTCCTCGGCTTCATCGGCGAATGCTGGCTCGGGGCCAAGAGGCTCGTCGTGGGCCAGTCCGGGTTCCGCTGGAACGACTGCCTGGCGGAGATGCAGAAGTGCGGGGCGATGGCGCTGCCCATCGTCAGCCTGATCAGCTTCCTGGTGGGTGTCACCCTGGCTTACTCGGGCGCCATCGTCCTGAGGCGCTTCGGAGGGGACATCTGGGTGGCGGACCTGATCGGAGTCTCGATGACCCGCGAGATGGGCGCCATGATGGCCGGCATCGTCCTCGCGGGCCGCACCGGCGCCGCCTACGCGGCTGAGATCGGCAGCATGAAGGCCAACGAGGAGATCGACGCCCTGACGGTGCTCGGGATCTCGCCGGTGAGATTTCTGGTGCTTCCGCGTGTGCTGGCGGTCGGCCTCATGATGCCGCTCCTCGCAATGTACGCCAACTGCATGGGCATTCTCGGAGGAATGGCGGTCGCCTATGCGGCGCTCGACATCCCGCCCCCGGCCTACTGGATCGAGATGCTCACCATCGTCGACTTTTCCGATGTGACTGTGGGCGTCATCAAGTCGGTCGTCTACGGCCTGATCGTGGGGCTGTCGGGGTGCCGCAGGGGCCTCCAGGCCGAGAACAACGCCGCCGGCGTCGGCAAGGCCGCCACCTCGGCCGTTGTGACGGCCATTCTCTTCATCATCATCGCGGACGCGATTTTCGCGGTGATCTTCAACGTCGTCGGCCTATGAGCGACCCAAAGCCCAATTCCATCGAGGTCACCGGGCTCGCCTGCGCCTACCAGGACCGCCGGGTTCTCGAGGGCGTGACCTTCAGCGTCCATGACGCTGAGATCTTCTTCATCGTTGGCGGCACCGGCGTGGGCAAGACCACGCTGCTGCGCAACATGGTGGGCATCTCCACGCCGGTGGAGGGTGACGTGTCCTTCCATGGACGCTCGTTCACGGCGGCCGACCCCGCGGCGCGGCGCGACATGCTCAAGACCTTCGGGCTTTCTTTCCAGGGCGGCGCCCTATGGACCTCGCTCACCCTGAGCGAGAACATCGCCCTTCCCCTGGAGGAGTACACCCGCCTCCCCAAGGACGAGATCGCGCGGATCGCCGCCTTCCGGCTCTCGCAGGTCGGTCTGGAGGGATTCGAGGACTACTTCCCTTCCGAGATCAGCGGCGGCATGCGCAAGCGCGCCGGCCTCGCCCGGGCTCTCGCGCTCGACCCGGCGATCGTCTTTTTCGACGAGCCGTCGGCGGGGCTCGACCCGGTCACGGCCCGCAACCTCGACAGGCTCATCCTCGAGGTGCGCGACACCTTTGGGACGACCATCGTCATCGTCTCGCACGACGTCGACTCGATCCTCGGGATCGCCGACAGGCTCATCATGCTGGACAACTCCACCCGGGGCATCATTGCGGAGGGAAAGCCGGCCGATCTCGCCGGGGGACCCGCGGGAAGTAAGATCGTAGAATTTTTGACACGGAGGACCGTTCGATCAGGATAGTACGGTTACCTAGCGCGAAATGAAAACCAAGATCAGCCCCGCGGTCGTAGGAGCATTCGTGCTGGGCGCGTTTGCGATAGGAATCATCACGCTGCTGGCCCTCGGCAGCCTGAGCCTCTTTTCGAAGCCCGAGCGCTTCATGGTGTACTTTGACGAGTCCATCAGCGGCCTCGACCAGGGCTCGCCGGTAAAGCTGCGCGGCGTACGCGTGGGCCACGTGGTCGACATCTCCATCCGCTACGACCGCGCCACAGGCAAGTCGCTCGCCGCGGTTCTCTGCGAATTGAACCGGGGGGCGATCACCGACGAGCACGGCGCCAGCTTCGACGTGTCCGACAAGGCGGCCCTGCAGGCCCTGGTGGACCGGGGCCTGAGGGCCCAGCTTGAGATCGCAGGCCTTGCCACGGGGCTTCTGTACGTGGAGCTCGAGTTCAGGGACCACACCCACGCCCCGGCCGTTTCTCCGGCGGCGGATGATAAGTACGTCACGGTGCCTCCGATGCCCTCGGAGATCTCGGAACTGCGGGCAAGCGCCGCCAACCTCATGGCCAACGTGAACGCCGTCCTGGCGAAGTTCGAGCAGATCGACTTTCAGGGACTGTCGGTCGAGCTGAAGGCCCTGATCACCACCTCGAGGTCGCGGATAGAGGGGGTGGACCTGAAGGGCCTCGCCGACCAGTGGAAAAAGACCGGGGAATCGGTGGACGCCCTCGCCCGCTCGCCCGAGGCGCTGCGCGCCTTCGAGAACCTCAACAAGACGATGGTGGCCCTCCAGGGATCGATTGCCCGGCTCGACACCCAGGTCGACTCCAACGGCAAGGAGCTGAAGGAGACCCTGGTGCAGGCCAAGACGGCGCTCGAGTCGTTCAACGCCGCGGCCCGGTCCGCTCGCGGCTTCATCAACGCCCAGCAGAGCTTCGGCACCGAGACCACCCGGGCCCTCGAAAAGGTCGCCGACGCAGCGGAATCCATTCAGCGTCTCGCCGACTTCCTTGAGCGAAACCCTAACGCGATCATTTCCGGGCGGAAGGAACCCAAGTAGGACGAACCATGAGACCCCTGAAGACATCCGGCCCCCTGTCCCTTTCCCGCCTAGCCGCGCTGGGCCTCCTTGCGCTCGCGGCGGGCTGCAACCTCGCCTCGCCGCCCGAGGACGATCCGACCCGCTATTACGTCCTCTCGGACGCGGGAGGCTCCGACGCGCACGCGGCCCAGGCACCGGGGACCCTGAGGATCGGACTGAGGGCCGTCGGCCTGGAGGGCTACCTCAAGAACAGGCAGTTCGTCGTCAGGACTGGCGCCAACGAGGTTGATTTCCGCGATTACAGGCGCTGGGCGGAGCCGCTCGACGCCGCAATTTCGCGCATGCTTCGTGCGAAGCTGCTGGCGTCACCCGGCGTGGGCCAGGTGAGCTGCGAGCCGTTCCCGCTGGAGCAGGAGAGGGATTTCGATGTCTCGGTCGAGATTCTCCGATTTGAGGGCGACGTGACCGCCCCCGGCAGGGCCTCGGCGAACCTGACGGCCCTGATCGAGGTCTCGACGACGGGTGCCGACTCCAAGGTGGTTGTGCGCAAGCGTTTCGTCGCACCGGCGGCAGCCTGGGACGGTAGCAGCTTCGACCAGCTTGCAGGGCTCCTTTCGCACGACGTGGCTGCGCTCGGCCAGGAGATCGCCTCGGACATCCCGGCCAAGGACTGAGGCTAGGCCAGCGCAGCCGCGATCCGCGAGAGCGCCTTCTCGACGTTCTCGCGGCTGTTGAAGGCGCTGATCCTCACATGCCCCTCGCCGCATGAGCCGAAGCCCGCCCCGGGCGTGCAGACGACCTGGGCCTTCTCGAGCAACAGGTCGAAGAACTGCCAGGAGTCGCGCCCGATGTTGACCCAGATATAGGGAGCATTGTCGCCGCCAACGCACTTGAAGCCCAGTCGGCGCATTGCCGAGAGCACCAGCTGGGCGTTGCCGAGGTAGAAGTCGGTGAGGCCCTTCGTTTGGCTGCGGCCCTCCGCGGAGAAGACGGCCGCGGCCGCCCTCTGGATGGGGTAGGACACTCCGTTGAACTTCGTCGAGTGGCGCCTGTTCCAGAGAGCGTGAAGGGGGTGGGGGTTGCCCGCCCGGTCCCACGCCATGACGGTCTTCGGGACCACGGTGTACGCGCAGCGCATTCCCGTGAAGCCCGCGGTCTTGGAAAAGCTGCGGAACTCGATGGCCACGTCGCGCGCTCCCTCGATCTCGTAGATGGAGTGAGGGACCGCGGGGTCGCGGATGTAGGCCTCGTAGGCGGAGTCGAAGAGGATCACGGCCTTGTTGCGCCGCGCGTAATCCACCCAGGCGGCCAGCTGGGCGCGGGTCGCCACGGCGCCGGTCGGGTTGTTTGGGAAACAGAGGTAGATAAGGTCCGCCGGGGTGTCCGGGATCGCCGGGACGTAGCCGTTGGCGGCCGTCGAGTCGAGGTAGGTGATCCCCTCGTAGCGGCCATTCACGTTGGCACCCGTCCGGCCGGCCATCACGTTCGTGTCCACGTACACGGGGTAGACCGGGTCCGGTATGGCGAGCCTGATGTCGTTGGCAAAGATCTCCTGGATGTTGCCGCAGTCGCACTTGGAGCCGTCGGAAACGAAGATCTCGTCGGCCTCGATGTGGCAGCCGCGCTCCGCGTAGTCGTGCTGGGCCACCAAGTCGCGCAGAAACGCGTAGCCCTGCTCGGGACCATACCCCTTGAAGGTCGCCCGGTTGGCCATCTCGTCGGCCGCGGCGTGAAGCGCCGCGACGCAGGCCCGGGGGAGCGGCTCCGTCACGTCGCCTATCCCTAGGCGAATCACCGGCCTTTCGGGGTGCGACGCCGTGTACGCGCTGACCCGGCGGGCGATGTCGGCGAAGAGGTACGAGGCCTTGAGCTTGGTATAGTTTTCGTTGATGCGGATCATTGAGAGGGATTGAATAAAGGGTGAAGCGGGCCGGGGGTGGCCGAAAACCTTGAACAAACCCCCGGTGCACGCTTAGTTCAAGCACTTGGTTACCCATGGACAGCATTGAGACGGTCACGAATATGCGGGCGCTTGCCTGCCGGCTCAGGTCCGGCGGGGCGCGGCTTTCGCTTGTGCCCACCATGGGGGCCCTTCACGCCGGCCATGAGGCCGTCGTCCGCGCCGCGGTGGCGGCAGGCAGCCCGGTCGTGGTCTCGATCTTCCCGAACCCGCTCTCCTTCGGCAGCAACGAGAACTTTGCTGCGTACCCGCGCCGGCTCGAGGCTGACCTCCAGGTCTGCGAGCGCCTGGGCGTCCAGGCGGTGTTCGCCCCCTCTGCCGAGGAGATGTACCCGAGGGGCTATTCCACCTTCGTGACCGAGGAAAGCCTCAGCAAGCCCCTCTGCGGGGTCACGCGTCCGACGCATTTCCGGGGCTACACGACACTCACCGCCAAGCTCTTCAACATCATCACCCCGGACAGGGTCTTTCTCGGACAAAAGGACGCGCAGCACGTCGCGGTCATGCGCAAGATGGCCGCCGACCTAAACTACGGCATTGAATTCAGCGTCGTGCCCACGGTCCGCGAACCCGACGGGCTCGCCGTCGCGGTGCGCAACAGCGACCTGACCCCGGCGCTGCGCCATGAGGCCCTTGCGATCAGCGCCTCGCTGAAACGGGCGAAGGAGATGGTCGACTCGGGCATCCGCAGCTCCGACCGGCTGGTCGCCGAGGTGACGCACCTCATCGGGCATCACAACCGGGTCCGCGTGATCTATGCGTCGGTGGTGGACCGCGACACCATGGACGCGGTGCGCGAGGTGGTCCCCGGAAAGGCCCTGATTTGCATCGCGGCCTGGGTGAACGAGGTCAGGCTGACCGACAACGCTCTGCTTTAGGCGGGTCTGGCGGAATGCCCTCAGAATTTCCCAGGATCGGAATCGTCGGATCGGGCGCCATCGGCACCTATGTCGGCTCCCGGATCGCGCTCGCTGGCAGCGATGTGCGCTTCCTTATGCGCGGCGACCTCGCGGCCGTCAGGGCCCGCGGCTCGCTCATGGTCCGCGACACGTCCAGGACCGAGGAGATGCGCCCGGTGGCAGCCTTTGCCTCGGCGGCCGAGATGGGCGCGGTCGACCTTGTCGTCCTGGCGCTGAAGACAACCTCCGGCCCCGAAGTGGGGCGCCTCGTGGGTCCGCTCCTCGGTGAGCGCACGGCGGTCCTCACCCTCCAGAATGGCCTGGGTGCCGACGAGTTTCTGGCGGGCCTCTTCGGCGCGAGCCGCGTCGTCGGTGGCCTCGCCTTCATGGCCATCACGCGCACAGGGCCGGGGGAGGTCCGGTGCTTCCACCCGGGCTCCGTCACGCTCGGGGAGTTCGGGGGGAAACCCACGGAGCGCACGCACGCCATCGCGCGCCTGCTCTCGGGCGCCTCGATCAAGTCCAGGGTGGTGGACAGCATCCTGGAGGCGCGCTGGTCGAAGCTGGTGTGGAACATCCCCTTCAACGGGCTCTCGATCGCCGAGGGTGCCATCACGACCGACCGCATCTGCGCCGATCCCAGGCTGGCCGAGGAGGCGCGGGCGCTCATGGCGGAGGTGCAGAGGGCCGCGGCCGGGTTCGGATTCAGGATATCGGACGAGTTTGTTGGGAAGCAGTTTGACGTCACTCCCTCTATGGGGCCGTACCAGCCCTCGAGCCTCGTCGACTTCGTCGCGGGCCGTGAGGTAGAGGTGGAGTCGATATGGGGCGAGCCGCTGCGCAGGGCGGCCGCGATCGGGATCGAGATGCCCAGGCTCGCACGCCTCTACGGGCGCCTGAAGGAGTGCTGCTCCAAGAGGGGGTAGCCGCTCATCCCCGGATAAGGCCGCCTATCCGGCCGAGAAGGCGGCCGCAATCAAAGCGCTTGCGGCCAGTCCAGCCCAACGATGATCTCGGCGGATGCTCAAAGCGTACGTTGCGGCCGCGATGGCCGTGTTGGCACTCGCAATCGGATCACGGGCCTCGGTTGATCCAGCAACATTCGACCTGTCGGTGAAGCCCCAGGACGATTTTTTCAGGTACACAAACGGCACCTGGCTGAAGAATACCCCGATACCCCCGGAATACTCCAGGTGGGGGAGCTTCGACGCGCTCCAGGTCAGCAACACCGAAAAGCTCAACGCCCTGTGCCAAGAGGCCGCCGCCAAGAGCGCCTCGGGCAGCGCCGTCGAGCGCATGGTGGGCGACTTCTACGCCAGCGGCATGGACGAGGCGTCCATCAACGCCGCGGGCGCGGCGCCGATCCAGCCGGAACTCGACCGCATCGCGGCGCTGAAGACGTCCAAGGACATCGTGGCCGAGATCGCCCACCTGCACACGATTGGGGTTCCCGCGGGCTTCGCGTTCTACAGCTCCGCCGACGACAAGGACAGCAACACGGAGATCGCCCAGCTGCGCCAGGGCGGCCTGGGCCTGCCGAACCGCGACTACTACATCAACGACGACGAGAAATCGAAGGCGATCCGCGAGAAGTACGTCGCGCATGTCTCCAAGATCCTGCAGCTGCTCGGCGACGCGCCGCAGGCGGCCGACGCCGAGGCCCAGGCCGTCCTCAGGATCGAGACCGAGCTTGCGAAGGCCTCGCTCTCCCCGGAGGTGCTGCGCAACCCCTATGCGAGCTACCACAAGATGCCGGTGGCGCAGCTCTCGAACTTTACCGGCGACCTCGACTGGATCAGCTTCTTCAAGGATGCGGGTGCGCCTGACTTCACGGAGGTGAACTTCCAGCAGCCCGACTTCTTCAAGGGCTTCGCAGGCCAGCTTTCCTCCCTGCCTGCGGCGGATTGGCAGGCCTACCTGCGCTGGAGCCTCGGGCGCCACGTCTCGCCATACCTGAGCGAGGCGTTCGTTCAGGAGAGCTTCCACTTCTATGGCGAGGTGCTGGCCGGCACCACCAAGATTCTTCCGCGCTGGAAGCGCGTCGTGTCCGAGGTCGACGGGGACGTGGGCGAGGCGCTTGGCCAGCTCTACGTGACGAAGTACTTTCCCCCGGAGGCCAAGGAGAGGGTCCTCAAGCTCGTCGCCGACCTGAGGAGCTCGCTCAGGGACGACCTTGCGACGCTGGCGTGGATGGATGACGCGACCCGCGCCAAGGCCATCGCCAAGCTCGACGCGTTCACGGTCAAGATGGGCTACCCGGAAAAGTGGCGCGACTACAGCGCGCTCACAATTGACCGCGGGGCCTACGTGCTCAATGTCATCCGCGCCGACTCTTTCGAGAACCATCGCATCCTATCCAAGATCGGCCTGCCGGTCGACCGCGCGGAGTGGCACATGACGCCGCCCACGGTGAACGCCTACTACAACCCCTCCAGGAACGAGATCGTCTTCCCGGCAGGCATCCTCCAGCCGCCCTTCTTTGACAAGGACGCGGACGATGCGGCCAACTACGGCGCCATCGGGGCCGTGATCGGGCACGAGATGACCCACGGCTTTGACGACCAGGGCCGCCAGTTCGACCCCAAGGGCAACCTGTCCGACTGGTGGACTCCGGAGAGCGCCAACCGGTTCAAGGCGCGCGCTTCCGGGATCGTGAAGCAGTTCTCGGACTACACCGTGCTCGATGGCGTTCATCTGATCGGCGAGCGCACCCAGGGTGAGAACATCGCCGACCTGGGCGGTCTCAAGATCTCCTATGGCGCTCTGCAGAAGGCCCTGGCCGGAAAATCGCGCGACAAGATCGACGGCTTCACGCCGGAACAGCGCTTTTTCATCAGTTATGCCTCGGTCTGGTGCGGCAAGATCCGCCCCGAGGCCCTGCGCATGCGCATCAAGGTCGATCCGCACTCTCCCCAGGAGTTCCGCTGCAACGGGCCGCTGTCCAATCTCGACGAGTTTGCCGCGGCCTTCAACGTGCCCGAGGGCGCCCCGATGCGCCGGCCGGCAGCGGACCGCGTGACCATCTGGTGAGCCGCAGCGTCAACCCCCCCAAAGCCACCCCATGAACCTCAAGTGCCTTTCTGCGCTCCTCCTCGTGACGAGCGTGTCGGCTGCCATAGACCCCAAGAACTTCGACACCTCGGTCAAGCCGCAGGACGATTTCTACCAGTATGCGAACGGGGGTTGGTTGCGCGCCAACCCGATCCCGCCGGACCGCAGCAGCTGGGGCGCCTTCAACGAGCTCCAGCAGAGGAACCAGGACGTCCTCCACGGGATCCTTGGGAATGCAGCGGCCGCGAAGAGCCCGGGCTTCGTCGAAAAGCTGGTCGGCGACTTTTATTACAGCGGGATGGATGTCGCCACCGTCAACTCCGTCGGGGCCTCGCCGCTCAAGCCAGAGCTTGCGCGGATCGACGCGGTGAAGACGCCTGCCGACCTCAATGTCGAGGTGGCGCGCCTGCACAGGCTCGGCGTCGGCGTGTGCTTCGGCCTGTCGTCCGAGCAGGACCCCAAGAACAGCGAGATGATGATCGCGGGCGTGGGGCAGGGCGGGCTGGGCCTTCCCGAGCGCGACTACTACACGCGCGACGACGAGATCTCCAAGAAACTGCGCGAACAGTACGTGATCCACGTTGCCAAGATGCTGGTGCTCCTGGGCGACGCGCCGGCGCTGGCGGACGCCGAGTCCAAAGCGGTCATGCGCCTGGAGACCCTCCTGGCCAAGGGTTCCAAGACGGACGTCGAGCTGAGGGACCCGATCACCAATTACCACCTGCTTCCCCTTGCCGAGATCCAGAAGCTCTCGCCGCATTTCGACTGGGCGGGGTACCTCTCGGTCCTCGGCCTGCCAGCCCCGGCCGCGATGGACATCGGCCAGCCCGAGTTCATCCAGGCCCTCGACGCTCAGATCGCCGCCACTCCCCTCGACGACTGGAAGGCCTATTTCAGGTGGCACCTCGTGAGCTCAATGGCGAGCAGCCTGAGCGACCCCTTCGTAAACGAGAACTTCACCTTCTACGGCAAAGCGCTCTCGGGCACCCCCCAGCTGCGCGACCGCTGGAAGCGCGTCCTCAGCGAGGTGGACGGCTCCGCCGGCGAGGCCCTGGGCCAGCTGTACGTTGCGGTCGCCTTTCCCCCGGAGGCTAAGGCGCGGGCCCTCGCGCTCGTCACGAACCTTCGGGCCACACTGAGGGAGCGCATCGGCGCGCTCACGTGGATGGACGAGCCGACACGCGCCGCGGCGCTCAGGAAGCTCGACATGTTCGGCGTCAAGATCGGCTACCCCAACAAGTGGATCGATTACAGCACGCTCGTGGTGGACCGGGGGCCCTTTGTCCTCAACGTGCTCCGTGCGAACGAATTCAACGTCCAGCGCGACCTGGCGAAGATCGGCAAGCCGGTCGACCGCAACGACTGGGGAATGACCCCCCCGACCGTGAATGCGTACTACAACCCGAGCATGAACGAGATCGTGTTCCCCGCGGGCATTCTGCAGCCGCCGTTCTTCGACAAGGACGCGGACGACGCCGTCAACTACGGCGGCATCGGGGCCGTGATCGGGCACGAGATGACCCACGGATTCGACGACCAGGGCAGGCAGTATGACGGCAAGGGAAACCTTGCGGACTGGTGGACGCCCGAGAGCGCCAAGCGCTTCAAGCAACGGGCCTCCGGAATCATCAGGCAGTTCAGCGCCTACGTGCCGATCGATAACCTCCACATCAACGGGGAGCTCACGCAGGGCGAGAACATCGCGGACCTGGGCGGCGTCACGATCGCCTACGCCGCGCTGCAGAGTTCCCTCCAGGGCAAGCCCGTCGAGAAGATCGACGGCTTCACACCCCAGCAGCGGTTCTTCCTGAGCTGGGCGACCGTCTGGCGTTCCAACGAGCGGTCCGAGGAGGTCCGCCTGCTCGTCAACAGCGATCCCCATTCACCCGACCACTTCAGGGTGATCGGACCTCTCTCGAACCTGCATGAGTTTGCCGAGGCGTTCAACGTCCCGGCGGGCGCGCCCATGCAGCGGGCGGACGCGGACCGCGTCACGATCTGGTAGCAACCACCGGCCCCAGGCCGCAAAGCCCCACTCCCACGATGAACGCTCCGTGCATTGCAGCCTTCCTTTGCCTCGCTTCGGCGGCAGTTGCCGAGGTCGACCCCAGCAACTTTGACACAGCGGTCCGGCCGCAGGACGACTTCTACCAGTACGCGAACGGCGGCTGGATGAAGAAGACCCTCTCCCGGCCGACCAGAGCCGGTGGGGCGCGGGCAGCGTTCTAAGGACCCACAACGAGCAGGTGCTCCACGGGATTCTCGAAAGGGCCGCGGCCGCAACGAAACCGGGCTTGATAGAGAAGCTGGTGGGCGACTTCTATGCCAGCGGCACGAACGTGGCCGCCATCGACGCGCAGGGGGCGGAGCCCCTGAGGACCGAGCTGGCTGCCATTGGCTCCGTGAGGGCGCCGGCCGACGTGACGGCCGAGGCGGCGCGCCTGCACCGCCTGGGAATCGGTGCCTGCTTTACCATCGGATCCGAGCTCGACCCGAAGAACAGCGCGAGCGTCATCACGGGCGTGGGCCAGGGTGGTCTGGGGCTTCCCGAGCGCGACTACTATGTTCGTGACGACGAGGCATCGAAGAAGCTGAGGGCGCAGTATGTCGCGCACATGGCCCGCATTTTCGTCCTGGCGGGCGACACCGAGGCCGAGGCCCAGGCGGAGTCGCGGGCCGTCATGGCCCTCGAGACGGCGCTCGCAACGGCGTCGCGGACTGCGGTTGCCCTGCGCGACCCGGTTGCCAACTACCACAGGCTAACCCTCGCCGAGATCGGCAGGCTCACCCCGCGCTTTGACTGGGGTGCGTACCTCACGGGCATAGGTCTGCCGGCCATCCAGGTTGCAGACGTGGGCCAGCCGAAGTACCTTCAGGCGCCGGACGCCCAGATTGGGGCGACCTCCGCCGCAGACTGGAGGAGCTACTTTCGCTGGCACCTGCTGCACGACTGCGCCCCGTACCTGAGCACGCCGTTCGTCGAGGAGAATTTCGCCTTTTACGGCAACGCGCTGACCGGTGCCCCCCAGATGCGCGAGCGCTGGAAGAGGGTCCTCGTCTCGATCGACGCGATGGCCGGTGAGGCGCTCGGCCAGCTCTATGTCGCCGAGGCGTTTCCCCCAGAGGCCAAGGCCAGGATGTTGGTCCTGGTCGGCAACCTGCGCTCGGCCCTTCGCGACCGGATCGGCAGGCTGGACTGGATGGATGAGCCGACCCGGGCCGCGGCCCTGAAGAAGCTCGAGCTTCTCGGCGTGAAGGTCGGGTACCCCGACAAATGGATCGACTACAGCGCGCTGTCGATAGACCGGGGCACCTACGTGCTCAACGTGCTCCGCGCCAACGAATTTAACTTCAGGCGCGACTTGGAGAAGATCGGCAAGCCGGTCGACCGGACGGCTTGGGGCATCACGGCGCCCACGGTGGACGCCTATTACGACCCAAGCATGAACGAGATCGTGTTCCCCGCCGGGATCCTGCAGCCCCCGTTCTTCGACAAGGATGCGGACGACGCCGTCAACTACGGAGCCATCGGGTCGATCATAGGCCACGAGATGACCCACGGCTTTGACGACCAGGGCCGCCAGTATGACGGGCACGGGAACCTCTCCGACTGGTGGACTCCTGAGAGCGCAAAAAGGTTCAAGGAGCGCTCCAGCGGGATCGTCCGGCAGTTCAACGGCTATGTCGCGATCGGCGACCTCCACGTGAACGGCGAGCTCACGCTCGGTGAGAATATCGCCGACCTGGGTGGTGTGACGATTGCCTACGCGGCGCTCGCGAAGGCCCTCGCGGGCGTGCCCTCCGAGAAGATCGGCGGATTCACCCCCCAGCAGCGCTTCTTCCTTAGCTATGCCAACTGCTGGCACACGAACTGGAGGCCCGAGGCGCTTCGGCTGCTCGTGAACACGAACCCGCACTCCCCGTCGCGCTTCCGCGTGATCGGGCCTCTTTCCAACTTGGACGAGTTCGCCGAGGCCTTCGGCGTGCCGGTCGGCTCGCCCATGCGCAGGTCCGGGGCCGATCGCGTGACTATCTGGTAGGCGCGCGGCACCCGGGGGTTGCCAACTGCTGCCTAATTTAGCGGCTTTTATCCGCTTCCATCTTGTTTCTTTGGGCTTTTGGACGATATTATCGGCATGAAACTTTCGGTTTGGGCTAAAAAGCAGGGACTTACCTACGG